>Ga0208794_1000973_pt1 | contig 14699 bp, 11 predicted proteins | sample 32_taG_FD_184106 | JGI IMG/M metagenome (GOLD analysis project Ga0208794, IMG submission 184106) | Marine viral communities from the Gulf of Mexico - 32_GoM_OMZ_CsCl metaG (SPAdes) (version 2) | ecosystem: Environmental > Aquatic > Marine > Oceanic | place: Atlantic Ocean: Gulf of Mexico... | reverse complement strand
TCGAGTCGATCATCCTCGACGACGTCTCCCAGGCGCACCTGGGCGCCGGCTCCGCCACGACCGGGATCCTGCTGACGCGCAGCACGTACGACGCCGTCGGCCGCTGCATCGAGCACGCCCGCGACGTCTACCGCGCCGACCGCGCGTCGTTCGAGGTCACGGCGACGGTGGCGCCGCCGGACTGAGGTCGGCCGCCGCCGCCGTCGCGCGCGCTGTGCGGTTCGCGGTAGGAGGTACCCGTGCGACGGGTACGACGTACCGCGAAAGGTTGCCCCCCATAAGCACCGCGTGCCGGGGGCATCGGATGTCGACACCGTGGCGCTCGCGCAACACGCCCGACTCACGATGCGCCTACCGTGCGGGGGGTGACCGTTTTCCGACAGACCCTCGGGGCGACGACGTACACGTTCGACCACCTCGTCGACCTCATGGCGAAGGCCTCGCCCCGCCGCAGCGGCGACGAGCTCGCCGGGTGCGCCGCCGAGACCGACGCCGAGCGCGCGGCCGCCCAGTGGGCGCTGGCCGAGGTGCCGCTCGACCTCTTCCTCACCGAGCTGCTCGTGCCGGCCGAGACCGACGACGTGACGCGCCTGATCCTCGACCAGCACGACCGGGGTGCGTACGCCGCGATCTCCCACCTCACCGTCGGGGGCCTGCGCGACTGGCTGCTCGACACCGTCACCCGGCCCGACGCCGCCGAGCGGCTGGCCTCCGTGCGCTGGGGCCTGACGCCCGAGATGGTCGCGGCCGTCAGCAAGCTGATGCGCAACCAGGATCTCGTGACGGTCGCCCGCGCCGTGCAGGTGACCACCGCGTTCCGCACGACGGTGGGCCTGCCGGGCCGGTTCTCGACCCGGCTGCAGCCGAACCACCCGACCGACGATCCCCGCGGGGTCACCGCGGCGACGCTCGACGGGCTGCTGCTCGGGGCCGGCGACGCGGTGCTCGGCATCAACCCGGCGACCGACTCCCCGCAGGCGGTCAACGACCTGCTGCACCTGCTCGACGACATCCGGACGCGTTACGAGATCCCGACGCAGTCGTGCGTGCTCACCCACGTCACCACGTCGATCGGCCTCATGGAGGCCGGCGCCCCCGTCGACCTGGTCTTCCAGTCGATCGCCGGCACCCAGGGCGCCAACGAGGGCTTCGGCATCACGCTCGAGATGCTGCGCGAGGCCGACCAGGCCGCCCGCGAGCTGCAGCGCGGCACCGTCGGCCAGAACGTCATGTACTTCGAGACCGGCCAGGGCTCGGCGCTCAGCGCGGGCGCCCACCTCGGTACCGGCGACCGGCCCGTCGACCAGCAGACGCTGGAGACCCGGGCGTACGCCGTGGCCCGCGAGCTCGACCCCTTCCTCGTCAACACCGTCGTCGGCTTCATCGGTCCGGAGTACCTCTACGACGGCAAGCAGGTCGTCCGCGCCGGGCTCGAGGACCACTTCTGCGGCAAGCTGCTCGGCCTCCAGATGGGCGTCGACGTCTGCTACACGAACCACACCGAGGCCGACCAGGACGACATGGACGTGCTCCTCACGATGCTGACGGCCGCCCGGGTCGGGTTCGTCATCTGCGTGCCCGGGGCCGACGACGTGATGCTCGGCTACCAGAGCCTCGCCTACCACGACGCGCTCTACGCCCGGGACGTCTTCGGCCTCCGGCCGGCGCCGGAGTTCGAGGCGTGGCTGGGCCGCGCGGGACTGATGTCGGAGGCGGGCCGGATGCTGCCGGTGGATCCGGGCACCTCGGTGCTCCGCGCGCTCGGGGCCGGGGCATGAGCGACGACGACTTCTGGGCCGCGATGCGTCGTACGACGCAGTCCCGCATCGGACTGGGACGCACCGGCGACACGATGGCGCTGGCGGACGTGCTGGCCTTCCGGGCGAGCCACGCGATGGCCCGTGACGCCGTGCACGTGCCGCTCGACGTCGAGGCGCTGGGCCGCGACCTGGAGGCGGCGGGCCACGGCACGCCGTACGAGGTCACCAGCCGGGTCGCCGACCGCGGGGAGTACCTGCGGCGGCCCGATCTGGGACGGCTGCCGGCGGACCTCGACCACCTGCCGACCGACACCGGGGCCGACGTCGGCATCGTGCTGGTCGACGGGCTCTCGGGCCAGGCCCTCACCGACCACGCGGCCGGGCTCGTCACCGCCCTCGTGCGCGCCCTGGGCCCCGGCAGCTCGGTGGCGCCGCTCGTGGTCGCGACGAACGCGCGCGTCGCCCTGGGCGACCACGTGGGCGAGCGGCTCGGCGTCGAGACGCTGCTGGTGCTCGTGGGCGAACGACCCGGGCTGTCCGTGCCGAGCAGCCTCGGCATCTACCTCACGCACCACCCGAGGCCGGGCCGCCGGGACTCCGAGCGCAACTGCATCTCGAACGTCCACCCGCCCGACGGCCTCGACTACGACACCGCCGCCCGCATCGCGGCGTCGCTCGTGACGGGCGCCCGCGCGCTCGGCCGGTCGGGCGTCGACCTCAAGGACACCTCCCGCGTCGTCGAGGCGGCGCCGGCGAGCCCCGCGCTCTGACCCCACTGCCGACCTGACGCGCCTGCGCCGAGCTGTCGCGTCTGCACCGACCCGTCGCGTCTGCCGCGAGCTCTGATCGTGCAGACGCGACAACTCGGCATCTCCCGGGCGTGCAGACCCGACAACTCGGCACCTCCCGGGCGTGCAGACCCGACAACTCGGCACCTCCCGGGCATGCAGACCCGACAACTCGGCACCTCCCGGGCATGCAGACCCGACAGCTCGGCACGTTTTTTCGGGCTCGTACGGCGTCCCGGGCACCGCTCGTGCGCAGCCGGCACGTGGGCTGCGACACACCTCCGCGGCGGCTGTCCGCCCGGCACGACCGGGAGACGTGGCTCACACCCCTGACCTGCGCAGTTAACGTCTCGCGGCCCTCGAACGGGCCTGTGGCGGGGGCCCGATGACCCCCGCGTTGCTGCTTCGTCACGAACGCATTACATAAGCGTTCTCATATTCTGATAGTCAGTAGAACTATTAGACGCGAATGTTGTCGCCAGCGCATGATCCTTCTCGACCCCCCCGCCTGACGCTCGGTCCGTGGCGGTACTCGCCGGCCCGCACGCCGGTCAGCCCCCGTTGAGAGGAACCCCATGCGCACCACTCACCCGCTCCGCACCCGGTCCGCCGCACGTCCGCGTCTCGCCGCCGTCACCGCGGTCGCCGTCGCGGCGATGACCCTCACCGCCTGCTCGTCGGGCGACGGCGGCTCCTCGGCCTCCGAGGAGAGCCTCCGCTTCGGCCTCTCGGCCGAGCCCGTCGCGCTCACCACCGGCGTGTGGCAGGGCTCGGCGACGAACTTCATGCTCACGCTCATCCACCGCGGCCTCATGACGCTCGACGACCAGGGCGACCTCGTCCCGGGGCTCGCCGAGTCCTACGAGATGACCGACGACACGACGTACGTCTTCACGCTGCACGAGGGCCTCACGTTCTCGGACGGCTCGCCCCTGACGGCCGAGAACGTGAAGAGCTCGCTCGAGTACTACGCGAACCCCGACTCGGGCTCCACCCTCATCGGCGGGCTCGGCGACATCTCCGACATCACCGTCGACAGCGACACCCAGGTGACGATCACGCTCGAGGCGCCCAACAACGCCTTCCTCGAGTACCTCGCCGTACCGACCGCCGCGATCGTCCCCGAGGCCAGCCTCAACGCCGAGACCCCCAACGAGGTCGGCGCGGGCCCGTTCATGATCGAGGACGCGCAGGCCGGCGTCGGCATGACGCTCGCCAAGTTCGACGGCTTCTACGACGCCGACGACGTCGCGCTGGAGGAGATCGACCTCTCCTACTACGCCGACGGCGACGCCCGCGCCAACGCGCTGGTGAGCGGCGACGTCGACATGATCGACTACGTCACCTGGGAGAACTTCGACCGCGTCGGCAGCACCGACGGCATCACGCTCGACGCCACGCCGGGCCCCTTCCAGTACGTCCAGTTCAACACCACCGAGGGCCCGTTCGCCGACCCGCTGGTGCGCGAGGCCGTCGCCTACGCGATCAACCGCGACAACGCGCTGACCGCCGCGTTCCAGAGCAACGGCGAGCCCCTCGAGGGCGTCGTCATGCCCGACGACGAGGCGCTCGAGGGCGTCGGCGACGAGCTGTGGTCCTACGACCCCGACCGCGCCGAGGAGCTGCTCGCCGAGGCCGGCTACCCGGACGGCTTCGAGGCGACCCTGCTCGCCACGTCGCAGTACACGTTCCTCCAGGACACCGCGCTCTCGGTGCAGCAGGACCTGCAGGCCGTCGGCATCGACATCACGCTCGACGCCCCCGACTGGTCGGGTCGCCTCGAGAAGGGCGCGGCCGGCGACTACGACCTCGCCGTCTCCGGTGACGTCGGCATCGTGACGAACCCGTCGTACCTGCTCGGCTTCGTGACCCCGCCCGACAACTTCAACCGCAGCTTCGGCTACGAGAACGAGGAGATCGCGGCGGCGCTCACCGAGGGCCTGCGCGCCACCGACGACGACAGCCGCCGCGCGGCGTACGAGGAGGCGTTCGACCTGTTCGCCACCGACGTGCCGTTCGCCTCGATCGACACCCGCGACCAGGCCTGGGCCTACAGCGACGACGTCGAGGGCTTCACGAACCTCACCGGGTTCCACACGTTCTTCAGCGGCTACACGCTGGTGAACACCTCCCTCAACCGCTGATCGACGCCTGATCACCGACGGAGAGAAGTCCGATGTTCTCGTACGTGCTGCGCAGGATCGGGGTGGGCCTCGGGCTCGTCCTGCTGGTCCTGACGCTGATCTTCCTGGCGCTGCACCTGGTGCCCGGCGACCCCGCCATGCTCCTGCTCTCGCAGGGCGACGGCGCCTCCGCCACCCCGGAGGCGGTCGCCCGGGTCCGGACCCAGCTGGGTCTCGACCAGCCGCTCCTCACGCAGTACTGGCACTTCCTCTCCGGCGCCCTCACCGGTGACCTGGGGGAGTCGTTCCGCAACCGGCAGCCGGTCTCGGAGGCCATCGGCGAGCGACTCCCCCGCACCCTCGAGCTGGTCGGCCTGGCCACGCTCGTCGCCGTCGTGGTCGGGGTGCCGTGGGGCGCCCTGGCCGCGCGGGCCGGCGGCTGGTTCGACTCGGTCACCTCGGTGCTCACGTCGATCGGCATCGCGCTCCCCGTGTTCGTCTTCGGCTCGATCCTCATCCTCGTGTTCTCGCTGAAGCTCGGTGCGCTGCCGGCCGGCGGGTTCGCCGAGTGGGGCGAGGACCCGAACCGCCACGCCCAGATCCTCGTGCTCCCCGCGATCGCCCTGGCGGTCGGCTTCGCGTCGACCATCGCCCGGATGACGCGCTCGGCGGTGCTCGAGATGCTCCACCAGGACTGGGTGCGCACGGCCCGCTCCATGGGCCTCTCGCGCCGGGCCGTGTTCCGCCGCTACGTGCTGCGCAACTCGCTCAACCCGGTCGTGACCACCGTCGGCATCGGCGTCGGCACCCTGCTGGGCTCGACCGTGCTGGTCGAGCGGGTCTTCAACTACCCCGGCCTCAGCAGCCTGCTCGTCGAGGCGGTGACGGCCCGCGACTACCCCGTGGTGCAGGGCATCGTCATCACGATCGCCGTGCTCTTCGTGTCCATCAACATCATCGTCGACGTGCTCTACGGAGTGCTCGACCCGAGAGTGAGGCGATGAGCCGATGCGCCGCCGACTCCGTCAGGCCCTGACCCCCCTGCGCCTCGTCGCGCTCGTCTACGTCGGGCTCCTGCTCGTCACCCTCCTCTTCGCCCCGCTCGTGGCCCCCCACGACCCGCTCACCCAGGACGTCGCGAACCGCCTCCAGGGCCCCGGCCTCGGCACGCACCTGCTCGGCACCGACGAGCTGGGCCGCGACATCCTCAGCCGCGTCGTGTACGGCGCCCGGGTCGAGCTGCTCATCGCGCTCGGCGCCACCGTCGTCTCGATGGTGCTCGGCACGCTGCTCGGCCTGCTCGGCGGCTACTTCGGCGGCGTCGTGGAGGTCGTCACCATGCGGGTGGTCGTCGACGTGCTCCTCGCGTTCCCGCCGATCATCCTGGTGCTGCTCGCGGTGACGCTGCGGGGCCCGGGTGCCGGCACCCTCATCGTGGCGATGGGCGTGCTCTTCGCCCCGACCTTCGCCCGCATCGCCTACGGCCAGGTCATCTCGGTCAAGCGGCTCGAGTACGTCGAGGCCGCCACGGCGTTCGGCGCCCCGACCCGCACGCGCCTCTTCGGCGTGATCCTGCCGAACATCTCGGCGCCGCTCATCGTGCAGGTCTCCCTGACGATCGCCACGGCGATCCTGCTGGAGTCCGGCCTCAGCTACCTCGGCCTCGGCGTCGTGCCCCCGACCCCCTCGTGGGGCTCGATGGTCGCCCAGGGGCAGCGCTACCTCTCCACCGACCCGCACGTCCTGCTGGTGCCCGGAGCGTTCGTGGTGCTCACCATCCTGGCCTTCGGCCTGCTCGGTGACGCGCTGCGCTCGGGGCTCGACCCGAAGTCGAGGAACGACCGATGAGCGACCTCACGAAGAAGCCGACCACCCCCGGCCCGGTCACCCCGCTGCTCGAGATGACGGACGTCTCCGTCGAGTTCGGCGGGGGAAAGAGCTGGAAGCCGGTCACCCACCAGATCAGCTTCTCCGTCGCCCCGGGCGAGACCCTCGCCCTCGTCGGGGAGTCGGGCTCCGGCAAGTCGGTCACGGCGATGGCCATCCTCGACCTGCTGCCGCCGAACGCCCGTCGTACCGGCTCCATCCGCCTCGACGGCGAGGAGCTGGTCGACGCCGGCGAGAAGCGCCTGCGCCAGATCCGCGGCTGCGACGTGGCCGTGATCTTCCAGGAGCCGATGACGGCCCTCAACCCCGTCTACACGATCGGCGCCCACCTGGTGGAGGCGATCCGCAGCCACCGCGACGTGTCGAAGGACGAGGCCCGGGCCACCGCCCTCGACCTGCTCCGGGGCGTGCACATGCCCGAGCCCGAGGTGAAGATCGACCACTACCCCCACCAGCTCTCGGGCGGCCAGCGGCAGCGGGCGATGATCGCGATGGCCATGTCGTCGGAGCCCCGGCTGCTCATCGCCGACGAGCCCACGACCGCGCTCGACGTGACGGTGCAGGCCGAGATCCTCGACCTCGTGCGCGAGCTGCAGGGGCGCACCGGGATGAGCGTCCTCGTCATCACCCACGACATGGGCGTCGTCGCCGACGTCGCCGACCGCGTCGTGGTGATGCGCGAGGGCCGTGTCGTCGAGACGGCCCCCTCCGCAGAGCTCTTCGCCCGGCCGACCCACGAGTACACGCGGGCGCTGCTCGACGCCGTGCCACGCCTGGGCTCCGGCGCGCCGGCCACCGCGGTCGTCCCCGACCGGGCGGCCACCGCCGCGCTCGACCTGCAGGGCGTCGCCATCGACTACCCGGGGTCGTGGCGCAAGCCCGGCTTCCGGGCGGGCGAGGACCTCGACCTGCTCGTCGCGCCCGGCGAGATCGTCGGGCTGGTGGGCGAGTCCGGCTCGGGCAAGTCGACCATCGGGCGGCTGGCCATGGGGCTGCTCCCCGTCGCCGAGGGCACCATGACGGTCGACGGCGTCGACGTGAGCGCCGGCAGCCGGAGCGACCTCGCGCTCATCCGGTCGCGGGTGTCGATGGTCTTCCAGGACCCGGCCTCCTCGCTCGACCCGCGACGCACGATCGGGCAGTCGATCACCGACCCGCTGCGCTGGACCGGGAAGATCGGCGACCGCCGCGAGGCCCGCAAGCAGGCGGGCGCGCTGCTGGAGCAGGTCCGCCTGCCCGCCGACTGGGCCGACCGCTTCCCCCACGAGCTCTCGGGCGGCCAGCGCCAGCGCGTCGGCATCGCGCGGGCGATGGCGACCAGCCCGCGCCTGCTCGTCGCCGACGAGCCGACCTCGGCCCTCGACGTCTCCGTGCAGGCCTCGGTGCTCGACCTCTTCTCCGAGCTGCAGCGGGAGCACGGCTTCTCGTGCCTCTTCATCAGCCACGACCTCTCCGTGGTGGAGTCCCTGGCCACCACGATCGTCGTGCTGCAGAAGGGGCGCGTCGTCGAGCAGGGACCGACGCAGCGGGTGCTGACCGCACCGACCGAGGACTACACGCGTCGGCTCATCGCCGCCGCACCCGTGCCCGACCCGGCCCTCCAGGCCGAGCGGCGCCGGGAGCGGCTGGCCTCGTGACGACCGACCACCAGGGGGAATGACATGGAGACCCGACGTCTCGAGATGTACGTGTCGCTCGTCGACGCGCAGAGCTTCCGCACGGCGGCCGAGCAGCTGTTCATCAGCCAGCCGGCGCTGAGCCAGCAGATCATCCGGCTCGAGAGCGACCTCGGCATCCAGCTGCTCGACCGCTCGACGCGGCCGTTCACGGTCACCGCGGCCGGCCGCGAGTTCTACATCCGCTGCCGCGCCGTGCTCGACCAGATCCGCGACCTCGAGGGCCTGCTCAACGAGATGCACCGGGGCGACATGGGCCGGGTGCGCCTGGCGATGGCGGTCTCGCTCGTCTACGGCCACCTGCCCAGCGTCGTGAAGGACTACCGCACCACCTCGCCCCGGGTGGACCTGCCGATCACCTACGCCAACACGGCGCAGATCATCGACGAGCTCGACGGCGGCCGGCAGGACGTGGCCGTGCTCTACACGCACTACCAGCAGAAGGGGTTCGAGAACCGCGAGCTCTTCCGCGAGCCCTACCTGGTCGCCGTGCCCGACGACCACCCGCTCGCCGCCCAGTCCGAGGTGGCGGTGGCCGACCTGCGCAACGAGCAGATCATCACCATCCCGCGGCACGCGGCGCCCGAGAACCACGACGCCCTCATCGTGGCGTGCATGAAGGCCGGCTTCTCGCCGCGGGGACCGATCGCGGCCGGCTCGTACCACGACCACATCGGCATGGTCTCCGCCGGATCGGGCGTCTGCTTCCTGCCCCGCTCGCTCACCGCCTTGCGGATGCCGAACGTCGTCTACCGCCCGCTCGTCGAGCCGACGATCGAGGCCGTGGTGTCGCTGTGCTGGCACCCGGACCGCGTGACCCCGGTGATCACGAAGTTCATCGACCACGTCACGGCGGCCTACCGGCGGCCCGCCGACCCCATGCGGCCCTGGCTGCCGGCGTACCAGGACCTGCTGGCCGAGCGCGGCAGCGAGCCCGGCACCGCCGACTGGCACGGCTGGCCGGCCCCGCAGCCCGGTCCGCTGCGCCTCACGACCGCCCCCGGCTCCCCCGACGACCCCACCGACGACCCCGACGACGCCGCCCCCGGCGGCACCGACGCCACCACCGAGAGAGAGGAGCACAGCGCGTGAAGATCGCCCTGTGCCAGATGCTGTCCACCGAGGACAAGGACACGAACTTCGCCGAGATGCGCCGGCTCGCCGAGATCGGGGCCGCCCGCGGTGCCGACCTCGTCGTCTTCCCCGAGTGGGCCATGTTCGAGGTCGCCGAGCTCTCGCGGGTGTTCGTCGAGAACGCCGAGCCGCTCGACGGTCCCTTCGCTGGCCGTGTCTCCGCGCTCGCCGCGGAGCTGTCGGTCACGATCGTCTACGGGCTCGTCGAGACCTCGCCGGACCCCGACCGCGCCTACAACTCCCTGCTCGTGATCGGGCCCGACGGCGAGCGCGTCACGGCGTACCGCAAGCAGCACCTCTACGACGCCTTCGGCTTCAAGGAGTCGGACTTCATCTGCCCCGGCGACCTCGACGCCCCGGAGACGTTCACCGTCGGCGACGCCGAGATCGGGCTGCTCACCTGCTACGACCTGCGCTTCCCCGAGCCCGCCCGCCGCGTCGTGGACGCCGGCGCGCAGGTGCTGCTCTACCCCGCCTCGTGGGTGCCCGGGCCGCGCAAGGAGTTCCACTGGAAGACGCTGCTCCTGGCCCGCGCCATCGAGAACACGGTGTACGTCGCCGGGGTCTCGCAGGCGCCCGGGCTCGGGGTCGGCTCGTCGCTCGCGGTCGACCCGATGGGCTCGACGATCGCCGAGCTCGCCGAGGCCGTCGACGTGGCCGTCTTCGAGGTCGATCCCACGCGCATCGACGTCGTGCGCGCCAGCAACCCCAGCCTCGCCAACCGCCGCTACCAGGTCAGCTCCTGACCCTCGCCGGCTCCCGGCTGCTCCCGGCCACCCGGCCGGCTTCCCCGGGGCGGACCCACCGCCCCGCCCACGAAAGGACATCGGCTCCCATGACGACCACCCCCCAGCTCGGCGCCTGGCTCTCCGACTCGAACACCGCCGTGGCGGAGATCGTCGCGAAGATCGGCTACGACTTCGTGATCCTCGACATCGAGCACGGCCCGTTCGACCTCGTCACGCTGGAGCGCTTCATCCCGCTCGTGAAGGGCCTCGGCCTGACGGTGCTGGCGAAGGTGCTCGTGCCCGAGCGCGGCGCGATCCAGCAGGCGCTCGACTTCGGCGCGGACGGCGTGATCATCCCCCACATCGAGAACGTCGACCACGCCCGCGCCATCACGGGCCTCGCCAAGTTCCCGCCGCTCGGCGACCGCAGCGCCGCGGGCGGCCGCACCGTCGGGTACGGCGGGTTCTCCGACGACTGGTACCGCAACGCGGACGCCACCACGCTCGTCTTCCCGATGATCGAGGACGCCGGCGCGTTCGACGACGTCGAGGCGATCCTCGCGCTCGACACGGTGGACGGCGTCTTCATCGGCCCCACCGACCTGTCGCTGCGCCGCGGCCGCGGGTCGTACAGCCGCACCGAGGAGGACTTCGCCGACATCGCCCACATCGCCGCCTGCGCCGCCGCCGCCGGCAAGCCGTGGGTGCTCCCCGCCTGGTCGGAGGCCGAGAAGAAGCTCGCGCTCGAGCACGGCGCCAGCTTCATCGCGCTCCAGATGGTGCACGAGGCGATCGTCCAGGGCTTCACCAGCGCCAAGGACACGATGGACGCACTCATCGGCTGACCCCTTCCCGGGCGCCGACCTGTCGGGTCTGCACGCGCCAGCAGCGCCGAGCTGTCGCATCTGCATCGTGCAGACGCGACAGCTCGGCGCATTTCGGGCCTGCAGACGCGACAGCTCGGCGCGTCCCAGCCGGGGTCAGCCCTGGGTCAGGGGCGCAGCTCGGCGACGCGGCCGAGCTCGACCTTCGCGATGGTGCGCAGGTGGACCTCGTCGGGGCCGTCGAAGATGCGCATGGCGCGGTGCCAGCCGTACATGGCGGCCAGCGGCACGTCGTCGCTGATGCCCGCCCCGCCGTGCACCTGGATCGCCCGGTCGATGACCTCGAGCGCCACCCGCGGCACCGCCACCTTCGCCATCGAGACCAGCGACGCCGCGGCCTTGTTGCCCCGGGCGTCGATGACCGCCGCCGCGTGCTGGCACAGCAGGCGCGCCTGCTCGATCGCGAGGCGCGACTCCGCGATGTCCTTCTGGACCATGCCCTGCTCGGCGAGCGGCTTGCCGAACGCGACCCGGCTCGTGGAGCGCTTCACCATCAGGTCCATCGCCCGCTCCGCGGCACCCAGCGCCCGCATGCAGTGGTGGATGCGGCCCGGCCCGAGCCGCGCCTGGGCCAGCGCGAACCCCGAGCCCTCCTCACCGAGCAGGTTCTCGACCGGCACGCGCACGTCCTCGAAGAGCACCTCGCAGTGGCCGTGCTGGTCGTGGCGCCCGAAGACGGGGAGGTCGCGGACGATCGTGACGCCGGGGGTGTCGGTCGGCACCAGGAGCATCGACTGCTGGAGGTGGCGGGGGCCGTCGGGGTCGGTCTTGCCCATCACGACCATCACCTTGCAGCGGGGGTCGGCCGCGCCGGACGTCCACCACTTGCGGCCGTTCACGACGTAGGAGTCGCCGTCGCGCACGATCGAGGTCTCGATGTTGGTGGCGTCGCTGCTCGCGACCGCCTTCTCGGTCATCGCGAACGCCGAGCGGATCTCACCGGCCAGCAGGGGCTCGAGCCACTCCGTGCGCTGGGCCGGCGTGGCGAAGAGGTGCAGCAGCTCCATGTTGCCCGTGTCGGGCGCCTGGCTGTTGACCGCCTCCGGCGCGAGCTCGAGGCTCCAGCCGGTGATCTCGGCGAGGCCGGCGTAGTCGAGCTGGGAGATGCCGGACTCGTCGGGCAGGAAGAGGTTCCACAGACCACGGCGACGGGCCTCGACCTTGAGCTCCTCCACGACCGGCGGCAGCGTGTGGTCGTCGGGACCCGCGGCCACCCGGTAGTCGTGGTAGGCCGCCTCGGCCGGGAAGACGTGGTCGTTCATGAACTCGACCAGCGAGGCGCGCATCTCCTGGGCACGGGGTGACGGCGTCAGGTCCAGGCCGGCGAACCGGGCGTCCGTCGGGTCGGGGGTCGGGGTCATGCGGTCCTCCTCGTCGAGGTCCGGACCCGCCGGGCGGCGGCAGTCCGGTGGCGGGTGCCGGATGGTGCTCGGCCAAGACTGCACCGCCGGGCCGCCACAGACCACAGGTACCCCCGCCCGGCGCGCCGAGCGACCTGCCGAGCGGCGCGGCCCGACGCCGTACGACGAGGGGCCCGCGACCGCGGTCGGCTCAGGCGCCGTGGTGGTCCAGGAGCCGCGTGAGGGTCGTGATGACGCCGTTCTCGGCGTTGGACGGCGCCCGGTAGCGCGCCCGCTCCAGCACCTCGGGATGGGCGTTGGCCATCGCGAACGACGCGTCGGCCTCGTCGAGCATCTCGAGGTCGTTGAGGTAGTCGCCGAAGACGACGGTCTGGGCCCGGGTGACGCCGAGCTCGGCCTGCAGGCTGCGCAGGGCGACGCCCTTGTTCACCCCGGCCTTCATGATGTCGACCCAGAACGGCCCCGAGACGACCACCTGGTGGGTCTCCCGGAACGGGGCGAGCGCGGCGGCCGTGACCGGCTCGGCGCCGTTCACGTCGAACACCGCCACCTTCAGCACGTCGTCGTCGACGGCGAGCAGGTCGTCGACCTGCTCGAGGCTCAGGTAGTAGGGCGCCACGTGGCGCAGGAAGCCCTCGTCGACGCGCTCGACGTACGCCGCGTGCTTGCCGCACACGACCACGCCGACGTCGTTGCCGTCGGCGGCCAGCTGTCGGACGACCCCGACCGCGTCGACCACGAGGCTCCGCTCGAGCGTGACCGAGCTGACCTCGACGCCGCCGCGCGCGACGTACGAGCCGTTCTCGGCGATGACGAGGAGGTCGTCGCCGAGGTCCGCGAACATGTGGGCGAGCGTGGCGTGCTGGCGACCGCTCGCGGGCGCGAAGACGACGCCGGCGGCGCGCATGCGCTCCACCAGGGGCCAGAGACCGACCGGCACGTCGCCGCGCTCGTCGAGGAGCGTGCCGTCCATGTCGGCGACCACGAGGCGCAGGCCGTCGAGGGTCGGCAGGTCGGTCGGCTGATCGGTCGGCTGATCGGTCGGCTGGGTCGGGCTCGTCATGCCCCGAGTCTCGCCCGGGGCCCGGTCCGGCGCCGAGTCGGCGGGCGTGGGCGCGGTCACCCGAGCTCGGCCAGCGCGGTCTCGATCGCCCGGTGGAACGTCGGGTAGGCGTAGATCATCGTGCGCAGGGTGGCGACGGGCACCTCCGCGTGCACGGCCAGGTTCAGCAGCCCGATGATCTCGCCGCCGAGCGGGCCGACGACCGACGCGCCCACGAGCACCCCGCGGGAGGCGTCCTCGACCACCTTGACGAGACCGGTGGCGCCGGGACCGTGGGTGAAGCCCCGCGAGGACTGCTCCAGCGGGGTGCTGCCGACGCGTACGTCGAGCCCCGCGTCGCGCGCCTGCTGCTCGGTGAGGCCGACGCCGGCGACCTCGGGATCGGTGAAGGTGGTGTGGGGCAGGGCGTGGTAGCGGGCGGCGGGGCCCCGGTCCCCGGAGCCGTCTTCTGAACCGTCTCCCGGACCGTCCGCCAGCACGTCGGCCAGCGCGATGCCGGACTGGTACATCGACACGTGCGTGAAGGCGCCCTTGCCGGTGACGTCGCCGATCACCCACAGACCCTCGACGCCGGCCGCACGCAGGCGGTCGTCGACCTCGATCGTGCGGGCCGAGGGGTCGAGCCCGACCGACTCCAGGCCCAGCGAGTCGAGGTTGGGGGTGCGGCCGGCGGCGACCAGGAGCTTCTCCGCCACCAGGTCGTCCCCCTCGTCGAGGCCCACCGTGAAGGACCCGTCGGCGTACGCGACGGAGGTCGCCTCGACCCCGGTCAGCACCCGGACGCCCTCGTCGAGCAGCGTGCGCTCGAGCACCGCCGCGGCCTCGGGCTCGTCCTGCGGGAGCAGGCGGTCGCCGTGCTGCACGATCGTCACCCGGACGCCGAAGCGGGCGAACGCCTGCGCCATCTCGCAGCCGATGGGGCCGCCACCGAGCACGACGAGCGTCGACGGCAGCGACGTCACCTGCACGGCGTCGCGGTTGGTCCAGTACGGCGTGCCCTCCAGGCCCGGCACGGGCGGTGCGGACGGGCGGGTGCCCGGGTTGAGCACCACGCCGCGTCGGGCGACGTACGTCGTGGGCTCTCCCCCGCCCCGCGGGGTCACGACGACGCGGCGCGGTCCGTCGAGGCGGCCCTCCCCGCGGGCCAGGGCGGCCCCGGCGTCCTCGAGGCGCTGCACGGCGGCGGCGTCGTCCCAGCCGCTCGTGGCCTCCTCGGAGATGCGGCGGGCCACCGGCGCCCAGGACGCGGTGACCTCGACGTCGCCGGCCAGCGTGCCCGCGCGGCGGGCCTCGGC
>Ga0208794_1000972_pt1 | contig 14707 bp, 17 predicted proteins | sample 32_taG_FD_184106 | JGI IMG/M metagenome (GOLD analysis project Ga0208794, IMG submission 184106) | Marine viral communities from the Gulf of Mexico - 32_GoM_OMZ_CsCl metaG (SPAdes) (version 2) | ecosystem: Environmental > Aquatic > Marine > Oceanic | place: Atlantic Ocean: Gulf of Mexico... | reverse complement strand
TCTGTGATTCGTAATCACCATCGCCTTTAATCTTGTGGGGAGTAAATCCTCCAGACACTGGATTCATAACTATATCAGACAATATCTAAATCTATTCTAACCTTACCGCCACATTGTACTGAGCATAATCCTGCTGCCAACTGCTGTATCTGCAGGTCCAGGTACAGCCATAATAAACTCTGAGCCAGCACGCTCAAATGCATAGCGGCGTACTTCAGGTCTACGGTAGTTAGGTACGTAAAGTGTTTCTGCTAAGCGGTCGCATTCACGCAGATAGATTTCACGAAAATACTCATCACCTTTAAGTGGGTCTGAAGTATTAATCGTACGCTGAACGTCACCACTAATGACTTCCTGACGCGATGGGTTTAAAAACCGGCTGCCGTCTGCATCAAAGTAATCGTCTGGAATTGCAGCTGATGCTTTCCACGCAATGTCACAACGCTTAACGTGATAGACGATTTCGTTGTACCAGAGCTCGTCTGGCACCAATGCCATTGCTTCTTCTAACCTTGCTCTATCACCAGCAGGGATTTGAGCACCGGCATTAAAGCCTAAGTGGTAACGGACTTTAGATTTTAAATACTCATCTAGCTGCATTAGCTCAGCCCATATTGTTGTAGTAATCTTTTAAAACTTGCTCAAGTTGTAGTTGTTCCATTGAGCTTAATTGACCATTTGTAGCTTGAATACGTGCAAGCATATTTCCAGCAGGAGATGATTGTTTCATCATATTTGCCATACCAGCTCCTAATACACCACCTGCAATAGCACCTACAAGTCCACCAGCAGCACGAAATCCAGGTCGAATTGACCCACGCATTTTCTGTGCCATTCCACGGCTTAATCCTTGCTGAGCTGCCAAACTATCTTTCATAGCATTGATTGCTCTACCACCCATATGCAGAGGTGTTCCAGCTAGTGCTCCAAGCAGTGCACCACCGCCAGCACCTACACCCATAGCAACAGCTGGATCTGGCTTATCTTGAGCATCTAGCATAGCCTGCTGCAGAAGCACATCAGTTACTGAAGGGATGGCCATATCTATGGATAATTACTATTACTACTAGTTTAACTGATGAAGATGAGGTCTTCTTTAATCAGTTGATCCCAGTTGACGCGAGGAATGTTTTCAAGTTGACCGAGGTTTGCAAAACGCTCACCACTGAGTGACATACGCATTTCTACAATCTTTTTTGCTGTTGCGTAGCCGACACCAGGCAGTCGTTTTTGAATCACTTCTGCAGTAGCTGTATTAAGGTTTAGACGTGTGTCTTCAAGCGGCACAACAGTCGGAGGTGGCAACTCTTCTGGTACTTGCAAGATAGGAGCTTCAATCTTTTCAAGACGTCCCTTTTTCTTGTCATAAGGCACCAGCTGTTCAAGAGTTAAGTATGTAACGTTTCCTCCAGCATCACGCACCATTGCGTAGTCTTTATCGTGCTTGCTAATAAACTCAACCAGTTTTCCAGTCTTTGTATCTTGGAACAAATTACTCATGTTTTTATATCTCACATAGCCTCATTATAGGCACAAAAAAAGAGCCCCTTTAAAGAGGCTCTTGTTTTATCAAAGGTTATCAATAACCTTGACCAGCTTCCACAGCGTAAGGGATGTGGAGGTCGTCTGCATCAGCCACAGCATCAGGCAGGAAGTAGCACACTTCCACGATGATGGCAGAAGGAGACTTACGGCAAGCACCAGCGGAAGGCTTGATTGAAGCAATCAAGTCAGCAGAGGTGGTCACTTGTACCGGGGTATCGCTAGCCAGTCCGGTGCCATCGAGGATGGATTCAAACAGGCTGAACTCACCAACGGGATTGAAGTAGCCGTCAGCTTCTGCAGTTGCAGGCACAGCAGCGGGGGTTGAAATACCAGAGACGGTCACGGTGGCAGCACCAGCAACAGTTTCTTCGCGAACGCCAGTTGCGTTCACGCCCGTGCGGTACACCACAGCACCTGCAGGAATCACGAAGGGGCGATCCTTACGGGGCTTGTCGTCCTGACGCAGGTCGGGAGAAAGCACTTGCAGGTCGTAGGTGCCAGCAGCCAGCACACCGTCAGTGTCGAGGACACCGTCGTTGTCAGGGTTAAGCACCAGAGCACCAACGCCACGGAAGAACACAGCGCCGGGGAGTGCGACCACACCTTGGTCGCGGTATGCATTCAGATGAGCAACGTAGTTACCGGGGAAGATTTGATTGTTCCAAGGAGTACGCTGTTCAGAATCAAAACTAAAAGTAGCCATTGTTAGTTACCTCCTATCAGTAAACGAAAGAGTAACCAACCGTGATGAAATCCTTATTCAGGGTTTCAAAACCGGCGAACAGAGACCAGATCATGATGATGAAACGAGAGAAGTCGTCGTTGTTATTCAGCAGAATCTGGGCGTTATTACCACCGATGCCCACGCCGACAGCCTGAGGACCGAAGAAGATCAGCTGTGCAGCGTCGTAATCAGCAGCGCCAGCAGACTCATCAGTGATGGTCAGGTTGTAAGAAGTTTCGGGCAGGTTGGTGGACTCGAACCAACGGACACCTTCAAACAGGAATCCGGTAGGCATTACGGGTTGACCAGCAACAAAGCCGGCTTGTCCGTAGGCAGGACCCATACCTTGGAAGAAGTTTGCAGAAGGACCGGCGATGGGGTTCATCGGGTCAATCATTCCTTGGCCAGGATAACGAGCGATTTCACGGAAGTCGCTGTTCTGACGCAGGTGCATCATTGCGGTGGGGTCCACGATGCAGCGGTAGTAACCATCAGCAAAGGTGGGGACGTTGCGCTTACGCATGTCCTTCACAACTTCGAGGAGGTCGGTCTTGACGTCGAACTTGGCAGATTCGCCAGCTTCGTACTCAACACCAAGAGTTCCAGCGCCAGCATCAGCGCCTTTCTCCTTACCACCGGGCAGGTAGTATCCGCCTTGCTCATCAGAAGACTTGCCACAAGCTTCAGCTTTGAGCAGTTCGTTAGCGAACACACGGTCACGCCAGCGACGATAGTCGTCAAGCAGGGTCAGCGAACCGATGGACTGGTGGAAAACGTTGAGGTTACCGGTGTCCAGCAGCAGACGCTGGGCGGTAATCAGGGTTTCACGAGCAACCTTGAAAGTAGAAGGCTGAGTCGTGTCGCGGGAGTCGGCAGGGCCGGTGTACTCACGCAGGGTGACAAGGACCTTGTCCTTGACGATGTTACGAGCGGATGCGGAACCAAGGGTCTGGTCGGCAGTACGCTCACGGGACTCCTTAGTACCGGGCTTACCCCAGAAGCGATAACGGTCTAACTGTACGGTTTGACCGGGTTGCTTCGAGAAGTCGTGCACAACCACGGGCTCAATTGCCATCTCAATGATGTAAGCCGGGTGGGGACGATAAAGCTCTGCACCAAGAAGCTTCGGAAAATCATTATCAATCCACATAGGATCGTAACTCCGTAAGCTAAAAGGTTTATAAGCGACATTCGACTTTGTCGCATATCACGATATTAATAATTAATACTATAGTATTAAATATGTACCCTAATATATTGTGGTAACTGATGGAATTTATTGACGACAAAATTTGGAAGCCAGTGCACACTTTACCTGGCTATGAATGTTGTATCGAATATTACGTAAATCAACGTGGTGCTATCAAAAGTACTAAAGGTCAGATTGAGCGTATTCTCAAGCAACGCATTAACAAGAATGGATATGCACAGGTCAACCTAACTCAACGTATTGGACGTAAGAAGACAATTACTGTGACTGTCCATAAACTTGTAGCACTTGCATTCTTACCTGCACCATTATCAATGCCTGGTAGGTCAAAGGGTGCTGCTAAGGTTCTTCATATTGATGGCTGTAAAACTAACAACTCGATTCATAATCTTAAATGGACTAAAATAGAAGAAAGCTTATAGAAAATCAAATGGCTGATAGTCTTGTACTTAAAGGTGTCAAGGACGTCCGCAAGCATACTGGTACTGAAATGCTTCTGGTCAATCCTCGCCGTGGTGGTAATACACACCAAGTTAAAGAGTGGTGGCGTGTCGGTGGTGTAAGCACTACTTATACTGCTTGTACAATTTTTAACGTGACGACTACTGAAGGTACCGTCAAACTTGTATTAGCAACAGGTAAGTCTGAAGACAGTGATATTCGTATTGACCACGATGGAAGCTTTAACTTTAGTTTCTATCAAATTAATGAAATCGACCGTGCAGCACTCTTTACTGATGCGATGGAATTGATTGAGCACTATGTGTTCCCAAGCATTGCTGGTGGTCCTATCATGACTGTCACACCTGCAAATGCAGCTGACCGTCCGTCTGCTCCGCCTCCGGCTCCGACCATCGGTACTGTCACCCTGACTGGTGAGCAAGCACCTACTGATGGTGACACTGAAACTTACACTGTCACTAAAACTGGTGATGCATCTCCTACCTATGTGCTTACCAGTAGTGATGCAAACGATACTATCTCTGGCTTAGATGTTACTTACAACGGTGCTGGTGCTCGTACCTTGACTGTTACTGCAACTGATGCAGCAGCAAGCGACAGCCCTGCTACCGGAACTCTTTCAGTGAATGCAGCTGTACTGTTCTCTACTCGCGTCTCTAATGCTGACCTTAGCGTTGAAGTGACTGTTGATGACACTGGCAACGGTAATAAGTATCAGATTGATGGTGTTGAGCAGGACACCATCCTTGCTAATGTTGGCGATACAATTTACTTTGACTTGTCTGACGCTTCACTATCAAGTCATCCCTTCAAGATTTACACCGATAGCAGCAAGACTACTGAAGTGACTGTTGGTGTTGAGCAAGAAGGTACTGACCTTATCTTTACTCCTCCGATTGCAGGCACCTTTAGCTATCAGTGTCAGCAACACGCCGGGATGGGCGGTGACATCATCGTTACTGAATGATCCTAGCGATATATCGCTTTTGCTCGTCACTCATATTTAACTCTGAAACATACTCGTCTCCTATAAGCACGTCAACGTTGTAATCTAGGCGACGAGTATTTCTTGCATGAAATCCAATATAGAAACTATCGTTTGGTCTGACGTACATATGGTCATAAGGGTGCTCTTCTCGTTGTGCTGTATATAACCTCACATCTAACCAGTCATCCATATAGATATTTCCAGTCTTCAGATTATTCAAATCAACACTTAAATATCCATCAAACCTTGTACCTAACCCCATTTGAAAAAATGCAGGCGCATAAGTGTTTTCAATGGTTTCATCACTGTTAACGTCAACAATAACACCTTCGTAATACACATCTTCCTCTTTTGCATTTGTTATCTTTGAGCATTCCCAGCCTTCTTCTTCAAAACAAGTTGCAACAAAATTTGGATCTAGATTAACTGTTACTTTTACAAAATAATTTTCAGCACCAAATAAACCTACTGCACCTTGGTACTTAAGGTTATAGGGAATAAGTGCAACGTTTAATTTGTCAGGACGTGTAATAGAGGGTCCTGCTGCATAATTTAATGCACGGCTACTTGATAGACCTTGAGGTGCTGTATTATCACTAGCACCATAAATAAGGTGATTGTATAGAATCTCTTTGGTAACGTCCATTACGCATCGATGCTCTTTTCTCCATTGTATTAAAGATACTCAGACACCATATCACTACTCATTTTTAGCTGTTTTAGTGCTTTGTGCTCAAGCGTACGGACACGATCGCGGCTCATATTTAAAATCTGTCCAATTGCTGTCATAGACAGCGGTTCAAGAATTTCTTCGCCAATGCCGTAGCGCATACTAATTACTGCTGCTTGTAGGTCAGGCAGGTCGTTAATCATCTCTCTAATGTCTTCTTTAATAAACGCTTTTTCTAGCAACATATCTGGTGTTTGCGTTTCATCTTCAAGCAGGTCAATAATTGCTGTATCTTTGTTCTCACCAATCTTCACCTCAAGTGATGTGGGCTGACGAGCTTTACACATCAGGTCTTTGATGTCATCTACTGATAGCTCAAGATAATCAGACAGCTGAAAAATTGTTGGCATATAGCCGTTGATCTGACTTAACTCACGCTGGGCTTTCTTAAGTCTGTTGAGATTCTCAGTAACGTGGATTGGTAACCTAATCGCCCTCGATTTCTCAGCGATTGCCCTCGTGATACCTTGCCGTATCCACCAATAAGCATAAGTACTAAACTTATAACCACGACCAGGGTCAAACTTCTCAACGCCACGGACGAGCCCGATTGTTCCTTCTTGGATGATGTCCAAGAGCTCCATGTTGCGCTTGGTATATTTCTTTGCGACAGAGACAACAAGACGAAGATTAGCGGTAACCATCTTGTCTTTGGCTTTTTCTCCATCACGCAATTCACGTCTCAGCTCTTTAATTGTAATTCCTAAAGAGTTGGCTAAATCTTCTTTGCTTGGATTTTCAAGTGATTCCTCACATGCTTTGATTTCCATCAATCGCTGAACCTTGCGTCCTAGCAAGATTTCTTCGTCGTGTTCAAGAAGAGGGATTCGTCCAATATCTCTCAAATATGCGCGAACTGAATCACCCGTTGCTCTTGGTTGTGACATATAATTCCTCGGCTACATATTCACTATAGCCTTGAATTATAGCTACTGTCAATACTTAACCGTTGATTCTTGCAAATCTAAGTGACTTTGAAGGAGGTTCTTCTCGTCCTTCTAATGCTTCTACTGCCATCGCTTGTGCAGCGTGTTCGTTAAAACCTTTAGAGCGATAATTGTCTTCGTACTGTTGATATTTTTCTACACTACTTTCAAAATCTTCACCGTGCGTTAGCATTTCAGCTGTCATCTGATTAGCAGCCTGGTCAGGCACACCATCTGTTTTCAGATGTTTCCAAATAGTTTGAAAAACCTCAGGGTCTGCCTGAGGCTCTTGTCCTGCTAAACGCACGGCTATCTATTTATTAACTACACCTATTGTAGTCAATTTATTATTTATCAGCCGTAACGACGTGCCGTTGCTACTTCTTGTCCGAGATCAGGATTCATTCCTGCAGTCATTGCTTTACCAACAGCAAGATCATTTAAGAACTTAGATCGCTCAGGACTTTGCATCGTGCTATTTAGCCTCATCAGTGCAGTACCAGAATCATTGGCATAAAGCACTTCAGCCATACGGCTAGTTGCCAGTTGCTTTGCTTTTGCTTCGGCATCATATTGATTAAGATTTTGACGTCGCATATCTTGCACCGCACCAGCAGCAGCTTGAGGACGTGCTGATTCAATATTGCGAGACATCTCTTGCATTTCCAGCCTTTGGTTGTTAGAAGGCTGAGCATTAACTCCAGGCTTTGTAATAGCGCCTTGGTCATACATATTAGGGCCAGGTGCTACTTGGCTTACCATTCCAGGCATTCCACGCTGCATTGTGGATTGGCCAAGAGTCTCTTCAGAAAATTGATACGGACTAAGCATTTTTAAATTGCACTCTATATATCTATTGTAGAGGGATAGAAAATACTACCCCTCTAACAGTATCAAATGTCTTGTACAAGCATCTTGGTTTGCATTGCACCAGCAGGTGCTTGAGCCAGATACTTCCAAGCATTCTCAGGGTTACTGTCCATCAGTTGACCAAAGCCACCCCAGAAGTCATTGATAGGGTTTTGCTGACGACCTGGTGTAGGCATATCCATCTCAGGACGTTGGAAGTTACGGGGCACACCGTTCTGCTGCTCTTGTGCTTGGATTTCAGCTGCGAACTGTGCACGAGCTTCATACTGCTCACGCTGCATCGTCTCTTCAGGGGTCTCAGTCGGATAAGGACCTTCAGGACCGTAGAAGTCGTTAACGTAATCAGCAAGCACGTCAGGGTCAGTCAGCATAAGGTTCATTGCTGCACGCTCTTCACCTGCTGCTTCAAGCATCAGAGACTGTGACTGCACACGCTGTACTTGCTCAATCAATGCATCTTCTACAGCACAGGCATACTGATTAAGGAGAACGGGAGCTTCAGCACCGAAGTGCTCAAGGACTTCAAGACTTTCGTCGCTGATTTGACTTAGATATGCGTCGCTTACCTGCTGCTGGGTTTGCCCTTGCATTGGTGCCTGCATTGAGGAGGCCTGGATTGAAGCTTGGGGACTGTAAATCTGCTGCGCCGAAGGTACCGACATTACTTGGGGAGCTGAACCCCAACTGGCTTGTTGAAGGGCCTGAGGTGTCGGTGTTTGATAAGCCGAGTACTGAGCCGGGGCTTGGGATGGGCTGCTTGTATTCAAACTGGCGCTGAGAGCCTGGAACGCCTCCTGCCATGGGTTGCCCGCCTGGGCTGCCGGGGCCACCGCCTGGGGTACCGAAGCCTGCGGGGCCGCCGCTACTGGGTAGGTTGGTGCCAGGGGTATTGTTGTTGGTTGCCCCATTGAGGCCTGGTAGGCTTGGGGGACGCTCGTCCCTTGTGGGGAGACCCAGCTTTGATCGACGCTGATCGGCGTCGGAGAGCTTACTTGGGCTGGTGCTGGTGTCGGTTGGCTTGTAGCTTCCACTGTAACTTAACTCCTTACGTAAAAATTCGAGTGATCTATATAGGAACCCTGTGATATCTAGGTTCGGGTCAGACGCTAATGGCATGTCTGGCGTCTGTGGGTGCGGCAATTGATACAGGCTGCCGAGTAGCCCAATGAATGAATTTAAAGACTGTTGTGTCTGCTGGACCATCCTAAACGGATAACCAGAAAGCATTGCTGCTCTCTCTTCATCTGTCTTTTGCGGGAATAGATATTTTAGCGCTTCAATAGAATCAACACCTAATTCTTGAAGGTTACGAACAACGATGCTGTTGTTTAGGATATCGTCTGTACCTTCTTCAAATACATCTCCTTCCCAACGCCAGTTTACTTTTGTACTGCCGTCTGGAACAAGTCCTGTAACACCTTCGGGCATTACACCCGACTCAAGTGTAGCACGGATTTGATCTTCTCTTACTTTAATAAATTCAACAATATCTTTTTGATACTTCTTTGTTGCCTTTATATATCCTTCGGCATCTTCTCCAAACTCTTCTGGCAACGGCACTTGAGGCTTTACTAAACCCGCTACTGCAGTGAACGAATCGTAGAATAGCTCCTCTTCTACTTCAATCATCATGCTAAAGATTTTGCACAAGCCATAGGTAAACATAGCTTTTGCTTTCTTTTCTGCAGTTGCTGCAACACGGCCGTACAGAGTTTTGATCTCGTATGCAGTTGATGCAGTCTGAATATCAAGATCATCTACACCGCCAAGTGCTAATCGGATTTCTTGCCTGTACTGTTTGACATACAGATTTTGATCACCTGATACGCTGTCAGGTGTCATGTACTGCACACGGTCAGTTGGCTCTAGGTTTGCGATGACACGCGGCACCTTAATCTGACCATCAATAGAACTGACACCAAATGGCTGTGATACACGAGTGCTGTGCATACTACCACCAGTCATTGGTGCAAAGCCTGCTTGAGAACTGATGGTTGGTCTGAAGGTATTATCTTCACCGCTCTCTACTAAGTCGTGTTTAGGACGACTAGACACCAAAGTTGGATTACCGAAGAACTTTAAGTTCTTACGGATGTTACGTGTAAGCTCATCGTGATACAAAATCTGATGCGCTAACCAATCAAACTCACCATTACCGGAAGACTCACCGGTACAATCCATATGATTGAATATCTCTACAGCAGGGATGAAACCAAGACTGTTTGTAAGAGTTTCTGTTTGACCAGGCATATTTGGAACAATTGTGCCTGCGTCATTTTCGAACTCTAGCTTTTCGTTTGAAATAGTCTGTTCAATACGGTCTTTATATACTTTCAGTCTGATGTATTTTTTCTTGCCACCTCTACCGTCTTGTGTCTCGTAAGGTGTTAGAACGTTTTCTTGTTTGACAGCAAAACTGTAAATTAATACAACACTTTCAATGTCGTTCTTTTGGTCACGATAGACTCGGTAACTATCTTTAGGGAAGAATAGAATTTGATACTCATCACCGCTTGGTCTGAAATAGAACAGGCCCTGACCATCACATAAGAAGTAATCAATAATGCTATCGAGTTTCATCTCTAGCATATTGTGTTCACAGACTTTGGCAATAAACTCACGTCGCTTGCCATAGCTATCCTGCTCTGCGTAAAACTCAATTCCACGACGCAGCATGAACATCCGCATCTGAGAAAGATGAGAAGAAACAATCATACTGTCAACAGACAGGTCTCCTCTACGTTCTTTAGCTGCAGTGAGGATATTTTTAAACTCTGATTGTATTTGATTGCTCATACTCTTTCTCGTTATGTATTTAGTCTATAAGATTATGCTTAAATACTAAGGCCATCAATTCTATCCAGATAATTATCTGCAATGCCTCCCAGGTCAGGACGCTCTACCGGACCGAGAGGCTGTGGGCTTTGCCAATCAGGCTGCCTTTCACGAGCATGACGATATCGATCACCGTAGAGTAATAAGCCTTGATATTCTGCCCTAGCTCTTGAAACAAGAGGACTTCTCTTCACCTCTCTGTAGAGTGCTTCGATATCAAGTGGCTTTTGCTCTCTTCCATTATTAATAAATGCATTGGAAACATTTAAACCTTGCTCTATGTAGTTGTTATCTCCTAAAATTGCATCAGTATTTGCTTTATGGTTTTTGGCTCGTTGCAGGCTACCTTCTGCATCATTTGCACCAACAGTCGCTTTATAGTTTTGATTCTGTGTGTTTAGAGTAGCAAACCTTTCAGCAGCAGCATCTTTATCTAGACTGATTCTAGGTGTATATTCTCTTGCGCTGGGCGTATACGCTTTGTATGGAGCAGGATTTTGAATAAACTTATCTAAATCAACTGGTCCTATAGTTGATTGAGGCCTAGGAGGGCTTTGAAGATATTTATCTGCATCAAAAGAGCTGTCAGGGCTTTGAAGATATTTATCTGCATCAAAAGAGCTGTCAGGGCTTTGAAGATATTTATCTGCATCGAAAGAGCTGTCAGGGCTTTGAAGATATTTATCTTCATTGAAAGAGCTGTCAGCTCGTTTGTTAAGGTCTCTACCAGATGGGCTTCGATTATCTTCACTTAAATCAGCTGAAGCGTTAGAGCTTTTGAAAAATCTATCTTTATTCAAAAGGCTGTAAGCTCGTTTGTTAAGGGTTCTACCAGATGGGCTTCGATTATCTTCACTTAAATCAGCTGAAGCGTTAGAGCTTTTGAGAAATCTATCTACATTAGTATTATTGGATCTTACACCTTTCATTCCTTTATTTAACGCATTAAAAAATTGATCGCCACCAGCCATTCTCATAATGAATGGCTTACTATGTCTACTTCTCATCTGTATTAGATTGTGAAACTATCCTTATTGTAATCTAATTGTAGATTACCTCTTCTTAATAGGCCTCCTATTGTAAGCACCATTGAGTCCACAGCATCGTCATGTTGACTGTGTCCAAAGTTTAATAGCTCTTCTTCAAGTACATCCCATTTGCGCCATTTGTTCCATATCACACGTTTGTGCTCATACAGGCCAAGCACCCCTCTCAGCCTGGCTAATTTGTCACCTTTAAATCCTTTTACTGGTGAGCAGTGCAAGTTATAAAGTGCACGGTCTTCAAACATAATACGTTTAAAGTCACCTTCAAATGATGTTTGATATGCTACAGCTTCAGGCCATATGATGCACGGTGACATTGTTGGGAAGTATTGTCCTTCGTCGTTTTCTTGAAGAATGTTCCAATCTGCAAGCATTTCACATAAAGTATCCATCTTCTCAAGATTGCCCATTGTTCGAGCACGTCTCTGGTCAATCATATAAATCTTCCCTTCTTTGACACCTCCAAGTGTCATTACAGTCCAGTCATTTTTTTCACTCAATCCCGCACTCAAGTCAATGCCTACACCTAAGCAATCGTAATCTTCTGGTACTTCTTGTTTTACAATTAACTCGGGTGAAATACCAACATCTGTATTACGTACAGCAGTGTTGAGGTACTGATACGCAAAAGCAACACGGTCTTCTGCCTTACGTTCATTCAAATATTTCATTGACCAAAACTCTGGCCAATACGAACGTTGTCTACCGTCAGCGTCTGTTATAACAGCTTTCTGAATAATTTGTTTCCAATTATTCTTTGGTACAAACAGAGTGGCGTGTATATCGTCAAAATGGAACCGCGTACCCAAACAGATAGCCCGTGCACCTTGGAACATCGTAGGCGCGATAACATTAGACCACGTCTGCTCCATTTCACGGCGAATGTCTGGGTTATTGATGGAAGCAGCGGACTTGATAGGGTCATCAATGAGCACGAGCTGTGACCGTTTAGAGGTAATTGCACCTTTGAGACCTCCACACGCAATGGTGAAAGCTTCTTCACCTGCTGTATCAATTCCCGCAAAGTCATAGTCAATGCTCCAGTATTCGTCACTACGTTTGATTTTTGATAGCCTCACCATTGGAAAGACTTCTCTGTATTTACTGCTTGTCAAAATGCCTTTGATGGTTGCAGACTTTGCACGACTAATATCAACCATATAAGCGATATACAGGATACGCAACATTTTCTTTGCAGCTGCGTGTCTACCAATCATCCATGCTGCAAACAATCCTAAGACTGTAGATTTAGCTGAACCTCGTGGTGCAAGAATTGCAGTGTTTGGTCCGCCAATACCCATCAAGCACTCGCTATCTTCTCCTGTGCACAGTTCAGCGTGCCACTCCAACATATGCTTTGCTGGCGCTTTACCCATAAATACACAAAAGTCTTTGAAGTCATCTCTTGCTCTCAAGACATCTTCTGAAGGCGGTTTGGTCGTCACCTTTGTTGCGGTCATTAATGCTGACCGTCTATACGCTAATGATGCACTAGGTACTGCCATAAAACTAGACTATTTGTCTCAGTCTAACTTCCTAGCGATACAAGTCTGTACCTAATCCCATTTGACGTGCAAAGTTTAAATGATATGACTTAGATGCACGCTTGCTACGTCCGACTTTAGAGCGTTGCGTTCTATATGCATTTTGTGAACTACGTTCAGCAGCTTTCTGTGCTTGATAATTTTTTGCTTTTGCAATTGCTTTGCTTCTCTGTGTCTGCGCTCTAGAGACAGCATACGATGCTCTTAAATCGTTTGCATATTGTGCAGCCTCTTGTTCCTTGAAGTTTGTAAATGATAAATCTTGTGCTGGAAAATCTCCTGCTGGTAAGGCAGGCAGCCTTTTGATAAGAGTATCTTGTAGCCGTATTCCATTTAAGCTTCCATCGTTAATTTCTGGTAGTTCAGCTAACTCAGGTCTATATGGACTATTAAACTCTTCTTCCATTATCCGTTACTGATTTCACTGTAAATTTTGGACCATACAGCATTCATTGCATTCTCAATAGGTTCAGCAAACTGTGGGTCATCTTTAAAGATTGCAGTCATTTCACGCATCACACGGTCTGCACCAGCAAGGATGAGGCCTCGTTTATCGGTTGTGCGATTCATACGGTCAGACGTTTCAATGTGACTACGCAGTTCTTTCTCTAGCGATGCAAGGCGTTGTGCACCATCAGACCCTTTAATCTCACCTGATGTGATTGCCATACGTAAGTCTTGAATATCACTATGCAGTGCAGCAATTTCACTATTCAAGATTTCACGCCTGTTGAGTTTCTTAAACTTCATCTTGGTCCAACGTGCTAAATCGTTGAATGTACCTGGATACTTAAGAATGCCCGCATATACCCAAATTTCAATAATAGATGGAGTTACCTCAGCAAATTCTTTAAACTCTTCGCTTTCAGAAGCAGGTAGAGTGTCTAACCACTTTTCAACAAAGTTTAGATATACTTTGCCCGCTGTTTCAGTTTTAATAGTCATCAGAATGCTCTTGCTGCCCTTCTAGCATAACCGTAAGTATTTGCTCTATCTTGAGCTCTTAATCGTTGCTCGTTATTTTGTGCTAACCGTTGCTCTCTACCAGTTGCAGCGATGTTGCGTGTACTGGTTAAGTTAGTATCTTTAACGCCTGCAAGCTGCTGATCAGCTCCATACATTGATGCTTTAGCGCTAAGGCGTGCTGATCCTAAAGTAGCTAACTTAGATTCTGTAGCCCCAAACTTACTAGCGTCTGCAGCAAATTTTGCAGAACCCAATTGTCCTAACTTAGATTCTGTAGCCCCAAACTTACTAGCATCTGCAGCTTGTTTTGCACTATATTTCTGTGCATTAGCAGCAAATTTTGCAGAACCTAATTGTCCTAACTTAGCTTCTGTTGCACCAAACTTACTAGCATCTGCAGCCATTTGGGCAGATCCTAAACTTGCTAATTTATTTTCTGTTGCAGTAAATTTCTGTGCATTAGCAGCAGATTCCGCAGCACCTAATTGTCCTAACTTAGCTTCCGTAGCTCCAAACTTACTAGCATCTGCAGCTTGTTCTGCACTATATTTCTGTGCATTAGCAGCAAATTCTGCAGAACCTAATTGTCCTAACTTAGCTTCTGTTGCACCAAACTTACTAGCATTTGCAGCTTCTGTTGCACTAAATTTTTGAGCATTAGCACTTAATTCAGCAGATTTAATCTGCCCTTTTTTAGATTCCGTAGCCCCAAACTTACTAGCATCTGCAGCTTGTTCTGCAGAACCCAATTGTCCTAACTTAGCTTCTGTTGCACCAAACTTACTAGCATTTGCAGCTTCTGTTGCACTAAATTTTTGAGCATTAGCAGCAAATTCTGCTGAACCTAATTGTCCTAACTTA
>Ga0208794_1000969_pt1 | contig 14743 bp, 21 predicted proteins | sample 32_taG_FD_184106 | JGI IMG/M metagenome (GOLD analysis project Ga0208794, IMG submission 184106) | Marine viral communities from the Gulf of Mexico - 32_GoM_OMZ_CsCl metaG (SPAdes) (version 2) | ecosystem: Environmental > Aquatic > Marine > Oceanic | place: Atlantic Ocean: Gulf of Mexico... | reverse complement strand
GAACGCAGTTGCAACCTTACCTGCAGTTTCACCTTGAGTGAATGACGCAGCAGCAACAGTCTTAGAGCGATCCAATAACTTTGCAGTCCATGTATACCCTCCTGCTGAAACAGTTGGCTCCTGTACGATCAAACCGATGTTTCCATCCTTGAACTTTACAGTGTCATTTGGGTTCAAATAATTCTGCTCCGTCTCGAAAGTGAAAGCTGAACTGTTTGCACCATTACCATTAAACGTTCCCGTCATTGTAACAGGTCTGTTTAATCTTCCAAGCATAAACCACTCATGCTTGTTTGTACCGATCACTTGCTCTTTAGCAAATGAGTTTGTACCATCAACGAAATACTGAAGCGAGTATTGCGGAAACAGTCGTAAAACTGTAGATGCAATCTCTGGCTTCTTCAAAAGATTCAATGCTAACGCATTTTGATCTTGAGTTGACTTCCCGTAAGTACCTTGAGAAATTCTCATAATTGTCTATTTTAATTTAACTTTATCCTAACCTGCTATAAAAGCATCAGCGTTAAATACATTATCATCGTCAGACAACTCTCTTCGAGAATTTGATTGAGAAACAGATGAAGGGTTTTTCAATGTTTTGATGAACTCAGCTTTACCTTGTGAGACACCTCGGTTTTGAAACCCTTTCATTATAACATCTCTATGTTTCCATAGCCATGCTACTTGTGATAAATTCTCAGGATTACTTCCGATCTCCTTCATGAACTTACCATCTAATATATATGAAGACAATTCCTTCCTTGTAGCTTCAAGCTTTTTAGGATCTTTTGCCATCTTCATCCCAAACATTTCTTCTTGAGAGTTGATATAATCTCGGACTATCTTCCTATTTTCTTTCTCTTCTTGTTGAGCAGTTTCTATAGCTTTCATCTGAGCCTGTTCTTCACTGGCAATTTCAGAATCAATAGCTCTATTAACTTTAGCTCTAAAGACATCGGCCTCCCTTTCGAGAATACCTTTATTCAATGCATCTTCAGTGTAAGCTTGAACCTTCTCATCAGAAAGTCCCTGTCCCTTAAGTTGAACCTTATACAACTCTTCATCACTCAATTTCAATAGCTTTTGATAAGACTTTGCTTTATCATTCAGTAAGCTAGATCCACTGCGCTTTAAGTTTTGGTTCTCCTCTTGTAGAGCTTTAAACTTAGATACAATATCATCTTTCGACTTCACTTCAAACCCAAGGTCCTCAGTTAAATCTTCATAGGAATTTGATGAAGTCTCTTCAACCACCTCTTCCTGAGTCTCCTCTTGAACTGTCTCTTGTTCGCTTTGCGACTCTTCTTGAGATTCTTCTTGAGCTTCCTCTTGTGGTGTTTCAACTTCGTCCGAGAACATTGACCAGGTTAATTCTTCTTCTTCAGAAACATTGTCTGTCGACTCAGATAACTCAGATTCACTGTGCTCTTCTTGTTGTTGTTCGACTACAGTATCTACATCATCAGATGATTCATCACCTCTCATAAATGCATCTGCATCAAACGTGTTTTGATCTTGAACTTCTTGATCTTGCTGCTCGTTTGCAGGGATCTCTTCTCTTTCATGTTCTTCCATCTATATACAATTTTAGTTAATTATTTTGATTTTCTGAACTTTCTTGCCCAGAATTTTCTCTTTCAACTTCTCTTTGAGTCTGATTTATACTGTTTTGCATAGCATACTCAGCCATCCTTTGCTCATGTTCAGCTACAGACTTCTCCTCTCCAAAGGCTGATTCAGCATCAAACTTCTCGGCCTCAATATCACCCTCCTTATCCTTAATCAACATCTTGGTTCTATTGTTCATCTTAGCAACCTCAAGATCTTTCTCATTAGTCATCTGAGTCTTCTGAAGATCAATCTGCATTTTTTGCTGATCATTCTGAGTTTTCTGCTGATCAATTTGCTGTTGCTGTTGTTGCATCTGAACTTGAGCTGCTTGAACACCCTCAAGAGCCTGAGTAAGAATCTTCTCAATGTCATTGGAGTTGTCAGCATTAACAGCCTTAACTGCAGTCAATGGATCAACCTGCCCGGTTTGAGAGAATCTTTCCATAAGCATCATGAACTGATCTTTCTTCTGTTTATCGTAACCGCTATTCTGTATGAATATACCATACTCAGCAGAAGAGATTGACTTATCAAACTTCATTATCTGATGCTGAAGATCACCAAACGTATTAACCATCACCTCTTGCCCTGCCCAATACTCCTTCATTTTGTTAGAGCACAATTGAAGCACATCTCCAATAAGAGAATAGAACGCATCAAAGTAAGGAGCCGTCATTAGTGATGACTGCATAACATTTCTCTCATTCACACCAACAAGATCTGAAGCTTTATTTACACCTGCTCTGGCTGCAGAGATACCGGTAAGAGTACTCATAGTCTCCTCAAGTACTTGCTTTAGATTAACCAACTGTATAAATGAATTACCTAAAGTAAAGTCAATACTCTGGAATTGATTGAAGCTTCTCCCCTGGCCACCGTCTTGCTGAGAGTTAATCGGAATGATACCATGGTTCTTAGCATAGTGCATAACATGACTCATCTTCATGTCCTTAGGGATCTGAGAAGTATCATAAACCATAGCCTTACCACCTGCCCTCTGAAGAGTAACAGCAATATGGTACATCACAATGTTATAAAGAGCCTGGATGTTTTTAGTCGTATCAACAACACTTAATGTATTACCATCAAACTGATCCTTAATACAACCAACAATATCAAATGAACAATTAGCATAATTGTCCTCGTATCTAATTTGGTCTTTGACAGGACCCCACGCAAATATCTTTTCATGACCAACCTTGTAAGATTCATGCAAGTACTGAATATACTTAGTAACTACACGCTCATTCTTCTTTGGTTTATAGTCATCTTTAACCATCTTGTAAAAAGGGTGCTCTGGATCATACTTGTTCTCAGAGACCTTATACTTCATGGCCTTCAATGTTTTATACTGAACAAAAGAAACTCTTACCTTTAAATCTCCTCCGTTGTAATCGTAATACCTTCCACCAAAATTATTCTCTCTAAAGTAATCAACAGTCTGACCACGCATAGACTCTATATACTGCCAATCCTCTTTAGATAAGTCCTGGTCAAGAAACAACTCAGAGATTTCGTTGATGGTCATCATCACGTCATACCCAAGGTAAGAAGATTTCTTTAAGTCATCTCTGTAACCCTGCTGAGGATATATCATGTCCCTTGGATCAATACCAAAAGGTACCGGATCAATACCGTCTCTTCTCACATGAAAGAAAGCTTTACCTGTAACAAAGAAGTTGTAGAGAACCTTTTTAAAGGTTTGCTTTAGGTCATGCTTTTCAATAAGAAACTTAAGACCAATGTCTATTTGGTCTTCTATTGATGTCCTGTACGGAGTGTTAAGGAATGACTCAATATCCTCAGGAATCTCCATTCCCTGGTCCTCCTCAGAGAACTCAACTCCCGTTATCTCTTCAAATTGTTTTCTGAGTGGCTTAAGCAATGAGTCAGCAACTATAGCTCTTTGCTCATCAAGCTTACTTACAACAGCATCTTTGTTTATTACAATAGATGAAAACTGAAGTGGCTGAGAAACAAACTCACCTGCAAGCAAATCTAACTTAGGAGCAATCAACGGGTAGTTAACCATCCTGGCCGGAGCAGAAATATTATATTGATTTGTCACATACTCATATTCCTTAGGGTTCAAAACACCCTTTACAATAGCCATGTTTTGAGCGTCTTTTACACGCTCCTTCTCATTAGCATCATATCTTCTAAGGATATTGTTATGCTTATCAAGGTGCCATTGATAGCCTTTCTGAGACTCAGGTATCAAGTCATCAGGAGCTGTAGATACAGTTTCACTGTTGTTAGTATTTGCTGTCATTGAACTGAATACTTTATATCAAAGATAATGAAATAGTTAAATATCCCAAATACCACCCAAAGGTTTGTCATCAGTAGAATTAACACTATTCCCACGTACCATGTATCCATTTGGATCAAATTCAGGTAAACTTAAATCTGGTGGTTTTTCATTAGAAAGCTTAACGGTATTTGTTATACTCTCATTAGCAATAAGAGATATTCCAAAAGCCATCACCCTATCCGTATTCTTTTTCCCATACTTAGTGAACTCATTTAAGAGTGCTCTAAAATAAATATCACCACACTGAGATCGAATATAGTTATCAACAAGTTCTGCAAGCATTCTCTTTTGATATGTCTTCATGGTTATACCATAAGCATTTGTTGCTTGAGAGTAAGGAGCATCCAAAGACTTTGGCCTCCTCATGATGTACCTCATAAATCCTTTGTCCTGGAAATACTTTAAGAATCCAGAATCATTATTCTCCACAAGTATCTGGGAGTCGTAATAAATACAAAGCTTCAAGCATCCTTCATAAAAGAGCTCCTTACTATAAGGTCTGTCACAATATTCAGCGACAGGCATGTCGCCAGGCTCATTCATATCGACAAACCTCCTGTACACATACATACAACCTTTCGACTCCCTGAAGTTCTTTTCACCCCTCTCTTCAAACTCATCATCAACGTGATAAGGATCGACTCCTGCTACATGAACATTTTTGAATTTCGGTAGGTTACGATGAACAATATTGTACACACCATCTTCTGACGGAACTAGCTCAGGCATTCCTCCAAACTTAGGTTTGCCAAACTTATCCAAAGGCCACTCAAGATTTGCTTTGAAACTTATGTCATGCTTTGGATTTATATTCAAGAACTCAACCTGGTTGTTTATCTTCTCAATATCGAAAGGTGTATCTCCAACAGAAAGGAATGCATGCTCAGGCTTCAATGGCATCTCCTGTCTAAACGCATAATACAACTTCTTATCAGAAGATTTCTTTTTCTCAGCAGCCCTTTTCTCTATGTCTTTTGTTGCACCCTCAACATCCGATAAACCTGTTTCATAATTAAAGAACCCATGGTAAACTTTTGATGCAGGTATAAAGATCGACTTACACCCATACTCCTCTGGATTGTGATACATGTGTATAAAGTCGTTAGCATCATTCGTAATATTGTTAGATGTACCACCAACGATTGGAACACCAAACTGATGAGATCCTTCTCTAAAACATTCTTCATTAGCATAAAAAGCTTCTTTTAATTTCTTGAACTCTCCTGCCTCTTCAAAGATCATCCAGTTAAGAGAGGTACCACGAAACATATCCGGCTTCTCCATAACCCTGAATAATATCTGAGACTTCATTCCTTTCTCTACATGAATACCATTGATCTTCTCTTTGTACCCTGAGAATAATAGATCACTATGGTTTCTAAGTGTAGATAGCCTGAGCTCTGATGGAAGGTCGTAATATGTGTTTAACAGCTTACGTCTAAAGTCAGATACATACGCTTCAGTCTGAGCTCCAATTCCTGAAATAGAGTTCTTAAAGAACGTCCATTCATGAACTAAAAGTACAGTGTTCATGAAGCTAAACCCCTTTCTCCTTGCTTTTAATACAACAAGACCATATCCCTCTCTTCTAGCTTTATCAACCTCATAGAAGTATTCTTGGTCCTGATCCCTGAACATCGGGTGGTTTATTTCCTTTCTACCAGTTTTTACGTTGAAAAGGTCAATCTTACAGTAGTTCAAGTAGAAGTAATGAACACCTGTAATGTATGTACCACCAGTTGGAGTGTACCCATTAATACAGCGATCTATCTCTCTGTTCCAAAAAATATTGTAATCAATAGACCCTTTTCGGAGTCTCTTCCATGATTGATCATGAACAACAGGTCTATATAAATCCTGAGCAGACTTTAATCTTGACATAGTTCAAATTGACCATCATGTGGAGTTCCCCAGACATTTAGCTGACCTAAGAATCCATGACACAACATAACTTCTGACTTCACAATCTTTGTTTTAACCTTTCCTGAGAGGGTTACAACTTCCTGTTCATCCTCCTGCTCCTGATACAACATCTCTGTTTTTGATTCAATATGTCTGTACCACACACCGTTCTGCATGTCACTTACTTTTACTGCTTTACTCATCTTCTCTTCTTAATTTACTTTCCATTATAGATAAACTCGCTACATCTGTACCGAATAAATTTGTCTCAGACTCCATATCTTTCTTGATTAGCTTCTTAACATTGTCTCTCGCTAATGAAGATTTGTCAAGCTGAAGCTGCATATCATTAAGCTTTTTGAAGTTCTCTTCCGTAGCTTCAAGACTTTCATATACAACTGTTAGGTCGTGAAGCTTTTGAGTCATAACAATATACTGATGTCTATGGGCATCGTACTGAAGCCTGTTATACTCATCCATAGCTTCCTTAACTTTCTTGTGAGAACACCTGGCATTTGAAGTTTTACCCCATAGGTTTTGACAGATCTCCTTCCTCTTTTCATCAACAGGAAGAAATGCGTATGGTGATTTGTAATCGCAATAGCAGACTATATACTGTACCATCTTGGTGCCCATCTGCTTATCCTTGTAGACTTCATACATTTTAGGCAGAGTCTTAATGAATGGCTCATTCTTTAATGCATTACCATCTTTATTTACATCAAGTAGTTCTCTGTACATCTTAAAACTTTTCTTATCTTCAGGCAACTAATATAACAAAAATGAGGAAATATAACACCAAACCAGAATCCTACACTCAAGAAAGATTTCCAATTAACTTTGGATCCATAACCTTTGGACACCTAACTGAGAGTGAAGCAAGAATAGTTAAGAGCAATCCTACAAGATTAAAGTCTCTAATGAAAGAAACAACTCTTAGCGACCAATCATTTCTTCTTGGAGAGGACGGACTTATCCCCACAAAAAAGATTCACGATAGGTATTGCAACAGATTAAAAAAAGCTAACCCAAAACTGTCGAAACATGTTGTATGGATTAGCTCTACTAAAATAAAAAAGGTTGTAGGTGCTGCTAATGCAGGTGCTGTGATCTATTAAGGCTTTACACGTACTTGTCATCAATAACGCAAATTTGATATTCTCCTTTTGCAACTAACCCTTCAAGCTGACCATCATCAGTCCTAACAACCATTTTGTGAAATCCTTCAGATGAAGAGTTCTCATGAACAAGTACTGCATCCATAGCGAAATTTATATGGAATTGATGATATGTAACACCCTGAATCGTGCTACTTGTTTGATCAATACTTTTTTTGATCCAATCACTTAAATCAGAATACTCTACAGTTTTAACAACTTGATCTTGAATATAAAAATCCACAAAAACTGGTTTAACAATAACAGAATCATCAAATAGCATTGTTACGCCTTGTATCTGATATTTATCTCCTTCGGGTGCTGTTAATTCAAAAGGCTCATAATCTGTGCAAAAATTCTTGGTGCTTGGTGTAATGTATTTACTATGCTTCATCGTTAATTATTGTTTCGTATTCAAATTGTATTGCATTCTCAACAGCAACAACTCCTCTTACTTCTATTGTAAAACCTTTTTTAGTCAAATTACTAATCTCTAAATCACCTGAGTTAGTATAAACAACATTCTTGAGAATGACTTCACTTGGTGCAACTTCTAATTTATTTGTGAATATAACTCTTTTTTTGATTTTCTTAAAGTGCTTTTTTGCGTTATTAGCACTCCATAGATATTCAAAAAAACCTGTTTGCTTCGTACTATAAAGGTTCTCTGAGTCAACAGGAACACCTTTCATTTGAGCTGCTAATGGATGATTTTTGTTCATTTATCTTGGGTATTTACTTAAATAATCCTCTAACAAAGCAACATATTTTGCTTTTGCATTACTATCAAACTCCGGTGTTGGAGTAACTAAATTCAACTCGGTCAAAGCATGATGAGGTGAGTTGATGTTTAGATACTGTAATACAGCACTTAACAAAGTTAACAATGAGGCTGTATCTGATATAGGCAAAGAACCTGTATCTGATTGAAACTGCAATATAATATCACCACAGAACATTTTGTCATAACGCTTGTAAGCTCGTATCGCATTACAAACTGGGGTGAATATATTTAAACTCAAAGCAGCGTTGAAATCCTCTGTAATCATGTATTCATGCACATACTCTCCTGTTGGTTCGGGTGCATCAATAGCTTTCTTTAATAAGCTGTATGTATTACCTTCCAATTCACCGTCCACTCTGTTAACCTGCGGTGAATTTACCTCACCGCTAGTTATATTTTTTACTAAAAAAAATCTTTTATCTGACATATTATTATTTTTATCGAGCTACAAAATCGCTCTCTGTTCCATTTATTAAATTACCTGATACAACTCCTTTAGTACCTGTTACTGTTGGGTATGTGTCTTCTCCTAATGGTAGGAAGTCAATCAATTCAGCATCATTATAAAAACTCATTAGCGTTACATCTTGACCGCCAAAATATTCAAATCTTTGATTTGTACCTAAATCACTACCCGAGCCTTCCATAATTAAAGCGTTGTTAACACCTCCAAACCAGTTAGAACCTCTTACACCCATTTGACCAAGTTGTAGATTACCAGTTGCATTATTGTGATTTGTTACATTCGTAGCATTTAAAGACATCGTAGCACCGTAAATCTCATTTAAGCTAGGTATGTACAGGTAATACTTAACTTGTGAGCCATTACAAATGAATAGCACCTTACTACCTGCCTCGGGTCTCCTCCATGTGTTAGCCTGTCCAACTGAATTACCATTTGCATAAAAATATACACCCCAGTTACTTCCTCCCTTGCGTAATGTTATTTCATTATCGCCGCGCTTCCATAAAGTTGTGTAGGTAGAATCTTCAACGCCTGACACGCTCTCAATTTCAAAACCTAAAGCCCATGTTTGAGTGTAGTCTAAAACATTTGCAGGTACTCCTGTGTCTAATTCTATATGGTCATTTGTTCCATCTAAGTCAATGAAATGCGTATTTGAATAACCTGCTATTTCTGCATCTAAAGCTCCAAATCCTGGTGCGCTTAATGTTATCAAAGTATCAACCCATGTGCCTCCCGTGTATTGCCATATAGTACCTGTATCAAGTCTACCAATATAATTCTGCTCTTGTGGGTTAGGAATATCATCCATTTGCTCGGAGTTGCTTGCAAATCCTCTTGCATATCTACCAGTTTCAACCGCTGTCATAAATTGCGTGAACTCCTCAGCAGCTTCATTTAATTCTGTTAAATCTGTCGCAGCTACACAAGGGAAATTGTAATTAGATTCTCCTAAATAATACCCTAATGTAGTTGCTGTAAAGTCAAAACTAGCAGGAGCGTAATTTGTTGACGTACTTAATGAAGCTAAGTATATTTCTTCATCAGCTTCTTGTGGCCCTGCTGTACTAAAAGGGTCTAAAGGAATCTCAATTTTCGGATAATCAGGATATATATCAGGCTCAGTACCCCAATACAATACAACTGTTTGACCTGTATATCCGCTTAATGCATTCGGGTCATTATACGTTACCCTTGACCTATACCATGAAACATCTTGACCGTCATTTTTTCTTTTAGTGTAAAAGTTTAAATAAGGTGAGACAGCATCATTGTACACATAAATAATTGCATACATACCTGAAAGCCCTCCTAATGTCATTGAGCTAGTACGATTGAAGTTGTTTATGTAATACCAATTGATTTTGTTTGATAAGTCGGATGGGTTTTTATAGTACCAACCCTCAATTCCTGTTGGATCTTCTTTACCTTCTGCACTTCCACCTGTAATAAATTGGTCTTTTGAACCTATCACAAAAGGAGTTGATGCAATACTTTCTCCACCCGCTTCTCCATTATTAGTAGATTCCTCTACTGATTTCAAATCTTTGTAAACTCCTTCAGCCAATTGCTTCCAGGTGTTAAACGACCTTGGATTATGTTTTATAGTGCTCATAATATCAAATATTTAGAATAAAGATAAAAAAAAAACACAAAAAAAAGCTCCTCAAAACAAGGAGCTCTTCCGACTTAAACGAAAACTCGTAATATTAACCAACCGAAGCGAATGTAATTACAATTCTATTAAATTCCTAAGGTTTGGCTTAAAATAATTTGGACCCTTGATAACTTTCCCGTCCTCACGATATATAGGTCTGCCATTCTCATCAAGCTTACTCATGTTCGATCTATGCACTTCCTCAAAACCTTCCATGAACACATCCTCTAATCCATGCACCTGGATTGTACCAATAAGAATGTACATCTGATCAATCAAAGCGTCAAGAACTTCTACATAATTATCGTCAATGCAAGCTTCCTCGTACTCAGCAACCTCTTCTCTCATAAGCCTCAATCTCAGCATCCAGTCAGACACATTGACATTTTGATACATACTCACACCGAAAGTCATGTTAAACTCTCTAACCATGTCAAACATCTTGCTCTCCATTTTCTTAGGCCCACAAATAAGCCTCACCAAATTCTTAATCCACTTTTTCATCTTTCTTAACTTTAACCTTTATAACCAATCTTTTCCTTCTTGTCACTGGATGAACCTCTTTAACACAAAGTTTTTCTTCAAGAATCCAATCAGCAATTGCTCTTGTCAACTTAAACTCATCATAATCTTCCTTCTTCCCTGATGCATAAGTACTAAACTCCCTCACAACATACGTGTCTTTAGTAACCTTCTTCTTAGACTTCCATTCACGGTAAGAAACAACAAGCCCAATACTGAGAATTATCACATAATTTTGAATCTGTAAAGCCAATGATATTTTTTCTACTACACTCATATTAATCGTTTTTAACTGTTTCTAATTTTGATCCAGGCATATCTGGAAACAACTTCTTTGTTGGACACTGAATCTCCTTTGATGAGTAACCAATTATCTCTCCGGCAAACTCGGAATCAATTTTCCACGGCAAAGATAGTATAAGGAAGTTATCCATGCTAAAATCATTGTCAACCATAAAACCATTTTCAGGATCAAGAATAACTGTAGCGTGAACTTTCTGTCCTCTTGGGAACTTTGTTTTGTTAGTCCTAACGAGAAGATGTACATTCATAGTCATCTTACCTTTGATGTCAAATACAACCTCGTAAATCCTACCGTCCTTTGTTGCTAGTGCATTAAACTTTGCCATACAGTTTCATTTCAGAGCACTATCGTCTCTAATGATATTTACACTTGACTGAACTGCAACTCTCGATTTAAGAGTTGATGTTAATTCATACCGACCATCAATAAGCTTAGAAAAATGATATTCACCAATCCTCAATTCATCCTTACTAAAAGCTAGTCCTACAATCTTCTCTTTTTGCTTGAACTCCATGGCTTCATTCCATGTAACTATTTGACCTATATGCATGCATTAATTTTTTTGTGTACACCAAATATAATTAAAAGTGTAGATTATACACAATAAAAAAGAGGGAAATTAATCCCTCTCTTCATACATCCTAATTGAAAAAAACTGCTACACGTAGCAAAGATATACTAATCTTTTATAACATCAACAATTTTTGTTCTTTTTACTCCTACAATGTTCGTGTTCATCATTGTCCCTTCGTAAAGACTTTTGGTTTGACTAAGAGCATCATCAATATCTGCAGCGTTAATAACGTTGCTAAGCTTCTCTGTGCTCTCTTTACCTGTATCAGGGTTCTGAATAAGAGACTCTACATCTGATTGGAAGTAGTAATCACTATCACCAATCACGATCTCAGCATGATTAACTTCTTTTACACTAAGAACAACAAGCTCACCTCTTGATCTTTTTTCCATTTCCTCAACGATTTTTGTCTCTGCATCAGATACTGTTACACCATCAACAAGGTATAACTCAGTTACTCTCTTTAGAGATCCGTCTTCTGATTCTTTAATGTACTTTACTTTTACTTCAAACGTTTTCATACGTTACTTTTATTTATGGTTACTAATTAATTTACTTACTTGAATGAACCTATTGTACATCCCATACCTCCTGTATCTATACTTGAGTACATCAAACACAATTGGTTCCACTACAAAAGGTCTCTTGTGACTACTGTCGTGTTCATCACTACACGGAAATCTATTCATCATCAAACTTTTTATGCGCTAAAAACCCCATCATCCCAACAAGGATCATTACAATGAGTAGTAGCAAACAGGTTAACATTAATTTCATTTGCAATGCATAATTAAATCCTTGCGGATGTTGTTGATAATCTTGTGAGAAAGGAGCCCTGACCTTAGCCTGTAATCAGAATTAAGGTAGGACTCAATATCACCACTACTAATATTTGAACCTAAAGGTAACACAACTTCCTTTAAGTATTTGCTAGAAGACTTATTCTCTCCATGCATCAGGTTTACGGTGTGGTTGTACAGCCTGATATGCTTTGCTGCATACTGCCTGTTACGGAAGAATCCTTTAACCCCATCAATACTAATCTCAAATTCCTTTGAAATTCTCTCTTGAGTAATCTTAGCTCCATCCATAAGCTTGGCAAGCTTGTATATCCTGGTCTTTGGAAAGAAGTCTATCTCCAGGTCCTTTAGTGCCTTGTAGAATGACTCACTACTATAGATGCTCTTATCTACAACAACTCTATTTGTCACCGTTGAGAGCTCTTCATCAGAAAGAGTTTTAATGTAACTGATCAATCCTGCAGGCTTCCAACCTGTGTTATAATCAAATCCAAAAAGGAATATATCTACAATAAGTGGTAAAGGCTCATCAAACACCCTATGTCTAATAGCAAGCATCCTGGCAAATGAATCGTCTATATCATCTGCGCTACCCCCCTTTCTTGCTCTATAGAAATCTACCACTGCATCAGCAAGAGATAGAACCTTAACTGGCTCATCAAAATACTGAAACCCTAACATCTCCACATCCGGCTTTCTATTGCACAACCTTTTTACCATTACCTTAAATTACTTCTCTCTTTTTATGTACTTAACAATCACTCCATCCTCAACTATTCCGTGAGTAGAGTCTTCATTTAATCCAAGAGATACTGCTACTCCTGAAACATAGCTTATTGAATCCCCTCCATTAAGAGAGACTTCAACACCACCGTACACTTTACCGTCTACTTCTACTGTAGCAGGTTTGATTGACTTAACCTTTACTACTTCATACTCGATTACTAACTTCTCTGTTTTCATATTACACTAAATTTAATTGTTTTACTTTTTATATAAGAGCCTCTTGAAACATCTCCCATTGTCTTATTGAATAGAATTTCATGTGATTCTTTACGTTCTGATTATGACCACTACCTTTAGCTAATTCTTCTAATTGCTTCTCTAAAGCTTCAGGAGAGAAATCTTTCTTAGTAACTCTTATCTCATTACTTTTCATCTTCTTCATCTTTTATGAACTTACTATACTCCATCTTCAACTCATCAATCCTACCCAACATCTCTTCCCTAAGCTTTGCTGAATACTTCTTGTATAGATACTCCAAATCCTCATCATCAAGATCAATAGTTAACTCAATATCACTTTTGAACATTCTGCTTATTGATTGACCAGATGAAGACTCAGCTTTATTAACAGCAACAGAGAAAGTATACCTCGTAGCTTGGTAGGTAACAAAGTCAGCACTAAACTTACTACCAACACTCTTACCTTCTAAGTGCTCCTTATACAAGGAACAAAATCTTTTGTACTGTCCTTTCATATCTACTTACCTTTACTTAAATCAATCATTTCCATTCTAACAGATGGCTTATCAGAACCCCTGCTCCAACAAGGATAGTCAATCACAGGATTATAAGCCCTTGTTAAAGTGTTTATCTCAGTACTTGGGTACTTCGGTGTACCAAAACAAAGGAAACACATCAAATCACCTTTTTTATATGTTAGGTATTCTGAGTGACCTACATCTTTACCCATTCTTAACCACTCCTTTATCTCAGAGATACTATAGTGTGATAACGCTCCTTTCTTTAACTTCTCTCTCATATAACCTCAATTATATCAAACGACTCTACAGTATCCCAATCATAAATACGATCACCACGCTCAGGATTGTAAAAAGAAACTACTGATAGCTCAAGATTAACATTATGAACTATCTGACTACGACTAGCTATAAGACACTGCTGTAACTCTGATAAAAAACACTCATCATGCTTAGCGTAACACAAATACTGATTACCACCAATAGGTACCAATGACTTAACAGATGTCTTCACCTTAGTAAGCCTCCAGTCACTCTCATTACTAACCCCTACCCTAACAACAGTAGACTCAAGCAGTGGATAAACCATACCACTATACTTCAATAAAAAATCTTCCCTCTTAACCACCTTAACTTTATGCTTCATACACAAATATAACACTTTAGTGTATAATATGCAAGAACATTGAAAATAATTACAAAAACATTTGGAAAGAAATATTACTTCTCTATATTATAATATTATATATATAATTATATATTATAATAATTACTGGGAATACACTTTTTTATTTCCACCTATAAAAAAACACTTTCCTGTAAACAACCAAACTTTTTCCAATATTTCTCTTAACTTTTTTACCTTGTTATCCTGAGTCCCCCTCCTACACTACATAACCCGTAGGGAACATATAACCCGGAGGGTACACAAACGCATTTGGAAAAACATCAACCATAGGTTACATCTACCATAGGTCCTTACAACATACACAGGAGTGAAATTTTTTTTACATGGTATACGTGAGGACTATTACATATACAACCCCCCACTACTTTCTAAATCGAAACAGGGGTACCCCATTAAAGAAATCAAGTTGGTGAAAATAAATTGCTTTTTGGTAACAATACAGTTGGGACGACAGTCCCCACAGATAGTAGTGTATCACGA
>Ga0208794_1000967_pt1 | contig 14751 bp, 14 predicted proteins | sample 32_taG_FD_184106 | JGI IMG/M metagenome (GOLD analysis project Ga0208794, IMG submission 184106) | Marine viral communities from the Gulf of Mexico - 32_GoM_OMZ_CsCl metaG (SPAdes) (version 2) | ecosystem: Environmental > Aquatic > Marine > Oceanic | place: Atlantic Ocean: Gulf of Mexico... | reverse complement strand
TCATTACCTTATTAATATCAATACGGTAATCCTTACCCTTCATCTTATCCTGAACATCAAAGTTCATAAACTGCTCTTGGATTTGTTTATATACACGCTCAGGAGAACCCAGCTTCTTCATTGAGCCATCTTTCACACCCCAGGATACAGCAATATCCTGTGGAGACATCTCATAAACAGAACCAAGTTTATTGGGGTCTATAGATTTTCCTTTATGGGAAAATCCTATCTTACCAGACTTACCATCGTAATTATAATCTATGACTTGGCGATTGCCGTACTGCTTGGCAACAGAGATAGGTACAATAAAGTCAATCCCAGCTTCCTTCATAGCTTTGGTCATTGCTGGAGAGGCGCCGTGAAAAGCCAATTTACCAATAAGGGTACCAAGACCGCCTTCGTTAGAAGTGAAGAAAGGCTTGGCAAAGCCAGAAAACTCAGGTAGTCCCATATCCTGAACTATCATATCCAGCTTATCCATACGAACAAGAACAGCGCCATCATCATGCTCCTGTTCCCATTGCTTTTCCCACCGCTTCATTAATTTCTTAACCTTGGGATCCCTGGACGCTTTTAAGTCATTGGCAACTATATATCTAAATGGTCTGTCAAAGGTATCGGAAGTAAGCGAGTAGTAATCACTGAAAAGAGGCTGCTGCCGCTTATTAAAGTTCATTACATCCTTAATAAAGCCTTCGCCAGTTGCAATGTCTTTAATGTTGATACCGCCATTAATAGCTTCCCACCATCGCACATTAGACACAAACATTTCATCATACTGTGCCTTGGTGAAACCACCGTTTTCTGCAGCTTGTTTTCGTAGAGCAACATATTCATTTTTGAATGCGGGATCTAAAGACATCATATCATTGTAAATGCGAATTTTCTCTGCTTTAAAATCCCCAAGATTCTTTTTCATAAAGATAAATACACTGCTATCTGATTTACCTGAGTAAGGGTAGTAGCCCTTTTTACTTGCAAGATTTACTAGTTTTTTATACTCCACCTCACCCATTTTTACGTTACCAATATCTCTTTGGACTAGCTTACCGTCTGATTCTTTCCAGCCCACCTCATTCTTAACAACGAAGTAAGCATCTGCGGGTCTTTCAACAAGACCTCGATCCATGGCTACTCGATGAACAAGCTTTATGGGTTCTGCGGTTGAAATGCGGTTATTATTGTGGTCAAATTGAACCTCTGGTACCAGTTTGTTTTTATGAAGTGCAAAACGGGGTACATCAATAGACTCAGTACTTCGGCGATAATAGTTGCGTATTTCAGCTAAGTCTGTCTCATTTGCGCCATGCTCTTTAAAGCGAGTTAAAATATCTTTCTTAACTTCAGCCCAAGCAGAACCTTCAAACTCTCCTGCTTCTTTTTTAGCGTTGATTTTTTCAATGCGCTCAAAGATAATTTGATTTAAATCGTTAAGGTTTTTTGAGTAGCGTTCGGGCGATATCTCCTCAGTTTTGAGAATTTTCTTAAAAAAATTCTCAACAGGTCTTATTATAGGTATGTCCGTGGGTGTATCGCCAGGGGCAGGATCTGCGGATTCTATACCTTGTTCAATCGCATCGGTAAGTTTCTTTCCTAAAGCCGTACCATAGTCTTCCTCAAATCGCAGATAGTCTTTTTTTATCAGTACTGGTTCTGGGTTATCATCTAACCGAACCTTTGCCATTTTTGGCATTTCTTTGATGACAATAACCTTCTGATCACCGTATTTACTATGAGAAGTTCTAACAGTGGCCAGTCGCTCTGTAGGGCTTGGAGATGGTTCTACTTGCGCATGCTCGCCTATTAGGCGACTAACCACATCACCAGCCTCACGCTGGTTAAAGAAAGTAAGGTGCACATCCTCAGCGGCAGTTCTCTCAATTTTTGATAGATTTTTAAACTCTGAGGTGGTTTTATACCAAGCAAATTCTTGTTCACTGGTTGGATTTCTAAACTGTACCTGACGTCTATACTGCTTTTCCCAAGCCCAAGGTTTAGCCTTGCCACCAAAATATGCACCTAAAAGGGCATTATATACATTCTCGGGAGTGGAAGCACCTTGCATTGCGCCTGGTGCTGTTTGAGCCAAACTTCCTGCAATACCTTGGAGAACATGACGACCACTCACAGGACCTAAATTGGCCTTAGCAATTGCTTCTGGTAACTTTATATTGCCAATGCCTGCAAATGTAGCACCAAAGATACCACCTTGAACCCCTGACCAGAATGTATTGGCTAAGAATCCAGGTACATCTTCTTCCTTCATATTCTCCCAGACTTCGGAAGTGGCTGAAGCAATACCTAGGTGCGCACCATGGCGAATCATTTGTCGTCCCAGCTCTTTTTTGGGACCAAACATAGCGTCTGATGCTTTTAATACAGATTTCGTAACTGCTGTTTGAGATAACTTCTTTGTAGCCAGATCAGCAGCACGCATAGGGACAGAGCGCGCCAGCGCTCGGCCAGCAAGGCCTGTAGATTTAATACCAATCTTTGTAGCAGCGCTACCTACAGTACCCAAACCTGGAATAATGCCAATAAAACCTAGTAAATGACCGATAGAATGGGCAATACCATCTATTTCATTGGTGGGTTTTTCGCCAACAGGGAGTGTGGTAAATCCTTGGACAAATCCATTCCATACATTCGATACAAGAGAACCAAGCGTTGCGTCTGGTTCTTGGCGTCTAAAAATGGCACCATGCTGAGAGGCGGCTTGCTCAAGGCGATCCACCTCTTCCATAGAGAATCTATTAGGATCTTCTATATAATCCCGATATGCCGATCGGAACTCAGAATAAGATTGAGGCATCTATTTTAGATTGTTTAGTTGAGCACTAAGCTTTTTATAACGGGCACTGGTTGTATCGCCATTGGCTTCCATCCTCTCAATTTGCTTAGAGAGACGTAATATTTTATTTGCATTCCGATTCTTAGCGCTTTCATTTGCAAGGGACTTTACTTTACCGCCAATATCTAAACCTGCTTTTTCTCCTTTTAGATCCTGAGGCTTACCTCCCTTACCAGTATAGTACTGCTTATCCAACTCTTTGAACTTGGCTTCAGAATCAATACCCATTTTCTCATAATAACCTTTTAGATGTCTTATAATTTGTGATCTAAGTCCCTCAATTCTTCCTGAATAATTATCCTCGCCCACAAGGCCACTCTTTGCTAACCACGGTGCATTTAAGGCCATATAATCACGCTCAAGTTTTTGAGCTAGTCCCGTAGAGAAATCAGACTTAGGATTATTAATAAGCTTCTCTGCTGAAGTTGTCTTCTTGGTTGCATCAAGTTCGCCAAGAGAGTCTAGGGAAATTTGCATACTGGTAAGAACTTTATCTTCATTTGTCCAGATAGGGTCTCCTAACTGCTTGTAATCAGTCTCCATGTAAATTGGTTGTGCTCTTTTGACCTCAGCTTGGTCTTTCATAGCTTCTTTTTCAAACATATTGGCATAAGTCATTAAACCAAATGCACCTTTATTCATAGCGCCAACCATATTTCTCGGCACTGTTCCATCCCAACTTTCTGGCATTGCTCCAGATTTAATCATCATAGTTCTGGTCGCTTCATCCAGTTTGATTTCTTTTTCACCAAACTCAATCAGCCCCCTTCTATACTCATCCTGTTTTTCTAGAATATCTAAGCTGTGACTTTGTGAATCGTCTTGAAGATCCGCTGTATCCTGTGCCCTAGCGGTATATGATCCTTGAATAGCTAGTCTATTGGCAAGGTCTTCTCTTTTTATTCGCTCTTGTTCTTTATTGGAGCGAATATTCTCTGCTAAGACTTGCTGACGATACTTTTCGTCTGACTTAATCTGCCGTCTTTTATTCAAACCACTGTAAAGGGCTGCTATTTCTGCTGCGTATGTATTTCGTGCCATAATATTTCTTTCCTATACGAAGACATCTGAAACCTGGTAAGCCAGCTTCATGTCTTTCCGTTGTTGATCCATTTCATCAATTTGTTTTTGCAGTTCTTGACCTTTTTGAATCAAGCCTGTCTTTTCCCTCCTGTAATTATCTACATTGCTAAATTGTAAATTCTCCATCTGCTTAGTTAGGGAGTTGCTTGTGTCCATATAAGAGCGCACCAAGCCTTCTTTGTTCTTTGCGACTTTTTGTCCAGTAGAATCAGAAGATTCTAAGTTGCCGCGAGCTTGAGCTATCTCACCTTGGCTCATAACGGTTTCGGCCTTAGCCGAAACAGCATCGACAATATTACCCCTACGGTCTTGAGCCATCTTCCGAATTTCTTGATTCTGTGCCATCATTCGGTTCTTGGCTTCCGTACCTTGAGATAATAAGTCCACTTGCATGTGTCCTGCATTTTCCAATCCTTGCTCTAGGCCTTCATAAGCATCTTTAGTACTGCCCATGAAATCATAGACTTGCTTGGCTAGTAGGGCTGGTCCAAAGGCTGGTCCAAGTGCCGACATTCCCGCACTGAGCAGACTAGAAGCACCTTGCACTAGGGAATTACCAGCAAATTTAGAAGCAATGTTACCAAGCGCCTTTTGGCCTGCACCTTTTAGGAGTTTATTATCCGCCATCTGCAATAATCCTTTTAGGCCAGTACCTTCTTGGCCGCCACCAAGATTAATCTTTTCTCCAATCTTTAACGCATCAAATCCACCCTCTCTACCTCCAATGGCCTGATTCATAGACTTTAATGCATCAAGACCAATACCCTCCGACTTTGCAATTGACCCGAATGTATCTCCAGCCGAAACATCATAGGATTTATCAGCAATCTTTGCTTGACCAAGAAGCCCTCCTGGTGTTGTGGCGTCATAGTAGTCATAAAGCTCGCCAAATGCCCTAATGCTATCTAAGCCGCTTTTTCGACTATCTTCTGCATTCTGCAGAAACCTATCTAAGTTTTTATTATAATTTGGCATAGTATCTTTATTCTCCTAATTGTTATTCTAAGCCAATACAGGTGTTACATTCACCAGCAATCCATTTACAAACACCAAGTCATACTTAGTGGAGCCAAAGCCACTCCCAGATGAAGGTGCATCATATACTCTTAATGTAACAGTTGGCGTTTCTCCTGTGTAATTTGTAGTGCCTGCTGTTGTCCTGTATCCTTCGCTGTAAATATTGTCAAAATACTTTGATGCAGATCCGAGGTCGAGTGTCTTATTTCCACTTGGCAACATATCCTTATAAACAGTAACACCGTCATCTCTAAGTTTTAAAACATCTGTATTATTGCTTTTTAAAACCATGTCCTTAAATCCATTGACATGAATACCTGTAAGGTTGGTTGCATCAGATCTTTCAGTTTTTATTAACCAATTACTGCTATTGTTAATTCTATTGTAATATTTGTTGGTTCCTGAACTACCTATAGTTAAAGTACCAAGCATTGTATCGTCGCCTGTCGCAGATACAAAATCAGTTGAGTCGGATTCGGCGGCAGTCCCTAATCCTAAATTATTTCTTGCCGATAAAGCAGAAGATGCCCCAGTTCCTCCATTGAGAATAGATAAATCAGTTCCATTCCAATCATCGTTATTAATCGTATCTTGGGTTGCAAGATCGCCAAGAGTTGCAGAATCTGCTTTTAAATCCAGCTTGGTATCCATCTCAGTTTCGGTATAGTACCTATCATCATGAGTATGGGTACCTGGAGTGGAATTTATTTTTATTTCATTAGCGTGTGAACTGGTATCAAAGGTAACATTACTGCCCGCTTTTAAAGTCTTGATATTGGCAGTCTGATCAGTTGTACCGCTATCTGCAACTAATTCAACACTGCCTGTGCTTCCTGCAGTTGTCATAACTGCATCTAATTTGTCATCCCATGTGCCTGACGAAGCTATATTCCCATCGGGCAAGTTCCCTGTTACATCTGTAGTAAGATTTATTAGACCTCGTGTAATTACTTGCCCTGATATGGTAATATAGTCAGGAGTCCCTGCAAGTGTTACATCGGTTGAATTGTCTGTTCCTGCAATATCGACATTTAAGGCAGTTCTGGCTAATGCCGCTGTAGTCGCACCTGTACCACCATTAGTAATAGATAGCTGAGTACCGCTCCAATTAGAATTGTTTACACTTGTTAAACCTGTACCTGTAATATTAATATGATCATCTGTTGAATCAACGGCAACGGTAACTGTGCCCCCACCCTTTAAACTTCTAAGCTGTGCTGTGCCGTTATCATTTGAATCTTTTACTATACCGACAGAACCAGATCCACCGTTGCTTAATGCACTATCTAACATACCATTCCACGTTGATGCTGAAGCAATATTTCCATCAGGCAGATTACCTGAAACATCAGCAGTTAAGTCGATTAAGCCTAATGTCAATTTCTGTTTATCAGCCCCAGTGCCAATAGTTATATAATCTGGTGTTCCAGCAAGTGTTACATCTGTAGAATTATCAGTACCCAGCACATCAACTTCAAGATTGGTTCTTGCGTCTCCTGCTGAAGTAGCTCCCGTTCCACCATTGGCAATAGATAATTCGGTTCCACTCCAATTAGAGTTATTAACACTCGTTAAGCCTGATGAATCTATCTTTATCTCATCAGCATGAGTCGTGGTATCAAATGTTACATTATTCCCTGCTTTTAAGGTTTTAATATTAGCAGTTTGATCATTTGTCCCTGTATCTGCTACAAGCCCAACGCTTCCCGTGGAACCAGCAGTAGTCATTACCGCATCTAACTTATCATTCCATGTTGATGCTGAGGCTATATTGCTGTCAGGCAAATTACCAGAAACATCTGCAGTTAGATCAACTGCATTAAGGGTTACTTGTTGTTTTGTGGCTCCACTACCTATTGTTAGATAATCATGACTTGTTGTTACTAAAGTAACGTCAGTAGAGTTGTCGGTGCCAATCTCATCTACACCCAATGCAGACCTTGCATCTTCTGCAGTGCTCGAACCTGTTCCTCCATTAGCAATTGCAAGTTCTGCTCCTGACCAATTACTATTATTAACAGAAGTAAGTCCTCCACCGCCTATGTTTATATGATCATCTTGTGAATCTATTGCAACCGTTATGGATCCAGTTCCTTTTAACTTTCTTAATTGAGCAGTTCCACCAGCACCAGAGGTATAATCGTTTGGATCTGAAACTATATCAACGCTTCCTACTCCCCCAACAGCAAGGACACTATCAAGCATGCCATTCCATGTAGATGCAGAAGCTATATTTGCATCAGGAAGACTGCCCGACACATGAGAGGATAAATTAATTGCATGTAATGTCAGTTTTTGCTTATCTACACCTGTTCCTATGGTAATATAATCAGGGGTTCCTGCGAGACTTACATCTGTAGAATTATCTGTGCCCATTTCATCTACACCTAAAGCAGCTCTCGCATCTACGACATTAGTTTTTCCCGTGCCACCATTGGCAATAGAAATAGGATAAGAAACATCATCGGCTGATATTTCTATATAGGTATCCATCTCATTGGTGCCGTTATTCTTATCAAGTGTGATGTTATTTCCAGCTTTTAAAGAATAAAACTTTAATTCATTGGTAGAAATTTCTTTAAAAACTCCTACACGACCAGTGCTTGTCGGTAGGGGTGTTGTATCAGATAGAGTATTTGCAGCGCCAGTGAAGGGTAAATTTGCCCATTGTCCTGTTCCTGAGCCGTTGTGCTTCAACCATTGTTCAGCAGAGCCGCCAGATGGTAAATGTTTAAATCCATCCCCTGTGGGGTGAGTGTATTGATCCTGCCCACCACCCTCTATAACTACTGTTTTATGTGTTTCTCTGCCATCACCAGCTATAGAACTCCACCTACCTTCTTTTTTTACATATTGCCGAGTCTGTCCATCAACCTCGCGAATGGTAACATCTCCATTTGCGCCTTCGGAGTTTGACGGCAAACCCTTTTTGAGGGTTTGCCTATTGGCTTTTAAATGCCTATTTACTCTGGCACTTCTATCTAACATTCTTACTCCGAAACACCACATTAATATCATTTATTTCAAAACCAGAAGGTATGGTGCTTGCTGCTTCTCCCTCATTTGATGAATCAAAATACTCCAACTTCACTTGATAGCTTCGTGCATTGTTCACACCAGAGACATCGAATTCTTGCACCGTAAAGTCAGTATAATTATCTAATTGCCCTAAAGGCGTCCAAGTACCTGCTCTATCTGCTCTGCCGTAGCATTTAAGAGATTTAGCGGCTCCCAAACCCTTATGGGTAACATGAACACTGTAAATCTTCTTTCTAACGGCGCTGGAATCGAATACCAGATCTCCAGTAATAATCTCATAGTCGCTTTTACTCGCTGTAGAGTCGTCTGACCATGTATACCAGCTCCCTGTAGATGGCTTAAGTACTTTCACCGAATTATCTACATCCAATGCGAAGTTGGTATAAGCAGCGTCATCAAATATATTTTCCCCGCGCGTCCAACCGCCAGTGTGAATGGTGTACTCGTATATATCTTTACCGCTATTTCCACCTACAGCGATGAGCTTGTCTTGCTTTGGACTGTAGAATATCTGACTTCTTGCCCCACCATTGGTGATAAAATCAGCCCAATCATTGTCGCTAATTAATCCATTAGTGATATTATTAATATTCTTCCCATTAAAATAATAGGCCCCATTCTCATTTATCCATGCAATACCGCTACTCATTTCAGTTACACGATAGGGATAATCGACCCCAAGGCCTGTGTAGGAATCCTCTAGAAATTCTTGCTCACTGGTAATATTAATGACATGAAGTTTATTTCGCTTAAATTGAAAAAGCCTGTCTGCGTATGCTGCCAACTTAACAATCGAATCACCGTCTTGTTTAACCACCTCAATATTTCGACCCTCTTCTGGAAATGCATCATAATCAAATGCCTGGGATTTAATCATGCGATCAGGATAGTGAGTACCGTCAATATAAACATTCCCCACATAGGCACGATTATTTGTAATAACGATAGACTTATATCTTGCATCGATTGAATCTTGTTTATGGCTGTACCCATTTCTTGATTGGTAGCTTTCAACTAGTGGAATAGATTCATTGTATATCACATTAGATTTCACACTACTAGAACCAACAGATGTCCATTGTGTGGTAGTACTATCTGTTCCTGGCCACTCAGTCTCCCAACCACCTCTTAAGCCTTTCACAAAGTCTAATTCTGCTATCATGTATGGCGTATCCTCCTCATAAACATACAGGACTGCTCCAGAGATCCTTTTGTTAGAAAAGGATCTCGCACCTACTTGAAATAGGGGCGAATAACTGTTTGCTCTTATACCCATGCTAATCTCACCAATATCCTGCAAAAGACTCTCTGATTTCTTGTCGTCGTAAGTAAAAGAGTAGGCGTATTTATGATTACCAAATAGATCATTACCTACTTGTCCTTTATCCCCTGTTCGCATATCAGCCACACTCAGGACTGGAAAGCTTGCATCCACACTGTCACTACCACTCTTTTCAACTGTTGTATCCCAAGCCCATTCAATTTGATTAATGGTGGTCCCACTTAAATTATTCTCACTCGCTTCATCATAGGGCAACTCCAGTACAAACCAACTCGTATCGCTTAGTGACAGTTTTGAAACTGGAACATTCCATGAGATATAGTTCGTTGTTGAGGAGGCGCTATTATATGCTTTTATTTTTAGATTTCTAAAAGTAACCTTTGTTTCGCTGGAATGGGCATAGCCACCATTCCAAGCATCAAATGCACGCTGGTCTTCTAACTTGGCAGACAAATAGATACTTCCAGATGTAGGTAGTGTAAAAGAGGAATCAAAATAAATACCGTTAGATGTACTAAGTCTTACATAGCCAGAACCTGACCATATATTTTCGCCAGATAAATCTGCTGTATAATAAAGTGCCAATATTCGATCAGATTCACCGAAGGGATGCTGATAGAGTTTTGGCTGTGCAGTATATTCATTATCCCCAGAAGATGGGCTTATAGTATAGTTATCGGCATTGTCAGCTAAACTAGCCACTTGGGTTGTGTTAAGTCTTGCACTAGCTCCTACCCATGATATATCTTCTGCGCTAGTATCTGAATCGCCGCTGATCAAACTGGTTTTTATAGTGGGCGCTGTTGATGGTGTAGATAGCTCAGCCACCTGAGAAGTCCACTCGCTGATATTTGAAGCCGCATTAGACCCTTTGAAGATGTGACGATCTATATAGCCAAGCCAGTAATTCTGATTTCCTGTATTATTGAAATTAGAATCACAAACCCGAAGAGAACCATTAGCATAGGAAAACACAGGCTTACCTCCGCCATTTTGAGATGCGGATGTCCAGCTAGTTAAATCGAGTGCTTCCGCCCAGGAACTGCCATCGTACCAATATAGTTTCTGAGTATACTCAGACCATGCAATGAGAAAGTCAGTATTGTTATCATCAGTACCGCTGTTACCAGAAGCATCAGCATCACTGCTGAACCTAAATAATCCATAACCTGGATACACATTCGCAGTGCTGTTCCAACCGCTGGTCCATGAACCGCCCGATACAGGGTTGCCAATAATCTTGAGTGTCCCTTTTGAATCCGCCTTAACATTTAAAGCCTCCACAAGCTGAGTTTCAGATATATCACGCTGATCATCTTTGGTGTTAATCCCACCGTGAAATGGATTTATTTCATGTACTCTTTTAGGCATTTCCGTCTATTGCTTCTCCCCAGACGCTGGTTTTTCCTGATACAATTTCAACAACGTCCACTTTAAAATTTCCCCGATCATACCAATCAACAATACCAAAAGCATGTTGCCAATTATGAAGTCTGCCGCGAAGCCACTTGTTGTTATCACGAGACATGTCTTTAAGACAACCCATACTCCAAGCACCGATAGTACCACCAAGCTTAGTAAGAGTATGCCGTTGAACATCGTGCGTATGGCCATACATGATATTCTCGCCATAAGCTTCCAAATGCTTCTTGGCGTGATAGGTTGTTGTATACGCACCATGTATGAAGGTCAATTTTCCAAGTTTAAGTGGTTGGTTGTGATCTAAGTATTTATACTTTCTTTCTTTTAATCGGCATGCCTCTTTAAATCGATATCCCTTTAAATAGGGATATCTTTCCACAAAGAAGTCAAGCCATACGTCATGATTGCCTGTAACCATGTACTTCTTCTTTATATCCACCGCATCAAGTGCCTTATCAAACTGATCTAGACCGCTATTAACAGCTTCAATCTCCTTCTCTACCTCTGGAATTACATACTCCAATGGTGGCCGCTTGCGATTACCTTTGTATTGCCAGGGACTCACAGAGGCCCATTCACCTACATCTCCAAGATTAATGAAGATATCTGGCTTTACAAGTTCAATAGCTTTCAATACGCAATTGACCGCAGGCTGCGAGTGTATTGGGAAATGCTGATCAGGAATCACAATCCCCCGTTTAGTAATTTTCATGTTCTATCCTAAGTGCTTAGTGACGGCATCGATATAATGCCGAACTGAACCTGCCCCTAGGTCAGTATTATAATTCTTCTTCCAATACCTGGCCTTACCCTCGGAAGTCTTTGGGATTGGTCCTGGGGATCTCCAATATCTTAATCTGCAATGAATAATGCCTGCAGCTATATTGGATTCCAATACTTCTGACCATTTCTCCTCACTACTATCCTCCCATATTTCTATAGGTGTATTTGAAGCTTTTGCCAGCCTTGGAATAAGATGTTTTCTGTACGCTAAATAAGAGACCACATTATCATGTGCGGTACGCGGTTCTACTTGATAGAATCCCCTTGCAGGGCCTCTAATTTGCCGTATATAGCGATACCCCGACTCAACGATACCTGTGGTCAAAATTAACTCCACCGCCTCGTCAGAGGCGAATTTGGAGCCCATTCCATCCAAAATAGTTTTAATATGGTCTCTTACTTGGGGTAAATGAATCATCAGAGGGTTTCTAGAAGCATCTTTACTTCTTCCCAGATCTCATCATCTTTCTTTGACTTCGTTGCGCTCACCGCATAATCACCAACAAGAATAAGTAGGTTTTTCATGCCATGTTTTCGAACCAAGCGCTGAATCATTCTTTTTAACATTTTACTTCCCTGCTATTTTGTAAATTGACTTTTTTACGGATGTCCAGATTAGGTCATCCCATTCTGATGGGCTAAGGGCTACGGCTTTATCAATCGCCAATAGGGCGATAAGCACATATTCCCAGTTTGCCACTAAAATTTCAACTGTCTCTTTCATTAAGAGTCTCCTTTTATGAATGCAATTATTGCTGTTAATGCTAACGACACAGAGACCCCAATCCCTTTGAGAAGGGAATGGGATCTTTCAAGATCGCCAAGTCGTCCATTTTGACGCGCAAGATGTTCTTCGATTTTATCGATCTTTTTAAAGATTGTTTTCTGATATGCTCTTGTTTCTGATAGCATTTCACGAAACTCGTCTCGTTGTTCTTGCACTGTCCTCGCCATGGTTATTTTTTAGTTTCTTTTTTCGTCTTTTCTTCGCGTTCTTGTTTTTCTTCCTGAACCAAAGCTTGGACCAATTCAATTGCACCTTCCAGTTTGGTTTTCAGAGTAAGTGCTTCAGATGCCTGCTGACTTACTTCCTTGTATTGCCCGATTAGCTGTTCGAGTCTTTCTTCATTACTCATTTGGCTTTTGCCTTTCTTCGCTGTTTGGAGCCCCTCCCATTACCGATCTTCGCTTCTATGTAATTTGAAATCTTATTTAAGAGCATCGTTATGCTTTCCATTTAGAGTCAATAGTGCTCTTTAAATCGCCTATCTTGTCTATTAGCTTAACGATTATGTCGTACTGTTTATGCAGCTCATTGCTTAAGTCTTTTGTTAAATACTTGAACATCATTATTAGGAGAACAGCTACTACACCTGTAGCCCCGATCTCCATCCACACTTCTGGTGTCACTTTCTGCCCCTCATCATTATCGTTTTAAGCCTAACTTCTGCATCAGGCTTCGGTTTGTTTCTTCTAACTCCTGAATGTCTTTTTTCTCTATACCTTCCACAGATGCAGTCAGTACGGTAACCTTATCTTGGAGTTCGTTTAATCTAATTTCAATATTTGCGAATTTCATTTGTACTTGATACCAAGAGCCGACAACTAATGCCACACCAACCATAGCCTTAATAAGAAAAGCTACGCTAATATGTATCTGAGCGTCCTCGCTAATTCCTTTCGCCATTTCTCAATCTCATAATCTCTTGCTCAATTCTTTTAATTTTTTCATCCTGCCTGACATCACTTGGAATCGGTAAGTCTTGCATCGCCTTCATTTCTTCAATAGAACGCTTATTGGTATTGGCTTGGTGTTCAAGGAAGGATATTCTTGTATTCAACTGTCCGTATCCCCACACCATAGCACCAATGAATCCAACGGCTTGCAAGAGCATAGGAAGGCTAATGTTAAGAGATGAATCTTGTCCGATTGGTTTATCCATGTCCTGTATTTATCTTCCTTGACTTTTCATAGTATGTTGAATCAATATGTTCCAAGTTCTTGTTATATCCACCGACATAGACATCATCGCTACAACTCATTGAATTGTACAGGAAGGCTGTACAGGAAACCTGTACAAGTACATATACTACTCGCTTGCGTACTATACTACTCATGCGTTTTCTAATGCTTCTACTTTTGCTGAAAGTTCTTGGATTGCTTTAATTAACACTGGCACAAGCTTAACATAGTCTAAGTGATAATCTGATTCTTTTTCATCTTCAACAGGTTCATGTTGCAATAACCATGTAGAATTTTTAGCAACTCCACTATCAATCAATGATTGCTCAACATCCTGTGCTATTAGTCCCATCATTTTAGGTGAATCTGCATCATCTATTTTGTGGTTATAATATGATGGCTTTAAATCATTTACGAAATTTAAACCAATATCTAAGTCAGATATGTCACGCTTAAAATTTATATCGGAAGGCAATGAATTGGCATTCGTAGAAATAGTCCCAACTTGAACTCCATCTTTTCTCAAAGATACAATAACTCCATGCGAACTATCCCTATTCATTATAACAGCTTCACCACCATCCCTTGAGAATATAGCCGAATCTGCACCTCTAATTGAATGACCATCTCCAGTAGAGCCGACGGATTCTCTGCCTATCAAGACATTGCCTGATGTGTCGATACGCATGGCTTCACTTGGTGTAATACTAGCATCTTTAGTCCTTGATGAGTCTGCACCTACATAAAATTTAATTCCATCATCTGAAAATGAGTCTAACTCAATAGCGGCATACCCATAAGTTCCAGTATGTGGATTGAGAAAAGTGGATGCTGAAGTTGAGCCCTTAAGACCCGCCCCCATAATGAGCGAACCATTACCGTATTCAGTCCAAATAGTTGCGTAATGAGCAGTGCCACTTGCACCACCCCATGCTATTCCTGCTCCCTGAGTGGCACTTCCTAAGTCTAAAGCAGATACAGGACTCGTTGTCCCAATGCCGACTGAGCCATCAGCATCAATTCTAACTTTTTCATCATTGTTAGTGTAAAAAGTAATGTTTGATGTAGCATTATCATTATTTCTATCAACACCTAATCTTAGTTCAGAACTATTTGTATATAGCTCTGCTGGTGCTGAATCGCCAAATCTAATATTACCTGTAGTGTGGATACTTTCCGCTGGGCTCGCAACTCCAATGCCCACATTGCCTGTTGTACTTTGAATTACCATATGTGGATTCGTTCCAGTATTACCTTCAGGTATAGAACTTGACTCACTTGCTTGGAAGTATAAATCAGAATGCGGATTTG
>Ga0208794_1000966_pt1 | contig 14764 bp, 12 predicted proteins | sample 32_taG_FD_184106 | JGI IMG/M metagenome (GOLD analysis project Ga0208794, IMG submission 184106) | Marine viral communities from the Gulf of Mexico - 32_GoM_OMZ_CsCl metaG (SPAdes) (version 2) | ecosystem: Environmental > Aquatic > Marine > Oceanic | place: Atlantic Ocean: Gulf of Mexico... | reverse complement strand
CTATCTCCTTCAGATAGAGATGACTACTGGAATGGAGTAGAAGGAGCACCTGATCCAACAATGTCAGGTCAGATAAAAGATATGTTATCTGCTTATTTTAGAGAAATGACTGTTGAAGAACAAGCATCTCTTGAAGCAGAAGCTGGAGCATTCTCTAAAGTAGAGGGATGGCTTAAAGATGAAATAGTAGCTAATTCTAATGGGTACTTGACTGATGATGATATAGTGATCATCCCAAGTACAGTATTATTGTAAGATGGATTTGCTACAAGCTACAGGAGAAGTTGTTAATGGAATGGATGATGTCCACTTCAATATGAAGGATGTTATTTACTTAGTTACCCTTTTGGTTAGTGCATTAGCAGGTTGGTTTACTTTAAAAGGTTCTGTAGAAAAACTAAAAGACAGAATGGTAGTAGTTGACAAGCACATTGATACTTGCCAAAGCCAAGCTAAAGAAGAACAATTAGCAGCTAAACACAGCAGGGTTGGTATAAGAAAGCAGCTTCAAGAAGAAATGAAAGATTTAACTGAACTGATGAACAAAAGGGTTGACATAGTAAAGAACGACCTGAAGGAGTTTCAGAAAGAAAACGCTACTGAAATAAAGAATATTAACGACCAAATCACCGCAATCAAGACTGATACGTCTGAGATTAAGGGAATGGTACAAATTTTAATGAATAAAAGTCAAAATTAATAAAATGGTAAAATTCAAAAATAAATCTACGGAGCTGGTCATGGCAGGCGAAAATGACCAAGATTTAAAACAAATGACTTATGGAGATCTAGTAGTGATCTGCATGAACACTCCACCTGCAAATGGAACCTGGACAACTTCTGAAATGAGATCTCGTATAAAGATTGAAGAGAAAGTTGAAAAGGTAAAAGCAGATGAAATAATAGAGTTTGAAGAGGCTGAAATAAAAAAAATTGTTGAATGTTCCAAGCAACCTTGGAGATTCAAACATAAAGTTATACTGGAATTCGAAGAATATCTATTAACTTTATGAAAGATTAATTAAACTAAAAATCATGGAACGATTATTTAAAAGTGGATTAATAACTACAATTATTGGTGTATTGCTATTAGCTGGCACTGTCTATTTGTATATGTCGAAAGAACATACAAAGATGGAAGCAGCGGAGCTTGGAGCAGTAGCTTTGATCTTTTTGAGATCTAAAGATTCTTTAATTGGACTAACTCCTAAGAAAGAAGGAGATGAAGGTTAGTAACCACGTAAGTTATAAAGAAGTTACATATAGCCAAACGGCTATAAGAAATGACATAAAGAATGATCCTAACCGAAGTCAAATGGATAGGATCATTCTTTTGGCTAACAATTTGTTTGAGCCATTAAGAGAATGGGTTGGCGGACCTATAAAAATTAATAGTTGCTTTAGAAGTGAAGAACTTAACACACGTATTGGTGGATCAAAATCGTCACAGCATATGGCAAACAATGGTGCGGCTATGGACTTGGATGATACCTATGGGCATAAGACTAATGCACAAATGTTTCACTATATTAAGGACAATCTGGATTTTGATCAGCTAATCTGGGAGTTTGGTACTGATGATAATCCAAACTGGATACATGTATCCTACAAAGAAGAAGGAAATAGAAAAAACGTATTGAAGGCGTGTAAAATAAATGGAAGAACTAAATATTTAAATTGGGAAGACTAATTTCAATTTAATAATCTGTATATGGATGATTGCAAGAAAAAGAGAAAGAATATTATTCCTGGCACTGCTAGTAGGAATGTTCATATTATTTCTACTTGAGAAATGCTCATCCGAACCTAAACCAGATGACACTAATGGTCATTTTGTAGTACACACTGTAGACACAGTATTTAGAAAAGGTAAAACAGATACTATTCGATTCACAGATACTATCTCAACACAGATAGTAAAATACAAGTACATTGATACTACAACAGAGGACAATCTATCTGTAAGAATCTATCATTCAGAAATAGACGATTCTTTAATTTCAGGGGACCTGAGTACGACAATCGAGCTTCCTAAATGTACTATTATAGATCAGAATTTCGATTACACACCAAAGTTTCCAAAATACATAACAAGAGTTGATACGTTGATAGTTGATAAAGAAACTGTCAAAGAGCAAATACGTAATAAAGTATTTGTTGGTGCAGAGGTAGGTGGAAACATGAATACCTTCTCAATAGGTCCTAAGATCAGTTTAAAAACCAAAAAAGATATCCTATACAACTATAGGTACGATGTTATACTGAATACTCATAATATTGGCGTATCTTTTAAGATAACAAACCCGTTTAAGAAATGATTACACTAAATAAACTCACATACGATTTGCTTGAGCTCATCAGAGGTAATATAACCGATGATGATGAATTGGACTTAAGACAGATAGAATACTGGATACACAATCAAAGAGCATTATGGTTAAAGAATGAAATGAATCGTTTCAGATCTATAGATGATGATCTTGTACAAGACCTGGGTTGTGTTGAATTAGAATTAGCAGATGCATCAAGCTGTACAGATTTTCCTGTAGGATGTAGTATTCTTAGAACAAAGAAAACTATACCTGATACTATAGATCTGCATCATACGTCTGCAATTACCAGAGTAGGTCCAGTAAACAGAACTCAACGACCATTCTCTTTTGTACCATACAATCGAGCTATCTTCTCAGGAAACGGCAGATTGTCACAAAGTACTGTATATGCATTCTTGCTCAATGATAGAATTCATTTGAAATTCAATACAGATAACGAATTAGCAAAACTACTCACACATGTAAATATCAGAGGAGTATTTGAAGATCCAACAGAAGTAGCAGCATTTACAGATGAGAACGGAAACGTATGTTACTCAAAAGATTCAAAATATCCAGTAAGTAGAAGCATGATAAACTACATGAAAGCTGAGATAGTAAAAAGTGATTTAAGATTTAAATTAATGGCTCCAAGCGATAGCGTAAACGATGGAGACGGTAAAGTAGTTGGTAATGTCCAAGCATAAAACACATTTTGGAATAAAGGATGCTTACTTGTATTATGAAGATACAAGTGATAATCCTATTAGTTATAGTGTCTTCACACAGATCATTAAGGAATTCTATAAAGAGATTTCAAATATGATAATATTCAACACGTTTGAATTCAGAATGCCCTACAGGCTAGGAAGACTTCGCATAAGAAAATACAAACCAAAAATCAAAGTAAATGCGGATGGTACTATAGATAAAAGCAGATTATTTATTGATTATGCAAGTACTAAAAAACTATGGTCCACTAACAAAGAAGCCAAAGAAAATAAGAAACTAGTATTTCATCTGAACGATCATACGAACGGATACCAGCACAGATGGTTCTGGGAAAAAAGAACATCAAACATTCCTAATCATTCTGCGTATTGTTTTATACCGTCTAGATTCAACAAGAGAACTTTAGCTAAAGCTCTTAAAGATGAAGATATTGAAATAGATTTTTTTGAATAATAATATGATAATTATGCATGGTATGATGAAAAGTGGCAAGGATAAAGACAAAAGAAAATCCTGGTCCGTAAAAACTGAAAAAGACGGTGTCTGTACTTCGATAGAAGTAAGAGAAGTGTCGAATGGCTTTATTATATGTAAAACCAAATACGGTTCTAAAGAAGACGGTGAATACTTCAGCGAACAAGAAGAATGGATATCTAAAGAAAATCCATTAGCTGACGATGAAAAAGAAGAGAAAGAAGAGAAAGGACCAATTGATAGTTTGAAAGGAATATTTAGTAACCTTGGCGGAGGTGATTCAATGTATTAAAACGTAAGTTATGTTAAATGGTAGATATGTACCCATAGAAGGGATTATAGAAAGAGTATACAGGGATTATGGATTTGAAGAAGATTTTGATTGGAATGATGCAATCGAATGGGTTGCAGATGCATTAGATCTCATAGGAGCTCCACGAGCATATATGCCAAAAGTAACAGATGGTTCTACTGCACTTGGTAATCCTGATCCTATTGTAATAAAAGATCATAGAGGAGATCTTCCTTGTGACCTACATGTAATTGTACAAACAAGAGAGTTCTGTTCTAAGATACCAATGCTGCATAATACAGATAATTTTCATGCAGGATTATACATCTCGAATTCTCCAGACACGGTCAACTGCACAACTAGTAGTGGATGTGTAGATAAAGTAATTGATGCTTCTCCATCAACAGAAATAGATGACAATAAACATTGTAATCCATTTTTTAACTTCAATCCTAACCCTACATCTAATACAGCATTTGGTGCGAATCAGCCGTCAGTGCAAACAATAGACTATAACAAGGAATTGAGCTACACAGTAAATGGAGGTAAGATCTTCACATCATTTAAAGAAGGTCAGGTAGAAATGGCATACTGGGCAGTACCTACTGCAGAAAACGGCTTACCGCTTATACCTGCAGATACAAGATATCAGGAAGCATGCAAGAATTATCTTGCACATAGAATATCCTTAAAGCTTTCAATACAAGGAAGATTGTCTGGACAAATAGCTGAAAAGCTAGAACAGGAATGGTTGTTCTATTGTGCATCTGCAAATATCAAAGCTAGAATTCCATCCATTGATCAAATGGAAGCATTAAAGAACCAATGGCTTAGAACTATACCAAATATTGAAGAACATAGAAGTGGATTTAGAAGCCTTAATGAAGGTGAAGAACGTAGAATATATAATGCAAGATAATGCCTAAAGCAAAACAAACATATCTAGGTGGTATTGATCAGGACACGTCTAAACTGAAATACAAACAGACTTCTTACTTTGAAGCACATAACTTTAAAGTAATTACTGAGGATGGTTCTTCTACAGGAGCTCTTGAAAATGAAAGAGGAAACAAACTGACATTTAAGATTCCTAGTACATCCAGATCGTACAAGCTAAGACGAACTGATGTAGATGCAGTAGCTGGTAGTGAAACAATAGATGTTCTTGGAACACCAATATCATATACAGCTTCAGATAATATTCTAACAAATGCAGATCTATTTGCATTCCTGAATGCTAATGCTACTATACAAGCATTGATCACAGCAAATACACTTAAGTTGATAGAAGATGATGGCTTTGTATACTTCATCGGATTAAATTCACCACTCACTGTAACTGTAGTAGGTACAGACTGTACATTAACAACTGTAGCTGAAGCTCAAAGCAATCTCAAGATATGTGGAATGGGATATCTGGATCAATGGATAGTTGTATTTACAACATCTGAAACTGCAGAAAATCCTACATCGAGTACAGGAGATCAGATATGGAAGCTTAAATACAACGAGTATTCAAATACAGTTGAAGGCGTAGTAAGTGGATTACTTGTACCATCTACACACCTCATCTATAACAATCAGCTAAGATTATCCACTCATCATCGTATAGAAGAACCAATTACACGGTATGAAACAGATAAAATAGGACGTGTATATTTCACTGATAATTACAATCCACTTAGATCGATAAATATATTCGACGATAACTTATGGATAATACCTCCTGGAAACCTGGATATAGTATCAGATGTAAGTTTATCAAAACCTATTATAGACTCATTAGGAGATGGAACTGGAAGTATATCTGCAGGTTCTACTGTACAATATGCATACAGATTACTTAATCAATCACAAGGAAACTATACAATATTCTCACCTGCATCTTCATTAGTATCAATTACTGAAAACGATAGTCCTTCAACAGCTCATAATGGAAGAAACGCAGATCCTGCATTTGAAGGAGCTAATGGAGTTACATCTACAAGTGGTGGTCCAGTACAATACACAATAGAAAACATTGACACAGATTATGATGTTATTGAGCATTATTACATACTATGGAGCACAAGAGACAATCCAGTAGTATATAAGTTCAAAGAAGAATTTGTACCAAGTAATGGAACACTTACTGTAATACATGATGGATCAGAAGATGATCTTCCAATAACAACAGTAGAATACAACGCATTAACCAATCCATTAGTAGCTAAAACATTAACGTCCAAAGATGATAGACTAGTTGCAGCAAATATCAAAGAGCCCATATTTGATATTGATTTTGATGCAAGGGCTTATAGAGCTAAAGAATCATCACCTGGTAGTGGTTCAGGAGATACAAGTTTTGACATTTACAATAGTGGTGATCCAATACCTGACACATTTAACACTGGAAACTGGGATACAATTCCAGAAGATCATGATGCAATAAATCCTTACAATCAACAAGACCCAGATGTAAACGATGATTGGGCAACTGCAGATCAATATAAATATTTTCCTGGTCAAAGTTATCTTGGTGGCGCAGGTCCAAATGTAAGCTACAAGTTTACTACTAAAGGGTATAGTGGTAATGATCTATATGCAGCATATTCTAGTGTTCCCATATACAGACCGCATAGTGCAGTAAATAGATATCTTTCAGGAGATGGTCCGTTTACCAAAGGAGAAAAGAATCCAGATGGAACTGATGTAGAATATCCAATAGAAGATGAAATCAAAAACATGGCTTCTGCAAAACTAAATGGAGTTTTTAGAGGGTATGCTCGTGGTGAAGTATATAGATTTGGAATTACATTCTACGATCTCAAAGGTAATCCAAGCTATGTAAAATGGATAGGTGATATTAAGTTCCCTGAAATATTTGATACTACAGATGATGCTGTATCAGGGATAACTAATACTTATAAACTTATGAGCTTTGACGGAAGCTCATTGATATCTAATCTATTCTCATTAGGAATAGAGTTTACAGTTGATACATCAAGCGTTGCTGATAAAATATCTGGGTTTTCTATCGTAAGAGTTCAAAGACAAGAAGACGATAAAACAAGATTGGGCACAGGATTGATAATGCATTTTAATGATGCAACAGTAAGCACTAATTATAAATTAGGAGCTTATTACAATGGTACAAATGAAGATGTAGATACAGATATTTCAATAAATGCTACAGGTGAAGATATAATTCATTTAATGGATAGACCTGGGTTTACAGATTGGCATAATTTTGGTTCTTTTGACCAAAGTAAAAATAAAGCTCTTGCTACATTCTGTTCTCCCCTTGGTCCATTTAGATTAGCTGCAAACTATAAATTTAGAAGAAGAGATCACATACAAACTGTAGGATACTATAATGCAATTGCTGATCAATTTTACTATGATAATACAGCAGACTCAAATGGAGTACTTTATAAAATGAGAGAATATGCTCCAGCAACAGTAATAGATGCTGCATATACAACAAATTATCGAGACGGTCATCAAAAAATATTAATTGATTCAGAAGTACAAATGACTGCAGGACAAACAATTCTTACGAATAATCCTGCATTTGCTAATACTGGACCTAAAGTATATAATTCAGGTAAATACTTAGTTAATGCCTCATATGCAAGAAAGGGTAATGATGTACCATTAGGACAAGGTAATACAAAACAACTATTAATATTAAACACTGATAATAGTACTACTGCAGGAATTCCTGATAATTGGTGGGATGCTGCAATGAGGCCAAATGGATTCCCAGGTTCGGAAACTACAGGAATATTTTATGATACAGCAGGTGGAAGTGCTTCAGTAATTGGTGAACAAGAATTTAACGGATTTAGTGCATTACAAGGAGCTCAAACCACTAACCTTTTAAAATTCAAAGAAGCATCTTATAACAGATTTCTACTAAAACAATATGGTGGAAATGCATTTATAGATAGATCTAAATCAGTATATATTTCTACTGGTCATTTTCAAGCATCTCCTGAAGTATCAAGTCTTGGTACTAGTTTTACATTTGATGTGTTTGGAGGAGATGTGTTCGTAAACTATTACGATGAAGAATACATAACTCAATACTGGTCTCAAATAAATCCATACGATCTTCCTGCAAATCAAAAAATGGCAATTGCTCTTTTGTATCCATGTGAAACTACTATTAATACAGAGCTAAGATTTGGAAGTCATTTTTCTTTATTAGGTCCAACTACAAACGGATACGATGGACGAGATCCTAATAATATGGGAACGTATCAATTTGAAGACTACAAGATACTTTATACTTATAATCAAGAAGATAATGTAAAGCAACAATTCTTTGCAAAGGATGCGTTAGTTAATCTTTCAGAAGAACAAAGATTTACTATTAAGGTATCTAATGCAAAAGTAGATGGTGAGCTAGTAGATAACTGGAAAGTATTCTTGCCATTAAATGAACTACCTGTAGAAGGAATTCATGGTCAGATCAATAAAATAGTCAACCTAAAAAGTAATGTTTTCTTCTACCAGGATTCAGCTGTAGGTGTTGCTGCAATAAACGATCGTGTAACTCAGGTATCCGAATCAGGAGTAGAAATCGTATTGGGTACAGGTGAAGTAATAAGTGATTATAGCTACATGACTACAGAGACTGGAAGTATACATCAACATTCAGTAGTTACGTCTGGCGGAAGTATTTACCACTACGATGATAGATTAAAGAAAATGTTCAGACTTTCTGAAGGAATGCAACCGATAAGTGACATAAAAGGACTATCTGCATTCTTTGGTAAAATAGACGGAAGTCTTGAAGAGAATGATGTTACACTTAAAAATCTGGGCGTACATGGAATGTACGATAGAAGGCACAATAGAGTGTTAATGACATTCCTAAACTATAAGATCTATGATTCAACCATAGCCAATAAAACATATGAAGTAGGAGATATCATATTCTTTGGTGGAATATACTACAGAGTAACTACAGCATTTACTGCTCCAGATCCTCCATTAGTTCCATCAACTGATCCTAATCTCCAACCTATTATAGATAAATTTGGAAACAATACATTCCTAAATGGATTTACTCTATCGTACAATGAAGCGATGAATGCATTTGAATCTTTTCATGATTACAAACCAAATATCTACCTGCACACGGGCAGAAGATTATTATCTGTAAACTCATTCACAAACGACGGTGAAGTATTTGAACACGATGTAGATGATTATGGAAAGTTCTATAATGACTATTACAACTCGAAAATAACTTTAATACTTGCACCTGGAGCTGACATTATCAAAGTATTCGATAACATAGAGTACAATGCAGAAATATCAATAGATGACATTGATGCACCAAATGAAGCATTAAAACAAATGCGATTCTACAATGATTATCAAGATACTGGAATAATACCACTTACGCTTGGAACAAACGTAATACGAAGAATGCGTAAGTACAGATCAACTATACCTAGAGATGCAACAGACCCAGCTGCATCTCCAAAGCCAAGAATGAGAGATTCGTACATATTCTTAGAGCTTGAGTTTGAGAATAATGCGGATAATAGAAGACTCGTATTACACGATATTGAATTAAGTTTTAGACCAGCTAATATGTAACGTTAGATAAATTATTTGAACGATGTTAGATTATCAATTATTTTTATAAAATTATAGCCATGCCTGAGAACGATAAATATAGAATACTTTCCTTAAGTGCTTATCAACCAGATAGTATAACTGATTATAGAACTGCTCAAATAGCAGCACCAAAAGACTTTGATTATGATGAATATCAAAGAAGAATGGATATGATCAAAAGAGGGCAAGAAATACAGAACTTGGGATTGTATGAGCAGGCAGGTATTGAAAACACAGGTCTTCCGTATTATCAGGTAGGAGAAAGAGACACAGAACTAACGCCTGAAAAATTTGCAAGCTTTGCTGAAAGAGAAGGATATGATCCTGAAGATTACTACACGTCTTTAGAATGGATGAGTGAAAATGTTGCACCATTAACAAAAAACCTTAATGATTTTCAAATAGGATTAGCAGGAGCTAAAGAAGGTTTGAGTACACCACTAAGGCAACAATTATTAGGTCCACAGCATGCATCAACAAGATACGGTAGCTTTGAATGGTCACCTGAACAAGTAAGTATGGATCGAAGTGGACGTAGGGTATTTCCTCAAAAAACACTTCAAACAAAAGCAAATCCAAGAGCAGGAAAAGAAGCAACTTATCTAGAAACTCAAGGAACACTTGCATATCCTGAATGGGAAAAAGCTTATAAGGCAGGTACAATTACAATACCCTGGGACCAAGGTGTTGCAAGTCAAAGAGGTTTTGTTGCTGGAGATGATGAAAGATATGACGCTGATGCAGCTAAAGAAATTAAAGGTACAACAACAGTAGATAAGTCAGTTGAACCACAAGTAAAATGGACCGATAAAGTACTAATGGATCAATCGCCATATGCATATGGTGGACGTATGAAAAAACGTTTTAACCTTGGTGGATTAACTCAAATGGCTACACTTAAGCCAGAACTATTAACAACTTCTGCAAACTCAGCTCAACTTGCAACAAATGTTGGTGAAATGCCTAGTATTAGTGGTGGTGGAACACCTTGGGGAATGATAGCACAACAAGGAGCAAATTTAGCAGGACAATTTATACCTGAAACTGAAGAAACAGATCTAGATTCACAACAACAACAAGCTCTTTCTCAATATGAAAAAGGTAAGGATGCGGTAGTAGGTGGCTTAAGTATGATTCCTGGAGCAGGTCAATTTATAGCACTTGGTGCTGCTGCAGGAAAAACCATGAAAAAAGGAGGAAAAGCTTTAGAGGCAGGTGCAAATTCAGATTTTGGAAAAGGTGCTGGAAGAGCTATGCAATATATAGCAGATCCTATGGGAGGAACTGTTGAAACATTTAGTGATCCGAGACTAACGACACAAGGTAAGATTAAAGAATTCGCAAGTAAGGCTTATACATTTGGAATAAAAGATGACTTGTTTGGAAAGACTGATGCAGATACAAAAAACATCCCAAGACCTACAGATAAAACACAATTCAACTATGGTGCATATGGAGGCAATCTATATGCAATGGGTGGATTAATGGAGCCTACAATTGATCCAGAGCACAAAAAGAAATACAAATCACAGCTTAGAGTGCAAGAAAATGATGCAAAAGAAGGAATGGAAACTCTTGAAAAATGGACTAAAGATTTTCCAAGTGCTGAAAAATGGATGCCTTACACAGCAGTAGAAGATAAGAAAAAGAAAAATCCTACTTATGATATTGGATATGGTCATAAATTAGGAGAGAAAAAAGATGGGAAACTCATGGTAACAATCGACGGAAAAGAAGTCGATGCAATGAAAGGTCTTAATACAAAACAAATAGAAGCTTTACTTGATCAAGATATTACAGCTCATGAAGATAATGCAAGAAAAGAATGGAACGCAAGATATCCTGAAGGAACACAGTTTGATGATCTAGATCAAGATATGCAAGTTCTCATAACAGACTATTCATTTAATCTAGGAAGTATAAATAGGTTTCCTAAGTTAATGGATGCATTAAGTGAAAATGACAAAGATAAAGCGTATAAACAATATCGAAGATTTATGGGCAGCAAACCAATTGAAAAAAGAAATACATGGACCGCTGCACAATTAGATAAAATATTCGTAAAACCAGAAACCAAATCCACTAATACTCCTGCTGTAGCTGAAAGTACAGGTGTGGATAATACTTCAGTTAGATCAACTGAAGATGTACTTAGAAGACAAAAGCTTTTGGATAATGCAAGAAAAGTACTGGAAGAAAGTAAAAAACAACGTGAGCAATTAAATAAAAAAGCTTATGGTGGAGATCTAGAGCCAATGCCAATGATGTCTCCTCAACCTTTACCAGTAAATACACCTGGGGTACAATCACATGTAAACTATGATCCAGAATATTTACAAGGATACATGGAAAGAGTATATAATCCTCAAAAATCACACAATAGAAGACATACGGATTATGATACGAAAACGCAAACAAATACAAATAATATTTTCGATAAAATTTTTCGTCCAAACACTGCACGAGTTAGTGCTTCAGGATATGCATATGGTGGCAACATAGACAATCTATATCAAGCAGGAGGTAACCTAACAGAATACAATGGTAATAGGCATGAAGTAGGCGGAATTCCACTAGGAAATACAAACAATGAAGTAGAGGATGGTGAAATAAGATGGGATACCCCTGATGGCGAATCTTACATATTCTCAGATAGAATACCTTATACAAAGTCTAAAAAGAAATAACTATGGCTAGTAAAAAGAATAAAACATTTGCAGATCAAGCAAAAACGATAATGTCTAAGTATGCACTTCGTCCAGACGATAATGCTTCTAGAGCAGCTATGAATAGAGAACTTGATGTTCTAAAAGAACAACAGGAAATGGAACGTCAGAGAATGGCACAAGAAGCAATGGAAACATTGAATTCTTTAGGTATGGCTCCACAAGCTCCTGGAATGATGGGAGATCAAATGCCACCGCAACAAGAGATGATGGGACCTCCTCCACAAGGTATGCCAATGCAACAAGCATATGGTGGTAAAAAATATGCATTAGGGGGACCAGAAGATGAAAGCAATCCGCTTAAGAAAGTTGAAGACGTACTTTACTCACCTTACGTTGACCCTATAGGATGGTATCTTAGAAAAATGTATGAAGATCATAAATCTGATGAGTATGATGCAAGTGATCCCATGAATCAAGCAATGACTAAATACGCAGCAAATCAAAAATCTAGCCCTACAAAAAAGAAACAAAATTTACCAATGATTGACCATAGTGGAGTTAGTTATGGTAGTCCAATGAGATCCTCAAAGGCTTATGGTGGAGTAATGAATCCTTATTCAAATGTAATAAACACATCAGTAGATACGCCAACAGATCCACCACGAACTTCAAACCAAGCTTCATACGATAAATCTACAGGACTTTGGAGTAGTACAAATCCAAATCAAGCAAACTTTGCAGCATTGCAACAAAGAGCAGATTATCTCGATAATAGATTTGAATTTGGAAATATTGAACAAAACGATCCTAAAGTACAAGATACATTAGTAGATCTTTGGGATTCAGCTGAAAGACATGCACCATTAGTAACAACTCCCCATGATTGGCAAAAAAAGTATGCTAAGTATATGGAAAAGAATCCCAAAAGTAAATTAACTCTTCCAGAATTCATCACTAATGAAAACATAAAACAAGCAAGTTCTTTATTTAAAGATGAGCAAGGTAAATTATTAGATAGATGGGAACAACCTTGGAGTGCTGCAACAATTAGTAATCTGGCAGATAGTTTATTCGGTAAACGAAAAGACGGTAAAAGTCATTGGGGTGCAGCACATTACGAAGGAGTTAAAAAGATGTACGATGGTACAAGTAATTGGGAAGAACCTGTAGACATTACAAATAGCAGAACCAAAAATACTTCTCCAATGGATCGAGAATTAAATATTGGTGATGTATTAGGAAGAGGAAGAGGTAATTTCCAAGACGCAAGTACAACTAATTTTAAAAATCAAAAAAACGTAAAAGGTAAATATGTAAAATACCCAACTACACATTTTGATATAGTTGTAGATAAAGGAGTAGATGAAAAAGGATCTTATTACGTATTAGCTGGAGGAAATAGAGCAAATATTAAAAAAGGTAAAGGGAATACCTTTAGAAAAAATAAAGTATACTATGATCCAAAAACTTTTAAGTTAAAGCAAAACGGTAGTAAATACGATTACACTGTGGCTTCAAGAATAAAAGAAGAGCATAATATTACTAACCTTCCAATTGAAGCGATGTCTACACTATCTCCAGATCTTTTAGAAACAACAGATTCTTCAGATCAAATAAGACAAACTCCAGAAATATTGTATGCAAAAATGCGAGAAGAAGGATTTGATCCCACTACTCAATTTGCATACGGTGGAAACATGAAAAAGAGATACGGTAATGGTGGAGAATACGGTGAAGGTGAAGAAGAAGATGAAAATCCATTCGAAGGAAAACTAACTACTGGTGATTATCTAGCTGGTTTAGCTGGAGCAGCAGGTGATATCTATGGAATAACACATGCTTTGAAAAAGCCTGAACCAAGAAGAAGATTAACAGCAGAAGAAGAAACTCTTGATACTACACCTTATGATCAAGCATTGGCTAGAGGTATGGCTGCACAAAGAGACATACGTAGATCAAATCCAAATGCTGCATTACAAGCTCAAATTGCAGGAACCACTGCGTTAAATACTCAATTAGGAGCACAAAGAGCAGCCGCACAACAAGCAATGGATGCAAGAAACCTACAAAGACGAATGGGGGTCGATCAACTAAACTTAGGTCAAGAAGAACTCGATAGACAAGCAATGGATGCTCGTGCAATGGCAATAAGTGAACATCTTGGAGGAATTGGTGATACTTTTAGTGGTATGAGAAAAGATGCTAAAAGTATGGGAATGGAAGCTCAGATTGCAAACATGTTAGGTACTGAAAATTATACATGGTCTAAAGATGCTAATGGAAATCTAGTTATTACGCCAGTTTACACAACAAAGAAAGATGAAGAAGAAGACCAATAACTAATTAATTATGTCAGATATATATTACCAACCGAGAAGAAGTCAATATAGAAGTCAATATGTTCCTATGCCTTTAGACTTCATGCAAAAAGCATTGGAAGCTAAACAGGCTAAGTGGAATACTACACAAGAAGCATTAGATGAATTATCTGAAACAGAATTTAATGCGTTAAAAGGTCAAGACACAAAAAAGGCTCAAGCAGTAAAAAAAGAAATAGACGACTTTGTAGATGCTTCTGTAAATAGAGATATCGGATCTTCTGAATTCAATCGTGAATTAAACCAACTTGTAAGGAAAATTAAAAATGATAAAGGTCTTCAAAAAGTAAC
>Ga0208794_1000962_pt1 | contig 14824 bp, 6 predicted proteins | sample 32_taG_FD_184106 | JGI IMG/M metagenome (GOLD analysis project Ga0208794, IMG submission 184106) | Marine viral communities from the Gulf of Mexico - 32_GoM_OMZ_CsCl metaG (SPAdes) (version 2) | ecosystem: Environmental > Aquatic > Marine > Oceanic | place: Atlantic Ocean: Gulf of Mexico... | reverse complement strand
CAAGGAACTGTCTACAGATCCTATCAACCTTATCGTACTCTGGCACGTGGTCCTATGCTGGGTGCAGTGAACGTAACCCGAGGTGGAATCGCTGGATGGCAAGTGTAACACAGAAGATCCCTAACTACATTGTAGGGATGAGCGAACAACCTGATGAACTGAAGTTACCAGGACAGACTACTGACCTCCTCAACTGTGTACCAGATGTGGTGAACCAAGTAGTCAAACGTCCTGGTTCTAGGTTTGTACAGAATGTAGAGAATGAGGTAGGAGCTGAGTGGTTCAACTACTACCGTGATGAGCAAGAACAATACATTGGATGTGTTAAGCAGGATGGTACGGTAAGGATCTGGAGTGCCATTGATGGTACAGAGAAGACTGTTACTCAGACTGCTGCTACTCAAGCTTACCTGTCTCACGTAGCAGAAGAACAACTCCAACCTCTTACTGTTAGTGACATCACCTACGTTACTAATCGTCAGCGGTATCCTAGGATGACTACTGCTAAGACTACTGTCTTACCCTTTGAAGGGTATGCTGAAGTTAAGGTGCTAGCCTACGGTAGGACGTATGAGTTTACCATCAACCCTGATGGTGGTACTGCTCAAGTCATTACTTCTACTACTCCTAACACACCTACTACTAGCACTGATCCTCCACTAGATGTTAGTGACATCTTAGATGATTGGGATACATTACTACAAGCTGCTGGTTACACTACTCAGATTTGTGGTAATGGTATTTACTTCATCACTACTGCTGCTAAGTTTAACCTCAGTTTGAATGACACTGTAGCTATCAACGGCTTTAGTGATAGTATCTCTGACTTCTCTCGTCTCCCTTTCCAAGGTAGGACAGGTCATAGGGTCAAGGTATCTAACACTTCTGATGCTACAGAGGATGACTTCTGGGTAGAGTTTGAAGCTGATGAGGGAGACTTTGGTGAAGGTGTATGGAATGAGATCCTACAACCTGATGCTTTAACTACCATTGATCCTGCTACCATGCCTCATGCTATTGTGAGAACAGGTAGTGGTGTCTTTGAGGTTACACCTATTGACTGGACCACGAGACAGGCTGGAGTTATTGAGTATCAAGATGTAACTATTGGTGGTACTACTTATACTATTGAAGACCCTGGTGGTACTACTAACCCACTCCCTAGTTTTATTAATGAGTTCCCTGATGCTTTAAACATCCCACAGAACAGGAAACCTATCAACAAACTACTGTTGTTTAGGAACCGACTAGTGTTCTTGTCTAATGAGAACGTAGTTCTTAGTCAATCAGGTAGCTTTATCTCTGTCTTTGCTGACTCTACTATTGTACTTAGTGCTCAAGATCCTATTGATATTACTGCTGCATCACAAAAACCAGCCCTGCTGTTTGATGGTGTAGAGCAGAACAATGGTCTAGTCTTATTTGGTGAGACACAACAATACCTCCTATCCTCTGATGACTCTACTGTGGGTCTTACTCAGGACACTATTAGACTAGGTACTATTGGCTACTACCTGTATGATAAGGAAGTTAACCCTATCAACATGGGTACTAGTGTAGGTTTTGCTAACATGGGTGGTAGAAGCTTCCGCTTCTTTGAGATGACAAACATCACTATTGATGGTGAACCTAACGTAACTGAGATTAGTAAGACTGTTAGCCAGTTACTGCCTAATGAACTTACACAGATTGCTGACTCTCAAGAGGGTAGTCAGTTGTTCTTCTCTAACAAAGATGTTGGTAGAGAGAATGAGGTGTGGGGTTTTAGGTACTACACTGTTGGAGATCGTAGGTATCAGAACGCATGGCACAGGTGGATCCTACCTGGTAATGTAGTTTACCACTGCATTATGAGGGACACCTACTATGCTGTGGTTAGGTTTGGTACTCAGAACCGTATCTTAGAGTTCGACATTAAGATCAGTGATGAGACTAAGTACTATGGAGACTACCGTATCCACATGGATAACATGGTAGACATACCTACTAGTGGTTCCTTTCAAGGTGGTAGTGTTATTACTCCTGGTTTACCTCCTACTTATCCTGGTGATAAGACTGATACGGTATTCCCTATCCCCCTCAGTTCTACAGGAAGTGACCCTACAGTCCCTGTTATCACTGAGCTTACCCTACCTACTGTTGTCTATAAGGCTAGCTTAGGACAGTTTAAAGCAGTAGAATACGTCACTAAGGATGGTGTATTGTATGGTGTATTCAATGATGTAACACAGGAGTACGTAGGTACTGAGTTTGTAGTAGGTTACTTGTTTAATATGCAAGTAGAGATACCTAAGTTCTACAGGACTTCACAGGACCAGACTGCTAATGTAGTCAAGAGTGATACTCGTGCATCCTTGATTGTACATAGGTTTGTGTTAGATGCTGGTGCTACTGGTGTCTTTGACTGTAACCTCCAACGACTAGGTTATGCTGATTACATTGAGAAGTTTGAAGCTAACACTATGGATAGTTATAAAGCTAATTCACCTAACCTAAAAGATCAAGTTACACGTACTATCCCCTGTTACTGTAGAAATGTTAACATGAATATCACCTTATCCTCACAACATCCCTCACCCTTTACCTTGTACTCTATTGCTTGGGAAGGTGACTATACTAATAAATTCTATAGGAGCGTTTGATGGATCCATTAAGTCTTGGTCTAGCCGCTGCTCAATTTGGATTCTCAGCGCTCGGTTCTTTTAATGAAAGGGATCAACAACGAGATCAAGTTAGGCAAGCTAACAAACAGATAAGAGCACAGAACCAGTTCGCTCAACAGAACTGGCAGTATGGAGAACAGATGCGACAGCGGCAGAACCGCCAAGCACGTGCTCTGTATGACATGAAGAAGCAGCAGTATGAGCTGCAAAAAGAACTAGATTATGATGCTTATAAGGAATTCTATGAAGACTCTCAAATAGCCTTTGATAGGTTAGTGATGCAGGCTTCTCAAAAAGCCTTCCAAGCTGAGACACAACTAGCTAAGTATCAAGCTCAGGCTATGGTGTCTTCTGGTGAACGTGGTGTTGGTGGTAGACGTACTAATCGTCGTAGTCAACAGGCACAACTAGCTAGTGGTATGGCTGCAGCTTCTAGGGCAGAACGTCTTACGTTTGAAGAACAACGTATGGAAGAGGGTATTGAACGTGCTGCACGTAGAACTGACCTCCGTATTAAACAAGCATTCAATGCTGTTGGTCCTGCTCCTGAAGACCTACCGATGGCTCCGATGCCTGTGATGGGTCAACAGTTGAGTATGCCTGGTAACATGGGTCTCATCGCTGGTCTTGGTCAGGCTGCTATAGGTGCTGTTGGTACGTACTCCTCCTTGGCTGCACCTAGTGCTGGAACACCTTCTGGTCTGAGTCAACAAGCAAGAGACGCTGGTTACACTACTAATCCAGCAACAGGTAATTTACGTAATGGTTGGGGATTAAGTATCCGATGAACGATTTTGAATTTGAATTTGAATCTCCCGGTCAAGTTCAACCTCAACTGAGGAGGGATACTGTAGACCTAGGGATTAATCAACAAGCTGCTGAGTTTGAAAGACAGAATCGTGGTGCTGACAGAGTACAACGACAAGTTGAAAAGAACCAACAGCAGATGTTAAAGAACCTTGAGACTGAGGCTAAGAACTCTGGTCTTAAGTTTGAAGATATGAAGAAACTGGCTAACTTTAGTCAGACTCTAACTGAGAAGGTGGTTGGTTATCAACAGTTCAAGAACGAACAGAAGATGATGACTGGCTACATGAAAGCCTACTCTAACGGGTTCTCTGAGCAAGAGATGGAGGACTTTAGAGCTCAAGAAGGTGAACTGAATGCAGCTGATATGGCTGCTAGGAAAGTCGCTGCTGAGTATGAAGCTAATGGTGGTCAACCTGATGTAGCACAAGAACTGAAGAACATGACTGGCTGGGAAGCCTATGGTTATGCTAAAGGTATCCTAGAGAAAGGAGGTACTAATTTCTCCTCCTTCCTGTCTCAACGGTGGAACAAACCCATCATGACAGTTAATGGTAAACCACTTAGTATGGCTACTGCTTCCAATAGTGTAGAACGTGACATGGTCATGGCTGCCCAAAGGGAGACATACATTGCTCAGTATTCTGGTATGAATGCTAAGTTGATGAATGAGTATCTCTTCCCTAACATGAAGAAAGCTGAAGCAGCTGCTACTGTTCAGTGGGACAAAGACTACTCTACTAAACAAAAACTAGAAGCTAAGGGTCAAGCCTTGGATTCTCTCAATTCTAGTCTCCAGAGTGACGCAGATCCTCAGTCTCTTATGAATTGGATTGATCGTCATCAGTATGACCTAGGTGGTATCTACAAGGCTAGAGAAGAAGCTGCTGCATTAGTCAGACAACTTATCGAAGACGGTAAGATGAGTCCTAACCAAGCTACCAAATACTTCGGTAAGGATGCCTTTGTTATTGGTAAGAATGGTAACAAGATCCGTCTTGGTAGTTGGAAAGAGTTCCAAGGTATGGAACAGTTAGCTTTTGATACAGAGAATACTAAAGTTGAGAAAGGTCTTGCTGCACGTAAACTAGAAGATAAACAGGCTGATCAGGAGTTCCAAGACATCCTAGAAAGGGATGGAGAACAACTTGATAGTATGACTCTTCCTGAAAAACACAAGTTTCTACAACAAGTAAAAGCTGGTATGGAACGTCCTCATATGACGGATACTCCAGCCATGAAAGCTTGGTTGACTAAGACTCCTGACGATGATCGTATCCGTGCTGCTGAGATTCAGGAACGACTAGATGCTGGTGGTAGTGTCAGTGAGTCCGACTTGACTAGTACCTATCTCCGTGCTAAGTTTGGAGATGAACTTAATCAAGGTGAGTGGGCTACAAAAGCTTTAGAAGACATTCAAGATACTATTGATGCTGACATTGCTACAGCTCTCAAACTCACTACTGGTGAAGAGAAAGCATCCAATAGGTCCTACACCGAAGGTATTCGTTATGCTCGTCAAACAGCACTGAAACTACTACAAACTACCAGGGCACAAAACCCTGAAATGAGTGATGAACAAGTTAAACAGAAAGTACTTAAAGACATCAAAACCATGGCTGGTGAGCCTGGTGGCTTTAAGCAGTCTCCTTTTTATTGGGAGAATGTTCGGTTCGCCTCTCCCAAAGAATCATATCTGAATACTCTCACCAACGCTTTAGAGTATGCAGATGGACAACAAGACTCTGGTAATCTTAACTTCCTCTCAGAAGGTCTGATTCCTGGTACTCAGAAACAGTACGATGAGCTTGTTAAAAACATCGAGTCTGGGAAAGTTATCAAGATCCCCCAGTTCTATCATGATATTGCTAAGAATATCCCTGGTGTAACTGGACAGGATGTTGCGCGTGCTCAGCTCTCGGCAATGGGAGGACCGACATTAATACCAAATAGAGTAGAAGAATTTGTTGATACTCTATCCCCTGCTACTCAGGATATTCTGAAAGGTAAGGGACAATTCCTAACTGTCAATCGGTTAAACCGGGCAGAAGTAACAGAAGAAGCAAGTACTGCTAATACTCCTGAAGTACAGTCTCTCTTGGATTATATGGTTCAGGATGAGTCAGGTGGTAACTATAACATTATCTTTGGTGGTCGTACGATTCCAGGTTTGGAGAACATGACCATCCAACAAGTGATCGAGGAACAACGTGCTAACGTCCGACGTACTGGACATGGTGCGGTTGGTAAGTATCAGATGGTGAGACCAGAAGAAGCTGCGGCTTATGTGGGACTACCTCTGTCTGCCAAGTTCACTAAGGAGAACCAAGACAAGATGGCAATGTACTACATGGAGATGGCTGGTTACAGTCGTTTCATGAAGGGACGTATCTCTGCTAAAACCTTTGCTCGTGGACTAGCTAGTCAATGGGCAGCTCTTCATACTGAAGGTGGTGGTACGTACTACAAAGACGGTACTAATAAAGCTGGAGGTAGTACAACCTACCAAGGTCTGTTAGAACGTATCAGAGCTCTTGCTGCTGCTTCTCCTTTCAATGCTCCTCAAAATCTAACACCAAGTCTAAGGTGACATGAGTCTAAATGAATTTGAAATTGATGCGAATCTAGTTGATGCTGCTGACTTCGGTGTAGCAGCAACCAACGTAGAGGAAACACAAGAAGCTATCGAACAACAGAGGTTAGATGAAGAGTCTGCGGATTCTGAAGTAGCTGGTGCTGTTCAAGAAAATCAAGAACGAAAAGCTACTGGTGCTCCTACAGAAGATGAGGAGGCCAAGTTAGAAGATGATCCTAACACCCCAGAACATGAGGATCTAAAGAGTACTGACCCACGTCATGATGGTGTGGGTTGGAATGTTGGAGACATATGGGCTGAAGGTTCTGCTGCTGTGGTGGGGGGACTCAGGGATACTGCGTCCTCTGCCATTACTCTTCCAGAACGTATCGGTGATATGTTCAGTGGTGAGATGCAGAGAGAAGGTGAGGACTATGCTCCTGACTTTGACCCATTAGGTGGTGATAGGAATCCTATTGTCAAGACCTGGTGGGGTAATGTCCTTAGAGGTGTTGTCCACTTTGGTAGTACTGGTGCTGCGATTACAGCTGCTGTTGCTGCTCTACCTGTATCGGCTGGAGCTGCTACTGCGACTGGTGTAGCTGCTACTGGAGCTAAGAGTATCTCTTATCTTCAGAGATTGGAAGGTCTACGGAAGGTAGGATCTGGTGCTCTAGGTTGGAAAAAGATGATGGCATTTGATGCTGCCATTGGAGGTAGTGCTGATCTGGTGTCTGAGTATTCTCAGGATGACAATGCTATGGGAGCACTGAAGGAACACTTCCCTGCTCTTGATACACCACTAGCCACCAACGACCAAGACTCTCCTATGGTCATGACAGCTAAGAATGTCATGGAAGGGTTGGGTATTGGTTTCGCTGCTGGTGGTCTACTGATGGTCTTAGGTAAGGCTTTAGGTGGTAGGTTCAAAGGAACTCGTACCAAAGCTGCTGGAGATAGTAACGCTAGGGCACAGTCCAAACGTGTTACTATGGAGGCTAATGCTAAGGCTGAAGTCGAAGTAGGTATCCCTCAACGTACTCCTACTGAAAGAGCTATTGATCAACAGATCGCTAACCGTGCTGATGTTGATGAACAGATCAAAGAGATGGGAGAAGCACAATTAGAACTCCCTGGGTTTGGCGGTTATAAGAGTAAGTATGTTCTGGCTGATGATGACATGGGTAACGCTCTCCCACGAGGACGTGCTCACACCATCATGAAACAGCTGGATGAGATTGATAACAATGGTTTTGATGGTGAACTTGGTTCTACCTATGCCACTGTTACTCCTGCTCAGTTACGTAGGTCTAATGAGATTGTCGATGTAGACGGTAAGACCTATGAAGATGTTATGAAGCGTATCCTTGGTGAAGACAGGTTTGCCCGTCTCATCCAGGAAGCTGCTGATAACAACATGAATGCTAGGGATGTCTTCCGTTCTAGCTACAAACGTATGCAGGAACTAGTCGAAGGTCGTAACACTTCTGGTCTTTCAGTCGAGGAGTTCTGGCGTCCTATCGATGAAGAGATGGATAGGTTCGGTGGTATCGATGCCTGGACCATGAAGAACGTGGTAGCAGCTGACTTGATCAATGCTTCCCTGTTCAAAGAGATGCGTGACTTCGCCTTGGCAGCAAGGGAAGGTAACAAAGTCTTTGATGTGTGGGATGTTGATGGTCCTGTTGAGGCTATTCGTGACCGTTTCATCTATGGTATGACTAATGTTAAGAGAGCTAGGATGCTTATCTCTGGTGAGTTCCGTAAGCTTCGTACTGTAGAAGGTGAAGAAGCAGCTAACAAACTGCTAAGAGAACGACTGGCTACTGCTAAGAAAGAGACTGAAGAAGGTCTTGACCTCCTACTTGATCTAGTCAAAACAGGTAAGTCTGGTACCCTGGCTGATGCTGTATTAGAAGCATTCTCTATGGGTAATAAGATGAGAAACTGGGAAGATATTGATGGTTGGATGAGGTCTAAACTCCTTGGTGGTGACTGGCAGGGTAAGAAACAGTCTGGAATGCTGGTAAAAGAACTCCAGGGTGTCATGGTAAACAGTATTCTGAGCGGTCCTAAGACCCCTGTAAGGGCTGTCATGGGTACATCTATCGCAGGCTTCGCTAGACCCCTAGCACAGGCCATAGGAGGAGCCGTTACGATGGATGGTAAGCAGATGCGTATGGGTATCTCTACCACCTCTGCTATGATTGAGGCTATTCCTGAGGCTTGGAAACTTTTTAAGGCTCGTCTGAACTCCTACTGGACTGGTGAAGCTTCGACTATTAAGAGTCGTTACTCTAACTATGATCGTCGTAACCAGGATTGGGAAGTGATGATGGATTGGGTTATGGAACGTGGTACTGATGGTCAAAAAGCCGCAGCACTATGGGGTAACATGGCTCGTGGGATGAATGAGAATGGGTTTCTTACCTATTCATCTAAGCTGATGATGGCTACTGATGACGCTTTTGGGCACATCATGGCACGCGCTAGGGCTAGGATGGAGTCGATGGATGCCGCTCTTGCTAAACAATCAGAGACTACTGGTGTGGTTTCTGTGATTGACAAGAAACTGATGACTGATTATGAAGACAACTTCATGAAGAAAGTCACCAATCCTGACGGTACCATCAACTTTGATGAGAACAAAGCTCTCAAGTATATGCAAGAGGAGGCTACTCTAACCCGAGACCTTAGTGGTTTCAGTAAGGGTATGGAGGATCTCTTCAACCGTACACCATGGGCTAAACCGTTCTTCCTCTTTGCTAGGACTGGTATCAATGGTCTTGAGTTGACCATGAAGCATATGCCTGGTGTTGGTCCGATTGGTTTCAATCGGTTGGTTAAATCAGAACGTAGGATCTTCAATGCTACGGCTGAGATGGCTAACAACAAACAACTACTAGACATTGGTATTGAGAACGCTGCTGAACTAGAGAACGCTAAAGCTATCCAGAAAGGTCGTCAAGTCATTGGTAACTCCCTAGTGACTATGGCTGCTATGGCATTCATGTCTGACCGTCTGACTGGTAATGGTCCTATCAATACTGCTCAGAAGAGGACTTGGATGGCTGCTGGTTGGAAACCACGCTCTATCAAGCTTGGTGATGTCTGGGTATCCTATGATGCCTTTGAACCTTTTAACTCTGTCTTGTCCTACATTGCTGATGTGGGTGATAATCAAGAACTGATGGGTCCTGAATGGGCTGAGGGACGATTAGCTCGTGTGGCTACTGTCCTTGCTCAAGGTACTGTATCTAAGTCTTACCTTAGTGGTTTGTCTCAGATGGTTAGTCTGTTCAGTAACCCCGCTGATGCTGGGAAAGTGGCAGCTAACTTGGCTAATAACCAAATCCCTATGGGTGGTCTGCGGAATGAACTGGGTAAGTTATTCAATCCTTACATGAAGGAACTGAACTCTGATCTCTTTACTTCTATCCGTAACCGTAACCAGATGAGTGAAATGCTGGCAGGAGAACCCTTACCTGTGAAGTATGATTTTTTAACTGGTAAACCCATTAAGGATCATAACTTCGCTACTCGTATGTTCAACATGATCTCCCCTGTTCAGTTGAACCTAGAGAACTCTCCTGGTCGTACCCTACTGTTCAACAGTAACTACGATGTTAACATTGCTGTCTATGCTAATCCTGATGGTGTCAATCTTAAAGACTATCCTGAAGTTAGGTCGATGTATCAGAAAGCAATGGGTGATCAGAATCTAGAAGCTAAACTCGATGAGTTTGCCAAACGTCCTGAAGTGATCGCTTCTGTCAAACAGATGGAGAAAGACAGGAATGCCGGTATGATCGGTAAAGAACCTAGAACTTATCTAGTAAATGAACTAATCTCTGATATGTTCTTAGCTGCTCAGAAACAAGCATGGGCTACAATCGCTCAAGATCCTAAAGTCCAACGTCTTATCGAAGCACAACGTAAGATAGAAGCTTCAGAGGCTTCTCAAATTAATTACCCTGACGCAGCTAATGATCGTTATAGGGAAGCTCAAGACCTTATTAACAATGTACCGACTCGATAACCATGCCGCAACCTGATGAACTATTGTGTGTTATAAATGACACGCTACCACCCGATGAATATACAATTGTTTCTGGTACTTTAACATATCCGATTACCTTCCCTTATGTTAACCAGAACGATGTTGTAGTCTTTAATAAGATTGGAACACTAGCTCCAGTCTTACTGAACAACCTAGCTTTTGATTCAACTGGTACTTACACCATTGTTAGTAACGAAGTTGTTTTCACTGCACCTAACCTTCCTGCTGTAGGTAGTGAGTTAATCATTGCTCGTTACACTGACATCTGCAACATGCTGGTGGTCTATCAGCCTGGTGCTTCTATCAGAGCTGAGGATCTAAATGCAGCTAATACCCAGCTGCTTAACCTGATCCAAGAGAACTACGTAGATGTTAAGGATGCTATTGATCGTCTTAACAATCTCCTAACTACTCCTCTTTATCAACTACAAGCTGACGGTTACCCTCAAGACCAAGATGCATCAAGCTGGACTAATGATCGTATCCCTTCTGGTGCAGCAGCACTGGCTCAGCTTAACGCTACTATTGATAGTAACCCACTAGATGCTGCTGACTACTATGATGGTAAGTTTTGGTTCCAACCTAGCAGCACTACTCAAGCTATTGCTGTTAACGTAGCTTATACCCCTAGTTCTTCTAGTGGATTGTCTCCAGCTTGGCCTGGTGGTAATGACCTGAACTCTAGTCCTAACGTTACCCAGACCTATGACTTCGATCAGAACGTCTCTGGTACTGGTAGTAATCTAAGGGTTAGTGTCAACATCCAGAACAGTCAAGTCAGTGTTGTCTCCATCATTAATGGTGGTGAGAGCTGGGTACTGGGAGATACAGCAGAGACTACTCCTATCCCTGTTACTAATGGTAGTACTAACTCTGGTACTATTACTCTGACTGCTACTGTCACTGCTACAGCTCCTGGTCAGTCTCAACTGAAGATCAGAGATGGTAGTGACTGGACTGTAGTTGCTAGTAATGATCCTTCTGCTAATCCATTTGTTCCTCTCCAGACGTTCTACGTTAATACTCAAGGTAATGACGCTAACTCTGGTAGGACTCCTAGCACTGCCTTTAGGACTATTAAGAAGGCAGTTTACGAATGTAACCTGTTTAAGGAACTACCTGAGACTCTGACGTATGTCACCTCTGGTGGTAATGTTCCTGTCTACAACAACACTAATGCTACAGTTGGTGGTGTTCCTCCTGGTTACATCCGCTTCACTTGTACTACTGCTACTGGCTTAGATAGTGGTGACATCGTTACCATTCCTCAAGCTACGTGGAACTGTGGTAGTGATAAGGTTTACCCAGAAGGTGGTAACCGACAATACTCTGTCATTATCAATTCTGCTGAACCCAACAACCTGTACATTGATGTTGGTCTGTCTAACACAACACACACCTACGTAAGTGATACTCCTGGTGGTAGCACTATTAATGTAAGACGTGCTCGTGTTGGTGATAACTTCCAAATCCAAGTAGCACCAGGTTCGTATGATGAGATGCTTCCCATCGTCATCTACGCTAAGAACCTGTGTATTACTGGTAGCTCTCTCCGTAACACCTATGTCCATCCCCGTATTGTTGCTGGTACTCAGCCTGATGGTAGTACTTACACTCCTGCTTCGCTAGGTAATGTCCTAGACAGTAAGGGTAATAGTATTGAAATCTTTGATACTGAGACCCGTACGATGTTCTACTGTGACAACGGTAGCTACATCAACAACATGACGGTGTGTGGTATTAAGACGTTCTACACTACTTCTGGTGGTAACCCTGTACGTGGTGGTGGTGGAGTAGACCCTAGTCCTACCTATGGTCTTCCTCAAGTCCAAGGTTGGGTTGCTGCTCTACGTCCCTCTGATGCTACTCTTGGTAGTCTGGTAGACGGTTCTGTACCAAGTACCTACACTAAGAACATGCCAGGATCCTTCATCTCGAAGAGTCCTTACATTCAGAACTGCACTAACTTCTCAGACATTAACATTGATAATGGTCCTAACTTTAACCCTCAGTTCCTGACGGGTGAAGGTGGTGACTCATCTAATGGTCCGACTGGTGGTGGTATCCTTGTTGATGGTGACTCAGTCTCTGCTGGTTCTCCTCTAGCTTCCTTTGTGGTTGATGCCTTTACGCAGATCTCACTTAATGGACCTGGTGTACTAGCGACAAACAACGGCTATGCTCAGCTGGTGTCCTTCTTTGGAACCTTCTGCTGGTATCATGCTAAGTCTTTGAATGGTGGTCAGCTTAACCTCAGTAACTGTACTACTGACTTTGGACAGTGGGGTTTGATTGCTGATGGTAGGTCTGCTGCTGTTGCAACTGGTAATATTACAAGTAACTACGCAGCTTTTAGTAGTACTCCTACTCCTATTACTAGCGCTAATGCAGGTGCCACTACAATCACAGTAAGTGGTTTGGAAAGCTTCCAACCTCAGCCTGAGATGATCATGTCGATTGGATCTCAGTATTATCAGATTCTTAGTGCTACTGCTACTACTTCTGGTTCTTCTGATGTTACTATTTCTAATCCCTACATCAGTCAACGTAGTATTAACCTAGGTTTAAACGTTGCTGTAACTGCTTCTGTTGGTAGTCCCGTAACTGCTACATTCTACTGGCAGTCGTACATTAGCACGAGTGGGCATACGTTTGAGTACTGTGGTTATGGTATGGACTACGATGCTCTACCTAAGTTTGGTGGAGTTCCTCCTGCTTCTAGTACTGATGTTCGACAGTTAGGTGGTGTAACAACTGGTAGAACTGAGACCTCATCCCAGTTCAATGGTGGTCGTGTCTGGTACTCCTCTACTGATCAGTTTGGTAACTTTGCTGTTGGTGATACACTGACAGTTCAACAGAAGTCTGGTGCTATTAGTATTGACCCTGCTGCTGTATCCTCTAACCTTGTCACTGACCTAACTCCTAACCTTGGTGGTGATCTTGGTGTCAATGGTTTCCGTATTGTTGGTGGTAATAACAATGCTTCTCTAGAAGATGGAGACATTGTATTGGCTGTTGATGGTGACCATACCTTTATTGCTGACTCAGAAACAGCACTACAAGTACCTGTTGGTACTACTGCTGAACGTACTAGTACCTTTACTGAGGCTCAAGGTCAGATCCGATATAACACCACTATCAATAAGTTTGAAGGTTATGACGGCACAGATTGGAACAGTTTAGGTGCTGTAGATGTTGAAGATATTGGCACTAACCCGAACCAAATCCCTCTGAACCAAATGCTTGGTGAGATGGCATTTGTTGATAACGTAGCTACTCTGCGTCCGTTTAGTGTTGACATAAACACACCAACTGCAGCTAATATGCCTCAACCTGTGTTTAATGGTGAAGGTGTTTTGGTTTATAACTATGGAACTCAGGCTGCCGCTGGTAATAGTGCTGGTTTGTATTTTAATTACCGTGCTCCAGATGGAACTGTAATCCTTTCTCAACTATGACGTTATCTGATTTTCCAAACGAAATGCCAGCTATCAACTTGGATTTTCGTAATTCAAAGCAACTGGATCCTCGTATTACATTTAGAAGAGAAAGTGATGCTTCTCCACCAGTTCCTAGTCCAGGTACAGGCAATCACAATGGAGAAGTGTATCTTTACCCGGGTAACGTCCCACGCCTTACAGACCAGGGTTTGTTGATTGAAGAGAGTAGGAGAAATCTTATTGAAGATAGTGCTTTTCAAGACTCTAATTTTTGGCAAGCTAGTAATGCCTCTCCTACTTACAACAGTGCCATAGCTCCAGATGGTACTACTACAGCTGTTTTATTACCTGCAGGTAACAATTCCATCTACACAACCATAAACGTTACTACTAACAGCACCTTTTCTGTTTGGGTTAAATCAGCAGCAGAAGGTGTTCATGGAACTAGCAGAATTTATTGCAGCGTTAGCGCAGGGATTCCAGAAGTTTTTACACCATTTACCACTACTGATACGTGGCAAAGACTTTCTGTTACCCGTACAGGCAGTGGCTCTGCAACCGTTTATTGTCAAATTGGAAATTGGAATAATAATAACGGACCAACGCAGGACATCCTTATCTGGGGTGCTCAGCTGGAAGAAGGAACCTTCCCTACTTCCTACATCCCAACTGCAGGATCAGAAGTAACCCGTGCTGCTGATATTTGCAGTATCAATCAGTTTGACTGGATCAACCCTACCGCATGCACTTGGGTAACAACAGCTGGTACGGACATTAATCCTGGGTATGACTGGAGCAGGATTATTCAAATAGATGCTAGCGGCGGTGGGATGTATGTCGATGCTCGTGGCTACTGGAGCTATTCAGCATTTGGCTACAGGGAAGCAGTAACTTCTAATTACGCCCAACCAGGAACCAAGGGTGCGTTTGCTTACGTCGACCAGAACATTAGAGCTGCACAGGATGGAGCCTTTGCCCCACTTGATACCACTACAACTGGTGTTAACCATGGCACCATTACGGAATTCTCCATTGGAAGTGATGGTGGTGTCAATAAATTCCTGAACGGATACATCTCGCGCATCTCCTACTACCCAACCCGTTTACCTGATGACACACTGGAGGCACTAACATCATGACCCTAGACAGTTTCCCTACAACGAGACCAGCCTTCACGGCTAACTTTGCTAGGTCTCAAAAGATGATTCCTCAGTCTACGTTTGGTCGTGCTTCCTCTGCTACGTCTCCTGCTGTCCCATCTCCTGGTACTGTTGTT
>Ga0208794_1000961_pt1 | contig 14867 bp, 17 predicted proteins | sample 32_taG_FD_184106 | JGI IMG/M metagenome (GOLD analysis project Ga0208794, IMG submission 184106) | Marine viral communities from the Gulf of Mexico - 32_GoM_OMZ_CsCl metaG (SPAdes) (version 2) | ecosystem: Environmental > Aquatic > Marine > Oceanic | place: Atlantic Ocean: Gulf of Mexico... | reverse complement strand
ATGGCTGTGCCAAAACGCAAGACCTCGCCGATGAAGCGCGGTTTCCGCCGTTCGCACGACGCGATTGCCAACCCGTCCTATGTCGAAGACAAGGATTCGGGCGAGCTGCGTCGTCCGCATCACGTGGATCTCAAGAGCGGCATGTATCGCGGCCGTCAGATCCTCGCGGCAAAGAAGTAAGCCGAAAGGCGAGCAAGCGCTGATGCGCGTTTTCTGATATTTCGACGGCCGGCTCCCAAAAGGGGTCGGCCGTTTTGTATTTTCCGCCGCAACAGGATGCGGCCAAACCGGGAGCCAGGGGCAAGCATGAGCACGCGCATTGAATCGGATACCATGGGCCAGATCGAGGTTCCGAGTGACAAATATTATGGCGCGCAGACCGCCCGAAGCCTCCAGAACTTCGATATCGGCGGGGAAAAAATGCCCACCGAAATCGTCACCGCATTCGGCATCCTGAAGAAAGCCGCCGCGCTGGCCAATCACAAGCTGCGGCTGATGGATGAGGCCACCCGCGACCTGGTTGTCGCCGCGGCCGATGAAGTGATTTCGGGCAAGCTGGCCGATCATTTCCCGCTGGTGGTGTGGCAGACCGGCTCGGGCACCCAGTCCAACATGAATGTCAACGAGGTCATCTCCAACCGCGCCATTGAAATGGCCGGCGGCACCATGGGCTCGAAAAAGCCCGTGCATCCCAATGACCACGTCAATATGAGCCAATCGTCCAACGACACCTATCCCACCGCCATGCATATTGCGGCGGTCGAGGCGGTCGAGGGCTATCTCTATGAACGCGTGCTGCTGCTGCGCGATACGCTCAACGCCAAGTCCGAGGAATATATGGACGTGGTCAAGATCGGCCGCACCCATCTCCAGGATGCCACGCCGCTGACCCTGGGCCAGGAAATTTCGGGCTGGGTGGCGCAGATCGATTATGCGCTCGCCGCCATCAAGGCCACCATGCCGCAATTGAAGGAATTGGCGCTGGGCGGCACCGCCGTCGGCACGGGCCTTAACGCGCACCCCGACTATGCCGTGACCGTGGCCGAGGAAATCGCCACGCTGACCGGACGGGATTTTGTCACCGGCCCCAACAAGTTCGCACTGCTGGCCGGGCACGATGCCTTTGTCAGCGCTTCAGGCGCGCTCAAGCAACTCGCAGCCGCGTTCATGAAGATCGCCAATGATGTGCGCTGGCTGGCCTCCGGTCCGCGTTCGGGGCTGGGCGAGATCACCATTCCGGAAAATGAGCCGGGATCCTCCATCATGCCGGGCAAGGTCAACCCGACCCAATCGGAAGCCATGACCATGGTCGTGGCCCAGGTGATGGGCAATGATGCGGCCATCGGTTTTGCCGCCAGCCAGGGTAATTTCGAGCTCAACGTGTTCAAGCCCGTCATCGCCTACAATTTCCTGCAGTCGGTGCGCCTCCTGGCCGACGCCGCCAAGTCGTTCAACGACAATTGCGCCGTTGGTATCGCCCCGGACAACAAGCGGATCAAGCAGCTGGTCGACCAGTCGCTGATGCTGGTGACCGCACTCAACCGCAAGATCGGCTACGATAACGCAGCCAAGATCGCCAAGACCGCGCATCGCAATGGCACGACGTTGAAGGAAGAAGCCATCAATCTGGGGCTGCTGACGGCCGAGGAATTCGACGCCGAGGTAAAGCCCGAGCAGATGGTCGGGCCACTCAAGCTCAAGGGCTGATCGCTCCCTTTTTCGCAGCAGCGCACCCGCAAGGCCGTCCATGGTCGACGCGGGTGCGTCTCAGGCTTCTTCGATGCGGTAGTGGATGGGCTTGAAGCTGCCCCCATTGCTCGCCGGGGCGGAACAGGCGGTCAGCCCGATCACGAGGTTCATCCTGGCCCGGAAGCGAATATAATCGCCCGCCTTGCTGAGCGGGGGCAGCACTTTGAAACGCCCCGTTTCGCCATCCACCGGCACATTCATGAAGCAGTTGAACGCCACAGGGATCGCATCCTCGTCGATGCCCCAAGGCTCCAGCGCGTGATGGAGATTGCCGTGACAGCCTTGATGGGGCGGCTCGTCATCATAGCATAGCCGGAAGGTCGCTTCGCTGCAGGGGGTGAGGAGAAAGTCATGCCGCCCTACCGTGTCTTCGATGATGTCGAGCATCACGTTGGAGCGGTTGGAGTAAAGGCTGTGCCCGGTGGTCAGATAGATCGTCTCGGCATAGTCGAGCGTCCTGCCAGAGGAAATCATCTCCCGCGTATCGGCCAGTGAGATCGCCAGCAGGTCTGCAACCTGGCCACCCATGGGATCGATTACGCTCAGCACCTGGCCGGCAGCCAGCTCGAACGCTCTGCCCGAGCGCGGCGGGATGACGTGTTCAGGCATTATTGGCGTTCCTTTGCAGCCAGGGGATCGATTGCCGCCGGCTTTGCCGCGTCGCGATGATAGGGACACCGCCAGTCATTCGATACCGCCCGCCCGCTATACTGGCGGGCTTCTGACGTCGAGCCGTGGCGAGCCAGCATCGGATTGAGGCTGCCAGCCAGCTCCATGTCGCGTTCCAGGATCGCGCTGCGCAGTTTTTCGTACCGTTGCTGCTCGCGCAGGGTCTCGAACTGATCGTGCAGGTTGAAGACCATGGTGGGATAGGCAAACCGTCGCGCCGGACGGCTCGCGCGTGGATGCAAGCCGACCACAAAAAACGCCTCATTGCCGAAGCTCAGCGAAAAATGCGGATCATCAGGGTCGGTGCTGACGCGGGGGTCGGGGGGCTGGCCACGCCAACTGTCCTTTTCCGTCAAGGACTGCACTCTTTGCCAGAGGCAGCTTTCAAACTCGGCCTCATCGAGGTCGAGCGGTCCCTCGAAGATCACCGCATAGCTGGTGAACAGGGTGGGCTGCTGCTTATAGCCCCATGCAAATTGCATGAGCTGGTCCTGAATCTCGAGATCGTTCCAGGCGCTATCGATGCTGCGGGCAACAAAGGTTTTCAACTGCCCTTTTCCCAGCGCCGACTTGGCGCCGACGCAGGGAAAATCCGGGCCGGAAATGAATTCAGCGAGGGCAGAGCTTGGATCGGGGCGCATGATTGACTTGAGTGCTGATAAACCTGCCAATCAAGCGCCGAAGCAGCCTGCTGTTCCATCACAATCGCCTTAGCCCCGGGTTCACCCCCGCCCGCCGGGGCGCCGTCATTCGCCGCGCACCGCCGCTTCAATCCTGGCGACATCGAGCTTCTTCATTTCCATCATAGCATCGAAGGCGCGTTTGGCCGTCTCGCCGCCCTGAGCCATTGCCTGGGACAAAGCGCGAGGGGTGATTTGCCAGCTTATGCCCCATTTGTCCTTGCACCAGCCGCACATGCTTTCCTCGCCGCCATTGCCGACAATGGCGTTCCAGTAACGGTCGGTTTCCTCCTGGTCCTCGGTGGTGATCTGCATGGAGAACGCCTCCGTGTGCTTGAAGGCCGGGCCACCATTGAGCCCGAGGCAGGGGATGCCCATCACAGTGAATTCAACCGTGAGCACGGCTCCAGCCTTGGTCGAGGGGTTGTCGCTCGGTGCGCGATGAACCCCGGTCACCCGGGTATCGGGAAAGGTGGCTGCATAGAAATTGGCCGCCTCTTCGGCGCCGGTGTCATACCAAATGCAGACGGTGTTCTTGGCGTTGGACATGGGTGGATCCTCCTGTTGCGTGTTCGCCGGATCGGCAGAACTCGGCAGTACGACGATTAACACTGGGTCCATTAGACAGGGTGCGACGTTCTTTGAGAATGGCAGCGTCTTTTGTTGCTCAAATTCCTCTGGCATGGTGCGTGGGCCGAGCCGGAGAGCACCCATGAGCGAAACCGTCGTCCTGCCAACCCAGCGCGGCCAGCGGCCACGCAACAATGGCTTCGTCATCCCGCTGCTGGTGCTGCCCTTTTTGATCTACAATGTCGTTGTGTTCCTCCTGTTTGGCGGGAATCCGACCAATTGGGGCGCCGGCCTGTTTTCCATACCCATGCCGTCGGGCATGCCCTGGGCGATCAGCGCAGGCGACTTCCTGCTGGTGATCGGGATCATTCTGTTGTTTTTCGAGGTGCTCAAATCCACCAATACGGCGCGCTCCTCGATCATCGAGCACATGCTCTCCATGGTGGTGTTTGTTGCCTTCCTCGTCGAGTTCCTGCTGGTCGGCGCGGCTTCGAGCTCAGTTTTTTTCCTGCTTATGGTGATGAGCCTGATCGACGTGGTGGCCGGCTTTACCGTCTCCATCACCAGCGCCAGCCGCGACGTCTCGATGAACTAGGCCAGCCTTCAGGCGACAACGGTCTTGCGATAGCCCTGCGGCATGCGGCGCTGGGTCAGCCTTGCGGTCTGCCCATAGGCACCCACGGCGCCTTCCGGCGTACCGATGCGGCGGGCGCGCTGGACCGGCATATGCGCACGTGCGGCTATGAGCTGGCTGACAAAGGCGGCCGTGGAAGAGCTGCGCGCCAGCGAGGGACGCGGACCGGATGGCGCCTGTGCCACCGGCAGGCCGGAGGAGACTGTGTCGCTTTGTGCCAGTTCGGACATCGTCTGTACCATTTCGGGCCGCCCTGTGCCGGAATGGCACAGACCTTGCGGCGCTGTACCCCCAAAGGGGCAAGCGCCATGCCAGATGGTAACAGTCTGTTAACGAAATTCGATCCGCAATTGTGATCGGTGCACAGCCTAGTGGGTACAAAGAAGGCCGCTCGTGATGAGCGGCCTCGCAGCTTGGTGGCGTGAAATCAGGGTTCAGAAATTGTCCTTGCCCTTGCGAATAGCTGCAAAAACCTCGGCGGGATCGGCACCCTCAAGGCCATAGTGTTTCGCCAGTTCCGGGGCATCGGCGCGCAGGAAGGGGTTGGCCTTCTTGTCCTCGCCCAGATTGAACGGAATGGTGGGGCGGCCGGCCGCACGCAGGCTCTCGACCTCGGCCGCGCGGGCCTTGAGGGCTTCATTGTCCGGGTCGATGGAAAGGGCGAATTTGGCGTTGGACTGCGTATATTCGTGCCCGCAATAGACCAGCGTCTCGTCCGGCAGGTCGCGCAGGCGCTTCAGGCCTTCCCACATGGGGCCCGGCGTGCCCTCGAACATGCGGCCCACGCCGAGCGAAAAGAGGGCGTCGGCAGAGAACAGATGTCCGCCCTCCTTTTCGTAAAAGACGATATGCCCCAGCGTGTGGCCGGGCGTTGCCATCACCGCAAAGCGGCTTTCGCCGAGTTCGACGATATCGCCATCGCCCACCAGCTCGTCGAGTCCCTCGATCTTGTCAGCTTCGTCGCGTGGGCCAACCACGCGGGTGCCAAACGCAGACTTGAGTTCGGCAATCGCCTCGACATGGTCGATATGGTGGTGGGTGATGAAGATGTCGGTCAGGGTCCAGCCGCGCTGATCGAGCGCTTCACGAATGGGGCCGGCCTCCGGGGTATCGATGGCGGCCGTCCGGCCAGAGGCCTGATCGTGCACCAGATAGCCGAAATTGTCGCTGCGGGCGGCGAATACGTCCACGATCAGGCCCATATCCTGTCTCCTTGAATTTGCAATCTGTCCGCAAGCTAGGGACCGTGGGCAGCAATGACAATGCCGCATTGGACAAGTTCACGGCGCTTTGGCAAGGTCGCGCCATGACCAGCGATGTCGTCCGTCTCATCGATTATTACAAATCCCCGCTCGGGCGCCTGTCACGGGCGCTGGTGCGCGAGCAGGTCACGGAACTGGCGGGCGATGTGCGGGGCCGGCGCATCCTGGGTCTGGGCTTTGCCACGCCCTATCTGCGGTTTACCCTCAATCGGGCCGAGCGGGTGTTGGCCTTCATGCCCGAGCGCCAGGGCGCTTCGGCCTGGCCGCGCGAAGGTCCCTCGCACACCGTGCTCTGCGACCTCTTGGAGATGCCGTTGACCGACGCGGCCATCGATCTCACCGTCGCCATACACGCGCTTGAACATGTGGCCGATGCCGAAGAGCTGATGCGCGAACTTTGGCGCATCACCGCTCCCAATGGCCATTTGCTGCTGGTGGTGCCGCGGCGCAGGGGTATCTGGGCGCAGCGCGACAACACGCCGTTTGGCCAGGGCAATCCTTATTCGGGCGGCCAGCTCGACAAGCTGTTGCGCGACCACAGCTTCGTGCCGGAGGCCTGGCGCGACGCGCTTTTCCTTCCGCCGTTCCAGTCCCGCATCGTGCTTAAATATCCGCGTTTCTTCGAGCGTTTCGGGCGCATGCTGGGTCCCGCCATGAGCGGGGTCATCTGTATCCGCGCCCGCAAGGAGGCTTTTCCTGCCGTGCCCCGCCGCAAGCGGGCCGCGCGCTATGTGCGCGTTCCGGGCATGAGTACGGCCACGGCACGCAGCGGGTAGGGGGTGATCGCGGCCGGGCCTATCCTCTCAATCCGATCAGGGCTTCGACTACCGCCTTGCCATCGTCGCTGTGCCACTCTGCCGGTCCCTGCAGCACCGCCAGCTCGCACCCCTCCGGATCAAGTAGCAGGGTTGCCGGCAGGCCGATGGCCACCGCCTCGCGCTTGAGGCGTTCAAAAGCGGCAAATGTATTGTCGGCATAAAGCGGCAGGTTTTCGAACTGCCCTTCATCGAGAAAGTCCTGCGCTTTTTCCAGCCCGCTCTCGCCGATATCGAGATTGATCGGCAGGACCATGAACCGGTCCGAATTATATTGGGTGGCAATGGCGTCGAGCGCCGGCATCTCCTCGCGGCACGGCACGCACCAGCTCGCCCAGAAATTGACCAGCAGGGCCTTGCCGGCAAAATCGGCGACGCTCATCTGCCTGCCCGCCGCATCACGGAACCCCATATCGGCATAGCCGCGTCCGTCACCGGTGCCATTGAGCGCGGCCAGTTCGCCCACGGCCGCCGCGTCGATGATCTGCGCCTGCGCCTGCTGCGCTGGGCATTCATTGGCCGTCCCGGCATTGCCCAGCATCAGCCATGCCGCTATAGACCCAGCAACAACGATCACCCCCACCGCCACGGGCAGTGCCCAGGAAAGCGCGGATCGGGGGCCATTTGAGCGGGTATTTTCCATGGTGTCTCCGTCGGACAAGGCTCTGAGCAACAAGATGTGGGGCGGCCGCTTCGCCGAAGCGCCCGATGCCATCATGGAGGAAATCAACGCCTCCATCGGCTTCGACCAGCGTCTCTACCGCCAGGATATTGCCGGATCGAAGGCCCATGCCACAATGCTTGCCGCGACGGGCATTCTGACGCAGATCGATCGCGACGCTATCCTTGCCGGTCTAGACGAGGTGCTCGGCGAAATCGAGGGCGGCAGTTTCAAATTCTCGCGGGCGCTCGAAGACATCCATATGAATGTTGAAAGCCGGTTGCGCGAAAAGATCGGCGACGCCGCTGGGCGCCTCCACACCGCGCGTTCCCGCAACGACCAGGTGGCCACCGATTTCAAGCTCTATGTGCGCGACTATATCGACACCCTGATCGGCCAGATCAGAGGCCTGCAGCTGGCGCTCGTGACCCGCGCCGAGGAAGAAGCCGAAACCATCCTGCCCGGCTTTACCCATCTGCAGAACGCCCAGCCGGTGACCTTCGGCCACCATCTGCTCGCCTATGTCGAGATGCTGGGCCGCGATGCCGGCCGGCTTACCGATGCGCGCGCGCGCCTCAACGAAAGTCCGCTGGGCTCGGCGGCCCTGGCCGGAACACCCTATCCGATCGATCGCGACATGACCGCAGCTGCACTCGGCTTTGACCGGCCGACAGCCAACTCGCTCGATGCCGTCTCGGACCGCGACTTCATTCTTGAAACGCTGGCAGCCGCTTCCATTTGCGCCATGCATTTGAGCCGCTTTGCCGAGGAAATGGTGATCTGGTCTTCGGCCCAGTTCGGCTTCATCAAGCTTTCCGACAAGTTCACCACCGGCTCCTCGATCATGCCGCAAAAGCGCAATCCGGATGCCGCTGAGCTGGTGCGCGCCAAGATCGGGCGCATTCTGGGAGCGCTTAACTCCCTGCTCGTGGTCATGAAGGGCCTGCCACTGGCCTATTCCAAGGATATGCAGGAAGACAAGGAAGTCGCCTTCGACGCCCTCGACGCCCTTTCGCTGTCCCTCGCCGCCATGACCGGCATGGTCAGCGACATGCAGCCCAATCGCGACAGGATGCACGCCTCCGCCTCGGCCGGTTTCTCGACTGCCACCGATGTTGCCGACTGGCTGGTGCGCGAATTGAACATCCCCTTCCGCGATGCCCACCACATCACCGGGCAGGTCGTCTCGCTGGCCGAGCAGAAGGGCTGCGGGCTCGAAGGCCTCACCATCGAGGATTTCAAGCAGATCGATCACCGCATCGACAGCCGCATCCATAAGGTGCTTACCGTCGAGGCCTCGGTGGCCGCCCGCACCTCCTATGGCGGCACGGCACCGGCCAATGTGTTGGCGCAAGCAGCACGCTGGAAGACCGCACTCACGGGCGAGACGCACGAGCCGCGTCCGCTCAAGACAAAAAAGCATAGCGGTCATGGCGACGGCGGTATTGTATAATCCTGCCGCCGCAATAGCCTTGTGGCGCCAGAAGTGATTTGGACGCCACAATGTCTATGACACCGCGGCAGATGCGCCTCACGGCCCGTCATGTCGCCTATCTCCAGCCGGCCGAAACCGTGGAAGCCCTGCCGCCCCCGCCGCCGGGGCTGCGCGAGGCGACCCTCGATGATCACGCCGCCACCATTGCGCAACTCTTCGATGGCCCTGATCATCACGATGAAACCTGGGTCTTTGCTTACGGTTCGCTGATCTGGAAACCGGCCTGCGACTATGTCGAAATGCGTACCGGCCTGCTGCATGGCTGGCACCGCGCCTTTTGCCTGGGCTGGAACACCCGTTTCCGCGGCAGCGAGGACAATCCGGGCCTGATGCTGGCCCTGGACCGGGGCGGCGCCTGCAAGGGCGCGCTCTACCGCCTGCCACCCGACCGGCGCGATGAATGCCTGACCAAGCTCTTCGAGCGCGAAATGGGCTGGCTGCCCACCGCCTTCCCGCCACGCTGGGTCAAAGTGCGATCGGGCGAACGGAAAGTGCGGGCGCTTACGTTCTGCATCGATCGCAATTCTGGTCGCTATGTTTCCGGTCTCTCCGATGTCGAAATCGCCGACGTCCTGGCCAGGGCAACTGGCACGCGCGGCTCCATGGCCGAATATCTGCACGCCACGGTCGGTCATCTCGAGCAGATGGGCATCCACGACCCCTATCTCTGGCGGTTGCAGCACATGGTGGCTGAGCGGATCGAACACACCTTTGGCGTGCCGCTCGACTAGGCCTCAGTCTTCGAGCGCGAGCAGTTCGGCGACCGTCTGGCGGCGGCGAATGACGCGCAGGGCGCCGTCCTCGAGCAGCATTTCCGGGATCAGCGGACGCGTATTGTAGTTCGACGACATGCTGGCGCCATAGGCACCAGCATCACGCAGGATCGCAAGATCACCGACGCCGGGCATGGCCATGTCGCGGAACTCGACAAAGCCGCCATCGGACTGAGTGAAGACGTCGCCGCTCTCGCAGAGAGGACCGGCCACCGCCGCCGTCCCGGCTTCGCCGGTCACGAGCGTGCCGTCGCGATGGACGAAGGCGATGTCGTGGTGGCTGCCATACATTGCCGGGCGCGCGAGATCGCTGAAACCGGCGTCGATGAGGACGAACTGGTTGTTTGCTACCGTCTTTACCGCGCGCACTTCGGCGACGAGGACGCCGGCATTGGCGACGAGGAAACGACCGGGCTCAAGCTCAAGACGGATCTTGTTGCCGGTAATGGCCTCGGCTTCCTGACGGGCCTTGTCCCAGGAGGCGTAATATTCGGCGATGTCGATTTCGGGTTCACCGGCGCGATAGGGCACGGAAAGCCCGCCACCGGCGGAGATGGCGGTCAGCGGGCGATTGGCGCGGCGCACCGCGTCCACCATGCTGTCGCAGACGCGGTGGAGGTGCTGATAGTCGACGCCAGAGCCGATATGCATGTGAAGGCCAATGAGCGTCAGCTCATATTGATCGACGAGCCGCAGGCACGCTTCGAGCTCGTCAATCCAGATGCCGTGCTTGCTCGAAGGGCCGCCGGTATTGGTCTTGCGGCTATGGCCGTGGCCAAAGCCGGGATTGAGACGCAGCCAGACCGGATGACCGGGCTTGGCCTCGCCGATCTGGCGGATCATGTCGGGCGAGCCGCAATTGACCGGAATGCCAAGCTCGGTAACGCGGCGCAGCGTGGCGGCATCAATGATGTCGGCGGTAAAGACGATTTCTTCCGCTTCCGTGCCAGGCTGATAGCCGGCATGGAGCGCGCGCTCGATCTCGCCAAGCGAGACGGCGTCCACCATCACCCCCTCGCCGCGCAGGAGGCGTAGGATGTGGGTATTGCTGTTTGCCTTCTGGGCAAAGCGGATGGTGTCGAAGGCGCGCAGCTGGGCGACGCGCTGGCGGATCGGTTCGGCCTCGTAAAGCCAGACCGGCGTACCGACCGCCTCGACGGCTCGCATGGCGGCGTCAACGAGCTGCGGCTGCAAAGTGTCAGGTCTGGTCACGAGAGGTCTTCCGTCTGGCTGGATGCGGCCTCTGTAAACCACGCGCGCAGCGCGGGGAAGTGCCAGTAACCGTTTGCGGTTACTGCACGCCCCGCCGTGCCAGCGGCACCACTTCCACCGGCCGGCCGGACAGCGCATCGTCCACCTTGGCAAGCAGGTCGACCAAGGTGAAGGGCTTTGCGATGACATCGTAGATCAGCGCGTCCAGACCGTGTGCCCGCTCGCGCTGATCGGCAAAGCCGGTCATCAGCACGATCGTGACATCGGGATATTGCGCGCCGACATGCAGAGCCAAGGCAATGCCATCCATCACCGGCATCTTGATGTCTGACAGCAGCAGGTCGAACCGGCCGGCTTCAGCATCGATGGTTTCGGCGGCCAGCCCGCCATCATCCTCGGCCACGACCTCGTGGCCCTTCAGAGTAAGGGCGCTGACAACAAAGGCGCGAACAGACGGATCGTCTTCGGCAACGAGGATGCGAGCCATGGTTGCTCTCCTAGTGATGGCCGCTGTCAGCTGCCGCCGGAGCATGGGCCGCATCTGCAGCCTCGCCATGGGCAGCGGCCGGGGCCGCATGGGATGGGGCAGGATCAGCCGCCGCCGGGTTGGATGGGGGTATTTGCGCTGGCTTTTCCGCCGGAGTGCCGCGCCCATGAGTTGCCCCTTGGCTGGCAAAGCTCAGGCGAACACGCACCGCCTCACTGGGCGGCAACGTGAGCCGGGTATCAAAGGTTGCGCGTTCCCCCGCCATCAGATCGCGCACATGGGGCGAAACGCTCCATTCATAGACTGCACGGCCGGTTTCATCGAGCAGGCTCACCACCACCGGAGGTACCGCCACCGGGATCCGCGATTGTCCTACAATCTGCGCCGAGACGGTCAGCACGTCATTGCCGCCTGAGAGGGTCTTGAGTGTCTCCAGCCCGGCAAAGTCCAGGCCAACGACATTGACCCCCAGGCCAACCGCTTCATAGAGCCCTGCAAGATCTGGGTAGCGCTCGACGATCGGCACCCGCAGAAAATAGGCGCCACCGATAATGCCAGCAAGCAGCACCACGCCGGCCACCCGGGCTCCACGACGCAGCCGGGCCAGCGGCAGGCGGGACGTCATGGCGTTCTGGCGGCGCGAGAAGTCCTGCTGCCGCTTCTTGAGCTCTGCCGCGTCGATCCCCTGCGGCAGACCGGAGGCGTGCGGCGGATTTGCGGTTGCCCGCTTTGCGGCCACCGCGCTTTCCTCGGCACTCATGGCCTCGTCCAGCGCATCCTCTGCCATGGCATCGAATACGGCGTCGGCGTCCTGATCGGGCCGGGCCTTTGGCTCGTCGGGCATGGCGCCCTGCTTCCAGGCCTGGTGGCAATGCGCGCATTGCACCTTGCGACCAGCCGAGCCGATAGCCTCATAGGTCACCTGGTATTTGGTCTGGCAATGCGGGCAGGTGATGATCATCAGGCGGCGCAGGATCCCTCGGAGGTTGCTGACCCTATCCCCTTGCGGGTTAAAACTCCTCAAACCCGCGCCATGGACTGCACGGACCGCGTCTTTTGCGTCGCATCGGAGGTGTCCGAAAACCGCGTTGCACTTTTCGGTCCGATGCTTTGATCAAAATTGTGCCGCTTTCCCCCGCCCAATGAAGCGGGCATGCCGCGGGGAGGCGACCGCGCTGTTATGATGGCGCTACGCTGATTCGCTTTTGCACCGAACTTTCTGCCGCACGAGCTGGGGGCACCTCTTCTTGATCGAATTTTCCGATGTGGGCCTGCGCTATGGCAATGGCCCCGAAATTCTCAAAGACCTGACCTTTTCGATCGAGCCGGGCTCGTTTCATTTCCTCACCGGTCCGTCCGGCGCGGGCAAGACCAGCCTGCTGCGCCTGCTGCTGCTTTCCAACAAGCCCAGCCGCGGCAAGGTCACCATGTTCGGGGAAAATGTCGGCAATCTCGACCAGGACAGCCTCCTTCAGATGCGCCGTCATATCGGCATCGTCTTCCAGGAGTTTCGCCTGCTCGATCACCTGACCACCTTCGAAAACGTGGCGCTGCCGTTGCGCGTGCTGGGCCAGCCGGAAAGCGAATACCGCCCCAACGTCATCGAACTGCTCGAATGGGTGGGCCTGGGCGAGCGCATGCATGCCCTGCCGACCCTGCTCTCGGGTGGTGAAAAACAGCGCGCCGCCATCGCCCGGGCCGTCATCGCCCGCCCCAAAGTGCTGCTGGCCGACGAACCCACCGGCAATGTCGACCCTGATTTGTCGAGCCGCCTGGTACACCTGTTCGCCGAATTGAACCGCACGCTGGGCACCACGATCATCCTGGCCACTCATGAACTGCCATTGCTCGACCGCTTCCCTTATCCCCGCATGGTGCTGAACAAGGGGGAGTTGACCATCCATGATTAGGCAATTGCTCGCCCTGCTGCCGCGCCGCGGCGGCGCAGCGCCCATCGTGCCGGAGAGAAGCGTTGCCGGTCGAACACTGCTGCTGCTCGTGACCATCATGGCCTTTCTCTCTGCCGTGACCCTCGGGGGCGTGGTCCTGGTGCAGAAATCGGCCATCGCCTGGTCCGCCGATGTCGGTCGGGAACTGACGATCCAGCTCCGCCCGGTCGAGGGCGAGGTGATGGACAGCAATCTGCGCACCGCCGTATCCCTGGCCCAATCCACCCCTGGTGTTGCCAGCGCCAGGGCGCTTACCATCGAGGAGAGCCAGTCGCTGCTCGAGCCTTGGCTGGGCGCAGGCCTGGACCTGTCGGCCATTGCCATTCCGCGCCTCATCGTCGTGCAGCTCGCCGATCCGGCTGAGGCCGATGTCGAACAATTGCAACGCAATCTTGCAGCGATCAATGGCACCAGTCTTGATACTCATGCCGCCTGGCGGCAGCAACTCAACACCATGGCCGGCACGGTCGTGCTGTCAGGCCTCTTGGTCCTGGGACTGATCGGAGTTGCCACGGTGTTGGCGATCATCTTTGCCACCCGCGGCGCCATGGCCACCAATCGCGAGATTGTCGACGTGCTGCATTTCATTGGCGCCTCGAACAAGTTCATCGCTGGCGAGTTCCAGGGACGGTTCCTCTCCATCGGCCTGCAGGGCGGTTTCCTGGGTGCGCTGCTGGCCATCCTCTTTTTCCTCTTGATCGGCATGGCCGCTGGCAGCGTCCTGCCCAGCGAAGCGACCGCCCAGGTCGGTGTCCTGTTCGGGCGGTTCCTGTTGGGCTGGGACGGCATGAGCTTTGTTCTGGCCGTCGTGCCGGTGATTGCCGTGTTGACTGCCATTACGTCGCGCATGACGGTACGGCGCTATCTCAGTGAGGCCTCCTGACCCCGCGGCCTCGCCAAGGCGCTTTTGTGAGGCTATGACAGAACCAGCGGGCAAAGCGGGGGAGCATATGTCGATCAAGGCCGCGATTCAGGCGATCCGCACCGCCATCTTCTATCTGGTGTTTATCGGCCAGACGATCATTCTCGCCGTCATTGCCGGAACCGTCGGCATTCTTTTCGGGCGCACCCGGTTCGGCTGGGCGATTGCCCGATACTGGTGCTGGTCCAATGTGGTGTACCTGCGCGTCCTGACCGGCATGGGCACCGAGGTCGCGGGCGAGGAGCACATTCCGCCCGGCGGCTGCATCATTGCCTCCAAGCACCAGTCCGACTGGGACATTTTTGCGATATTCCCGCATACCGGCCGGCCGGCCTATATCGCCAAGAAGGAGCTGATGCGCATCCCCTTCTTCGGCTGGGCCGCCCGCTCGCTGGACTGCATCGAAATCGACCGCCAGAAGGGTGCACAGGCCATTCCCGCAATGATCGCCCAGGCCCAGTCGGCCATCGATCGCGGTTGCCGTATCGTCATCTATCCCGAGGGCACGCGGCGGGCCGCTCTGGCACCGGCCGAATATCGCCAGGGTATCGTGCGCATGTACAGTGCCCTCAACGTGCCCGTTGTCCCAGTGGCGCTCAATGCGGGGCTGTTCTGGGGGCGCAATAGCCTGGTCATCTGGCCCGGCACGGCCAAGGCCCGCTTCCTGCCCCCCATCGAACCCGGACTGGACGCCGAAACCTTCCGCAAACGCCTGCACGATGTCATCGAGACTGAGTCGGTCCGGCTGACCCTCGAGGCCATCGACCAAGGCATCGGTCGTCCCCCCGATGCCGAGCTGCGCGCTCGTGCTGCAACGCTCCGCGCGGCACAAAACCTCTAGATGTTGACGGTGCTGACGAACGGATCCATACATATAGTGTCACGCTCATGAGGCGCTTGACGGTCGATTCAATTTGTTCTAATTTTGTTCTTCTCCAGGGACGCGGAGGAACGGGAAAATGCGGCATCGGGGTGAAACTGCAGGCCAG
>Ga0208794_1000959_pt1 | contig 14880 bp, 25 predicted proteins | sample 32_taG_FD_184106 | JGI IMG/M metagenome (GOLD analysis project Ga0208794, IMG submission 184106) | Marine viral communities from the Gulf of Mexico - 32_GoM_OMZ_CsCl metaG (SPAdes) (version 2) | ecosystem: Environmental > Aquatic > Marine > Oceanic | place: Atlantic Ocean: Gulf of Mexico... | reverse complement strand
TTATTGGAACGAATTGAGAAATCCAAGATAATTGAAGAGATTGCTAATAAATTAATGAGTGGGACTGGACAAAACTTACTCATAACTGGACCCCCAGGAAGTGGTAAGAGTTGGAGTGCACTTAAACTCGGGATTGAAGTAGGAAATCTAACAGGCACAGAGTTCGACATCCGTAGAGTATGCTTTAGTCCCGAGCAATTTCTTCAAATTTATAATGATGAAAAAATTTGTCCCCCTGGTTCATTTATAATATTTGACGAAGTCGGTGTTTCTCAGTTCAACAGAGACTTTGCATCGAAACCTAATAAACTTTTTTCTAAACTGATGCAAACCATTCGACATAGACAAATCCTTGTTATATTTACTACACCTCATATTAAATATATTGATGCAGCACAGCAACCGTTACTACATTGGTGGTTTGAGACAAATAAATTATCTAAGAGAGAGAACTTAGTTTATGTGAAACCGCACACAGTTGAAATTCAACAACAATCTGGAAAGATTTTGTTTCCGTTTCCAATCTATGATGGAGATCAATTAAGTAAACTAGCAATATCGAGAGTAGATGATGATGTAGCGGAACAATACGAAATAGCAGCTAAGAAGTTCAAAGATGAACTTGCAGCACATACGCAAAGAGAGTTGGCCCAATTGGAAAAAGACCCTGATCTAAAAAGATTTATTGAGTTAAGAAAAGCAGGGAATACTATCACAAAGATACGAACAGAGCTGCTGAAAATGTCGTCTACCAAGGCGGCCAGACTAGAGAAAGAGTATAAGATTGTTCAAAATATCCAGACAAACGACAATACCTAGTTAGTTACCCCTATCACGATGCCAGTAAACGAAGTATATGAGTATTTAGAAAGAAATGGGTATGTATGGACTACTACCAGAAAGATCAAAAGAGAAATTGGTATAGTGTTGACAGATCAGACTTTAAGCAGAGGACTAAAGACATTAGAGAAATATGGGTTGATTGAGTCTATGCCTAATCCTGACTGGAACTGTCAAAAGTTCTATAGACTTAAAGGGAGAAAGAAAAGATGCAAGGAATAATAAAGCGATGGATGGACAAGGAAATTTACGTTAGAAGAAAAGACTTAGTATATTGGTATGTAGTTTCAGGATTACTAGGATTAATTTTCGGTGTACTTATCGGAGGATAGGATGGCCTTACAAAGACCTAAATTTACAAGTACAACACTTGAAGAGGACAGAAAGAAGAAAGCACCCATACCTGTTAAGCTCAATGACGAAGATGAGCACATGCTTAAGATGGGTATGTATATGTTTAACATGCATTCAAGAAGCGGGGTTCTGAAGATGCTTGCACGAGACGGACTAAAGGTATTACTTCAACAAAAAAGTATGGATGAATGGCATTACCTTACAAGGGGAGACCGTACAAGAATCATACATGAACGTCCTGATCCGGATGCAACATTTGGAAAAGGTAGTACTGATTTTGAATAAAAGGTATTACTTTTTCACTCACCTATGCAAATTAATTATTTTGGAGAAACAAACTATGGCAAAAAAAAAACAAGAATTAGAAAATGAATTAGAAGATGCGCACAACGAAATTGATAGTCTAAGAGAAGATGTGTTTGATAGTGAACGTGAAAGTAGAGATCTCAAAGATCAAGTAACAAAACTTACACTAGATATTCACAGATTGCGAGAAAACTCAGAACTATTAAAGAAAATGCTTATGGTTGCAATTGATGATTCAAATGCAATAGAAGTAGAAGTTGGTGTGAAGGACATAACAAGCGCACTCTCTAAAACCCTCTCAATGTTAGGCCGGTAAGTTCACTGGTCTGAGAGGATTGTTTGATTACGTTATCTGTATCAACACCTACAACTGATTGTAAAATACTACGAGTAGGTGCTTTTTTAATATTAGTTTTCTTTTTTTTCGGTTTACGAGAGTCCGATCCTCCCCCCATACGAACAGTTGGCACAAAAGGGGGAATTATAGAAGGGATCGGACCGACTGGAATATCAGGAATAGGAGCTGCCGGTCCCCCTCCAAAGAAACCTGGAAAGCCTGTAATGAATGATTGGGTCGAATCTTGATTAGTTTTTTGTATAGGTGTGAAACCTGTATCTCTGCCACTTTCGATAATCGGAACCCTTTGTTGTTCATTAATGAATCCTCTGTCGATTATAGGAGTGAGTGCTTGATCGTTTAATAATACTGGCGCTATAGCTTGTTGCGATGCAGATCTTCTGCCTTGTACTTGAGACACAACAGAAGACACGGCACCTCCTGTACTTCTTCCTACACGTGTTGCAGTTCGAGCTTTAAATTTTGTTGCAAGACTTGGAGTTAAATCTACTCTTTGTAACCGAGCAAAGTCATCTAACCCTTGTTGATTGATAAGAGGCCCCACATTAATATCATCTATTACTTTAATAGATTGAAATTGTTGTTGGAAATTGCCCCCTCCTCCTGTTTGAAAGTCAGCAGTATCAGTAAATTGAGTATTCTTTTGTGTTGGTAAAGGATTCTTTCTTGACGGCAAAGGTTTGTCTCGTACAATCCCTTTGGCTTTTCTTACCAGGGTTGTTCCAGAATAAATCTCAAACTCATTTATGTCTAAGATGGGAGCCCTTGTAGGATCTATGTTAAAGTCATCAAAGGCATTAGTTATTTTAGTTGTTTTTTGTGTGGCTTGGGAATCACTACGTATGATACGTTGTTTAGAAGTAACTTTGGATCTCACTCCAAGTCTAGGTCCTGCACTAAATGATTCAGTTAACAAAGTTTCAGGTATTGCAAGTCCACTTGCAACTCGTGTTTCTACTCTCCCCGCAGGCACATCAACAGTTAATAATTGGTCGAAAGGAGCCTCAATGTTTTCTACTTCGCTCCCGAATGTTGACTTTTGGATCCGTTTATTTGCAAGGGTACGTGTTTCTCCTTTAATTCTACTAAATCCTTTATTAAAAATCGTAATATCTGCATCCGTAAATATACGCCCAGAGGGACCTCGGCTGGAAAACGATACTAGTCCCTCTGTTTCCGTATATATGCCTCGTCGGGGTTGACTCGTCGGGGTGAGTTCATCAATAGAAAAAGTTGTAAAATCATCTTTGATTGATTTACTTCCAGGGACAGCTACTTGTTGTGTATCATCTAATCTAAACTTTCCTGGTTTGAATCCTGTTTCTTTAAAGAATTGTGAAGGAGTAACGTCACCTTCGATTAGTTGAGTCTTTCTTACAATGACACCTTGACTCTCTTGAGTGATAGTTCCTCCTCCACCGAGTGATAACTGTTGAGGTGATTGATCCTTTTTCAGCTTAGCTGAGCCTGTAAGTCGTTGTTTGGTTTTTGTAGTGGTTTTCTTTACCCCAACAAATTCCTCAGTAACACCTAATACAGTGTTTTTGATTGGTTGCGTTTCTAACTGCCGAACAGTAGTCTTGTCTTCAACAAATGCTTCGACAACTTGATATTCATCTTTAATTTGAGAACGAGTTGTTTGTCTTTGCCCTCCTTGAATGTCACGAGGACCTTTAGTACTTTGCTTCACACTTCCTTTTTGGAGTCGAGATAGTTTGACTGCATCATCCAAAATAGTCGCTCCAGATAACGCACTTTCTGTTATAAAACTTAGCGCAATGAATGCTGTTTCTCCTTCGGCAACAGGATCGCCGGCACGTGCTTTTTTCAAGGATTGATCTATAGTATTGAATTCAACTTGTGGATCTTCTCGGACATTACCTGTAACTCTCCCAAAGGGATTAAAAATGGAATCAGCAGTATCAACACCAATATCTCCTATTTGAGTTATTATGTTGACTGCACCAAGAGCTCGTAAAGTATTAGCGTTTGCGCCCGTTCTTGCATGTTGTTCACGTACAATAGAAATTTCTTCATCAGCTTGAGCAAGAATATCACTCGGTCTACCTGTTCTTTTTGGTGGCGCAATTGGATCAACACGACCAGTTATTTTTTTGGGTTCGTTCGGCGTAATTGATTCTGTCTCAGAAACAGCAACAAGTGTGCCTCCATCAATAGAAGAAGCCAAAGGACGTGTGTTTTGAACCAGAAAACCACCACTCACAGAGGATGCGACGGGTTGACCTTTGAGTGACTGGCTTATCTGTTCAGAAGAAGCTTGAGAGAAATTAGCAGGTTTTTTTTGCTGAGCAATTTGTTTTTCACGTTGAGCATCAGCTATTTTTTGTTTCGCTACAATTTCTTTTGCTTTAGCTACTTGTTGTGGATCTTTAGAACTACCAACAACATAGTTTAACTTTTCAGTTTTTGTAGATGAAGAAACTCGGCCTGATTTTGACTTTCTAACTTTCGTGACTGTTTGGGTTTTATTTCCTGCCTTTTTTGTGGTTATTTTAGCATTACCAAAATCCCCTCTCCGTACCCGTTTTACGAAACTTTTGAAACTTTCAGCCATTTTAGGAATATAAAAAGGGCATACGAGCCCTCAACAACGTACCTATCTTCGCAACGCCATAACAGCGAGTGCTGAGAACAAGATAGTAAACAGAACACCTACAGCTGCTAATACCCAGAAAGTTGTCTGGAATCCACTGTATGTATCAATACCAGCTAAGGAATCATTTACGATTTCTTGAGCGGATGAATCAGTTGTTGCGTCTCGAATGTTTACGGATGCTAATGTTAATGCGTAAACAATCATAGCAAGGACGAACAATCCAATTACTATTGATATACCTGCGTTCAAGTTTCCACGTTTTGCCATTTTTAGTGGTGATCTCATAAAAATTACGCAGCTAAAATTTATTTATATTGATACTGTTACCTATCATTGGTTAATGCAAGTACTGCAACACCAATTATTGTCAAAGTTAAACTCAATGCTACTGCAACAACATTAATTGCTCCAAAAGCAAACATACCAATACCTATCAAAGTAGTAAAGAAACCACCGTAAGCCATACCTGCAAATGGTCCCCACTTTAGTGACCAACCACCGATAATGATAGCTAAAATAGCGAAGTAGACCATATTCCATAGAAGACCTCCGCTTAAAGTAGAGAAACAGCTGATAAAATCCGTAGGTGTTGTAACGTCCACTATACAACTTAAGTCTATCATTTTAAGGGTCCCTCTTGGTAATCATACCTAAAAATCCAAACATTGTCAATACACCTATAATTGTGATAATAATGCCAATAATGAAACCAGGAATTCCTAAAATCTCTGCACTATCTGTAACCATGCTATTAGCAAGTTTTCCATACTCCATGCTTTGCCTGCCTGCAATGATGACATTCTTGAAAACTGCTTCATCTTGTCCATCAGGATTTATATCTCCACCTTCAACTATTTCTGCACTCTCTTGATACAAATCATCAGTTTGGTTAATATTATCAAAGATGGTTCTATATTTAGTAGGCACATTAACATTATATGCGTCTTCCATGCTCGTTAAAAGAGTCATGAATCCTACACCTACAATGGAAACCAACAATACTGTGATAATTAGTGCTTTATTAAATCCCATGCTATCGCCTCAACCCCAAGAAAAGGATGACTAGTCCTATGACTATCAATATTCCTTGTGCTAGCGCTGTAATACCGAAGATTCCTAAGAATCCAAATCCAAATATAATTGTTGCCAATATACCTAAAATAACACCTGGGATTGGGTTATTAAAGCCCGCAATTGTAGCACATACGATTAATACAAGCACATAAAGTATTGCTCCAACAATCCCAAACACCGCTTGTGTATCTTCTGCTCTAAAGTTGTTAGATGTCGTATCAACCACATACGTATCTCCATCAATTACCGTATACGTTGAAACAAAGAACGTACCATTCAAAGTACTATTTGCAAAAATAGTTATTGTATCACTGGATTCCTCACTACACGATGTAGTAATACTTGTAGTCGTGCCGTAAGTGTAAACGACATCCATACACATGTTTTCAACTAAATCATCGCTGACAGTGTAGTCAAAAATATAATTTTGAGAAGAATTCTGATATGTTAAACTAGAAGTTATCGTTCTATATGCAATATAATTATTTACAAGGCTCGAAGTTTCTCTTACAGTGATTTCTTGGGTTGATTCAACCAAATATGAAGGAGATTTTGTTGCCAATAAGCTATAATTTTGTAGTATTCTGAATCTATATGCTTGTGTGTTAGGTATTGCGTGAAAAACAGCATTGCCTTGACTGTCGATTTCTGCAATTTCTACAGTACGGTAATTTACACTAGAATTGTCTGTGGAAGTGTAAGCTCTTTGGATTTGAAGCAGCCCGTTGGTCAACGGTTGACTATTTTCGTTCAATATTGTACGTGTAAATATCGTACCTTCTGTTTGATTAATGAAATATAAAGAAATATTTGTACTTTCAAGCGATACGTGTGGCAGTCTATAAAAATAACTTCGCGGATAATATGTGCTATCATTCACACCAAATCTGATCTCATAATCGCCTACAGGGAGATCTGTAAAATTAAAAGAAGAAGTTGTCGCATAGTAGGTAGAACTATAAGCATCGCTGAGAATTTCCAGCCAGACGTTTGTGACTGTGTCTAAAGTTTCCTCTTCAAAGAGGTTAATAAATACATCAACTAATGATCGAAGGTAAGTAGAAACATTGTTCCACCCATAATTCATAGTCTGATTAACATAATCAGGGTAGCCGTAACCTTCTTTAGCCGCATAAAAACCAAATGTTGCATTAACTAGCTGAATACTTAAATTGTTCCCTGTGACTTCGTAAGTCTGGTTAAAACCTAGACTTAAGTTATAAATTGTAACGTTAAAATTAGGAATTTGGTTACCTGTGATCTTTTCATAAGATGTTATATTTGCAATCGTATTTGTTATGTTTTCTACAACATAAGATGCATTCGCTAAAGCTTCTATAGAGAATGTATAATATCTTGTATTAAGGTTTTTGCCTGCTACAGTCGCAGTAAACTCACCAATATCCATATAAAAGAATTCATCAGTGGTTTTAGTAGAGCCATTCACAGTTATATTGGCATCTACACTTAGATTGAACAACCACAGACTTGCATTGAAGTTAGCAATTGCCCTATAAAGGTCGCTATTTAAGTCAGAAGAAACGTTTACATAAGTGTGAGTATTATTGTAATAACCGTCTTTGATAATTATAACATCATACAGACTCGAAGAATTACTTAATATATCTGTAACAATTGTACCATTGGTTGTGGCATAGTTTGCAATTGTCCAATAAATCGCTTCTTCAAAGATTTGTGCGTAATCAGAATCACCAGTATCGGCCTCCCAACTCCAACTACTAGCACCATCGTTCCACAAAGCTTGAGTACTATAATTTCCATCTCTTGTTTGAGATCCTGCTGCTGATGAAACACCACTCGTCCCGACTCCTAGACTATTGGATGTGATTGTGTTCCAAGAAGAACCAGTGTAACACTGGCCGTATGATCTTTTAGTGTCTCCATTTAAATTGCCTTCATAGTACGAATAAAATCGTAACTGTAAAATGTTGCCAGAAATATCACAAGATCCATCTAAAGTTATATTCTCAGTGATGGGGTTGCCTAAACCATCATCTCCAAATTTCACATACCACGTTGTTTCTGTGATCGTTGTTTGCGGAATTGAATAATTGATATACATATAAGTAGGTTTTAAAGAATAGTTTCCTTCTGTTTGTGAATAGCCACATGTAGAAGTATTAGCAAATTCTTGATAACATACAGTATAATTATCTTCACCTACAATTTCGGCTCTGAATGTCGTTAATGCAGAACCATTCCATAAATTATCAGCAGTTATCTCGAAATAAGATGCATTTGAAGGTGCAGGAGGAGCAGAACAGCTAATATCTCCGCAGAGACCGAATTCTTCAACTTCTGTAAATTTAACAGATTTTGTTAAGAATAAGTTTGTATCTTGTTGCCCATTAAAGTAACCTGATGAAAGTTGTTTTCCTAAAAAGATTGAACCCGATGCAGATATGTCTCCAACCCCACTAGTCTGAAACACAGTGGCATTATCAATCCAACCTTGCATGGTTTCATTAGCCCAACGTGTAACGACAAGACTATGCCAAGCACCATCATTATAAGTATTATCAGTGTACCCGTGCCAACTAGCAGGCCCATCATCATAAAAAAAATCAATAGTCCCATTAGCCAATGTACGTATAAATATCCGATTATCGGCCGTAATTGTGTTATCCACTATGTATTGGACGCTTGTCGTAGTAGTTTTAAAATACAAAGCAATTGTGAAGTTATTTGTATCTAAAACAATTGGCTCCCCCATATCTATGTATTGTGAACTTCCTGTCGAGAAACTTCGTGCAGAGTTACCTGAAACATACGGAACCCCACTCGTATTCGTAGTCCCACTGTTTGTTGCATCCGATGCATTTCCGCACTCATCAACCATTTGGTTTGCTTTATCATCCCACGTGAAAGCACCACCAAAATAATAACAATCGTTTATTGCAAAAGCAGAATTGGCCAAAGCCAATATTAACACGATACTAAATAACATAACTTTTAGTTTCATTCGCTTCCACTTGGTTTCATATATAAACCAACCCCCACACTGATTATTACTAAAATTGACATAATGCCGAAATTTGTTATCAACCAAGATGTCATAGGAAAACTATCCATGAAAGGCGCAATGGCTGCAGCATCTCTGAAATTTTGTAAAAATGATTGAAGCACAAACGCTCCTATCACAAGAGCAAATGAACCTAAGATATAGATCCATAAAAATATTGGATGATTTCCTAATAAATAAGCAGATACAAATGTTATAATCCACATACCAAAAAACAACAATACGAGAAGAAAATCCCAGAAGGCAGGGTATCTTTTAGTATTTTGATTTATTTCTGACGCCGTTTCTCCTACTACTTCGTTTTGTGTTTGATTCATACTCACAAACGCATCATTGACGGACGACGTAGCAATAAAAATTACTACAACAACTACTAAAAAAACTATAAACGCAGCAATCAAGCCAACAGTATCCAGAATAGATCCTCTTTTGTTTTTAAACAAGAAATTTCCAACAGTATTTTTGTTACTGACAATACGAGAAGTAAATTCTCTCATACTTAGTCCTGAAGATTTAACCCAATCATTAAAGGCTGCATCCACTTTGACAGGACAAGGATTCCTTTTAATATAACGCCTCATTGTTTCACCCCTGTTTCAGGGCGTTTCCCTAGTAATTTTAAGAATAAATCTATGATAAGTAAAACTCCACTAGCAAAGATACCTATACCTCCACAAATTCCAAACAAAATCATAATGATATAGAAACTTGCGGAAAGAATTCCTGCCTCTTGAAGTCCTTCATTAATAACGAGCGTATAACCGCTAAGAATAATTGTGAAAATTAGAGAAAAGCAAAAAAACATAATACCGAAGTATTTGTACATGTCAATCGTACTAGGAATGTTCTTTTCTTTGGTTTTAGAATGAAGAAGGAAGAAACTAAAAGAAACGTAAAAAAATATTCCAATAGTACCTAGCAAACTCAAAACGGTGGCAGTTTCCGTCATGAATTAATCTAGTCAACATTTCTTTTATATTGATACTCTCTAACCCGGCGGGATACCGCTTGCAACTACTTCGCCTGTTTTAATTGCCAAATCAGGCCCTTGCGTAACTAAAATCACAATCACAACAAACGCCATCACCATTACGAACATAATTAAGGCGATTCCTGCTTTAATTAATGTCCGACCAAGTTCTTTTTCTTTATCCCCATATACGTCAGCAGTATCTTTATGTATATCAAGTATCATACGAGTTTGTTCATATTTTATTGGCTTTAAACTTAGATGTTCTGGGATTTCTTCCATTGAAATGACAGTATGAAATCGTTTAGCCACTGACTTCAATACTTCTTTCTCTTTGTCTGTAAGTGTGTTTTTTTGCTTATTGATAAGATCTAAAGGTGTTGAAATGTTATCTTTTGTCGCCAATAGTACCGCTTTTCGTGGTTTAAGGCCCAATAACATCTTTTGTATAGGTATCAAATCATTATCACTTACATGATACGTAAGTTTTTGATCTATACTGTTAGGGAAGTTTCCAACCGTAACCAACACTCGGCCTAAATGCGGGTCCATAATAAAACGACCTCTCTTTCTTTTAATTCGAGGAAACCCTTTTGTCATCTCAAAAAGATAAATATCAATAGGGTTCTTGTCGTTCTTGATAACTGTAAATAACATCACTAAAATAGCCATCATAAACAGAAATAGAATTGTGCCTAAAATTGAAACTATTACTATAAAAAATACCGGTGTCATGTTTATCCTCCAATGCGTTCATTGATCCAACGCTTAGCGCTCTCCAAAACCCCTTCTTTTTGAGTGGCTTCTTCGCTCGTGTTTTGAATCACGCTTTCTTTGTGAACCACTTTTTCGTGGTCCAATGTCAAATGATTTTCACTTCTATTAAGTCCACCTTCAATGAAGATTTGCATACTCCAAAAAAGATTCCGTAGTATTGAATCTTGGCCAAAACTTTCATTTTCTAGATCGTATTCCTTTTTGACTATCATGAGCATATCTACATTGACAGGATCGTCATAATCCCACTCGATATTGTGTTCACTTCCCCACAATTCTTTCTTTTTCATTTCAAGAATTGCGTTCCAAGCTTTTTCACTTATAAGATGGTGAATTCCTTCTACTGCTAAAACCTGAGTACGAGTCTCTGCTTTTTTTAGATAATATTGATTTAAGCGGTCAGTAGTGTATGATGTTCTTCCTGTGATTCTATTAATTTCAATAAAAAACTCACTTTCGAGTTTCTTTGAAAATTCATACGTAAATATAGGTTTGCTCACTCGTTGTACTGTGATTTTATTCCCATCTTTAGAAATCTGGAGTCCGCACCAGTCACGGTAAAAATACTCAATGATGTTTCGAGTTTCACTTAATGCCAATGCACTTTGATAGTCAAACTGCTGCATCGGAACAGACTGTCCATAATATTGTTGTGCCGTGTTCATGTAGAGAGTATAAATATATATGATTTTTATTTATACTCTTTAAATATGGACAAGAACAAGTTGGTAGTAATATTCTATTTTGCAGGCGTATTGTTTATCATTGCGTCTTTCGTTATGTTGACGAACGCTTACGAAGTAGGATTTAATGACGGATATGCATTATGTACCTATGAGATAGAAAAACCACGAGAATTATTTAACATAAGCTGGAATTTCACTATTTAATAATACCACATTTCACTGCATTTTTTACATGCTAAAGCCTTTGACATAGGAAAATTACCTAGTCTAAAATCAGTATTGAATTCCATTTTTTTACCGCATTTCATACAATATCCTATTTTTTTCATAGTTAATGTGTGTAATATTTAATGTTTTATATTTTTACTGTTTCCTGTTTTACAAACACTCATGTAATTTCATCTGAGTCATGTTTGGCACAATATCAAACACCATCATCCCTTCGTACCTTTCCGCATTAATCTGGTGCGCACATAATAAATAGTGGCTCGCAGTTATGTGTTTACTACTGTGACCCATTGTCCTGCCTCCTGTATTTTGATTGCTGATCCTTATATTTCAAAAAAAAGTACTTAGTTAAAACAAGTAAACTAATAATAAGACCTGCAATACTGCTATAAAAATCATAAGGAACTTTTGTATAGTAAAATAAGTATGGTCTTATTGCAAATAACAAAGAAAAAGCAAAAAAAAAAGCATTTACTTTAAACCAATATTTAATTTTTTTATCTATCTCACTCATCGCCCTTCCTCTTCATTGAAATACCACTTATTATCTGTCATAAATTCATTAAACTGTTTCCAATAATCAATACTTTTATTTGATGCACTATAAATAAATGAAGGATATTCTGATGAATCTTGTTCATTACACAAAACTACATAGTTTCCTTCCCAATTATTCAGCATCAACCAAACAACAAAATTTGAATACTTGAGACTCATAAGTTCAAAATATTTCTGACCTACTCCGTCAATAAAAACAACTTCCTGTTTTGTATAATTATAAAGACAATAACACGTTCCCATTATCCTGCAACCTCCAGAGGTTTAAGGACGTAATCCCTAAAAGCACATTCTTCAAATGTTACATTGTATTCTTTTCCTGCCTCTAGTTCTCCTGCTTTAATAAAATAAGAAGGGATTAATATTCCATAACTATTTCCTGAGACTTTAATCCTACGTGCTTTTACTTTTACCATTTTGTATACCTCTAATATACATATAATGTATATACATATATATAAAGCTTTCCATACAAAATAATATATGTTCATCTGTGTTGTTGAATCCTAACTAAATCCAGAATAGTGTCTTCATCTAAAGCATATTTATTATCGTCATAAAACAACTCAACATATCTTTTTGTGGATGCACGAATTTGATCTTTATAATCTTGAAGAATGATAATTTTATTATTCAAAAAAACTTTTTCATCTTCCGAGGATGTACGTTTAATTATCTTACCTATCTCTTCTATGCGAATTTCAATAGAGTTGATTAATCTTTTTGATGCATTAACCAGAATTATCTTTTCTGTGTAAAGTTTTTCAGCATGTATTGCCTGTAATCTTTTTTCATCAACCGTCATACAAACAATGTATATTGTATTTAAGATTTATATTTATAGTGGTACTTATTTTTTTTTTTATTTTTTTTATTTTTTTTTTTATTTTTTTTTTTTTTTTTTTTACATATAATATAACTGTGTAATATACTTTATGTATTACATATACTATACATATCTATTACCTAAACATACTTTTACAATTTCTATCTTAGTAAAAAAAAAGAAAAAGAAAAAAATAAATATAAAATGATTAAAAGTTTTAATCATATCTTCTTTTGTATAGAAAACTTTATATAGTTGTACTTACATTATATGGTTTAAGTCTTACATCGTAAGAATAAAAAGGTGGTGACATGGAAAAAAACTACTATGTAGTAAAGAGAGAGGTAAATCGTGTGATTGACAAACAAGTGTCAGTCATTATCGCAAATCAAGCTTCTTTGAATGTAATAAAATTACAATTAGAATTGACAAGTAAATTCCCGATTAGTGAGAAAGCGATTAGACAACGTGTGGATATGCACATGAAAGTTAATCCTAATTTACAAATGGAAGGGATGGAGTTAGTATACTATGGTTAGAGACACATATTTTGAACATATTGTTAATTTTCGAATTAGCGACAGTATGAGATTAAAGATAGATGAATGTTTGAAAAAACACGGAGAAAAATATGGACTTAATGAATCTCAGTTTTGGAGAGTTGCAGCTGTAAATTTACTCGAGCAACACGGAATTGATCTAAAAGATCCAGACGATAATCAGTAAAATGGTGAAAAGACACAATGATGAATTTTATGCTGAATGTTATTGTTGCGATGCAATTGACGAACTAGGTATATTTCACGTTCTGTCAGAAATTGATTCACGACCATGCATTTGTCCCGATTGCATGGATAGAATTAGATCATATATTGTAGATAATAAACTAATGGAGGCAAAACAATGAATTTATTCCAAAAGAGACAACAAACAAAAAAGTTTATCGAGCTGTCAGGCATGCTTAACGAAGCTAAGCCAATGAAAGTAAAATTGGCAGTTGATGAATTGTATAAGTAGATGAAACCGAACTGTGATCGAGTGGCATATCTTCGCGCAATTGGCAAGAGAGAACAGGCTCGAGAAATGGTTCAAGAACATCAAGAGCATTTACTAGAAGCAAGAAAACGAGACAGACAAAATGCACGAAGAGTACGAAAGCATTGATTACGATCTTCACGAGAAGTGGGCTCAGAAGAACAACCCTCATTACGAACCACTGGACGAATAAAAATGATGACAGAACAACAAAAATTAGGCGAACTAGAAAAAATCAAAGAAATGACAGAAAGTAAGTATGTAACATTAGAAACAAACATACCTAAGAAAATAACAATTTATTCTTATAAGACTACTCGGCAAGAAATTGACGGTGAAACAAAACCAAAGCTAGAATGCGCTGTTAATAAAGAAGACGATGTACCGTGTGAAAAAACATTGGGAACATTTAGTCGATTGCTTGCAGACGAACTCCGAAAAGTGTTTGCGAATAATGTTGACAAAGATACAGTAACTGTATCTATTACTCGACGAGGCGAAGGGAAAAAGACCAAGTATGAAGTAGTACAGGTTCCTGAATAGATTTCATTACCTCTTTCCTCCCCGTCCCTAGCGGGGGGGTTTTTACAATGACACCAAGAAAAAAGAAAAAATACGCAAGAAGAATGTTGCAAGCCGTTGTTTATGATGCAAACAGGATGCTCGATAGTGAAATGGACACGTTCCAAATATACTGTTTTCTTAAAAAGAAATTGGAGAAAGATTACCAGAACACAAAATCTTTCCAGGTGGTTTGGGAATGAGTATGTTTGAAAGTTATAAAGATCATAAGAAAGAACGATTGACATATTCTGATGTTCAATATAACGCCATCAACAAACTATTCAATTATAGGTGTCAACCTGATTTGACAGAATATCAGCGTGCAGTAACTGCACTTGAAATTATTATGAACGGGTTTACTGACGATACTTTTGCTCAAGAATGGGAATTTATGGAAAATAGGTACAATGTAATTAAAGAACATGAAGGCGACATTGTAGCAAACACATGGTTATTTGACCAAAAAGCTAAAATTCTTTGTTCATTAATCGCCCGAACAAACGAAGGCCCCAAGAAATTATTGGAACGAATTGAGAAATCCAAGATAATTGAAGAGATTGCTAATAAATTAATGAGTGGGACTGGACAAAACTTACTCATAACTGGACCCCCAGGAAGTGGTAAGAGTTGGAGTGCACTTAAAC
>Ga0208794_1000954_pt1 | contig 14967 bp, 14 predicted proteins | sample 32_taG_FD_184106 | JGI IMG/M metagenome (GOLD analysis project Ga0208794, IMG submission 184106) | Marine viral communities from the Gulf of Mexico - 32_GoM_OMZ_CsCl metaG (SPAdes) (version 2) | ecosystem: Environmental > Aquatic > Marine > Oceanic | place: Atlantic Ocean: Gulf of Mexico... | reverse complement strand
GCCGTCGGGCTCCGGCAAGACGACGGTGCTGCGCTCGCTGAACGTGCTCGACCAGCCCGACGCCGGCCTGGTCGCGATCGACGACGTGGCGATCGACTTCGCGACGCTGCCGCCGGGTCGGGCCGGTCGTGCCCAGGTCGCGCGCCTGCGGGCCCAGAGCGGCATGGTCTTCCAGTCCCACCACCTGTTCCCGCACAAGTCGGTGCTGGAGAACGTCATCGAGGGCCCGGTCGTCGCGCAGGGCCGCCCCCGCGAGGAGGCCGTCGCCGACGCCCGGCAGCTGCTGGCCCAGGTCGGTCTGACCGACAAGGAGGACGAGCACCCGTTCCAGCTCTCCGGCGGTCAGCAGCAGCGGGTGGGCATCGCCCGGGCGTTGGCGCTCAAGCCGCAGGTGGTGCTCTTCGACGAGCCGACGTCGGCCCTCGACCCCGAGCTGGTCGGCGAGGTGCTCGCCGTGATCCGCGACCTCGCCGAGCAGGGCTGGACCACCGTGATCGTGACCCACGAGATCCGCTTCGCGGAGCAGGTGGCCGACCAGGTGCTGTTCCTCGACGGCGGCGTGATCGTCGAGCGCGGCCCGGCCGCGCAGGTCATCGGCGACCCGCAGGTCGAGCGGACGCAGCAGTTCCTGCAGCGGATCCTGGCGCCGTAGGAGCGGCGGGGCTCAGCCGCTCGTGCCGCCACGCAGCTGCGTGGTCGCGGCGGGGTGCTCCTCGTGCCGCGACACCCGCTGGCCGTCGACGACGGCCTCGCGGTCGCCGTACGTCGAGAAGTGCACCCGCGAGTGCCGGCGGCCCACCTGGCGCCAGACGACGACGCCGGCGACGACCGTGACGGCGAGGGCGATCGCGAGCTCCAGGTCGCCGAGCGTGGCGACCTGCGCCAGGCCCAGGACGGCGAGCGCGACCACCGCCGCCACGGCGAGCACGGCGCCCACCTGCTTGACGTACAGACCACCCGAGGTGCTGAAGAACGGTCGGCTCATGGCTGCCTCCCCCGATGGAGTCCCCCGATAGAGTCCCCCGACCCTAGCCGACCCGGCGGGCCCGGTCAGCCCCTCGCGCGCCGGTACAGCCGCTGCGGGCGGCCGGCGCCGCCGTACTGCAGCCGCACCGCGGCCTCCCCCGTCTCGGCGAAGTGCTCGAGGTAGCGCCGCGCGCTGACGCGCGAGATGCCCATGCTCTCGGCGCAGTCCGCGGCGGAGATCTCGGCCACGGGGTCGAGCTGGGTGAGCACGCCGGCGGCGGTCTCGGCGGAGAGTCCCTTGGGCAGCACGACGCGGGCGCCGGTGGTGGGCGCGAACACGGCGTCGATGGCCTCCTGGGTGGCGCGCGGCTCCGACCGGCCGGCGCCCGTGGCGGCGGGCTCGAGCGCGGCGACCCCCTCCAGCGCCTCGAGGTTGCGGCGGAAGACCTCGAGGCGGCTGACCAGGTCGTCGCGGTCGAAGGGCTTCACCAGGTAGTGGGCGGCCCCGGCGGCCGCGGCCGCGCGCACCGTGTCGGCCTCGCGCGCGGCGGTGACCATGATGACGCCGGTCTCGTCGCCGTCGCCGCGCAGGCGCCGCAGCACCTCGATGCCGCTGAGGTCGGGCAGGTGCACGTCGAGCAGCACCAGGTCGGGGGCCAGCCGCGCGATCTCGGTGAGCGCGGTCGCGCCGGTCGCCGCGACCCCCACGGGCACGAAGCCCGGCACGGCCTCGACGAACCGGCTGTGGATCGAGGCGACCATGAAGTCGTCGTCGACGACGAGCACGCGCAGGTCGGGCCCGCGTGCGCCGTCGCCGGGGTCAGGCGCCGACACCGGGCACCTCCGTGCGCTGCCGGTCGCCCGGCAGCCTCGCCGCGAACACCGCGCCGGCCTCCTCGTTCTCGTCCACCGTCACCTCACCGCCCCGACGCTGGCAGACCTGCTGCACGAGCGCCAGCCCCACGCCCCGACCGCCCGTGCCGGCCGGCTTCGTCGACCAGCCGCGCTCGAAGATCCGGGCCCGGTCCTCCTCCGGGACTCCCACGCCCGTGTCGGCCACCTCGACCCACGCCGCGTCGTCGGCGTGCCACAACCGCACGCGTACGGCGCCGTGGCCGCCCCCGGTGCTGCCCGCGGCGCCCGCCACGGCGTCCACCGCGTTGTCGACGAGGTTGCCCAGCACCGTGCCGACGTCCGCCGCCAGGTCGGGGTCGAGCCGCGGCAGCACGTCGTCGCCGACGAGGTCGATCGCGAGCCCGCGCTCGGCGGCGAGGCTCGCCTTCGCCACCAGGAGGGCGGCGACCTGCGGGTCCTCGACGCGCGCGCGGATGCCGTCGCTGATCTCGGCCTGCCGACGCACGATCGTACCGATCGCGCCCGCGGCCTCGTCGTACTCGCCCAGCTGCAGCAGCCCGGAGATGGTGTGCAGGCGGTTGGCGAACTCGTGGGTCTGCGCGCGCAGGGTCTCGGTGACCGACTCGCGGTTGCGCAGCTCGCTGCGCAGGGCCAGCAGCTCGGTGTGGTCGCGCAGCGTCACGACGACGCCACCGGTGCGCCCCGGCTCCCGCACGCGCGTGCGGTTGACGACGAGCACCCGGGCGCCGACGACGAGCACCGCGTCCCGGATCTCCGGGGCCCGGTCCTCACGGCCCCGGGTCGTGTCGGCGGCCAGGACGGCGGCCACCTCCGGCGGCAGGTCGACCTCGGCGAGGAGCGTGCCCGGCCCGACCCGCTCGCTCAGGTCGAGCAGCTCCCGGGCGGTGTCGTTGACGACGGTGAGGCGGCCGTCATCGCCCACGGCCACGAGGCCCTCGCGCAGGGAGTGCAGCAGCGCCTCGCGCTGGTCGGCGAGGGCGGCGATCTCCGCGGGCTCAAGGCCGCGCGTGCGGCGCCGGATGAGCCGCGACAGCATCCACGACCCGGCCCCGCCGAGCGCGAGGCCCAGCCCGAGGAACACCCCGAGGTCGGGCACGGCGCTCTCGACCTGGGCCGCGAAGGAGGGGTAGGTCTCGGCGAGCATCACGGTGCCGATGAGGGTGCCGTCGTCGGCGAGCACCGGCACGAGGGCCGCCACCGACTCGCGGTCGCGCACCTTGACGTCGCCCACCCAGCTGCGGCGCTCCAGCACGGAGCCGTCGCCGAGGTCGAGCTGGTCGCCCTCCAGGGTCGGGTCGGTGGCCGTGACGATCCGTCCGGTCGCGTCGGTGAGGTAGACGGCGTCGGCGCCGAGGCGCACGCGGGTGTCGTCGGCGTACGCCGTCAGCGGCTGGATCGGCGGGTTCGCGCGCGCGAGGCCCTCCCGGACCCCGTCGGTGCCGGCCAGGGCCTCCGCCGCGAGGCGCAGACGGGAGCCGCGCTCGTCGCGGAAGGAGGTGTCGGCCTGCTGCAGCGTGACGAAGCCGGCGACCAGGAGCACGACGAGCAGGACGCTCAGCTGCAGCACCAGGAACTGGCCCGCGAGCGTCATCCGGGCGCCCGGCGCCGTACGTGACCGCAAGTTACACAACCTCCTTTGCGACCCTAAGCGTGACGCAGCCCACATCCATGGTGAGCATTCCCCACATGAAGGTCCCACAGCCCCGCAGGTCCGCGCGCCGTCGCGCGACCCTAGCCCTCGCCGCCGCGACGACCCTCGTCGCGGCGCTCGCGGGCTGCGGCGTCACGCGCGGCGACGCCAGCAACGATTTCACGGTCTACATCCCCAACAGCCCCGGGGGTGGGTACGACCAGACGGGCCGCGCAGCGGTCTCGGCCATGGAGCGCAACGACCTCACGGGCGGCGACTTCGAGATCAGCAACATCATCGGCGCCGGTGGCTCCGTGGCGATGTCGCGCCTCATGAACGCCGAGGGCGACGAGCACCTCATGCTCTACATGGGTCTCGGCGTCGTCGGCTCGCTCTACTCCAACGGCAACGACTACCGCCCGCAGGACGCCACCCCGATCGCCAAGCTGATCGAGGACCAGGAGGGCGTGCTCGTGCCCGCCGACTCGCCGTTCGAGACGTTCGAGGACTTCCTCGCCGCCTGGCGCGCCGACCCCGGCTCCGTGGTCGTCGGCGGCGGCTCGTCGGTGGGCGGCCCCGACCACCTCTTCCCGATGCTGCTCGCCCAGGCGGCCGGCATCGACCCGCGCGAGGTCCGCTACGTCGTGTACGACGGCGGCGGCCCGCTCACGAGCGCGCTGCTCGGCAACAAGATCCAGGTCGGCTTCTCCGGCCTCGGCGAGTTCGAGGGCCAGATCGCCTCGGGCGAGCTGCGGGCGCTGGCCGTCTCCGGCGAGGAGCGCCTCGAGACCGAGACCCTCGCCGACGTGCCCACCGTCACCGAGGGCGGCGTCGACCTGGTCTTCAACAACTGGCGCGGCGTGCTCGCCCCGCCCGGCATCTCCGAGGAGCGCCAGGACGAGCTGATCGCCCTGGTCGAGGAGATGCACGCGACCGACGAGTGGCAGCAGGCGATGGCCGACAACGGCTGGATCGACGCCCTGCAGACCGGCGACGAGTTCGGCGAGTTCCTCGCCAGCGAGGACGCCCGGGTCGCCGACACCCTCGACGAGCTGGGGCTGCGATGAGCACCCCCGACCGACCTCCCACCACCCCCGTCACCACCCCCGCCGGCACCCCGGCCAGCACGCAGACAGGCGACCAGATGACCGTCGACACCTCGCCCCCGGACGGGGCCACCCCACCGGGGACGGCGCAGCCCGAGGCCCCCGAACGCGACCTCGCGCAGCTCGGCCTCGCCGCCCTGCTCGTCGTCGTCGGCGTCTACACCGTGTACGACGCCAGCACCCTCACCGTCGGCTTCGCCGACCCCGTCGGCCCGAAGGCGTTCCCCTACGTCATCGGCACCGTCATGACCCTGCTCGGCGCGCTCCTCGCCGTGGCCGCGCTGCGCGGCGACGTGCCGGAGCCGGACTCGGGCGAGGACATCGACCTCTCGCAGAAGTCCGACTGGCTCACGGTCGCCAAGCTCGTCGGCGTGCTGGTCTTCACCATCGCGACCGTCGACTTCCTCGGCTGGGCCATCACCGGCGCCGTCCTGTTCGCCGGCGCCACCTGGTCGCTCGGCAGCAAGACCCCGGTGCGCGACATCCTCATCGGCGTCGTGCTCTCGGTCGGCAGCTGGTACGCGTTCCACGTCGGCCTGGGGATCCCCCTGACGCCCGGCATCCTCGACGGAATCCTCTGAGGGGGGCGGACAGATGGAGAGTCTGGAGCTCCTCGCCGGCGGCCTCGCGACCGCCGTCACCCCCGAGAACCTCATGTGGGCCGCGATCGGCGTGCTGCTCGGCACGTTCGTCGGCGTCCTCCCCGGCATCGGCCCCGCCATGGCCGTGGCCCTGCTGCTGCCCGTCACCTTCGGCCTCGAGCCGACGCAGGCGTTCATCATGTTCGCCGGCATCTACTACGGCGGCATGTACGGCGGGTCGACCACCTCGATCCTGCTGAACACACCCGGTGAGTCCGCGTCGGTGATGACGGCGCTCGAGGGCAACAAGATGGCGAAGAAGGGACGAGCCGCCCAGGCGCTCGCCACCGCCGCCATCGGCTCCTTCATCGCCGGCACCATCGGCACGATGCTCGTCGTCTTCTTCGCCCCCGCCCTCGCCGGCGTGGCGGTCGAGGTGGGCGCCCCGTCGTACCTCGCGATCATGCTCATGGCGATGGTGCTCGTCACCAGCGTGCTCGGCTCCTCGCGGCTGCGCGGCTTCATCGCGCTGTTCCTCGGCCTCACGATCGGGCTCGTCGGGCTCGACCTCAACACGGGTCAGCCGCGCCTGTCGTTCGACCAGCCCCTGCTGGCCGACCGCATCGACATCGTGGTGGTCGCCGTCGGCATCTTCGCCCTCGGCGAGGCCCTCTGGGTCGCGGCGCACCTGCGTCGCCGTCCGCTCGCCGTCATCCCCGTCGGCCGCCCGTGGATGGGCAAGGCCGACTGGGGCCGGTCGTGGAAGCCGTGGCTGCGCGGCACCGCCCTCGGCTTCCCGTTCGGCGCCGTGCCGGCCGGTGGCGCCGAGACGCCGACGTTCCTCTCCTACGTGCTCGAGAAGCGCCTGGCGAAGAAGGGCCACGAGTTCGGCCACGGCGCCATCGAGGGCGTCGCGGGTCCGGAGGCCGCCAACAACGCCTCGGCCGCCGGCACCTTCGTGCCGCTGCTCGCGCTCGGCCTGCCCGTCACAGCGACCGCGACGATCATGCTCGCCGCGCTCCAGGGCTACGGCATCCAGCCCGGCCCGCAGCTCATGACCGAGCACGCCGACCTCGTGTGGACCCTGCTCGCCAGCCTGCTCATCGGCAACACCCTGCTGCTCGTGCTCAACCTGCCGCTCGCGCCGCTGTGGGCGAAGCTGCTCCGGATCCCGCGCCCGTACCTCTACGCCGGCATCCTGTTCTTCGCCTCGCTGGGCGCCTACACGGCGAACCAGCAGCCGTTCGACCTGTTCCTGCTCCTCGTCTTCGGCCTGCTCGGCCTGCTGATGCGTCGCTTCGGGCTGCCGGTGCTGCCGCTCATCCTGGGCGTCATCCTCGGCCCCCTCATGGAGACGAAGATGCGGGAGGCGCTCGCCATCTCGGACGGCGACGTCGCCGGCCTGGTCAACGAGCCCGTCGCGATCGTCGTCTACGTGATCATCGCCCTGCTGGTCGTCGTCCCGCTGGTGCTCGCCCGGGTCCGCCCGCCGCGCAAGCCCACCGAGATCGCGGCCGAGATGAACGACGACGACACCACCTCCGGACCCACCTCCGGCCCGACCTCGAAGGAGACCGTGCGATGAGCACGACCGACACCGTCCTGATCGCCTACACCCCCGACGACTTCGGCCAGGCCGCGCTCACGCACGGCATCGCCGAGGCCACCCGCCGCTCGGCGCGGATCGTCGCCGTCAACGCGACCCGCGGCGACGCGTACGTCGACGAGCGCCACGCCGACGACGACCGCGTGGCCACCCTCGAGAAGGAGCTGACCGCCTCGGGCCTCGAGTTCGTCGTACGACGCCCGATCGCCGCCGACGTGGCCGAGGCCGTCGTCGAGGCGGCCGACGAGGAGAGCGCCGACGTCATCGTCATCGGCCTGCGACGCCGTTCGCCGGTCGGCAAGCTGGTCATGGGGAGCGTTGCCCAGCGCGTGCTGCTGGGCGCCGGCTGCCCGGTGCTGGCGGTCAAGCCGTAGTCGCAGGTCACAGCGTCATCCACCCCGAGCGGGGCCCGGTCGGACCGGGCCCCGCTCGTCGTGCGTCCGCGCCCTGACCACAACTTTCTCTTCGTCCGTTGTGTCGCCAAGGGTGACGCCCGCCACCGGCTCCGTGACCGTGGCCACACACCGGGCGCCGCGCGCGCCCTTCGCACCACGTCACGAAGGAGCTCGATGACCGTCGTCCTCGCCCACACCCCGGCGCCGTCCGCAGGGGCCGCGTTCGCCTCCGCCCTCGACCAGGCGCGGCTGCGGGGGACCGACCTGGTCGTGCTCAACGTGTCGTCGAACGACAGCCTCGCCGATCCACACCACGTCTCCGACGAGGCGCTCGCGCCCCTGCTCGCCGCCGCGACGCAGGCCGGCGTGGACGCGCGCGTCGAGCGGGTGGTGGCGGGCGACGCCGTCGACGCGGTGCTCTCGGCGCTGGAGCGGTTCGACGCCGACCTCGTCGTGCTCGGCATCCGGCACCGCTCCCCCGTCGGCAAGCTGCTGATGGGCAGCACGGCCCAGCGGATCCTGCTCGCGGCCCACTGCGACGTGCTCGCCGTCAAGGCGAAGCCGTGATCGGCGACAAGGGCGTGCTCGCCGCGGGGGTCGGCCTCGTGCTCGCCGCCACGACCGGCTTCTTCGCCGTGCAGGACGCCCGTGGCGACGAGGGCGGCGCCCAGGCCCGCTCGGCCGTCACGATGATCGCGCCCGCGGCCGCCGGCGGTGGCTGGGACCTCACGGCCCGCGAGTTCCAGCAGGCCACGCGCACCGAGGGCATCGTCAACAACATGCAGGTCGTCAACGTGCCCGGCGCCGGCGGCACCATCGGGCTCAGCCAGCTCGTGCGGTTCGACGGCGATGCGACCACGCTGATGATGACCGGCGCCGCCATGGTCGGCGGGGTCGAGATGGGCGGCGGCTCCAGCCGCATCTCCGACGTCACCCCGATCGCCCGGCTCGCCGACGACTTCGAGGTCATCGCCGTGCCGGAGGACTCGCCGTGGCAGACGCTCGAGGACTTCGTCGAGGCCTGGGTGGCCGACCCGGGCCTCCCGGTGGGCGGCGGCTCGGCCGGCTCGGTCGACCACCTGGTGGCCGGGCAGCTGGCGCGGGCCGCGGGCATCGACCCGGGCGACCTGCAGTACACCCCGCACGCCGGCGGCGGCGACCTCACGCTCTCCCTGCTCTCCAACGCGAGCGGGACCGTGCCGGTCGGCATCAGCGGCTACAACGACTTCCGCGACCTGATCGAGGGCGGGCGCCTGCGTGCCCTCGCCGTCGTCTCGCCGGAGCCCCTCGACGGCGTCGACGCCCCGACCGTCCAGGAGGCGGGCTACGACGGCGTCGACCTCGTCAACTGGCGCGGCGTGCTCGCGCCGCCGGGCATCACCGACGAGGAGCGCGACGAGCTCCTCGCCATCACCGAGGAGATGCGGGAGACGGACTCGTGGGGCGAGGCCGTCGACCGCAACCGCTGGGAGGAGAGCTTCATGGGCCCCGACGAGTTCGCCGCCTTCATCGCCGTCGAGGAGGAGCGCACGAACGCGCTCCTGGTCGAGCTGGGGATCCTGTGAGCGCCCCGACCGTCGCCGGTGAGGGCACGCGTCGTACGACGCCGCTCGCCGGCCGCGGCGAGATCGTCGTCGCCGGGCTGCTGCTCGCGCTGGCCGGCGTGCTGGTGCACGGCAACCTCACGATGGACGTCGTCGGCGACGGCGGCCTGCTCGGCCCCCAGGGCGCCGGCTGGCTCGTCGCCGTGCTCGCCGTCCTGGTCGCGCTGGGCCTGGTGCGCAGCGCGCTCGCGAAGCCCGCGCCGGTGCGCGCGGAGGCCGCGCAGGTCTCGGCCGACACCAACTGGCGCGCCATCCTCACGGTCTTCGGCGGCCTGCTCGCCTTCACCGCCCTCATCGAGACCGTGGGCTGGCTGATCATGGCCACCGTCATGTTCGCGACCGTGGCCACCGGCCTCGGCAACCGCAACCTCCTGCGCAACGTGACGGTCGGGTTCATCCTCGCCTCGGTCGTGCAGATCACCTTCAGCGGCATGCTCGGTCTCGCGCTGCCCTCCGGACTCCTCGGAAGGGGCTGACCCGTGGACCAGCTCTCCAGCCTCGCCGGCGGTTTCGGCGACGTCCTCACGCCGATGAACCTCATGTGGGTGCTCATCGGTGCGTTCCTGGGCACCGCGGTCGGCGTCATGCCCGGCCTCGGCTCCGCCATGGCGGTGGCCCTGCTGCTGCCGATGACCTTCACGCTCGACCCGCTCGCCGCGCTCATCATGTTCTCCGGCATCTACTTCGGCGGGCTGTTCGGCGACTCGACCGCCGGCATCCTCATGAACACCCCCGGCAACAGCACCGCGATCGCCACGACCTTCGAGGGCCACAAGATGGCCCGCAACGGCCGGGCGCCCCAGGCGCTCGCGACCTCGGCGATCGGCGCGTTCATCGGCTCGATCCTCGCGACCACGCTCGTGGTGTTCTTCGCCCCGACCATGGCCGACCTGGCCACCAGCTTCGGGCCGGGCGAGTACTTCGCGCTCGCCCTGTTCGCGTTCGTGGCGATCTCGACGGTGGTCTCGGAGTCCCCGCTGCGCGGCCTGGCCGCCCTCACCTTCGGCCTGGCCTTCGCGCTCGTCGGGGTCGACCAGTCGACCGGTACGGCGCGCTACACCTTCGAGGTGCCCGCCCTCTTCGACGGCATCAGCATCGTCGTCATCACCGTGGCGGTCCTCGCCGTGGGCGAGGTGCTCCACGTGGCCGGGCGCCACGGGCGCGCCGGCGGCACCGAGCTCATCCCGTCGAGGGGCCGTCCGTGGCTCTCCGGCGGCGAGTTCCGCCGGGCCCTGCCGGCGTGGCTGCGCGGGGCGAGCATCGGCGTGCCGTTCGGCATCATCCCGGCCGGCGGCGCCGAGGTGCCGACGTTCCTCTCGTACACGACCGAGAAGCAGCTCGACAAGCGCCGCGACGAGCCCGAGTTCGGCACCGGCGCCATCGAGGGCGTCGCCGGACCCGAGGCCGCGGGCAACGCGACCGCCGGCTCCGCGATGGGGGCGCTGCTCGCGCTCGGCCTGCCGACCTCGGCCACCGCCGCGCTGCTGCTGGCGACCTTCCAGCAGTACGGCATGCAGCCGGGCCCGCTGCTGTTCGAGCGCAACGGCGAGATCGTCTGGGCGCTGCTCGCGGCGCTGTTCCTCGCCGCGATCGTGCTGCTGATCCTGAACCTGCCGTTCGCGCCGCTGTGGGCGAAGCTGTTGATGCTGCCGCAGTCCTACCTGTACGCCGGGATCACCGTGTTCGCCAGCCTCGGCGTCTACGCCACCGGCGCCAGCCAGACCGACCTCGTGCTCATGTGCGCGCTCGGGCTGCTCGCGTTCGTGATGCGACGCAACGACGTGCCGCTCGCACCGGTGCTCATCGCGGTGATCCTCGGCCCGCTGGCCGAGTACTCCCTGCGCGACGCCATGGCCAACTCCGGCAACGACCCCGCCACGCTCATCAGCAGCCCGATCACCATCGGGCTCTACACGCTCCTGGCGCTCGGCATCACCTGGACCGTCTACCGCCGCCTGCGTCCGCCGGCCCCGCCGGAGGCCGTCGCCGCCGAGCAGCAGGAGCCCGTCAGCTCCGACCGCTGAGCCCTCAGGCGGGCGCGCCGGTGGAGCCGCCCGGACAGGTGACGTCGACCCCCGCACCGAACTGGCGCACGGCCTCCGTCATCCGGGGCACGTCGAGCCCGTCGAGGTGGGCGATCACGTGCCGCCGCACGCTCGCCAGGTGGGTGGGCCACGCCTCGGCGAGCCGGGCGAGGCCGGCGTCGGTGAGGATCGCGTCGGCGCCGCGACCGTCGTCGGCGGAGCGCTCGCGGCGCACCCAGCCCTGCCTCTCCAGGCGCTGCACCACGCGCGTCATGCCGCTCGGCGAGAGGGCGTGCGCGGTGGCGAGCTCGCTCATCCGCAGCTGACGGCCCGGCGCCTCGGAGAGGTACATCAGGGCGGAGTACTCGCTCATCGTGAGGTCCTCCTCCCGCCGCAGGTCGGCGTCGAGGGCCCGTGGCACGGCGACGAGGGCACGGGCGAAGACCCGGAAGAACTCGTCGTGCTCGGCCGAGAGCGGCTCGACGGGCGGAAGGACGGACATGTCGTCCAGGATACTTGCTTGATCAACTAATTGTCACGACGGGCAGGTCGAGCCAGCGACCGAGGTCGGCGATCTCGCGGTCGACGGCCGCCCGGACCGACGCCGGGAACGGCTCGTCCTCGTGGACGGCGGCGACCCGCAGCTCGCCCTCGGTCCGGTCGGCGGTGACGTCGACCTTGCCGACCAGCCGGTCGCCGTGCAGGACCGGCAGGGCGTAGTAGCCCCAGCGCCGGGCGGCGGCGGGCTTGTACATCTCGAGCACGTAGTCGAACTCGAACAGGTCGACCATACGTTTCCGGTCGTGCAGCAGCCGGTCGAACGGCGAGAGCAGCGCCGTACGCCCCGCGAACGCGTCGTCGGAGAGGCCGTCGAGCAGCGAGGGGTCGACCCGCCACCGGCCGCGGACCCCCTCGACGACGGCCTCCTCCCCCACCGGGTGGCCCTCCAGGGGCTCGACCGTCGACGCCGGGCCCGTCGCGCGGGCGATGCCGAGCGAGCCCAGCCGGCGCTCGTCGCGCCGTACCCGCGCCTCCTCGAGCCCGGGGCCGGGGTCGTCCGGGTAGACGCGGTCGGCGAGGTCCCACAGCGGGTCGCGGCCGCGTCGACCGGCGACCGCGACCTCGCCGCGGGCGACCAGGAGGTCGAGCATCATGCGCACGTTGCGGCCCGCGTTCCAGCCCGAGGAGCGCCAGGGCCGCACGCAGGTGTCGGGCAGGTCCCGCACGGTCAGGGGCCCGTCGCCGCGCAGCCGGGCGAGGAGATCGCGCCGGCACGCGTCGTTGTCGGCGACCCAGCCGGCCTGCGCCTCGCGCCAGGCCGGGCGCTCGCCGTCGCGCCCGGGCCAGGCCGCCATCTCCGCCCGGTAGAGGGCGACGTCCTCGGCCGGTCGGAGGGTCTGGCGCAGCTCGACCAGCCGCAGCTCGTCGGCGAGGTCCCGCAGCTCCTGGGGGTCGTACGACGAGCCGATCCGGCTCCAGAGCACGAGGTCGGCGCTCGGCGCGACCGCGGCCGTCGGCTCGACCTGCAGCAGCGAGAGGCGTCGTACGGTCTCGAGCACGTCGGTGGGGCGCTCGGCCGTCAACGCCTGGGCGCGCAGCGCGAGGCGCCGGGCGTCGGCACGGCTCAGCCGGTGGGTGACCATCAGACGTCGATGTCGAGCCGCAGCCGCACCTCGTCGTCGAGGCCGAACCCCTCGGCCTTCCGCACCCTGTCCTTGAGCGGTACGACGTACCCGCCCTCGCGCGGCCACAGCGAGGTCGTCCAGCGGGTCGCGCCGATGGTGACGGCGACCGGGATCATGCCCCAGCCGTAGGTGATCGCGCCGGCGACGGCCTCGATCTCGGCGCACTCGTCGGGCGGCACGGCGACGAAGTGGAACGGGGCGGGCCCACGCCACTCGAACACGGGGCCGGAGAACTCGAGCTCCATCGGTCGAGCATAAGGCGGTACGACGACGGCCGGGCCCCCTCGCGGGGACCCGGCCGTCGTGCGTCGTGCGTGGGGCTCAGACCAGGTCGAACCGGTCGAGCTCCATGACCTTCGTCCAGGCGGCGACGAAGTCGTGCACGAACTTCTCCTTCGCGTCGTCGGAGGCGTAGACCTCGGCGACGGCGCGCAGCTCGGAGTTCGAGCCGAAGACGAGGTCGGCGCGGCTGCCGGTCCAGCGGACCTCGCCGGCGTCGTCGCGCGCCTCGAACGTCTCCTCGCGGTCGTCGACCGCGTGCCACTCGGTGCCGAGGTCGAGCAGGTTGACGAAGAAGTCGTTCGTCAGCGTGCCCGGCGCGTCGGTGAGCACACCGAGGGACGACCCGTCGTAGTTGGCGCCGAGCACCCGCAGACCACCGACGAGCACGGTGAGCTCGGGAGCGGTCAGGCTGAGCAGGTTGGCCTTGTCGACGAGCAGGTACTCCGCCGGGAGGCGGCTGCCCTTGCCCGCGTAGTTGCGGAACCCGTCGGCGGTCGGCTCGAGATAGGAGAACGACTGCACGTCGGTCTGCTCCGCCGTGGCGTCGGTGCGCCCCGGCGTGAACGGCACCTCGAGGTCGTGACCGGCCTCCTTCGCCGCGTGCTCGACGGCCGCGGAGCCGGCCAGCACGATGAGGTCGGCGAGCGAGACCTGCTTGTCGCCGGCGTTCGCGTTGAAGTTGTCGCGGATCTCCTCGAGCACCCGCAGCACCGACGCGAGCTTGTCGGGGTTGTTGACCTCCCAGCCGCTCTGCGGCTCGAGGCGCAGGCGGGCACCGTTCGCGCCGCCGCGCTTGTCGCTGCTGCGGAACGTCGAGGCCGAGGCCCACGCCGTCGTCACCAGGTCGGCCGTGCTGAGGCCCGAGCTGAGCACCTGGCTCTTGAGCACCGCGACGTCCTCGCCGTCGATGGCCTCGTACGTCGCCGCCGGCACCGGGTCCTGCCAGAGCAGCTCCTCGGAGGGCACCTCGGGGCCGAGGTAGCGCTGGATCGGGCCCATGTCACGGTGCGTGAGCTTGAACCAGGCGCGGGCGAACGCGTCGGCGAACGCGTCCGGCTCGTCCTTGAAGCGGCGCGAGATCTCCTCGTAGACCGGGTCGAACCGGAGCGCGAGGTCGGTGGTGAGCATCCGCGGCTCGCGGCGGCCGTCGCCGTGCGCGTCGGGCACCATGTCGGCGCCCGCACCGTTCTTCGGGCGCCACTGGTTGGCGCCGGCGGGGCTCTGGAAAAGCTCCCACTCGTAGGCGAAGAGGATGTGGAAGAACTCGTTGTCCCACCGGGTCGGGTGGTAGGTCCACGTGACCTCGAGGCCGCTGGTGACGGTGTCGGCGCCGTGGCCGTCGCCGTACCCGTTCTTCCAGCCGAAGCCCTGGTTCTCGATCGGCGAGGCCTCCGGGTCGGCGCCGAGCTTGTCGTCCTGGTGGGCGCCGTGGGTCTTGCCGAAGGTGTGCCCACCGGCGATGAGCGCGACGGTCTCCTCGTCGTTCATCGCCATGCGGCCGAACGTCTCGCGGATGTCGCGGGCGGCGGCGACCGGGTCGGGCTGGCCCTCGGGACCCTCGGGGTTGACGTAGATGAGACCCATCGTGGTCGCACCGAGGGGCTTCTCGAGCTCGCGGTCGCCCGAGTAGCGCTGGTCGGTGCCGAGCCACTCGGTCTCGGGGCCCCAGTAGACGTCGTCGTCCGGCTCCCAGACGTCGGCGCGGCCGCCGGCGAAGCCGAAGGTCTCGAAGCCCATCGTCTCGAGCGCGACGTTGCCCGTGAGGATCATCAGGTCGGCCCACGAGAGCGCCTGGCCGTACTTCTTCTTGACCGGCCAGATGAGGCGGCGGGCCTTGTCGAGGTTGACGTTGTCGGGCCAGCTGTTGAGCGGGGCGAACCGCTGCATGCCGGCGCCCGCGCCACCGCGACCGTCGAACACCCGGTAGGTGCCGGCGCTGTGCCACGCCATGCGGATCATGAAGGGGGCGTAGTTGCCGAAGTCGGCGGGCCACCAGGGCTGCGAGGTGGTGAGCACCTCGGCGATGTCCTGCTTCACCGCGGCGAGGTCGAGCGTGCTGAACGCGGCCGCGTAGTCGAAGTCGTCGCCCAGCGGGTTCTTCGCCGGCGCGTGCTTCGCGAGGATGTCGACGTTGAGCTTGTTCGGCCACCAGACGCGGTTCGGCTCACCCTGCGTGGGGTGCGGCAGCTGGCTGCCGTGGGCCACCGGGCAG
>Ga0208794_1000952_pt1 | contig 14979 bp, 14 predicted proteins | sample 32_taG_FD_184106 | JGI IMG/M metagenome (GOLD analysis project Ga0208794, IMG submission 184106) | Marine viral communities from the Gulf of Mexico - 32_GoM_OMZ_CsCl metaG (SPAdes) (version 2) | ecosystem: Environmental > Aquatic > Marine > Oceanic | place: Atlantic Ocean: Gulf of Mexico... | reverse complement strand
GCGGGGAGCGCCGCGGCGGCGATCTCCGCACAGTCCTGCTCGCTCAGCATGGGTCCCTCTCTCGTCGGTACGACGCCAGTAGACCGTCCGCCGAGCACCAGCAGACCAATTACCTCCGACCTTCACGCACTCGTAACGCGGGCAGAGGACGGCGCAACACCCCGGTCACACACCCCGTGGGATGGGTCACCCGACCTTGTGCGACACACTGCGCCGCCACCATGCTGACGCTCACCAGACCAAAACCCGTCACCGAGGAGCCCCTCACCGTGGAGACCAGGTCGAGCATCCTCGACGCCAACGCGTACACAGGCGCGCCCGGCACCGCGACGCCCCTCGTCGAGCGACGTCGACGCGCGCTGGGGCCGGCGTACCGGCTCTTCTACCGCGAGCCCCTGGAGCTGGTGCGGGGGAGCGGCGTGCACCTCTTCGACGCCGAGGGCGTGGAGTACCTCGACGCCTACAACAACGTCGCCAGCGTCGGCCACGCCCACCCGGCGGTCGTGGCGGCCGTGGCCCGGCAGGCAGCGACCCTCAACACGCACACGCGGTACGTCGACCGCGGGCTGGTGACGTACGCCGAGAACCTGCTCGGGCTGCTGCCCGCGGAGCTCGACCAGGTGATGTTCGCGTGCACCGGCTCGGAGGCGAACGACCTGGCGGTGCGGGTGGCCCGTGCGGCCACCGGCGGGCGGGGCGTCATCGTGACCGCGGAGGCCTACCACGGCAACACCGACCTGGTCACCGGTCTGTCCCCGTCGCTCGGCGCCGAAGCCCCCCTCGGAGCGCACGTGTGGACCGTGCCGGCCCCGGACCCGCTCCGCCGCCCGACGGCGGACCCCGGGGCACGGTTGGCCGGCGACGTGCGCGCCGCCCTCGACGCCATGCAGGCGGCCGGGGTGCGACCCGCCGCCCTGCTGGTGGACTCGATCCTCTCCTCCGACGGGGTGCACGCCGCGCCCGCCGGCTTCCTCGCTCCCGCGGTCGACGCGGTGCGTGCGGCCGGAGGGCTGCTGGTGGCCGACGAGGTGCAGCCCGGCTTCGCCCGCACGGGGACCGCGTTCTGGGGGTTCGAGCGTCACGGCCTGGTGCCCGACCTCGTGACCACCGGCAAGCCGATGGGCAACGGGATGCCGATCGCCGCCGTCGCGGCGCGGGCCGACGTGCTGGAGCCCTTCGCCGCCACGGTGCCCTACTTCAACACCTTCGGCGGCAACCACGTCAGCATCGCCGCGGCGCAGGCCGTCCTCGACGTGATCCGCGACGAGGACCTGCAGCAGAACGCCGCCGACGTCGGCGCCCACCTGCGTGACCTGCTCCGGGAGGTCGCCGCCCGTCACCCCGTGATCGCGGACGTGCGCGGCGACGGCCTCTACACCGGGGTCGAGCTGGTCGCGTCCGCCGGCACCACTGCACCGGGTACGGCGCTGGCCGCCGACGTCGTCAACGCCCTGCGGCGGCGGCGCGTGCTCACGTCGGTGTGCGGGCCGTACGGCAGCACCCTCAAGGTGCGCCCGCCGCTCCCGTTCTCCCGCGCCGACGCCGCGCGGTTCGCCGAGGTCCTCGACCTCGTGCTCACGCACGACGTGCGGGTGGGCGAGGTGCGGGCGGGCTAGATGCGGGCGCCGGGCAAAGAGTAAGCGCAGCGGTGGTTGAGGAGCGGGCGCCGGCGAGCGTCTCGACACCATGCCCCAGGGATGGTTGAGGAGCGAGCGCCAGCGAGCGTCTCGAAGCCACGCCCCAGTGGTGGTTGAGGAGGCCGCCGAGCCCGTGCCCGGCGTTGGTTGAGGAGGGCCGCTAGGCCCGTCTCGAAACCACATGCCCGTCTCGGCAGCTAAGGGCCGTCTGACCTGGTCAAACAGTTATCCCCAGATCACTTGCCGACCCTGGCGATCGAACGCGTGATCGAATAGAATCAGAGCATGAGCCAGCCCACCGCCACCCTCGGCAGCACCGCCTTCCCGGCCGTGCTGCTCGACGGCGCCCGGGCTGCGCTGGCCCGTCAGCGGGCGGCGGAGGTCGAGGTCCTCGTGGCGGTCGCGGACTGGGCCGACGCGCACACCGAGGACGGTGTCGTGGCCGACCAGTACGGTCCCTTCGGGCTGCTCCGCGACGATGCCCACCTGCTCCCGGGTGCGGACGTGTTCGGTGAGCTCGGCGGGCCGGGTGCGCCGTTGGTGTCGGAGTTCTGCGTCGTCGAGATCGCCGCGGCCCTCGGTCTGTCGACCGACTCGGGCCGGCGGCTAGTCGGCGAGGCGGTCGAGCTGCGCCACCGCCTCCCGCGTCTCTGGAACCGGGTGACCGCTGGCGTACTGCCGGTGTGGAGGGCTCGGAAGATCGCGCAGGAGACCACCCAGCTCACACCGGATGGCGCCGAGTTCGTCGACCGCCACCTCGCCCCCGTGGCGCACAAGACCGGGATGGTCACCGCGCAGAAGCTCGTCGCCGAGGCGATCGCCCGGTTCGACCCCGAGAAGGCCGAGCTCGACCGCGCCGACTCCGACGCCACCCGACGGTTCGACATCGACTTCGACGCCCAGGTGGATCCGGTTCGGGGTGTGGTGCCGGTATCGGGCACCCTCGATCTCGCCGACGCCCTCGACCTCGAAAACGCCGTGTCCCGCGTGGCCGCTGACCTCGCAGTGGGAGGGTCGCTGGACTCCCTCGACGCACGGCGTGCGTCCGCGGTCGGTGAGATCGCGCGGCGCCAGACGACGCTTGACCTCAGCGGCTGCGGCGACCCGACCGACGACGATGTGGCCGCGTCGGCTGCGACGCGGTCGAAGGCCCGCCAGGTCGTGCTCCACGTGCACCTCTCCGAGGCCGCGCTGACCGAGCTGGACCCCAACGCCTGCGGCGGCGTCGACCTCGCCCGGGTCGAGAAGACCCGCAGCTTCGTGCTCGCCGAGCAGGTCCGCGAGTGGTGCCGCGCCACCTCCACCCAGGTCGTCGTGAAACCGGTGATCGACCTCCGCGACCAGATCGCGGTCGACGCCTACGAGATCCCCGACCGGATCGCCGACTGCGTCCGCCTCACTCGACCGACCTGCGTGTTCCCGCACTGCACGAGGCCCGCGCGTGGCTGCGACCTCGACCACGTCGACAAGTACGTCAAAGCAGAAGACGGTGGGCCACCGGGCCAGACCTCAACGACCAATCTCGCCCCGCTCTGCCGGCGACATCACAGGGTCAAGACCCACCCGTCGCCGAGCGGCATCGGGAGGGAACGCAGGTGGCGCTACCGGCGCCTGCCCGACGGGTCGTTCGTGTGGACGAGCCCCCACGACCAGCAGTACCTCGTCGACCCGCACGGCACGGTCCCGCTCGCCGCCTGACACAGCTGACTGACCGCACACCTCAGCGACCACCGTCGCTGGGGTGTGCCGTCATGCCCGGGGGACCTGCGTGGCTTCGAGACGCTCACTGCGCTCGCTCCTCACCCACCGGACGCGCCGCGCTCGCTCCTCACCCACCGGCCAGGCTGCGCTCGCTCCTCACCCACCGAACAACTGGCCGCGGAACTCCCCTCCACAGCGTGCCCCACGGGCCTCCTCCGAGCCCGAGTGCCCGCCGAGCCCGAGTGCCCGCCGAGCCCGAGTGCCCGCCGAGCCCGAGCGCGCACCGAGCCCGAGCGCCCACCCGACCCAGGCACCCGAGGGCGCCCGGTCACTCCCGCAGGAACCCGATGACGCCCGGCGTCACCGTGTCGCTGAACTCGTCGAAGAACCCGTGGCGGCCGGCGCGGGTGAGCTGCAGCCGGCTGCCGGGGATGCGCTGGGCGATGACGGAGGCGTTCTGCACCGGCGTCATCACGTCGTCCGCGCCGTGCAGCACGAGCGTCGGCGCGACGATCTCGCCGAGGCGGTCGGACGCGTCGTGGCGGGCGCTGACCCGCAGGTGGCGCATCTGCGCCCGCGAGGTCATCGACGTGTCGCCGAGCAGGTGGCTGCGCAGCCGGCGCTCCGCGCAGGCGGGCGTGTAGAAGAGGTCGAGCAGCGCCCGGGCGCGCTCGGCGGGGTCGGGGGTGGCGATCCGGCGTCGTACGTCGGGCCCCCGCTCGCGGGCCACCGACCCGCCCGGAGAGGTGCACGCCAGCACGAGCCGGTCCACGCGCTCGGGGGAGCGGATCGCGAGCATCTGGGCCACCCGGCCGCCCATCGAGGTGCCGTAGACGTGGGCCCGCTCGACGCCGAGCGCGTCCATCACCGCGCAGGCGTCGTCGGCGAACAGCTCGGTCGACCACCCGTCGTCGTGGTCGTCGGCGCGGGTGGCGCCGGTGCCGCGGTAGTCGAACGAGACGACCCGGAAGTCGGCGAAGCCGTCGCGCAGATCGGTCCACCAGGCGTGCGAGTTCGCCTGGCCCGCGAGGAGCAGGAGAGCGGGCCCGTCGGCGCGGCCCGACTCCTGGACGGCGAGGACGGTGCCGTCGTCCAGCTCGACCTCGGTGGTCAGGAGGTCGTCGCCGGGATCGGGCGCGGTGGTCGACGCAGGAGAGCTCACGCCTTCCTTTGTACTCCCGTGCCCACCGTCACCCCCACATCGACGCCGTCGACGTCCGCTGGAACACGCTTGTCACTGTCGTGAAACGCCGGTGCCGGAGGGTGGACCGGGTCGTCTCCATTCCCCCAGAGGAGCCCCCGTGCCACTCGCTGCACCCCTGTCCCGCCGTCTCGCGGTCGCCGTCTCCACCGTCCTGCTCGGCAGCGCGCTCGCCGCCTGCACGTCCACCGGGGGTGACGACGACGCCGAGGTCACGACCGTCACCGTCGGCACGCTGCGGGGCCAGCCGCACTTCTACGCACCCTTCCTCTACGAGGACCACGCGACGGGCGACATCGAGTACGACGTGGTCACGCTCGACACCGCGCCGGCGCTCAACGACGCGCTGCTCAGCGGCACCATCGACATGGCCGTCGGCAGCATCACCGCGACCGTGGCGGGGGCCGCCCAGGGCCGCGAGGTCAAGGTGGTCGCGGGCGCGGCCGACGGGGGCAGCGGGTTCATCGGCAACGCCGAGATCGACTCGGTGCAGGACCTCGTCGGCCGCCGGGTCGGCTACCTCGAGTCGAGCTCGCAGTACGTCGCGCTCCAGCTGATCCTCGAGGAGGAGGGCGTCGACATCGCCGACCTCGAGCTGGTCTCGCTGAGCGCGCCCGAGTTCTTCAACGCGTTCAACACCGACCAGATCGACGCGTTCCTCGCCCCCGAGATCGGGGTCTCCCTCGCCCTCGGGGCCGGCGGTCAGGAGATCACCTCGCCGTACGAGACCGACATCGGCCGCGTGAACATCGCGCTGCTCGCCAGCCAGGACTTCATCGACGAGCAGCCCGAGGCCGTGCAGGAGGTCGTCGAGACCCACGCCGCCACGACCGCGTACATGGTCGACAACCAGGACGAGTGGCTGCCCGACATGGTCGCGGAGTACGGCGGCGACGAGGCCGTCTTCGCCACCGCGCTCGACAACTTCTGGCTCCGCGCCGACCTGTCGCCGACCCTGGAGGGCCAGATCGACAACCTCATCACCCAGATGGCGCGGCTCGGCATGATCGACGAGGCGCCCGCGCTCGAGGACGTCGTCGACACCTCCTTCGCCTCGCGTGACGAGCCGGACGAGAACGCATGAGCAGGTGGGGCCCGGCCGCGGGCCGGTTCGCCCTCGGCGCCGGGTTCATCGCCTTCATCCTCCTGATGTGGGACCTCGGCGTGCGGGGGGAGTGGGTGCTCCTCTTCGACATCAAGATGGGCTTCCTGCCGCCCCCGGTCGACGTGGCGAAGCTGCTGTGGGACTTCGCCTTCGGCGGGGTGTACGACGACGCGTTCAGCGGCTCGCTCTGGGGCCACCTGGGGGCCAGCTCGCTGCGGGTGCTCGCCGGCTTCGGCCTCGCGGCCGCCCTCGCGATCCCGCTGGGCGTGCTGATGGGCCGGTTCCCGCTCGTGCTCGCCACGCTCGACCCGGCGGTCAACCTCTTCCGCCCGATCCCGGCGACCGCGTGGGTGCCGCTCGTGCTCCTCATCATCGGCTTCGGCAGCCAGGCCACGATCTTCCTGATCACGATCTCGGCGTTCTTCCCGATCCTGCTCAACACGCTGAGCGCCACGCGGGAGGTCTCGCCCCGCCTGGTCGAGGCAGCGCTCATGCTCGGCACCCGCCCGGTCGGGGTTCTCCTCAAGGTGGTCGTGCCGGCCGCCACCCCGGGCATCGTCAGCGGCCTGCGCATCGGCCTGGGCCTCGCCTGGGTGATCCTCGTGCTGGGGGAGAGCAACGGCATCGACACCGGCCTCGGCAGCATGATCATGCTCGCCCGCGAGCAGGTGCGCACCGACCGGATCGTCGTCGGCATGATCGTCATCGGCGTCGCCGGCTATCTCTCGGACCGTCTGCTGGTCCTCGGCCTCAAGGGCGCCTTCGGGCGCCGCCCGCTGGTGCGGGCCTCGTGAAGGAGAAGGCGATGACGGAGAAGACAGCCACGCCCGGAGCGACGGTCCGACCGCACCGGGTCGTCGACGAGTCCGGCCGGGTCCTCCTGCAGGGGGTCGGCAAGCAGTACGCGACGCGGCGCGGCCCCGTCGACGCGGTCGCCGACGTCGACCTCGAGGTGGCGCCCGGCGAGTTCGTCGCGGTCGTGGGGGCGAGCGGGTGCGGCAAGTCGACGCTGCTGCGCATCCTCGCCGGGTTCGAGCGCCACACGGCGGGCGTCGTGGAGGTGGGCGGCCGGCCGGTACGGCGCCCCGGGCCCGAGCGGGGCGTGGTCTTCCAGGACTACGGCCTCTTCCCGTGGCTGACCGTCGCGGAGAACGTGCGCTACGGCCCCCGCCAGCGGCGCATGTCGAGGACCGCCGCGAAACGGCGCGCCGCCGAGTACATCGAGATCGTCGGCCTCACCCGCTTCGCCGACCGGTATCCCGGTGAGCTGTCGGGCGGCATGCAGCAGCGCGTCGCCATCGCCCGGGTGCTCGCCAACGACCCGGCGGTGCTCCTGATGGACGAGCCGTTCGGGGCGCTCGACGCGCTCACCCGCACCTCGATGCAGCACGAGCTGCGTCGCCTCCATGTCGAGACGGGAGCCACGGTCCTGCTCGTCACCCACTCGATCGAGGAGGCCGTCTACCTCGCCGACCGGGTCGTCGTCATGGCCGGCGGCGCCTCGCACGGCGTGCCCGGTCACGTGAAGGAGGTCGTGCCCGTGACGCTGGTGGGGGAGCGCGACGTGAACGCCCCCGACTTCAACGCCGTCGAGCGGCAGATCGCGGCGCTCGTGCACGCCGGGGTCGGTGCGGGCTGACGGTCGGCGTCGTACCCCCGGCCTGGTAGGAACGGCGTCGTGAGCACTGTGTGGCAACGCATCGCCCGGGCGCAGGCCGGCGACGACTACGCGACGGTCTACGCCGAGCGGTTCCGCGCCATCGCGGCCGGCGGGGGCGACGTCCACGGCGAGGCGAGCCTGGTCGCCGAGCTGCTGGCGCCGCCCGCGTCGGTGCTGGACGCCGGGTGCGGCACGGGCCGGGTCGGCGCGCGGCTCCACGAGCTGGGGTACGACGTCGTGGGCTGCGACGTCGACGCCGCCATGGTCGCGGTCGCGCGCGACGAGGTGCCCGACGTCGAGTGGCACGTCGCCGACCTGGCGGGACTGGCTCTGGGCCGCCGCTTCGACCTGGTGCTCCTGGCCGGCAACGTGCTGCCGCTCCTGGAGCCCGGCACGCTCACCGCGGCCGCCCGGTCGCTCGCCGACCACGTCGCACCCGGGGGAGCGCTCGTGACCGGCTTCGGCCTCGACGCCGCGCACCTGCCCGGTGACTGCCCCGTGCTGCCCCTCGCCGACGTGGACGCCGCGTTCGCCGCCGTCGGTCTGGAGCCCACCGCGCACTGGGCGGGGTGGGACCGCGCGCCGTACGACGACGGGGGCTACGTCGTGGCGTCCTACCGCCCACGGGTGGACACCACCTCGCCGCCCCCTACCGCCGGGGGGTGAGGGCACCGGGATGGTCCCTCCCTCGGGGGTGGCCGCAGGGCGTTCCCGACGAGGAGCATCATCGGCATGAGCACTCCCACCGCCGTCCCCGCACCCACCACCGCTCCCGCCGTCCGCCGGGACGGCTCGGCGCTGCTCGTCCGGGGGTGCGCCGCCGTCGTGGCCGCGCTCGGGATCGCGGGGGCCCTCCTGCTCGTCGCGTTCGACGGCTACGTCGCCGACGAGGTGCAGGTGTTCTCGTGGGGCGAGTCCCTCCTCGTGGTCGTCCCGCCGACGCCCCTGCTGGTCGCGCTGGGCCTCGTGGTCGGCGCCGGCCTCGTCGCTGCGGCCGTGCTCCTCGACCGCCATCCGGTCGTCGCCGGTCTGGCCACGTTCGGTCCGCTGGTCTACCTCGCGGTGGGCGACGACTACCTCCCGTGGGCCTGGGCGCTCGGGTCGACGCTGACGGCGGTCGTCGTCGTGCTGCGCCACGGCGGCGCCCGCGGGGCGGTGGCCGTGGCGGGAGCCGCAGCGACCCTGGTGTCCCTGATGGCGAGTCGGTCCCTGCTCCTCCTGCTGCCGGAGACCGCCGTCTCCTTCGAGACCGAGCGCACGACGGCGGACCTCCTCGTCGTCCCGCTCCTGGTCCCGACCCTCGTCCTCGTGGGCGGGTGCCTGCTCGGGCTGGCCCGGGCGGTCCGCCTCGCCGAGGGCTTCCGCCTGCAGCGCGGTCGGCTCGCCGCTGCCGAGGCGGTGCAGGTCGAACGCGCCCGGCTCGCCCGGGACCTGCACGACGTGATCGCCCACCACGTCTCGCTCATCGCCGTGCGGGCGGAGTCGGCGCCGTTCCAGCATCCCGACATGGCTCCGGAGGCCACGACCGTGCTCGCGGAGATCGCCGACGACGCGCGGCGTGCGCTCGACGAGCTGCGCGGCGTGCTGCAGGTGCTGCGACGCGCAGAGGTCGCCGACGGCGACGAGGGGGCCCCCGGGTCGCGGGCACCGCAGCCCGGTCTGCAGGACGTGGCCGACCTGGTGGAGCGTGCACGGGCGGCGGGCGACGACGTCTCCGTCTCGGGCCTCGACGAGCGCTGGGTGGTGGACCCGGTGGCCGGCCACGTCGCCTACCGCGTGGTGCAGGAGGGCCTGACGAACGCCCGCCGCCACGCGCGCGGCGGTGCGGTCCTGGTGCGGCTCGGCCTCGACGGCGACGACCTCCTCGTCGAGCTGACCAACAGCGCCGGGCGGGGCGACGTACCCACGGCCGGGTCCACCGACCACGGCATCGGCATCCCCGCCATGGTCGAGCGGGTCGACGCCCTCGGTGGCGCCCTGGACGCCGGGCCGACCGTCGACGGCGGGTTCCGCGTGGCTGCTCGTCTGCCGCTGCGGACCACGGCAGGCTCCCTGGTGTGAGCACCTCCCCACCAGGCGGCTGGACCGCCGTCGTCGCGGACGACCAACCCGTCGCGCGCACCGGCTTCACCGCCATGATCGACGCCGCGCCCGACCTTCGGGTCGTCGGGCAGGCCGGCGACGGGGTCGAGCTGCTCGAGCTCGTCGAGCGGCTGGTGCCGGACGTCGCCGTGGTCGACATCCGGATGCCCCGCATGGACGGCATCGAGGCGGCGCGGGCGATCACCGCCCGCGGCCTGCCCACCCGGCTGCTCATGGTCACCACGTTCGACCTCGACGAGCACGTGTACGACGCGCTGCGCGCCGGCGCGAGCGGGTTCGTGCTGAAGGACACGCGGGCCGCGGCGCTCGTCGACGCCGTCCGTGCGGTGGCCGACGGCGCGATGCTCCTCGGCCCCTCCGTCACCCGCCGGCTCGTCGAGGAGGTCGCCCTCCGTCGGCGGACGGCCGATCCGGGCCGTCTCGACGTCCTGACCCCGACCGAGCGGGAGGTCGCCGTCCACGTCGCGCGTGGGCTGTCGAACGCCGAGATCGCGGCGGCGCGCACGGTGGGGGAGCAGACCGTGAAGTCGCACGTCAGCGAGGTGCTGCGCAAGCTCGGGCTGCGCGACCGGGTGCAGCTCGTCGTCCTGGCCTACGAGTCGGGACTGGTGACGCCGGGCGAGCAGGACGGCTGAGGCCTACTCGCAGGCGACGCCGTCGCCGTCCCCGTCGAGGTGGGGCCCGTAGCCGGGGTCGCCCGACCGGATCGGTGCGGCACCCGCGGCCCGCACCGCCGCACAGCTCTCGTACGACGCGGAACCGACGGACGGCGGGCCGCTCGGGCTCCCGGCCGGGACGCCCACGTCGCTCGTCGTCGGCAGGCCGGAGTCGGCCGGCACGGGCTCGTCCGGGCAGCCGTCGAGAAGACCGTCGATCGCGTCGTGCTCGGCCGGCGTGACGGACAGCTCGTACTTCGCCTTCACGGCGACCTGGCGCGCGACGTACGCGCACCGGTAGGAGCGGTCGGCCGGTAGCCACGTCGCGGCGTCGCCGTCGCCCTTCTGCCGGTTCTGCCCGGCGTCGACCGGGAGCAGGTTGAGCGGGTCGTTGGCGAACGCCACCCGCGTGCCGGCGCCCCACGCCTGCGCCCCGGAGACCCACCCGTTGCCGAGCGCCACCACGTGGTCCACGTCGACCAGGGCACCGTCGCCCCGGACGAAGTCGATGCTCGTCCCGGTGTAGGGGTCCGCCAGCGTGCCGGCCTCGACGACGCAGCCGTTCGTGCCGGGCCGCACGGCGAGCGGCGTGAGGTGCGCCGCGAGCACGTCGTTGCGCGTGTCGCAGCCGTTGCGGTCCGTGTCGATCCAACCCTGACCGAACAGGTCCCGGTCGTAGCCCGTCATCGGTGCGCGTCCGCGCACCTCGAGGGTGCCGAGCACGTCGGCGGCGGTGCCGGCGGCCGCGGGAGCCGTCGTCGCGACGGCGGGCGTCGACGACCTCGTCGTACCGGGGTCGGAGGGTGCAGCGGCGGGCGCGCAGCCGCCGAGGAGCAGTGCGGCGAGGACCGTTCCGAGTGCGGGGGAGAGGGACCGGGTGCGAGGGGTACGGCGGGCAGCGGCAGGCATCGGGGTGAACGCTCGCACGCCGGCCGCCCCGGTGTCCCGTCGACCGGTGAGTAGCGTGGGACCTGACCATCGAGCGGCGCCCGCGTCGTGAGAGCAGTACGACGAGAGGGATCCGGCGATGAAGGCCGTGGTGTTCGACCAGTACAAGACGACCCCGACGCTGAAGGACGTGGCGAAGCCCGTTCCCGGCCCCGGGGAGGTCCTGCTCAAGGTCGCCGGGGCCGGCGCCTGCCACTCCGACGTCGCCGTCTTCCGCGACTTCGACGAGTCGTTCGGACCGTCCCAGCTGAAGCCGTCGTTCGTGCTCGGCCACGAGAACTCGGGCTGGGCCGAGGCGTTCGGCGACGGCGTGACGGGCATCGAGGTGGGCCAGGCGTTCCTGGTCTACGGGCCGATGGGCTGCGGGCGCTGCCGCGCCTGCTCGCGCGGGCAGGACACGTACTGCGAGAACGCGGCGTCGGTGCCCCACCTCGGGGCCGGTCTCGGTCGTGACGGCGGCATGGCGGAGTACGTCTCCGTGCCGGCCCGCAACCTGGTGCCGCTCGGCGACGCCGACCCGGTCGCCGCAGCGCCGCTCTCCGACGCGGGCCTCACGCCGTACCACGCGATCAAGCTCGCCCTGCCGACGCTCGCCGGCGGCGGCAGGACGGCGCTGGTGATCGGCCTCGGCGGACTCGGGCAGATCGCCGTGCAGATCCTGACGGCGCTGACCGGCGCGACCGTGATCGCCACCGACACGAAGCCCGACGCGATGCGCCGCGCCGAGGCGTCCGGTGCCGTGACCGTGGGCGGCGGAGACGACCAGGCCGCGCGCATCCGGGAGCTCACGGGCGGCCGCGGTGTCGACGCCGTCTTCGACTTCGTCGGCGCCGCGCCCACCATCGAGCTGGCGCTCGCGACCGTCGCCCTGCGTGGACGGGTGACTGTCGTCGGCATCGCCAACGGCACCGTCGAGTGGAACTTCTACAAGGTGCCCTACGAGGTCGAGCTGACCAGCACCTACTGGGGCACGATCGAGGAGCTGCACGAGGTCGTCGACCTCTACCGCGCCGGCCAGATCACCCCCGACATCGAGGTCTACGCGCTCGACGACGCGCTCGACGCCTACCGCGCCCTTGAGGCCGGCGAGCTCAGCGGGCGTGCCGTCGTCGCGCCCCACGGCCGGGGCGCGACGAACGGCTGACGCTCAGCCGCGGCCGGCGTCGGGCTTCGGCAGCTTCGGGATCAGCCAGCCGAGGAAGGCCTCCTCGCTGCGGGTCTGGAGGTAGATCCGTCCGGGACCGGTGAAGTCGCAGACCATGCCCTCCCCGGAGAAGAGCGTCGACTTCCAGTTGCCGGCCCGGCGCAGCTCGTAGGAGACGCCCTCGGTCCACGCCACCGCGTGGCCCGTGTCGACCGTGTAGGTCTGGCCCGGCTGCAGGTCGATCGCGTGGAGCGCGCCGTACGCCGACAGCACCAGCTCGCCGGCGCCGTCGATGCGCAGGAGGAACAGCCCGTCGGTGGAGAAGAACGACTTTCCGCCGCCCCACTGCGTGTCGACCTCCACGTCGGCGGACGAGGCGAGGAACGAGCCGGACTGCACGTAGAGCGGGCCGTTGATCGACCACGAGACCACGTCGCCGGGCAGCGACGGCGCGACGTACAGCTCGGCGCCGTCGACCTGGGCCGTGAACGTGTTCATGAAGAAGGACTCGCCGCCGAGCACCGCACGGCGCAGCCCCTTCATCACGCCGCCCTGGGCGGAGGTCGTGATGTCGACGCCCGACATGGCGAGCATCGCACCGGACTCGGCGCGCACGGACTCGCCCGCGGCGAGCGTGAGCTTGGCCGCCGGGTACGCCGGTCGGTAGAGCACTTCGGTCTGCATGGTGGCCTCATTCCCCCGTCCCTCGCGCGCGGTGCGCGAGCGTCACGCCCACGAGCGTGCGTCGGGAGGCCCCTGCTCAAACCAGGACGCCGGAGCCTCAGCGCACCGACCGCACCCGGTAGATGACGACGGAGCCGAGCAGACCGGCGACCCCGCTCGCGACGAACAGCCCGGCGAAGCCGCCGGTGAGCACCACGAGCCCCGCGCCGATCAACGGCCCCATCGCCTGGGGCAGCGCCATCGCGACGTTCATGATGCCCATGTCCTTGCCGCGGGAGGCCGCGGCCGGCAGCACCTGCGTGGCGAGCGCCTGGTCGACGGCGAAGAAGCAGCCCTGGCCCAGCCCGAGCACGACGCTCCCCACGACCGCCATGCCCGCCGAGGGCCAGCCGGCCAGCAGCAACGCCGCCAGCGCCTGCGCTGCTCCGGAGAGGAGCACGAAGACCCGGCGTCGCCCGACGCGGTCGCTGAGCCGACCCAGCACGACGGCGGAGAGCACGGTCATCACCATGTAGATCAGGCTTGAGCGCACGAGGAAGCCCTCGGGGTCGTCGAGGTCGAGCCCGTAGGTGAAGAAGTAGAGCAGCATCGTCGTGCCGATCGCGTTCCCGAGGTTGATGAGCACGCGGCTGAGCAGGGTCCAGCCGAAGTCCGGGTGCTGCCGGGGGTCGATCCACAGCGAGCCGGCGACGGTGCGGGCCGTCAGCGGCGGCAGGCTCGCCGCCTGGGCGCGGGTGAGCACCGGCTCCGGGTGGGTGGCGAGGAACGGTACGGCGAGCAGGGCGAGCAGCACCGCGATCGCGACGTAGCCGGCCAGCTGACCGGTGAAGACCGCGGTGACGAGCACCAGGCCCAGCAGGATGCCGATCGCGTTCGGGGCCGAGATCCAGCCGGACACGTACCCGCGCTGGCCCTCGGGGACGTGGTCGCTCATGACGGCCGACAGCGCCGCCGAGGCGACGCAGAAGCCGGAGAGCGCCACGGTCCAGCAGACGACGATGCCCAGCAGCGTCGACTGGGCGCCGAGCAGCACCAGGCCGACGCCGAGGAGGCCGACGCCGGCGGCCACCCACGGACGGCGTCGGCCGTACCGCGACCGGGTGCGGTCGCTCAGCGCGCCCGCGACCGGGTAGACGACCACCGCGACCAGCCCCGCGATGCCCGACACCACCCCGAAGTACACGAGCGTGCGCAGCCAGTCGTCGGTCGGCAGCTGCTCGTCGACCTGCGCGGGGAGCAGCAGCTGGAGCGGGGCGAGCTGCCCCATCCACAGGCCCAGCCAGGCCAGGGAGAAGACGGTGACCCAGCGCCCGCGGACCGGTCGGACCGGCTCGTCGAACGCCGCGGGTGGTGCGTCCCCGGGACCCGGGTGGTGCCGGAACTGCTCGGCCATGCGGGTGACCTCTCGCGGACGGGCGGCGCGGAGCGGGGCGTCGGCGGGATCGGGCGACCCCGGTGCGGTCCACGATCGCACCGCCGCGCTCTCCGCGGTCCGGCTACGACGAAGAAGTCGGCGCCGATCGCACCGTCAGCAGGCTGTCGCCGTGGACGGCATCGACCTCGACGTCACCGGTCTCGCGGAAGCCGAGCTTCGCGCGAGCACCCGCCGCGAGGCGACGTTCCAGTCCCGGACCGTCGCCCGGAGCCGGTGGTGGCCGGCCGCGGTGGCGAGCTCGACGACCGCCGACGCGGCCTCGGTGGCGTAGCCGCGGCCTCGGTGGCGTAGCCGCGGCCGTGCACCTCGCGGAGCAGCTCGAAGGCCAGCTCGGGCTCGTCGGAACCACCCTCGCCGGGGAGGAGCAGCCCGCAGTAGCCGATCACGTCGCCGGCCTCTCGTCGCTGCACCGTCATGAGGCCCGCCGTCGGGTCGTCCCTCTCCCGAGCGATCCGCGCCGCCAGGTCCGCCACCGTCGGGCGTCCCTCGGCGTCGATCCGGCGGTGGGCCGGCACCCGCGGGTCGCGCTCGGCCCACAGGCGTCGTACGACGGCGGCGTCCTCGGCGGCGCGCGGCCGCAGGACGAGGCGCTCGGTCTCGACGCGGGTGTGCTCCGACCACAGGGGCATGGCGGCATCGTGGCACTTCCGCGAGCATGGCGGGATGCGCATCCTCGAGCACGGGTCGTCCGGCACGGTCGTCCAC
>Ga0208794_1000951_pt1 | contig 14989 bp, 30 predicted proteins | sample 32_taG_FD_184106 | JGI IMG/M metagenome (GOLD analysis project Ga0208794, IMG submission 184106) | Marine viral communities from the Gulf of Mexico - 32_GoM_OMZ_CsCl metaG (SPAdes) (version 2) | ecosystem: Environmental > Aquatic > Marine > Oceanic | place: Atlantic Ocean: Gulf of Mexico... | reverse complement strand
GGGATCAGGATCAGTATCAGTATCAGGACTGCCGGGAGTGGTGACTGGTTGATCTATTTCAGTATTTATATTAGCTGTGCCAGTATTTGCCCCGATGTTGCTGCCGACGAGGTTGTAATTATTAATCGCACCTCCTCCTGCGCCGCCGCCGAAACCAAGCATTGCAGTCGTACCAGTCTGAGGCTGTGGCCTCATACTCAAAGCATTGCCCCTACCTTTTGTCTGCTGCATTAAAGAGAGGAACGGATTAAGTCCTCCAGTAGCTTCATCGTCATCGCTAAATAACCCGGCTAAATCGATACCAAAGAGACGTCCAGCCGGACGAAATTGGGTGCTAGTCATCCTCAGACTGGTTCACATATACAACTAATTTAGCTGTTTTTTAGCCAATAGCGACTGATATCAAATCCAGGTCCACATACTGATTTTAAAGTTCTGGATATCCTGGACGCTTCCTCGTAATCTTTAAATCGTTTTGCTTTTTCTTTATCCTTCGTATATGAACAAAGTAATTTTTTACTTGTATTCAGACAGTCGAGAACATACTCGTCATTACGAGTCACAATCCAAACTTCTCTAAAGCTGAGAAGTGGCATGGCGCTACGTTGCTCATCTGTATACAATCTTCCTGTTAACTTACACTCTGCTGCCTTATCTGTCTTTTTTAATTTTTCTGTCTTAACTTTTACAGTCTCCTGTATAAGACCATTTTGTTTAAGTGTTTTATTTAGTTTTCTCGCAGCGTTTGCAGCGATCAGAGGTTTTGCATAATGCTCCGTAGTCATAATCATGCACCCATCTGTCTTCACGCACCCGACATAACCGCTGTCAGTTTTAGCGGTAAAGACGTCACGCTTTTCGTCTTGGGGTAACCAAACAGTAATCAAATTCATTTTTCTGCCCAGGAATCTCCGACGTTTGCGTCGCATTTAACGGGAACTTTACTCAAAACAGACTCGGCTGCAAGTCTCATTTCGGTCTCAAGCACTTCTTTAAAGTGATCTGCTTTGCTTTCGACCGCTTCGAAAATCAATTCATCGTGCACCGTGGCAATCGGACGGAAGTCATCGTTTATCAATTTTCCTAGGCGGGCGATTGCAAGCTTCAGTATGTCCGCCCCTGCTCCCTGGATCAGGGTGTTGGCGCAGGTGGTCATGGCCGCGTCGTCGTAACTCAGCAACCTTCTCCTTCCAATAGGTGTTCTTACATAAGTCCAACCGTCCTGGACCATAGCGTTTCGTTCTCTGTGCCATTCCTTGAGTCGAGGGTAAGCACGGTGGAAACCTGAGTGAGCCACCTTAGCTTCAGATAATGAAATGATGTTACCTGAACTAGCAGCATATGTTTTGTATTTTTTGAAACCCATGCCGTATAACAAAGCAAAGTTCAACGTCTTACCCATCTGACGCTGAGACTTCTCCACTTCATCAATCGGCACATGATAAATCAAGCTTGCAGTAAGTGAGTGCAAATCCGCCCCATTTTGGAAAGCCTCGATCATTTGGGGTATGCCAATTAGCTCTGCTGCCAAACGAAGCTCAATCTGCGAATAGTCCGCGATAACGAATTTGAATCCTTTTGAAGGTACGAAACATTCTCTGAACTCTTTGTCTCTAGGCACTTGTTGAATATTGATCCCCCAAGACTCTTTTTTCTTATTACCTGTTACACGTTTGGAGCCAGAGCTTGTGAAGCGCCCGCTGTTGGCTCCGTATGAGTTGTACCCACTGTGCATCCTCGAGGATACAGGGTTGATGTTGGTCAGAATTTTTTCAACGTGGGCAAGAGCAGTTTCAAGCTTCGTTCGTTTTCTAAGGAGGTTTAGTGTTTCGTCATCGCTGTCAAACTCGCTTAGTGCAACTTGAGACAGCGTTTGTTTTCCAGTTCTAGCGTCAGTTGGTAAAGCAGTGCCGATCTGATTGAAACATCGGACACATTGTGCATTAGATCCAGGATTGAACTCCTTTTTGGCGTTCTTTCCGATGGCGATTGCCCCATCGGCCCTTCGTGGGAGTTTAAATTCATCTTGAAGCCGACTATCAAGGGACTCACAAAATAATCTAGTAGCTGTGTCTAGCTCCTGCTGTTTTAAATGTTGTAGGGCTCTTACTTTACTGACATCCACACCGAAACCATAGTGACACATCAATGCCACTGGGCGGATGACCTGACTCTCGAGAGTGTAGACCTCGAGGAGGTTTTCAGCTGCCAGTTCATTGAGCTGAAGCGCGGCGATCTGCGGAAGAATATCGACGTCTTTTGCTGCGTATGTAATTTGATCTAAAGACAATTCTTCAGCACTCCAATCTGAAATCTGCTGTTCTTTAGAGATTTCGATTTCGAGTCTTCTTGCTACAACAGCTTTTAAGGAGCAACTCACGTCTCCGAAAAAAACTTTCTCGGTCTTCGGACTTACTTTCTTTTCTTTATATCCTGCTCGCAGGCAGCGCTCAGCTATGAACGTATCGAATATTTTTTTCTTATAGTCGATACCCAGTTTGAGAAAAAACTGTAAGTCAAAATTAGCGTTGTGAAAAAGAAGCATCTGCCTCGACTCTATGAGTGCCTTCAGACCGTCTATGTCTTTGCACTTGAAGAAATCGATTACATATACGGTTCTGTCTTTGACGTCTTCTTGCGTCGTGCAGAGTTGTAGAAGTCTCGGTTCGTGCACTCGCGCATCGAGCCCCGTGGTCTCGAAGTCAGCGCAGAGTTTGGGGATTGTCCATAACTCAGCAAGAGCAGCTTCAAACTCTTGGCGGTTGGTGATGTAGTTGACGTTCATAGCATTAAAAAAGGACCGCTTAATTCGCGGTCCTATGAGGTTAGCCCGACTTAGCTAATCAAGCTTTGCGAGTGTTCCAAAAATTCAAGATGAACTGATCGACATCTGCCCAGGTGTCCGCCAACACTTGACCTGACTCAGTAAGCTCCAGACGATAGACCTTACGTTGAAGGTGATTCTCAGTACCTTTGAGCTCTTTGTCAGCTGAGCCAAATTCAATCTGCTCATCGACTTTGATGAATCCAGTCTGCTTCAGATAAGCAGTGCCTTCTCGAAGCGCACCGTATACAGGAGAGCTGTGGTAAGTGAGCAGACCTTTTTGAGGTTTAGCTACAAAAGGCATGAACTGTCCTTGAACTCGTTTGAATCCTGCAAACAATTCTGACTGTGCCTCTACGTCGCGGTCCCAGAGGTCATTAACTTGATTGACAGCGATCTCTCGGATTGTGCAGGCTTTACCGAAAGACAAGCTGTGAACGACCATAGCTGCGCCAACGTTCTTCAGGCTCTTGTAACTGCAGAGCTCTTCTAACGCTTGATCGAGTGTGATCTTTTTGACTTCCATCTGGCTGATGGTGTGTCGTCCCCGATTTTGCTTCCGTTTTTTGATTGAAGGTGACGTAATCGCAAGCTTGGCAGCGAGGGTTGCAAGCTCAGGGTGTTTCTTTTCAATGCTGAGACTGAAGAGTTTGCTGCTGTCGAGGAGTTTGGTGTCGACGTGGTCCATTAAGTCCACTGTGACGGTTGGTGCTTCGCTTCCGATTGACAGAAGAGTTTTGGCTTCGGATTCCTTTAGTTGGATTCCGGCGATTTCAAATTTGACTTGCATGTTGTTGGCAATCAACTTGCACAGCGTAATGACATTCTTTGACTCGTCAACTGCACTTTATTTTTGTAATATCCTTTTCGACATCCATCACTATGTTCCACAATTCGTACTTAGTGCACCTAATGACATGATGTAACTCGTGAAGCGAGTCACAAGAATAATTTTTAGTTATGTAAGGTTGTATTCGTATAGTTTTTTCTGATCGAGGGTGACCATCCAGTCCTATCATCAAAACATTGAATATCTCTGGGCCGGTCAGGTAGGTAATCAATCGATCCTGATATGAAGTCACCTTGACAGACTCGTCCAGGTCAGTGAGGCACCCCGCAATCCAGTCGAGCAGCTCTTTCGAGGCATTAAGGTGCATATATTGCTCCGCAATGCTCTCGAAACTTTCTACTGCTTCCCTAACGGAATTCACGGTGCTCCAGATTAATAAACTTACGCTAGATCTTATTTAACTTATAGCTTTTTGAAATAGAGCAGAGTTCTCTGCATCTTCACAGATATCTACAAGATGCACCGTATCACAGAATCTTGTCAAACTCTGACTCTTCTTACCTATGCAGAAGGCGTGAACGTCAAGGTGTTTTGAGTCTTTGAAGAGGTTGAACTTACGAACAGTGGCATCAGTAACTTGGCACTCTCCGTCAGTGATAATAAGTATGTCTGCTTTAGGATCGATTTCAGCGCGAGAGTAAGCGTGCTTCATTACTTGGTCAAATGAAGTTCCCCCTCGAGTAAACCAAGCCATCAGAAATTCAAGAACTTCCTCGCTACTTCCAGAGCGTGGCTCCAGAATGATGCTTTGGTTGATGCCTGTGTCAAACAAATGGACTTGTATCTCGCGGTTGTCTTTTGAGCACTGTTCTGCGATTACATAAGTGATTGCCTTCGACCAAAGCTCCGATGACCCAGCCATCGAGCCTGAGATGTCGACATACATGACAACAGGACCACGGTCGACTTCCTTAGTCTTAGCTTCGAAGTCTTTACTGAGGATTGTTTTTTGGGAATACTTGTAAGCAAACAGTGCTTTGCCTTTGGTGGTTGCAGCAAGGGCAATCTCAGAAGGAAAAGCTTTCGTCACGTCGTCAGACATCTTTGCTCCAACGATGTCGCTGTAACTAGAGCGTTGGTTTTTCGCACGTAGTCGTTTTGTCCAAGACTGTTTGAGACCGCCCAGTTTTTGAGCCAACTGCACAAGTCTTTTGTTTTTGCGGAGCCGTTGAGCTAGTTCTTGCTTTTGTTTAACGTCATCGAGGCGTACCCCGAAACCCTCGTGGTCTCCAGCCAGGCTGCTCATGGCTTCCTGAATGTCTTGAGCTTCTTGCTGAGCTTTTTCGATTGAATAATCAATGTCAGCTTTGTATCTGTCGTGGTGCTCGTTGAGTGTGTCTTCAATGGCCTGACCAAGCTCTTTACCTTTTTGCCTCAGCTCTGCAGCTTTCTGCGTGTCGCCCTGCTGCATTGCCTCAACAAACTCTTGTCGAATGTCCGCAAGATTCTTCGACATTGAAGTCATCGCAGCCTGAACACCATTGTCTTCAGACATCATTTCTTCGAGGAGCTCGCTCAGTTCGTTCAACACACAGACAGCTGTGTTGCCTGATTCGAAATGTCTTCCCAAACAGTTTTGTTGAATCGATGCGTAAACATGACTGTTGGCAACATCGATAAGAATGTTGTTCCAGAACGCATTTTCAGGCTTGTAGCCCTTTGGCATCGAGGGTGTCTCACCGTTTTGTTTCTGCCGAAAGTAATTCTCCATCTCGTCGAGAGACACAAGAGGAGTAACTTCGCCACCTGAATAAAAAAACTCAAAGAGCTCTTTTCCAAAACGACTCAGCTGTCTGATCTCGAATCGATCAGTGAAATACTTGACCTGGGGCCTAGTTTCCCTGACAAAATCAGGCCACAAGAAATCCGTGAGAGCGGAGACAGAAAGAACTAGGGGATCAGATCCGGCGAGTCTTAACAGTTCTGTTGTTGATTTCATTTCGAGTAGCGAGAAATAGCTTCTGAAACTTGGTCAGCGTTGTGGTTGATGTTTTGACAAAGCTTGGTTGCTTTCATTCTTTGAGTAGCAGTGAATCTGACTTTGCTGCTGTCCAGTGCTTCTTCTGCTTTACCAGCAATGTGACGCAGCTCCTTGAGAATTTTTTTGAGCTTTTGCATGTGCTCATTAACCTCAGGAAGGTTGCTAATGCTGCGAGTACGCAAAGAGTTGAACTCATTCATGATGCCGTTAGAGGCTTTTGAAAGAGAACGAAGGAACTGATCAGCGGTTGGTACAACTTGATCTACAACTTCCTTGATTGTTTCTAAATCTTCTTCCGATTGGTAAACGATGTGATGAAGTGTGGAGTGTAAGTACTCAGGGTGCAGAGCGTCATCACCTTGCACCACAGCCCAGCCACGCAGAAACCTGAGAATCTGGACGCGGCGTCGGTCAGAAATAATCATGCCTCTGCTTTCGAGCATGTCCATGCACTCAGTGAAGATGTCGATGAATTCTTCAGAAGCTTCGACTTCGTTAGCTGCTTTCTGCAGGGTCTCGAGGCTTTCGATTGTTAGTTCTGACTCCACCGCAGGTCGTTTACCCGACAACGCCCAGCCATAAAGCTTTCGTTTGCTCGTGGGTTTTTTGAGTCCTTCGATGGTTGGACGGAAAAGAAAACGATCACAGAATGCCTGGAGTGATTCTTCTGTTGGAAAAGAGTTTGTTGCTGCTACGACTGATTTGATTTTCGTTTGTACAAGTTCTTTGCCGTTGTTAAAGGTGCGCTCATTCAGAACCTGAAGAAGCGAATTCAGCACAGCGGAGCTACCGCGAAACAGTTCGTCGAGAAAAGCTATGTTGCTGTCGGGGAGATAGCCTTTGATGTCCCGCGTGTATTCATCTTCGAGCAGTTTCGATACAGCGACTGGACCGTAGAGCTCTGAGGGATCGGTGGTCGGGGAAAGAAGGTAACCAAAGAACTTACTTCCGCTGAAACCGTTAGCGATCTGCCTGACCAGCTCTGACTTGCCTGTCCCTGGTGCACCAAACAAGAAACAGTTTTGCTCAGTGATGATCGAGGCAATGACTCCGTCGATGACATCAGTGCGCTCAAGAAATGTGTTGTTGAGACTTACTCGAAAGTTTTGAAGAGAAGTGAAAGTAGAGCTGTCCATGATCAGAAAAATTTGCGTTTAGATTTTTTGTGAATGTCGATCGACCCTGCGTGGAGCAGACGTTCAAAAGTCGCAGTCTTCTGTCGACTTGATCTTGGTCTCTTTAAGCTCCTCAGCAATTGAGTCCATGAAGGAAGCTCCAACCAGAAGTTCCTTAGTTTTGCCAAATACCTGTGAAAGATGCTTGGCGCGGTGCTTGTAAACACCTGTCTGAGCTTCGATTTCCGTTTCAAGCGCTTGGAGATCATCGAGGGATTTGCAGTTTGGGATTGCTTGGAGAAGAGTTTCGTAAGAATTTGAAAGAGTGAGAGACATCTGTAGAGCCTCGAATCCTTTAGACGAATCCTTACCCTTGACGATTGCCGTGGCCTCGTCGCGTATTTCTTGGCGTATTTCGGAATAACGCCTGAAGGCATTCATCCTTTCGATACCCTTGGGAGCATCGCGCATCGTTTCCCCGACACGAATTAGATCATGGAGGAGCGACGTGATTCCATTGAGCGATGGGCAGTGTTTGGAAGCAAGTTGCAGGTGAGAATGAATGTACTGCCAAGTCCCTCGCCTTTTAGGGTTGTTCGAAAGAACTCTTTCTCCGACTTTGCTAGCGGGACGCACATCGAGATCATCGAGAAGCTCAGCGACTTTCGCAAGACTCGAATCGAGCGCCCCGTCTTGAGCTGCTTTCAAAACTTCCGAGGTGTTGATTGCCGCTTGCTCTTGCATTTGTGATGCAAGGTCGTTTGGATCATCCACCCGTTCAAGCGAAGCAGGGTAAGGACCGACGACACACACGTTGATGGGGCTCGAAAACTCTTTCACTGTGGGAAAGATTTTCATGTAAGCCTCGCGGACCATGGCTAGTTCCTGTTGGTCCTGGAACAGCGGAGAAAAGAAATCATCGATGGTGGCTTGCCACTTCCCAAACTCCTCCGACCACAGTTCTTTTAACGAGCTGTTGAAGTCAGCGGCTTTTGCTCTGATCTCATCGATGCGATGCATCGCATCTTCGAAGTAATCAGGGTGCAAGAAGTGGACATCTCCGTGTGAGATTGTGCAGTCCCGGTACAGATATTTCTGCAAGAGCCTCAGCTCATCCAAGTAAGTCTTCAGGGCGCTCGATAGGTTGGGTCTGATTGACAGAGCGTTGGCACGCTTGAGGGTATCGATGACTGACGGAGGCAGCTTGTAGTCCTCGAAAGCAATCTGTACGCTTTGTCGCACTGAAGCATTGACGGAACAATGCAGGATGAAAACTTCAGGGTTACTCATTTGGTGATGCGCTTGTAGGCCGTGGTGACTTTCTCAGTGACGAAGTCAAGTCCTTTGATCTTGAGCTGCTCAATCAAACTCTTGCGCTTGCTTTTCAGCAGCTTCAACTCTCGCTCAGCTTTCTCAATTCGGATGTCAAGCTTCGCCAGTTCATCGCATGGAACAGGGAGCCGACTGACGCGAACGATTACTTGAGTCCCAATCTCGGGGAACTTGAATGGAGATTCAGGTCCCTGAAACTGCTCTAGCTCTACGCCTTTGGTGTCGGCGATAGCTAGAGATGTGTTCAGTGTGTCGCGAGACGCTTGCCATGGTGTGCCGAAGGCTTCGTCTACTTGAGCGAGTGCTTCGTCACAAGCTGCCCAGAGCTTGGCGGTGTCGAAGGCTTTGGAGCGAAGGTCGTCGATTTTCATGTTGTTGAGATGTGATGGAGTGATCTACTGATCACTGAGCATACTGTAGCGACACAGCTGCTGGTTGTCAACAGTGTGTGCTTCGCTACATCCTTGTGCTTTCTACAGATAGTACAAACAGAAACTTTTAATTAAAAACTTTTTCATACAAGGAATGAATTAAACAACTTGTCACTAAATGTGTGTTGTTAAAGAGACAGACAACGTTACAAAAAGACTTTGTTCACATTGTTCCAGGTTCAGAATTTAGGAATAATATTCTGAGTCGGAAGATTTGAATCACCTGAATCTCCTAATGACGGAAGTTCTCCGCCGAGTCCAGGAATCAACTCAGTCACCATTTCAGTGACCTGTAACTTTGCCTGAGAAATGATCGAAGGCAGTCTCGAGTAAAGAAGTGCTGTGCCAGTCAGCATCCCGGCTGACATCAGAAAACTTAGAACCGCGAGGGTGTCAATTAACTTTCTCAAGGTACTCTTTCTCCTTGTTGTAAGGCGGATGAGAATAGAACTCGATTAAATCATAGACATAAGGAACTAACCAGGTTGGCGGCCAACAGTATTCCCAGTTGTCTGGGCGCATACAGCCGACCACCACTACCCGGTAAAAGGACCAACCGTAGTTGGCCCATGTCCTTACTTTTCAGAACAGGCTGAACTTGGCACCAGCTTTGATGCCGACGGTCAGTTCGTCGCCCGTGATGAAGGAGACTTCACCATAGACGGGACCACTGCCGATACCAGCCTTACCGGAGATTTCGATCTCGCTTTCGCCAGAATCAGGAATCAAAACGGCTGGACCCGCTTGCACATAAGCACCGTTGTCAAACTCATAACCGACGTGGCCTTCAACGATTGCAGAACCGAAACCGCTGTCAGAACCGAAGCCGGTGTTGAGCTCAGGGTTCACGAACACTTCGCCTGCCATGCCTGCACCACCAAAGGTGAGGAGAGCAGCGACTGCACCGAGAGCAGACTTGATCATTTTGGTAAAGAAAAACCGTTTTAACGGTAGGCATATTTGCTAGGTGAGTCGTTCTGATGTGTGCCAATTTTCAATGTGCATTCCTTAACGCAGTCAACGTCTGTATCGTTTCTTGTGTGATTTTAATCTCCTCTTTATCAAGGTTCTCATCTAATCTCTCTAACTCAGCTTGAAAGCTCCCGATTGTGTGATCCTGGTTTTTCCTAGGTAACCTGCAATACGTTTCAATAAACGAAACAGAAAGCGGCGTTCTCATGCAGCGTGGGCTCCAGCATCATCCAGATAAGGTTGCCACAGGTTCTTACCTTTGTCTGAGAGAGATATGTAAAACAATCTCCCGTCTACTGATGATGTCTCTCGAGTGATCAAACCATGCTTTTCGAGATCCCTTAACACCCTGTGAATCGTTGTCTTTGAGAGGTTGCTCAGGTTTGGGATGTCGTTCATGGTGCTGCTTAAGACAGGGAAAGGCTCTGCCTCTGCAACGTTTACGAAGACGGTGAAGTGACAGATGCTGAACGTTTTGCACTGAGCTCTGAACTTCGCGAGGAGAATAGATAGTTTCATTTGTTAAACGCTGCAAGAGGAGCGCAGTAGTAGGCATCACCGACCACTGTGGTTAAGTGAATGAGCGTTCTGTGATGTGCGACACCGCACTCTTGTTTAGCTTGTTTATTTAGTTGTACTTGCATGCCTCTCGTGAGCAACATACCAACACCTGCGCTTGCACAGACAATCAGAAAAGTGGGGATGAATTTGTTCATTGTGTAACGTGCGGAACTTACGTGAATTTCAGATAAGTGTTACAGTAACAACAGATACGGATTTGCAAATGTCACCTGTCGTTGTTGATTTCCTTGGCAAAAAACGTGCTCAGTTCAAGCGTGCTCAAAAAGTGCAAATGCTTGAGAAGAAGCGTGATGTGATCGAGGGACGTAATGTCCTGGTTTACCGGGGTGTTCCCTACGTTCGCTACAACGCACGATGAATCCTCTGCTCGGGCTAACACTCAGGCTGGACTACGATCTGCCGACGTACGATCCAGAAGTGCACGAACGAAAGAAAACGTTCGCATTTCTGACGTACCGTGGCGTGACGTATGCCAAGTGGGTAGACCTCGAGTCCAGAGGACCTGCCAGAATCTGGGCTATTGGATAGTCCTGGTTAAGTCACTCACCTGAATAAGCTCCTCCAAAAGCTTCAATCCTTGAAGTGTGGAGGGCTGAAGTTCATAGGATCGTTCCAGCTTGAGGCGCATGTCGTCCTTGAGCTGGATTCTTTCTGTCGGACTCATAGAGTCGAGCATGAACAAAATCGCTTCGCTGTAGTGTTCTGCGGTGTTAGCCATTGATGTGAAGGACTTGTGAAAGTTGATGTTCAGGCACTCTACGCGGAAACGTGAAAGCCTGTGCGTGTGATGGAATACTACGCCACTGGTGCTTAACACCAACGACTTTGCTTAAGGTTTGCCAATACCACTTGCCCTGCACCTGAATGATCTCAGTGCATCCGTTGAACTCACGCATCAGAGCGTTGATTCTGGATTTAGTGGTAAGCGTTGTGAACCCGTGGTGATTAACCTCGAGCTCATCCTCAGTCAATTTGCATATGCATTTTGAGTAAAGGTAGACATTGACTCGCTTGGATAAACCAGGAAAGTCGATAACCTCAACCCTTGTGTTCCTTAGGCTGAAGTCTTTCTCCTTTCTTATCGCGTCGAGCATTTGCTCTTCGATTTTTCTCGGCATTGGAGATTCGTCGTCTGACATAGAAAGCAGCCTCAGGATGTTCTTGTCGGAGTTGATTTACTCGTTCATTAGCCTGATCCCAGGATTCACAGTCTTCTACAATTACACCCCGACCTCCTGTGGTTGCGTCATACCTTCTGATATGTAATATCTGTGTCAAGCTACGGGCAGGGCTCAAAGTCGTTGGGCAAAACTGCATAGACGAGATCATACTGCCCGTCATGTTCATTCTTGAACTTAACTAAAGCATCGATTGAATCTTCAGCTGTAACAACAGTTTTGGTCAGGTTGTGGTCTGCATCTCGATAGCGAATGAGAAAAGTCATGAGCATACCTGAGTCTTTGAAAAACCAAATTTCTCAGTGATCTTATCGCGTTGGCGATCACTCCTTAGCTTTGATGCAAGCTTTGCAACATGATCCATCACTTTGAGTGTTTCTTCAGTGGTCGAGCCCTCGGGCATACCCTTCTGGACAACCCCAAAACATTCAAAAAACAGATCTGCTGCTTCCGAGATCTCAGCAGGAGTCAAAGGTTTAGTGTCAAGCATCGATGTGAAAATAAGGGTGATCAGTGTCAAGAACTTGATTTTGACCCGATGCAAATACAAACCGATCAATCGGTAGGTATTCGTCGGTTGCAGAACAATATACCGTGGGCACACAGTCCAGTTGCTCTTTGTCAAGAACCTCAAGGATTTGAAGCAGTGTCCTGTAAGTTGGTGCGTTTCCTGAGGTAGACATTGGTTTAGGATTGCTTTGGGATCAGGCTAAGCGGCCCATACAAGCGTGCTCGGTTGATGCCGAAAAGCTTTACGTTGGCCTTCCCTATCATCATTATCTCAGACGAATCCGACCGAGTAACGATCAACGTCTGGCTCATCTTTGAAATAAGCATTTACCACAGCGACAGCGACGTGGTCACACTCTGTGTCTCGTAGTCCGAACTCCACGAAGTTATTCAGAACTGTGTAGACGTTGAACAAAGCTGACTTAGGATCTTTCGATCGCTTCAGTGCTTTCTCGCAGTAAGTGTTAATTAGATCCACAACCTCTTGCGGTGTGTCTAAGTAACATTGCCAGTCTTCAAGTGACATGGGAAGCTTGTAAGTTTTGGTCATCATTTGACTCCGTCTTTGAGTGTGAATGGGGCGGTGAATTTATCTGGTGCTTTATCGATGTCAGCTTTAAGTGAGGTGTAAAGTTGATCGAGAAGCAGCCGAGTCATGTCTGAAACGTGTTCTCTGTTATGAGAAACAGCAGCAGCAAGTTCTTGGAAAGCAGATTGGATGTGAGTCATGAGTCAGTCGGGTTTGTAAGTAATTCGAAAGGGTTCTTTGCTGATGCTTTGATACTTCTGGAGAAACCTTTCGGCACTCTCTTTCTCTAAGCATTTTCGCCACTCGTCCCACATGTAAATCAGTTCGCCGTCAACCAACCTGAGCTGACGGCATTCGACTATGTACATGAGGCAGGCTCCGTAAGTTCAAGAAGTTCATCGCAAGTTCGTATTTTCGCTTGATATTGTTGGAGGTGATAAATCCGACTATCTACATACACACCATCTAAATCTTTCCATTTAAGAACCTCTTTCCTAATTTTTAGAGAGTACATTTTCTGACCTGCCATACTTTCAAAATGTTCTTTGTAACAGATCAAAGCGTTGTGAATAAATTTCACTTGGTCAGCTGTGAACTTCATGTCAGTTGGTGACATACTTACCTCCAGAACCGTGAGCCTCAACAAAAATGTCAGTCTTGGCACCGTCACACAGTGAGCAGGTGATGCACTGAGCCTGACTGTTGTCTGCCGTGGCTGGGCAAAGCTTGCCACTGAATGACTGCCCACCTTTGGCAACGACGGCGAACGTCTTCCAACCGTGAGCACTGGCGTCGAGATACTGTGCGAACGAATCACACGAAGCTTGGAACACTCCCTTGCACCACTGTGCCCAGGGTTGTGTCCACTGATGTGTGTACCCTGTGTGACCAGCAGCACGCTCATTGAGAATCGTCACGAGCGTTGAGTCGATCATTGCCGGATCGCCATAAGCACCCCAGCGAATCTTCCGATCCTCAATGACTGCTAGGTCGAGATCACTTAGCTTGCCGTAGATGCCACGCTTGTATGACTTCCAAACAGCAGCAGGAGCCTGACCCACATTCACATAACAAGAACGTGAACCGTCGGACTGTTTACGGTGTGGGCAATCACCACAAACGGTGTCATCCGCACCGAGGTTTACAGCGTCCACAGGGTGAATGTTTTCAGTCAGAATCCAAACCTGACACATGTTCCCCGTCTTAGTGTTGCCTGAGTCCATGGTCATGATGACCACGAAAGGACAACCGTTGACTGGTGATGTTCCGTGTTGAAGAACGTAGCCTTTGAACTTAGTCATTGATCGGATCCTTTTCGAGTGCGGTTTCTAATAGTGAATACAGTTTGTGTTGAATGCCGTGGATTTTTGCGTGCTCAGTAGCAGTGGCCCACCAATTACCCTTGCCTGCTTCTTCCAACTGGTCATCAAGTAAACCAGTCAGATAGATCAATTCGTCTTTAGTTAGTTCCATGATTAAAAACTTTGTGCAACTTTAGTGGCGAGCTTGTCTACAACATCTGCCCCACGATTGTCCTCGCGGAAACAAATCCTCCATTGCTCGTATTCATCGTCATCGAACTTCTCGTTCGAATTGTGATACCGATCGTAGAAAGCAAGTGCATTAACGATCGCGTACTTCTCATCGTGTGAGATAACCAAATGAATGCTCATTGTTCTTGTGAATAGAAAAGTCTTCAGTGAAGTTCGAGTGATACTTGAAGTCATCGTCAACAACTTCTCTCACCCAGTCATTGAATTGTTCATCAGTTTCAAACGGTTGTGGATGACAATCGCGGTCATAAACAATCGTGCGAGTGACAATGATGCGCTTGATGTTCTTAGCCATTGAGATCATCCTCCATAATTAGATCATCGATGTCAGTGCAGAACTCAACGAGTATGCACTCCATGCCCTCAATCCGATCGATTATATATTTCGGAGCCTTAACTTTCTCTAATAAACGAGAGACTTTCTCCAGCTCATCCATTGCGAGACAGGCATCATCGAGACGTTCTCTGTTAGTCACTGTTCAGCCCTCCTCTCGTCATAAAGTTTCCACGCTTGATCTGGCGTGGGGTTAGGAACAATGTGGACTAGCTGTTCATTAGCTGAACAAATACCTGACCACTTAGCAATAGCTTCGGACAGATCTTTTGCATAGATGTGAGTGAACTCACGCCTATGCTCAGTAGCATCGAGCCAGTGAAAGTACAGAGCAAGAAAACGATTCATGATCAGATGATGTTGATGTGGTTAGTGATGCCGACATGTTTAGCCATAGAACTAATAGCTTTCTGTAAATAATCTCGCTCTTCATCTGTTATGTCTTCGCCTGTTAGTTCCTCCCAGTATTCCATTCGATTGAAAGCAGAATCAATTGCTTCCCACTTCAACTGACGTTTGCGGATGTTGGTAATACTCATGATCAAGAATCCTCATCGGGTGTGTGATACTTGTGCCACCAATCTTCCACGTTCTTGTTGACGTGGCATTGGCATTCTGTATATGTATCGAATGATCTCTTGGTCAGAGGATCATTGTGCGGTACATAATCCCACTGCATGTAGAACATGCCACTGTATGGGCACTTAACTATCTTGCCCACACGTTGATCGCCTTCGCCAATAGGATCACACAAATACACATACTTGTATGCGTTGTGTAGAACATAACTAGCGGGCT
>Ga0208794_1000950_pt1 | contig 15029 bp, 11 predicted proteins | sample 32_taG_FD_184106 | JGI IMG/M metagenome (GOLD analysis project Ga0208794, IMG submission 184106) | Marine viral communities from the Gulf of Mexico - 32_GoM_OMZ_CsCl metaG (SPAdes) (version 2) | ecosystem: Environmental > Aquatic > Marine > Oceanic | place: Atlantic Ocean: Gulf of Mexico... | reverse complement strand
ACCAAGGGCTATGCCTCGTTCGACTATCAGATGATCGGCTACCGTCAGGATGCGCTGGTCAAGATGTCTATTCTGGTCAACGACGAACCTGTGGATGCGCTCAGCACTATGGTGCACCGCGACCGCGCCGAAATGCGCGGCCGTGCCATGGTTGAAAAGCTTAAAGATCTGATCCCGCGTCACATGTTCAAGATCCCTATTCAGGCGGCCATCGGCGGCAAGGTGATCGCGCGCGAAACCCTATCGGCAATGCGCAAGGATGTGACCGCGAAATGCTACGGCGGCGACGCCTCGCGGAAACGCAAGCTGTTGGATAAACAGAAGGCGGGTAAGAAGAAAATGCGCCAGTTCGGCAAGGTCGACATCCCGCAAGAGGCATTTATCTCTGCCTTGAAGATGGACAGCTAAGACGATTGTTGAAAGGGGCGCTTCATGCGCCCCTTTTCGTTGGAACGACACCAAAGGTCAGGGCAGCTCTGTCATCTGTGCCGGCACCGCCCCACCGTCCAGCAGCCGCGCCAGACAAGCGTGGGTGAACCCCCAGATATCTTCGTCATGCACCAGATGGTGGGTCAAAAACCCCAAGGGTTCCTGCGGGTCCGTCAGCCCTTTGCGGCGGTCCTGCAGCAGTTTGGTGATATCCGCAATCAGCGTGTCCGGCGGGACAAGGCTGCGGGTGCCGCGCCAGAAAATCGGGTCGATATGGGTGTTGATCTGCACCAGCCCCGGGGCGGCAATCCGGTTATTCCGCGGCAGATAGGTCGACACCCCGACATAGCCTGCGTCTGCCAGCACCGGCAGCAACCCATCGTCCAACCGGTTCCACGGCGGCACAAAGATCGGCAGCAGGTCGTCGCCGAAAAGCTCTTGCATCCGGTTCAGCGCTTGGGCGAGCTCGTGGGCAGCATCGGGGCGCGGGTGTCCGAACTCTGCCTTTTTCGCCCCGTCGGGCGCGTGGCTGATATGCTGCCAGCCATGCACCAGCGGACGGATCAGCAGACGGTCCTTGCTATAGGCGGCAAGCGCGGGGTCTGCATGTTTAGGGATCACGGCGATATGCACGGGCAGGGACAGATCCTCCGCCAGTGCGGCAAGGCGATCCAGCGCGGCGGTTGGGGCGATGGCATCATCATCGCGCCACCAGATCGGCAGGTGCAATCCCTCTGTGCGCCATAGGGCAAGCTCGGCGTCAAGATTGGCCCAATCCACGGTCATCGCGTGCCCTTTCGCATCGCCTCGGTCAGGGTGACCGTCCTCGCGGCCCCGTCAAACCCGTCTGTCTGCGCAGGCCGGGTCGGGGAGGCGTGCAGAGTTGCCAAGGCGGATAGCAACCTGTCCGGTGTCAGATCGGCGCTGCGCAGCACCTCGATCCCCGGTAGCGCGGACAGCGCATCGGCGCGCAGCCCCTGTTCCACCTCGTTGCCGGCGTCAAAGGGGACAAACAGCGCGCGCACCCCGCTTTGCAGCACATCCAGCGCGGTATTGTAGCCGCACAAAGAGACAGAGGCGGCGGCGTGATACAGCATCTGGCGGAATTCGGGGCGCGCCGGTTCAATCACAACATTCGCGGGGGCATCCTGCATCAGCGCGGCGCTGCGTGCGGCTGCATCCTGCCCCCCTAGCAGCAAGCGCCAGACCCGCCCCGCATCACGCGCGGCCGCGGCGCGGCAGGTGTCGAACACATGCGCACCTACATCGCCGCCCCCGGCGCTGACGATAATCTCGCCCGCGCCAAGCCGGTCGGGATGGGGGCTGGCGGGGGGCGGTGCAACGAAACCGGTATAGCGCAGCTTGTCCTGCATCGCGTCCGACACCGGCCAGCTGAGCGAGAGCGGCGTCACGGCCTCGTCCGCATGGACCAGCACCGCATCGTAATACTGCGCAACCAGATCATCGGCCAGCTGCGCCTTGGCGGGTTTGGATGGCGGCGCGAGGATATCGCGCACCGATGCGCAGATCAGTGGGCGCGCGGGCAGGGCATCTGCGGCGTCAAGCAGGGCCATGAACTCTGCCTTGAGGGTGCGGCGCCCAAAGGGGAACAGTTCGGTGATCAGCAGATCGGGGGCGCGGGTCTGGATGTGGGTGATCAGCATCTCGCGTCGCGCGGCCTTCAACTCTTCAGAGGCAAGCGTGCCGTGTTCATCCAGCAGCCGTGCGAAATCCACACCGTCAGAGCGCAGCGGCGGCAGTTGCACCACGTCAACGCCGTCGCTGTTCAACTGCGGTGCGGGCATCCCGCCCGAGACGACCTGCACATCATGCCCCGCCGCCCCATAGGCGCGGCCAAGGGTCAAGGCGCGGGCCAGATGGCCGGTGCCCAGCAGATGTGTGACGACGATGCTGACCTTCATAAGCGCGGCTCCAGTCGGATGGGATCAGGGTGGGCGGTCCAACCCTTGGGTGAAATATCCAGTAGATATAAGCGGTTGCGCTTGATCTGAAAGGGGGCGGGGCCAGCGAAATCCCAACCGGTCGCATGGGCCAGCAAAACACGCATCACGCCGATATGGCAGACGGCGACAGTATCGCGCGTCAAGCTGTTGGCCCAAGGGATCAGCCGTTCGCGCAGGCTGTCGGGGCTTTCGCCGCCGGGTGGGGTGTAGCCCCAGCCCCAATCCTCGATATCGCGGAACCCGCTGGTGGGGTCTGCCTTAAGCTCTACGCCGTGCAGCCCTTCCCACTTGCCCCAGTCCATCTCCATCAGCGCGGTCGCGGTTTTCGGCGCGCGGTCTGCGACCAGTCGGGCGGTTTCAACGGCGCGGGACAGGGGGCTTGATACAAGATCGGCACGGTCCCAAGGCACGGGCAATGCCTGCGCCGCCAGACCAGCGCGGGCGTCATCATCCAGCGGGATATCTGTGCGCCCTTGAATGCGGCCGGCACGGTTCCAGCTTGTATGCCCGTGGCGGAGCAGGGCAAGCCGGATCACGGGCGCACCCCGCAGCTTTCCAACCCTGCCAGCAAGGTCGCGGTGGCAGTGGGAAGCAGATGATGTTGCGCAACAAAGTCGCGGGCGGCTTGGGCGCGTGTGTGGCGTAGGGTTGTATCCGACAGCAGCGATGTGATCTGTGCGGCAAGCGGCGCAGTGCCGCTTTCCGGTGCGGGATAGGAGCCAGGGGCCAGCACATCGCGCACGCCGGGGCGGTCTTGGGCTACGACGGGCAGGCCCGCGGCCTGCGCCTCCAGATAGGCGAGGCCAAAGGCTTCGTTCACCCCGGGCCAGAACAGCAGCGATGCATGGCGATAGGCGGCGGCCATGGCGGTCGCATCAAGCTCCCCAAGAAAACGAACCGCGTCGCCAAAGGGGGCCATCATCGTCTCTATCTCGGTGCGGGCGGGGCCGTCACCCGCGATATCCAACCGCCAGCCGTCTTCTGGCAGCAGCGCCAGCGTCTCCGCGATGATCTGATACGAGGCGCGTTTATCCCCGTCGCGCAGCATACCGACAGCCAGCATCGGGCCATCCAGCGCGGACGGCAGAGGCAAAACGTCCTGTGCGAGAAACGGCGGCAGATGCACCAGCCGCTGCCCCGCGGTCTGATCGCGGCGCAGCGTTTCGGCATCGCGGTGCGTGAGGTAAAAGATCACATCCGCCGCGTCGCTTGCGGCCTCGGCGGCTTGGGCGAAACCGGCCCACGGGCCTGTCAGCCGTTTGCGCGCACGGCTGGATTCGACCAGCAGATAGGGGATGCCAAGGGCGCGGGCAACGGCGGGGCCGATCAGGTCGGGGGCCTTGTAATAGTTATGATAGGTGATCCACGCCTGCCAGCCTTCGGTGCGTCCGCGGGCGGTGGCTTGGGTCACTTCGGCCTCGGCAGCGTTGAACAGCATGGCCTGCGCCGCGCTGTCGCCCGCCCCGTCGCGGCTGCGCAGGGTGCTGGCGACTGTAACCGTCGCGCCCCCCCGTTGCAGCGCGGCCATCAATCCACGCGCCATCGCCCGATCCCCCGAGGGTACCGGATGATCAGGCGACTTTAACGGAGCGTAGAACGCAAGCCGCATCAGCCGCCCTGTGCCAGCATGGCCGTCAGCCGCTTGTGGAGCTGGCGAATGCCGGGGGCCATGGTGAATTCGGCATGCAGCCGGTCGTGGGCGGCCTCGGCCAGCCGAGGGCCAAGCGATGGATCCTCCGCAAAACGCTGCATCGCCTCGGCAAGGGCGGCGGGGGCATCGTCGCTTAGCACGCCGGTGGTGCCGCTGGTGATGAACTCGGGGATGGCGGACACGGGCGTGCTGAGCAGCGGAAGCTTCTGGCTTGCCGCTTCCATCAGCACATTGGGCAGCCCGTCACGGTCACCGTCCTTGGCAATGCGCGAGGGCAGCACGAACAGATCGGCGGCGCGCATGGCCGCGATCACCTCTGGCTGGTCGCAGGCCCCGCGCCAAGTGATCCGGTCGTTGATCCCGTGCGTTTCTGCGCGTGCTTTCATCGGTTCCGACAGGTCCCCGCCGCCGATATGGGTCCAGTGCCAGTCAAGCTCATTCGGCAGCAGGGCCAACGCATCGATCAGGTTGTCAAAGCCCTTCTTCTCGACCATGCGCCCGACAGACATCATCTGGAACGGATCGCTTTTGGCCCGTTGGACCCGGGTTGGCGGTTCGGGGAAACGCGCCAGATCCAGCCCGTGGTAGACCAGATCAATCCGGCCCGGGGCGGTGGTTAGCTTACGCAGATGTTGCGCGTTAAAGTCCGTGCAGGTGGCACCAAAGGCGGCACCGTGACTGGCGGGGTCCAGCTTTTCGCGCAACTCCCATTCGGGCGAGGTCCAGATGTCCTTGGCGTGGGCAGAAAAGCTCCACGGTAGTCCGCGCAGGATCGCGGCATAGCGCGCGACCGAGGACGGGGTGTGCAGGAAATGCGCATAGATGCCGCGGGTCTCGGCGGGAAGCTCATGTGCCATGACGCAGGCCTGACCAAAGCGGCGACGGCGGTTAGGGGTGTCATCGCGGGCAAGGTCTTGTTGGAAAACCTCCCATGCCGCGTCGTAACCGGGCATGGCTTTCGCGGCCTCTTGTGCTGCGGCCACACGCTCGAGATCGTCGCGCAGGTATTCCGGCAAATAGCGCACGCGCGCTTGCAGTCGGTCGTGCAACGGGTGGGTTTTCGTATCGGTCGGGTGGCGCAGCGACCAGATGTCGAACCGCAGACCGGCTTCTTCAAGGGCGACAAGTTCTTGTGCGATGAAGGTCTCGGACAGGCGGGGCCAGCCTTTGACTACAATGGCGAGGGGGGCGGGGTTGTCGGTCATGCGCCACCGCCCATCAGGGCGCGGCCCCGTTCAACCACCACGTCAAGCCCGTCCAGCAGCCCGTCTGCACCGGCTTGCGAGGGTTTGTTCTGATGCGGCAGGTTGCGGATTGCGGCGATCATCGCCTGCGGTGTCATGCCATCACGGGTTTCTTCCAACATGCGGACAAGCCCCAGCTCTTCGGCGCGGCTGGCACGGATCCATTGTTCCAACCGGGGCACGGTGCGCGGCACGATGACGGCGCGTTTGTCAAAAGAAAGCACCTCGCAGAAGGTGTTGTAACCGCCCATGCAAACCACGCCTTCAGCCCCGACATAAAGCTGTTCGATCCGGCTATCAAAGCCAAGCGCGGTCACCCGTCCGCCCAGCTTGGCCACCCGCGCGTCAAAGGCGTCGCGGACGTCGCCGGACAGGAAGGGGCCGTAGATCAGCTTGGCATTTGGCGTCAGGTCGGGGTCTTGCTCGTAGGCGTCCAGCACCAGCGATACCATCGCGGCACCGTCCCCGCCGCCGCCGGGGGTAATCAGCACGTAGGGCTCTTCGGCGGGGGGCGTTTCGTCCGGGGCCTCGCGGCGCAGGTAGCCGGTCCAATGCATCCGATCGTGGGCCGCCTGCGACAGGGGCAGCCCCTTGGTCGGGTCATAGACATCGCGCATGCCGTAGACCCAAATCTCGTCATAGTATGTCTCGGTCGCTTCAACCGCGCCCTTGCGTTCCCATTCGGCGGCCAGCACCTCGGGTTCGTCCAGCACGTCGCGCAGGCCCAGCACGACTTTGGTGGTGCCATTCTCGCGCAGCCAGTCAAGGCTGGGCAGCAGTTCCCCGCGAAAGCCCGTCGGCTCTTTATCCACGATCAGCAGATCGGGGGTGTATTCCTCGATCGCGGTGCGGATCAGACCGGCCCGCAGGGAGGTGACCTCGTCGATATCAAGGCCAAGCGTTTGCGCCACATAGCTGCCGTCGGCCAGCTTCGTCACGCCTGGAAGGCGGATGTGGTCGACGCCTTTGGGAAAGGTGAAACGCCCCGCGACGGGCGATCCGGTCAGGATGATGGCGGAGGCATCTTCGTCGCCGTCCATCAAGGCGGCAGCCAGTGCGCGCGACCGCCGTAAGTGGCCCAATCCAAAGGTGTCGTGGCTATAGAAAAGCACCCGCCGCGCTGGTTTGCCATTGCGGGCGTTGTTCGAGACCGTTTGGCGCATGGGCCGATCCTAACTTAGTCAAATATCCTTGGCCGCACCTATCAGTCTGGCGGCTAGAAAGCGTTTATTGTCGAAGGCAGGTGAACCCGTCCCGCCCGATGCACCCAGAAACCGAATACACTCACATCACCTTGGTCTGCCGGTCGAACAGCCCAATAAGAATACCTTAGGCATCTATGGTGAACATGTCATGCATTTCAGCACCTTCCGCCGTCGGCGCCCTTGAATAGGCTGCGAAAACCGGCGTTTGAGGGGGCCAAGCCCGTGGGAAGATGCGGCGCGTGTCATATTCGGCGTCCTTCGCGGTTCATCGTCAGGGGGAGTAGGTGGGGCCGGGGGGTAAAGATTGCAATGGCACGTGGGGCGCCTTAGCGTCTCAAGACTGCTCCCCAAGGCCATGAGCGAGGACATATGCGGCATTTCATCTTCACCCTTCTTTTGTCGCTGTGGGTCTTGCCGTTTGCCAACGCCGCGACGGCGCAAGGAGTTCTGTCCCTTTTGCCAACAGCGCAGGAAACTGCCGTCAGCGATGCAGAAGGCGATGCCGCGCGACTGCAAGAGGTCATCAGACAAGCCGCTGAAAGCGGGGTGAGCGTGGTGGTGGTCGATAGCGCGGGCCAGTTGTTGAACCAGCCCGCATCTGCCCAACCGGCCGAGGGCGACCAGCAAGAGGCGGCGCTGGCCAAGGAAACCTCTGCGCTGATGCACCTGCAAGAACGGGGCAACCAGTTCCGCACTGCCTTGATCGAACGCATCGTTCAGTTGCCCGACGCGATCAACGAGGTGATCTATATCCTGCGGGCCGCCAGCCCGGACGGCACGCTTTGGGCCTTTGGTGAGACGCTGCTGGTGGCGCTCGCGCTGTTTGCCGTCGGGGCCGTGGTCGAGGTAGAGCTGTTCGGCAAGCGAATGGCACGCGGCTTCGTCACCGCCAAAGTGCAGACGAACCCCGTCGGCTATACCGAAAAGATGCCGTTTCTGGTGTTTCGGTTTTTCATGGGGGTCATCGGCGTTCTGGTGTCGATGGTGGTGGCCTATATTCTGGGCGCGCTGCTGTTTGGACCGCTTGAAGACACGGCGATCCAGTTCACTGTCACGCTGATCAACATCGGCTATTTCGTCTGTCGCGTGGCCGCGGGCCTGTGGCGGATGATCCTGTCACCCTTCCTGTCGCAATACCGCATCCCCGTGTTCAGCGACCGCGACGCCAAACGCCTGCACCGCTGGCTGTGGATGATGGCAAGCCTTGATACCGTCGCGATCCTGTTCGGCATCTGGATCGCTGAACTGGGGCTGAACTATGATGTCTATGCTTTCATCGCCTCCCTGATGTCGGCGGCGATCGTCGTGGCGAATATTCTGATGATCTGGGTCAACCGCCGCCCCATTTCAAACGCGCTGCGCCAGGGCAAGCCCGCGTCGGAATGCAGCGCCGTGGGGCGATTTATGTCGCGGGCCTGGGCACCGCTGGTGGTGGCCTATGCGATTTTTGCCTGGTTCGAACTGACCTATGATCTGGTGCTCGAGAACCCGAGCTCCGTGCCTCTGATCGCGGGGGCCTATGGTATTCTGGTGTCGATCATCGTGGTCTACGGTGTGATCAACTATGCCATCGAACGCGGCTTTGCCCGCGCGCGCATGATGCGCCGCCTGAACGAGCTGCGCCGCGAGAAGCGTGCTGATGCCGCCCTGGACGAGGATGCGCCCGAGGCCGCCGGCACTGCGCAAGCGGATGATACCATGTCGCTGGACGAGGCTGACAGACAGGCGGCAATGGTGCCACGCCAAAGTCTCACCAGCTTTGAAGGTCTGGCGCGGCGCGTGGCCGGTATCCTCGCCTTTGTTACGGGGGCCTATGCGTTCTTCTATATCTGGGACACAGAAGCAACGTTGATGGTCGAAAGCCACGCGGACAAGCTGCTGGACGTGATGGTGATCCTGTTTATCGGCTACGTCGTCTATCACGCCTTCCGCATCTGGATCGACAGCAAGATCGAGGCCGAAACCGCCGACCAGCCCGAGGCGGAACTGGGCGACGAAGGCAGCGGCGCGTCCTCTGCCAGCCGATTGGCAACGCTGCTGCCGCTGTTTCGCAACTTTGTCCTGATCGTTCTGATCGTGACCATCGCCCTCATCGTGTTGATGGAATTCGGGATCAATGTCGGCCCGCTGTTCGCCGGTGCGGGGATCGTCGGTGTTGCCGTCGGCTTTGGCAGTCAGGCACTGGTGCGCGATATCTTTGCCGGCGCGTTCTTTCTGTTCGACGATGCCTTCCGCAAGGGGGAATACCTTGATGTGGGCGGCGTGAAGGGCACGGTCGAGAAAATCTCGGTCCGGTCGTTCCAGTTGCGCCACCATCTGGGCGCGCTGCACACCATTCCCTTTGGCGAGCTGCAGGTGATGACCAACTACAGCCGCGACTGGGTGATCATGAAGCTGCCGTTACGGGTGACCTATGACACCGATGTCGAACGCGTTCGCAAGCTGATCAAAAAGCTTGGCATCGCGCTGCTGGATGACCCGGTGATCGGCGACAACTTTATCCAGCCGCTGAAATCGCAGGGCGTGATTGAAATGCAGGATTCCGCGATGATCATCCGGGTCAAGTTCATGACCAAACCGGGGGATCAATGGCTGGTGCGCAAGAAGGTCTATGAGGAAATCCGAGCCTTGTTTGAGCGCGAAGGAATCCGTTTTGCCCATCGGGAGGTCACTGTGCGTCTGGCCGACGGCAAGGTCAAAGACCTGAGCGACGAGGAACGCGATGCGGTGACCGCAGCGGCGCAGGCATCGCTGGAAGAAGAGGCACAAACCGGGCCGGAACCGGGCGGGGACGACCGATAGCCGCGTCTCGCGCAGTTGTGACATTGAAACGGCGGCGGCGGGCGCTAGCATCATCTTCACCTGCAACAGGAGAATTCCCATGAAACAGTCCAGACGCCAATTCCTGACGACCACCGTCGCCACTGCCGGGGTTGTGACGCTACTGCCTTATGCCGCGCAAGCCGCGGCGCACGGTGGTAATATGTTCCCCATGACCGGCGGCGAGGTCAAAGTGCACCCCATCGACCACGCGTCCTTTGTGATGGAGACGCCAGCCGGCGTGATCTATTGCGATCCCGTGGGCGAGGTCGCCAATTACAGCGATTTTGCCACCCCCGATCTGATCCTGATCACCCACGAGCACGGCGATCACTATAACGCCGAAACACTGGCCGGTGTGGTGGGCGAAAACACGCAGATCCTTACCAATCCTGCGGTCTACGACATGCTGCCCGAAGCACTGAAGGCCAAGGCGAATGCGCTGGCCAATGGCGAGCAGGCGATGTTCAACGAGGTCTCGATCGAGGCGATCCCCGCCTATAACACCACCGAAGAACGCAAGCAGTTCCACCCGCAGGGGCGTGACAACGGCTATATCGTGAACCTCAGCGATTTCCGCGTGTATATCTCGGGCGATACCGAAGCGACGCCGGAGATGCTGGCGCTAGAGAATATCGATCTGGCGTTTGTCTGTATGAACCTGCCGTTTACCATGGACGCGACCTCGGCCGCGGCTGCGGTGTCGACGTTCAAACCCTCCTTCGTCTACCCCTACCATTACCGTGGGCGCGACGACGGCACGCAAGACCCCGCCGCCTTTGCCGCCATGGTCGGCGAGGGGATCGAAGTCAAAATGGGCGACTGGTACTAACCCGGCGCAGCGGGGGGCCAACCCCCCGCACCCCCCGGGATTTAGACCATTTGGAACTGAAGGCCCCAGTGGGTCAGGATTTATACGGATCAAGACTTGCGCGCAGACCATCGCCCAGGAAGTTGAACGCCAGCACCACGACGATGATCGGCAGCATGGGAATGGCGGTCCACCAGTAGATTTCGATGCTCGCCAGATTTTGCGCGTCATTCAGCATGACGCCCCAGCTGACCGCGGGTGCGCGTAGACCCAACCCGAGGAAACTAAGCGCGGTTTCCCCAAGGATCATCGCCGGGATCGACAGGGTCGCGCTGGCGATCAGATGCGACATGAAATTCGGCAGCAAGTGTTTGCGGATCACCCGTGCGGGCGACGCGCCCATCATCTCGGCCGCTTTGACGTATTCCTCTTCACGCAGGCTCAGGAATTTTGACCGTACCGCCCGCGCCAGCCCGGGCCAGTCCAGAATCCCGAGGATGATCGAGATGATAAAGAACACCGACACGGGCCCCCAGTTCGACGGCACCGCCGCCGAAAGCGCCAGCCAGAGCGGGAGCTCTGGCAAGGACCGCAAAATCTCGATCGCGCGGTTGACCAGCCAGTCGGTCTTGCCGCCGAAGTAGCCGGCCAGCGATCCAAAGAAGATCCCCAGCACAAAGCTGACCGTGATGCCGATCAACCCCACCGTCAAGGACAGCTGCGCGCCATAGAGGATGCGGCTGAACACATCGCGCCCCAACCGATCCGATCCCCAGAGAAACACCGTCGCCCCGTCAGGCGCGCAGAACAGGTGGGTGTCGCTGGGGATGACAGCAAAGAGGTGGTAGGTTTCACCCTTACAAAAATACTCAATCTTGCGCGGGTTGCTGGTATCGGTGTCGTATTCCCAGCGGAAATTCACCAGATCCGCAGTGCCCGTCGTCTCGTAGACAAAGGGGCCGATGAAACTGCCCTCGTGCCAAAGGTTGATGCTTTGGGGGGGCGCGTAGATGTGTTCGGCGTTGCGCTCGTTTGGTGTGTAGGGCGCGATGAACCCCGCCACTGGCAGGATCAGATAGCAGAAGGCCAGAAACAGCCCGGATACCAGCGCCAGCTTGTGCCGCCGGAACTTGCGCCACATGAGCCGCGCGACAGAGGCGTCCATCTCGGCCCGCTCAGGCGCGGAAAGATCGGCGTCGTCGGTCCAGGGGGTGGTGTCGACAAAGCGGTTGTCCGGCTGGATGCTCATGAGCTGCGTGCCCCGTAACGGATGCGCGGATCAAGCAGGACCAGCAGCATGTCAGAGATCATCGTGCCGATCAGCGTCAGCAGGGCCACGAACATCAGGATGAACGCCGCGAGGAACTGGTCTTGGGACTTCAGCGCCACCAGCAGATAGGGCCCGATGGTTTGCAGGCCCAGCACCACCGATACCAGCACAGAGCCCGACACCATCGCAGGCAGCAGGTTCCCGATATCCGCGACAAAGGGGTTGAAAGCCACGCGCAACGGGTATTTCGACAGCAGACGCGCGGGGCCCATACCCTTGGCCTTGGCGGTTTCCACATAGGGTTTATCAAGCTCGTCGAGCATATTCGCTCGTAACCGCTGCATCATCGCGGCGGCACCGGCGGTGCCGATCACAAAGGTCGGAACGATCAGGTGCAGCAGGACCGAGCGTACTTTCTCCCAAGACATGGGCTGGCCCTCAAGCTCGGGGGCCATAAGCCCGCCAATCGGCAGGTCAAAGTATTTATGGCCATAGTAAAACAGGATCAGTGCCAGCAGGAAGTTCGGTGTCGCGAGCCCGAGGTAGCCCAGAAAGCCAGCGGTATAATCGACCCAAGTCTCGGATTTGGCGGCGGCGAGCACCCCAAGCGGCAAGGCGATAAGATAAACGAATAATACGGCGGCGAGATTGACCAGCACCGTCATCCATAGCGCATCGCCGACGATTTCGCCCACGGGGCGGTCAAACTCGAACGACCAGCCGAAATTGCCTTGGATCAAGCCGGCAAACCCCTGCGGCCCCGGCACCATGCCGACCCAGATCAGGTATTGTTTCCAGATCGGTTCATCCAGCGCGTATTCGTGGCGCAGAAACTCGGCCTTGGCGACGCCTTCGGCCTGACCCGTCGCGCGCAACTCGGCGATCTGGTTCGATAGATAGTCGCCGGGGGGCAGGTTGATGATGACGAAAACCAGAAGCGAGACCACCCAGAGGGTCAGTAGCATGGTGATGAAACGCCACACGGCGTATCGGAGGAAGATCATCGGCTTACCTGCACATGGGGGTCTTGGAAGTAGAATTCGTCGATGCGGTGAATGCCGAAATGCGCGCCGGGATCAAAGGCCCAGATTCCATGCTCCGGTACATTCATCAGATCGTTTGAGACGACGACGGGTTGCGGGGCCTCGGCCAGCACGCCGATGGCGAATTGCTGTTCGGCGTGGATGGCGAGCATCCGCTTCCAGATGTCTTCGCGCACCTGTGGGTCGTCGGTGTGGTTCCAGTCATTCGCCAGCAGCATCAGCCGTTTCGCGGGCTGCATATCAGGGGGCGACCCGGCCTGTCCGACTGTTTGGTAGTATTGTCCCCACATCGGCCAGGCAAAGAATTCCTGATTGGTCGGCGCCAGATAGGAAGGAGAGGTCGACGGCCCCGGAAGCCCGTTGTCCCAGCCGAACCAGACCGAGGCCATGGTCCGCCCTGCATAGATCCGGTTGCGCAGGATATCGCGGTCCAGCGGGCGCATGATCAGGCGGATGCCCAGATCACGCCATGTGTCCGCGATGATCGCCAGCGCGTTTTCTTCCTCGCTGCGTTCGCCAGCGGTTTCGATCACGAATTCCATCGGGCGGCCATCGGGAAGCTTGCGGAGCCCTGCGGGGGTGCGGTCGGTCAGACCCATATCATCCAGCAGCGCGTTGGCGTGGGCGAGGTTCATCATGGACCACGCATGTGTGTTGTCGTCGTTGTAAAGCGCGCTTTGCGACAGGGCGGACATGCCGCCTTCGCTGGCGAGGCCAAAATAGAGCGCGCGGTTGATCATGCGTCGATCGATGCCGAGGCTCAGGGCGCGGCGAAAACGCACGTCGCGCATGACCTCGCGCCACACGGGGTCGGCGAAGTTCAGGTTGGGATAGATGGCGATCTGGCTGGCGGCACCGTTGGCCCAAAGCAGGGTGCGGTATTTGCCGCCGTCCGCCTCGCCTTTCTTGAGGATCGCGACATCGGGGAAATCGAGCCCGCGCGCCTGCAGGTCGACCTCGCCCGCGTTGGCCTTGGCCGCGATCAGCCCACCGCCGACCACGGTCATCTGTACCACATCGATATAGGGCAGCTGCACGCCCCGGCTGTCGATACGGTGGAAATAGGGGTTACGCACAAAGAGCTTGCGCGAGCTGTCCTTGTCCGAGGTGTTGATCCACGGCTGCAGGGTCGGCAGCGCGGGGTTGTCGAACTTGTACATATCGTCGCGCTTGTTGTGCAGCGCGGCCCAGCTTTTGACCCGCGCGGCTTTGACCTTTTCGACCAGCGCATCGGGATCGGCGAACTTCTTATGGAACTGCGACAGGTAGTGGGCGGGGCGATAGATGAACGGTGGGCTTGCTTGCGCCAGCAGCGGCAGGAAATTCGGATTGGGGATCTGCCATTCGAACACGACCGTATGTTCATCGGGGAAGGTGACCTTTCCCAGGCGGTTGTCCACGATCATGAAATCCGGCGGCCCGCTGGGGGTGATGTCCGGGTCGTTGGCAACATTTTCCCACCAGTAACGGAAATCATCCGAGGTAAAGGGCATGCCGTCCGACCAGCGGTGACCGGGGCGCAGGTGTAGCGTGAATTTGCGCCCTTCTTCCACGTCCACCGCGGCGAGGATATCGGGGGCAAGCGTGTAGTCAGGCTGATACCCCACCAGCCGCGCGTAGCCGTAGACGACCATCTGCCGCACGTCCTTGGTGCGCGAGATCAACGTGCGTAGCGTACCGCCCTGACGCCCAAAGCTGCGGCCCTTGGCTTCGAGGTCGACGACCAAAGGCTCTGACGGGATGCGGTCCTGAACGTGGGGCAGGTTGCCGGCATTGACCTCTTGCGCCCAAAAGCTGCTTTCTTGCAGCACGGGGCCGTCGCTATGCGCGGCAAGGGGCGCGAAGGCGAGAGTCGCGGCGAGGGCAAGGAAGAACTTACGCATGACAACGTACCTTATGGCCGGGCTCAAGCTCGCGCAGGGCGGGGGCGTGATGGCCTTCAAAGCGGAACTGTTCGGGCCAGAGCGTGGGAGAACCCGCGCCCTTGGCGACCAGATCAAGATCGATGGGCCGGCTGATGTCGGGTTCGGGCTGTGCCGCGATCAAGGCGCGGGTGTAGGGGTGTTGCGGATTGTAGAACAATGTGTCGGGCGGGGCCTGTTCGACGATCACGCCAGCGCGCATGACCGCGACCTCGTCCGCGATGCGGGCAACGACCGCCAGATCGTGGCTAATGAACAGATAGCTCAGGTTGGCGCGGTCGCGGATGTCTTCGAGCAGGGTCAGAATTTGCTCTTGGACCGAGACATCCAGTGCCGAGGTGGGTTCGTCGCAGATCAGCAGCTTCGGATCGAGCGTCAGCGCGCGGGCAATGGACAGCCGTTGGCGCTGGCCGCCTGAAAACGCATGCGGGAAACGGCCAAGCATATCAGGGTTCAATCCGACCCACCGCAGCATTTCGGCCGCCTTTTCACGGCGGTCGCGGGCTGTGCCGATGTTGTGCACCTCCATCGGTTCGGTCAGGGCTTGCTGCACGCGCATCCGCGGGCTGAGCGAGGAATACGGGTCTTGAAACACCATCTGCGCTTGCCGTTGAAATGCGGTGCGTTCAGTGGGCGACAGATCATGCACGGCCAGCGGTGCGGCGGCGGG
>Ga0208794_1000947_pt1 | contig 15071 bp, 8 predicted proteins | sample 32_taG_FD_184106 | JGI IMG/M metagenome (GOLD analysis project Ga0208794, IMG submission 184106) | Marine viral communities from the Gulf of Mexico - 32_GoM_OMZ_CsCl metaG (SPAdes) (version 2) | ecosystem: Environmental > Aquatic > Marine > Oceanic | place: Atlantic Ocean: Gulf of Mexico... | reverse complement strand
AATTGTCACTGGGTCCACATATCTCCATAAGGGCAAGTGGACTACCAAGACATTCCCTGTTCAGATCTACAGATACACGGAGATCCCAAGGCGTCTCTGGGGAATCTCTATGGTTGCCCCTGCTCTAGACCTACAGTTGCTTTACAACCGAGCACGGTCACAGGTGATCCACAACGTTGAGCTTATGGGCAACCCCAAGTGGTTGATCCCCAAGACTGCTGGCGTTAGCTCCCAGTCTCTGACATCTAGGCCCGGTGAGAAGATCTACTACAACCCAGCAGGAGGAGCGCCACAGCAGGTGGCAGCAGCGCCTCTTCCTGGGTACATGCTGGACAACATCTCACGCATTCAGTCTGAGATGATGGACACCGTGGGCATTCACTCTGTGACCCTTGGCAAGCGCGCCGTTGGGGTGACCTCTGGCAAGGCAATGACGACCCTGTCAGAGAAGGACACCAGCCAGCTACAGATTACCCAAGAGGGCATTGAGCGCGGAGTGACTGCACTTGGCCGCCTTGTTCTTGAGTTGATGAAGAAGCACTACACCGAGGACAGGATGATTAGGATCCTGGACCAGTACGGGCAGGTGACCTTCAAAGCCTTGAAGAACACGGACATTGTAGACAAGCCGGAGATCTTCCTACAGGCCGGGTCTCTGTTTAGAGACGAAGCTCAGGACCGAGATGCCAAGGTTATGCAGCTTCTTGAGATGGGCCTCATCGAGAAGGAAGATGCCCTGCAAGAGCTTAGCTTCCGTACAGGCAATCAGAACGTGTCTGAGAGGGCACAGGCTATCGGGCATGCTCAGGATATGCTTGATGCAGTTAAGATGGGCGGTGAGATTGAAATCTTCACATCGGATGATCTCGACACCTTTAAGAAGGTCTTCGCAGAGTTTGTCAGAACCAAAGACTTCTACGAGTTGCCCCCGCCAACACAGGAATACCTCCGAGATGTACTGGTATCTATTGCGACAGCCCAAGCTCCTCAGGAAGAACACGAGGCAGTCATGGCGTCCAAGAAGGTCTTCCCACGCACCTCTGCACAATCTGACCCGGCGTCAGTTGCGAAGGCTATAGCCCTGCCAGAGTCCCAAAGCGCACAGCAGCAGGTGGCCCAAGAGCAAGCAGCTAAGCAGCAGGCCATTGGAAGCATGGCCGCCGCAGAGAGGCTTATGACTAGGAGATCAGAAGGCGCTATGTCTAATATCAGACAGGGCGGAGGTATTCTGTAATGGCGACTACTGACTACATCTCGAACGTCTTGAGGACTTACATTGATGAGCCTGACCAGACGTTTGTCGATGACGCTCTATTAGTTAAGTTTTTGCAGATCGGATACCAAGAGTTTCGTAACCGCGTCATGCAGTGCGATCCAAACATCTACGCTGTAGAGGCCGTGTACACGCTGCCCAGTACGACGGAGCTAGACCTGACTGCCACCAACCCAGATGGAGCAGCTACGCCTATTCTTGGGGCCAACTCCGTTGCCGGGTCGCAGCTTGAGATGCTCATTGCCGTGTACAGGCAGGACAACACAAGCGCCATCCCAGCCAGGATTCTAAATCAGGTGCAGAGCGTTCAGGCGCTTGAGGCCACGAACAACTCGTACTTCTTCTCCAACAACAAGATTACGTTCTCGTATCAGATCAGCGGACAAGCTAGGGTCTCATACGTGCCGTCGTCTAATATCGATTGGACTGTTGTTGGTGGGTACATCGACGACATGACTCTGTTTCATGACCTGATCGCTCTGTATGCGTATAAGCAATATGCTATTGTTGATGCCGCAGAGAACGGGCCGTTGATCTCCCAGCTAAACAAAAGGGAGTCGGAGTTTATGAGCTACCTTACGTCCAGAACTACGGGTGGCCCGAACTACGTGCAGGATGTTACGTCGTCTATCTTGTTTATGTAGGAGTCACTAATGGCCGTTAGGGGTCGAGAGGTAGAGGGGATCGCCGGAGGCATCGAGGCGGCCTCTACGGTCAAGGGTGCCTTCAATCAGAACATGATCTTCCGTCGCATGTCGGCGGAGACCAGAGAGGGTTTTGGTCAGGTCGTAGAGCTTGATACGACCATGGCTGCTATTGGGTGGGAAGAAGTCGTAGGTTCTGTTGACCCAGATCCTGACGAGCTATGGGGATACAAAGAGCATCTTGGCTCTTATTTGATTAACACCACCAATGGCCACAAACAGGTTGTCAGCGTATTCTCAGCCGATGTAAGGACGGGCGACAGGCAGTTTGAGGGGACAACTCCTTCGTCTATCGGAGAGTTCACCTCTATCTACATTGTGTCGATCTACGACCTGACTACAGATCAAAGATGGGAAGAGCCTATCTATGATCACACATCGTCATTCTCAGCCGATGGCGCGCTAGAGATGCCCGACTGGCACGGCAACTACGAGACCTCTTATGACCAGCAATACCTTTCAACTACGTCAGGCTCTGCTACGTTTGGGTCTTACGCGGGGGGCACTTACGTCCTTACGGCGGATTATCAAAGATGGATTCATGCTCCTGACCCAGATTCTCCGTTCTTTTTTACAGAGCTAGATGACGTTCTGTACTTTGGCAACAAGCACACCGGATTGCTTGCCTACTACCCCTCTTCGTTCAGGGGCAAGTGGAAGGGAGATGGATCTTCTAAGAACTACGGCACCATGCGCCGTGATCGATCTAAGCAATCACAGACGGTAAAGTTCCTCAGCGCCAAGGACACTTACTCTGAGTCTTCAGTTGTTGTAGACGCAATCGCTGTTGATGGCCCCTTTGATGGCTTTGAGTATCTGAATCAGAGCGAGTTCCCTAAGCCTTCAGGCATCGCGTCTATTGATGCTCGGCTCGCGATGTTCTCTGGCAAGGAGATCTACTTCTCAGACGTCTTGTACCCAACGAGCGTGGTGCCAGATAACGTGTTGTTTGTCCCATCCGAGGAAGACATCACAGCCATTGCAGAGCACACTGGCAATCTTATTATCTTCACAGAGAACGAGACCTGGCTGTTTAGGCCATCGCCTGGGTTTATCATCGCAAGCGGCAACCTTGTAAGGCTGGCTGATGGCATTGGCTGTGCGTCTATGACGTCAGTCCTTAAGGCGTCAGGCACCCTGTTCTGGATGGACATGAGGGGCTGTTATCGACTGGGCGGTAGTTTGTCTATTGAGAGGATCTCCGACGACATCGAGCCGTTCTTCAACGATTTCATCACCAACCCAATCACAAGCTACTACACCACCTACAACAGCATGGCCGCCTACTCTGACATGATTGAGCAGGGCTCCATGCGACTGTCGTTCAATCCTAAGATGGTTAGCTCTTGCTACTTTGCAGAGCTGGAGACTGTGGTGTTTTGCATCCCAGAGATGGGAGGAGCCATGTGCCTTAGCTCAGAAGGCGGCTGGGCGTGGTGGTCTTTTGAGAGCAGTGCTGTGCAGAGGTATGACGGGGCAGCCCTTGAGAATGTTGTTGGCGTCGCCAAGAACATCAGAAACCCTTGGGTCGTATGCGACAATGAAGAGATGTTTATTGTTAGCTCTTACGGCAAAGACGAGCAGGGAGAGAGGGTAAACCAAGTAGGCTACGCACAGCTTGGCGACGACAGGCAGACAAGGTCTAGGCCATACTCAATCTTGCGGTACGGCAGGGGAGGGTCAATCGATAGAAGCCTAGAGCTTGGCGAAGACCGTAGGTCACTTGCTGGGCAGTGGAGGTCTGTGGATGAGGTCGCGGGCTTTGCAAGCCTTAGCGACCACTACCTGTATGTTGGCAAGCCAATCCCAATCCCTGCTCAAACCACTATTGGCACCGTAGGCGGGTCTTTGTCTTTGGCCACGCTCCCAGGGTCTGTATGGGTGCCTATCGAGCTTGTGCCTGGAGACAGGGACAGCGCAGGCAACGCTATTGACTATCATATCCACAACATATCCATCTCGTTTACGTTTGACTCAGACAACTGGGAGACTATCCCGGCTGGCACTGGGCCACAGACGGGCGTTGGCTCAGACCCCCTTTGGTTCTTGCCCCCAGAGAGGCAGATTACAGAGTCAGGCTGGGACGTTACGAAGCCCCTCGCAGATCGAGTAACCATTACCTACAACGCGGCAACACCCGCAACCAACAGGCCGGTGTTTGGTGCCGCAGTCCTTAATGCCAACAAGAGACAGACCAACAGGTTGATCTACATCCCATTTAGGCCAAAGCAAACCATTCAAAAGGTCTATGCTGCCGAGCAAGGCATGGGGATAGACATCGACACCAAGGACATCAGGGCGATCACCGCTGTTGGAACGTTTGACGCTTACATGGCTATGCGTGCGTACATATGGGAAGAGACAAGGCTTGGTCAGGCTGAGAAGTTTAACAACCACAAGGCCGTCTATGTCTCGACAAGCACGACCCCTCATACGGAGTTAGTGGCGCAGCCTATTGACTGGGCTTACAAGACAAAGCCCATAGCTGACGAAAGCAAGACTCAGATCAAAGGCAGGGGTCTTAGGATTACAGGTGCATCCAGAGGCGCTGCTACCAGCAGGCTAATTGATAGCTGGCCTACAGGTCTTTTGAACACAATCTCTGGCGCAGACTACAAGGAGTGGTCGTCCCAGGTGGTGGACATTATTCCCGAGGGAGATGCCGCTAACACCAAGGGAGAGAAACCTGCGGTGGTATTGTCGGCAAACAAGCAGACTATCAGGACAAGATACAAGAACTCGTCAACTGGTGCGTTGGTTGGCAATACATTCAACACTACCAATGGCCCTACGTGGGGAACCCCTGGTGTTGCTAACTCCTACAACTACATCACGGATGAAGAAGAGACCACCCTGCTAAGCGTTAGCGATGGCATTCGTGGTCAAGCAATTAGCTACATGATGTGGGGCCACCTACAGAACAAGGCTGAGAAGATTATCTTGCACTCGGCAAAGATTGTTATCCGCATGCTTGGTGGTGTGAGGAGGCGAGGTAGATGAGCGAGAGGGAGATCATCGACATTAACGCTGATGTTGGGTCTGACCTCAACCAGCGGACAAGGGAGTCTAGCTTTGATGAGCTAACGTCTTTGGCTTTTGGGAGAAGCGGAGATCCTGTAAAGGAGCAGAAGAAGTCGTTCAACTCCATGAGGCTTGGGTCTAAGTCTAGGCCGTTTAGCCTAAGCAAAGACTTCACTTCTATGTTTGGATCTCCATCGTCCTTCAGAGCGGTGAAGACGTCGTCTATAAGCAGCGATGCTACACTCACAGGTCTCGAGGTTTTCAGCGAAGAAGCAGACGCTGACAAGAACCAAGTCCACGTAACAGATGGCGCTACTGCTGTGTTTATCAACTGCATGTTTAGGCGCAAAGCATCTGGCATTGGCACCGACATGATCAAGATTGATGAGGGATGTGCTGCCGTGTTTATTGGGTGTCGCTTTGTGAACGGCGTATACCCAATCCTTAACAATTCAGCCGTAGCCTCGGTATTTGTGATTGGGTGTGTTAAGTCAAACGACAGCGGCGGTGCCTACAACAACCCTGACGGCAACGCTGTTTCCAACACGGGGTCGCTATGAGCCATAGCCATCAAAAGTCTATCCGTGTGCTCACAGACGTTCAGATGTCTGACGGCACGTCTGTCGATAGCACAAGGATTGACAGGGCCCTAGACGAGTCAGCTGACAGGTTTAACAATCTAGAAGAGGGCGACTTCTCAGAGCAGTTTACTAAGTCTAGCTTTGTGTTTGGGATGCAGCCTTCCCCCATTGTTCCGGTGCCAGTGTCAGACCAGCCCCACAACCCAGGGACTAACCAGCCTGGATGGGGGGATATAGCCACAATTGAGACTAGGGCTGACGAGTACCCCATCTGCGGTCAATGGCTTCCGTGGCTGCCGATTGTCAACCAGAGGTATAGCTCGATAGCCACCGATATTAGTGGGGCGTCGTATGATCTAAAGTTCGCTCCCCTTGACGGGTACACCCCTCCTGATGGCTTTCAAAACAAGTGGAGGGTCAAGGGTACAAACGTCTTATCTCGGAAGGACTTTGGTCTTGTTAGTAATATCGGCAAGTCCAAGCTGTCTGATGAGATGGGCAGGGAGGTGCCTTGGTTTACAACGGCGTGGAGGGACTTTTGGTCAGGCGTCACCAACTTTGCCGATTACGATCAGACCGTTCACGAGCCTGCGCCTCAACGCAACTGGCAGTTTGCTTGGTCTCACTCATGGGAGTTTAACGATCCTGTTATCGTTGATGACATGATGCTGTTTGTCAGGACGGATAAGCCTTGGCCAGAGCTAGACAAATACGCTGCTGGCTCGCATGCTGGCTGGTACGACGCGCCATACGAATATCAAGGAGACGTCCGCATTGGGGGCAGCAATCACCAGTTCTCTACTGCTGACATTATGTTCCAGATGTCTGTAGACAACCCGTTCTCCACTGAAGAGCGCCGGTACAATGACATTGAGTGTTCATTTAACAGCCGAGACATGAGTGGCTACAAGGTAAGCCAAGAGACCAATCTTCAGATCCAATACTCCGACATGGAGCCGGAGTCCCCAGAGTTTGTCCCTGCAACATCAACAGGGGATGGCTTACAGGGCAGGATGATTAGGCTTACGGGCATGAACATTCCAATAAGGAAAGGCGCTAGGCTTAGGCTGTCTATTGTGCTGCCATGGTATAAGCCAGACATCAGCAACGTTGCAGCGCAGTACAACAAGTCCATCACAAATAGCCGAGGCCTGTCTCCCAACAGGTGGGCTGCCGACACTTACTTGGGCAGCGCAATGTCTAAGACCTTAGAGCCCAACCCGTCTGGTGGCACGTCTCTTATGGGCGCTCCCTGGGACAACTGCTCAATCAACGGGTGCCTGACTATCTTGGAGCCACTGGAAGACTAATGGCTAAGGTAACTAGAAAGAAGATACCCAGGGGCGTAGAGCTTACTCCAGACCATGCCTTTGAGCCAATCGAGGATATGAAGGATGAGATAGTCTCATCTAACATTGATGCAGATCAAAGAAAGAAAAAGTACAGCACGTTTAGGCTGAACTTTAATATCCCTTGGCTAGACTCAAAGTACTTCTTTGACAACCGGGTGGATGGGGATGATCAAAACGATTACAAGATTGACGCCCCGTTTTACATCCCGTTCTGCTTGCCCCCATTGCAAGAGGTGTTTGACGGGAGCGACCCCCGGATTACCAAGGACGTGCCAATCCCAATTCTGACTTCGGTTGGCCTATCCTTTGATCAGTCTGATGAGCCAGCGGCTGTCTTAAGCAAATGGTACGGCAAGACACACGTTCCAGACGGCACGCCTGCCGACTATGCTGTCCCTGGGATTGATGTTCATAACGGGTATCAGATCGCGCTGTTTAACGGCACACAGGGAAACCCCACAACCCTAGGAACTACCGAGTACCCAAGCACGGCCCAGACCCCAAGGACATACGTCCCTCCCCCCTTCATGGGCTTTAAGAACTACATTAGGACAGATGCTTACGATCTAGAGCTGTCTATCCTTGAAAAAGAGCAAGCGTTCTTTAGCAAGGGCAAGGTCACAGATCAGCAAGCAGAAGACCTAAGGCAGCCCACCGGGGAGCTTTTGTCCTTGGCGTTCCCTGGCACCAACTACATAGCCAAGAACGACAGGCGCAACCCGCTGACGTATGAGGGAATTAACAAAGAGATTAACCCGTACAAGACATACGTCATGTGCCTTAAGGCCCCTAACCTGCACGATAAAGACGCGACAAGGCGTGAGCACTGCGCTATTGTTAATCTTTGGATTACCCTGAAGTTTAAGCTTGAGCTTGTAGATCGAGACACCGGCACGGACATTCAGAATATCCCGGCGCACTTGGGTGCCAAGGGCTCCCCCGAAGTGACAGTCACAAAGCCCACCGCAGGGAACCTGATCGTTGGAGACAACAACGCTGGCTCAGGCATTGCCAGCGGAGTAGGTCTTGAGGCCATCGACAAGCAGGTTAGGAACAAGCTCCGCGGAGGCTATGGCGAGTTCTCCATGACTCACCAAGCAGAGGCCGTTAAGCAGGACGCTGCATACGAGGTCATGACCGTCCCTCTTGGTCAAGGGTTTGCGTTTAATAGGATGTCTGTAAGGGATGACTACCTATTTTCTCCTTATGCGAGAGGGCCATACTACAGCGACCTGTCTGCTGGAGTTGCTGGCCTTGTTCAGGCCCCATATGTAGACAGGCGAATTATCCCGATTACCCATCCCATGACAATCCACCATGTTGTGTTCGCTATGAACTACACTTCAGATAGGATTGTTAAGGCTTATGACCCGACTCACTTTGAGGGAGGCAGGTCGGCTTGGATGAACATGACTGAGCCAAACGATACTGTGAGGTATGAGGTTGGTGTTGGCATGGTGTCCGGTGTTCGCGGAGATGGCTTTAACTATGCACAGGTTGCCCATTCTTCTTGGGTTAACAACGGCAGCGCGCAGATATCAGATGGGCAGATAGACGCTATTAGCCTTGGCCTTCCTGCTGTAGATCCCTCAGCTAGCGAGTATAAGCTCTGGTCCGTTCCCATTGTGACAAGAACGGGAAGCGTGGGGTCTGGCTATTGGTCTGAGTATGCAGCCGTTGGCAAAGGGAATAATGGCACTCCTTATTACATTGGAGAGGCCAACACCTATACCCACGAGAGGACAACCATTGGAGGCATCGGCGGTGCCGTAGGCACTTATGCCTTTTCTGGAGTAGCTGGGCCCAGCAATGGCACCGAGCAATACCTAGAGGTTAGGTTCCTTGTGGACCCCACTAATAACGCCGCCAATAACCCGTACAGGTATGACGCGGCAGAGCCAGCCGGAAGCCAAGTCTTATGGGACCCAGCGGGGGCGGGTGGCACGCACCGAGAGACTGACTTAGCTATTGGCTATGGCGGATGCTGGCTATACATTATTGGCAAGAAACACGTTACATAGGAGACAAGCATGGCGATCTCACCCCCCAAAAAGGCCCAAGCTGTTAGCCAAGAAGAGCTACGCCGTGGCGCAGCAACGGACGCCCTTAGGTCTCGTTTTACACGAGAGCTTGAGGAGCTACCTGCCGCTGTCGCTAGGGGCGCATCACAGGCCGCAGCTATGGGCATGAGGGGCAGAGGCCGAAGCATGGCAGGGTCAGCCCAGTCTAGGCAGGCCATGGCAGACGCAGCTATGCAGGGGGCTCAGGCCAAGGCAGAGGTAACGTCTCAGATCCAAGAAGCCCAGAAGCAGACGGCGGGCAAGAAGAAGGCGCTCTTGGCTGAGATTGAAGAGCTTAGAAAGGCCAAGCGGTACAATAAAGATGCTGTTGGAGAGCTACGGGCAATCTATGGCGACGACCAAGAGATGTTGGACTTTATTGACGCGCAGATAAAAAAAGCCCCAACCAAGTCCGTGTCGCAAGAAGAAGGCAGCAGGACTCTTGGCGGAGACATTAAGCAGGGCCTCAAGTACCTTGGGTTTTAGTAGGTGACCAATGGCAAGGATTCTACCAGGATCACTCGGCAGGACTTTCTCTGGAGTAGAAAAAACCCAGAGACTATCCCAGCCCATCAGCAGGGCAATGGCCCCAGACACCCCTCACGGTTTTGATGCGCTAGCCGAGACACTACAGCACCCACTAACCAACATGGCTGTCGCAGGCATCTCTAGGATTGGGGATGAGATGGCTTATGCCAAAGCTGTAGACGCAGAGAAAGAGAGGGTAGAGAAAGCCAAGCAGGCCAGAGAAGAGGCCATGCAACAGGCCGAAAACGTCTCTCGGTACAGGCAGCAGCTTGAAGAGCGCGCTAAAGACCCTATGCTCCAGATCGCTATGCAGCGAGCCCAAGAGTTCGAGGCACAGCAACAGCAGCCCATTAACCTGGGATACGTTGGTAGTGTTCCGACAGGCATGACAAGCACTGGGGTTCCTACCGCACAGGCCATGGGAGCAGTAGCAGTTCCCACCGCCCCTGGGTATGTTGGCCCAGACGGGACGGACTATGACCATCAGACCCTTCTTAGGATGGCACAGCAGCAGTCTGAGCTAGATGCTATGCGCCAGCAAGAGGCTGAGGCCATGGCCGCTATTGGGCCAGAGGTTCAGCAGCGGTTTATCCCAAAGACATCTGCTGAGTTCCAGGCGGCTATGGCTGCCGAGACAGACCCTGCTAGGCGACAGCAGTTACTGGCGGAGTCTACGCGCGCTGTAGATGTTCAGCCTCAGTCTGTGATGCAGGCGATTACTGGCGCTGCAAAGACTAAGATCCAAGAGGGCGTAAGAAAAGCAGGCATCGAGGCGGACAAGGCATCGCTTGATGCAGCCAAGCTAGAGCTTGAACAGCAGAAGGCCATGATCAAGGCCATGCTGGACCAAGCCGAGCTTAACCGTAAGCTTGCTGATGATGAGAGCAAGAGACTCAAGCGAGAGTCGGAGATCAAGCTCAACGAGGCCAAGCTAAAGAAGTTCCAACGCAGGATGGCGGCATCTATGCGAAGGGGCGGCGGCAAGAAGTGGTTCCTCGACTACGTCAGGACCCAGTGGGGAGGGGACTTCTCCGCCGCTGTCGACAACCCAGCGTTTATGAACGGGCTAATAAATGCAGCGCCTAATGATAAAGAGTTCAATGCCGCCCGTAAGATCATCGTAGACCAAGCAAGAAAGACAGGGCTTAAAGAAGACTCTAAGAAGATGGCCATCAACAGTGAGATCGCCTCTGTAGATCGCGGCCTAAACAACAACATGGCAGCGCAGGTAACGGCTACAGAGCAGCAGGCGCAGGCAAGGGGCGCACTGGATGCAATGACCCCCTTCGTCGCCAGCGCACTTAAACGACCTATGCCTGGGCAGCGTCCAGTAGAGGGCCTTATTAGCACCACGCAGCCGCTGCCACAGGCTTGGTATGCCGACGGTGAAGTTATGAATGCGTTGGCTGGGAAAAGCGGCGATCTACAGAAGGCAGCGCGAGAGCAAGCGCAGAAGCTAAGAGGGGCGGTGGAGAAGTCTAAAGAGCTACGCAATAACTATGAAAGCTTGCTTCAAGACCGCAAAAGACTAGACGGCACCTACGAGACAGTGGTGCCAACTGCTCAGACACAAGCCCGTCCACAGGCTCAGCCTCAAGCCCAGTCGGCCCCAGCGCCGTCTCGCGTTAAGCTTGTTGGCGTTCGCAACCCTGAGCCTGAGTAGGTAAGCGATGCCTATCTATGACTTTGAAGTCCCTGACGGAAGGATCATCAGCCTTGAAGCTGACTCTGTCCCTACCGAGGCCCAAGTCATGGAGGTGTACAACACCCTTCCGCCTATTCAGCCACAGCCAGAGACCCCGCTTGATAGACTAAAAGAGCAGCGCACCCTGTCTCCTGAGCAGATAGCCACCCTTCCCACAGGGACTGCTATTGGGTCTGGCCTTTACGTGTACGACCGCCAGCCCGGTCAGCCTGAGATGACAAGCGCAGAGGGCTTTAGAAGGGCAGCCATGACTCAGGCCCCTACGGTGGCTACAGCTACAGAGAGGGACGAGTTTAAGCTAGGCGGTGTGCTGCCGATACCGGCTGGGTTCCTTCCCCCCGTGGCGTCAGGCATTGGCCAGCCCAAAGACGCACAGTCTGTATTCCTAGAGGCTGCTGCGCGAGAGGCATCTAAGAGGGACTTTCTCAAGCAACAGGAAGAGGGCATTGGCTCTAGTGCGCTGAGGGATGTTGGTGAGATTTTTGGAACAGACGTCCTTACTGAGCAGTACGGCGCTCCTCCTCAGGAGATGGTTAAGACTGATGCAGGCGCTGTTCCTCGCCAAGACGAGGCGTCGTTTGCTAGCGCATTCCCAGGAGAGGTAGCCGCTTGGTATGCAGACCTGTCTGCGGACCCCCTTGCCACCGCCAGATACAATCCTATTGAGGCTGGGCTTGAGGTCATCGGGCTGCCCGGTGTTGCCAGGGGCATTACAAAGCTTAGGGCCATGGGCAAGGTCAAAGAGGCTGATGCTGCTGTAGATGCGGTTAAGGCTGCTAACAAAGCAAAGCATGCTGATGACCCAGTCGCCGCGTCTAAGGCTGGTCTTGATGAGCCGCCACAGGGGTCAGTGCTAGACGAGCTACTTGAAGGGACGGTAGTCGCATCAGGCCCTGCCATTAAGGCCATGAAGTCTAGAAGCGGAGTGGCCACAGAGGCCCTCATTGAATCAGCAAAGGCGGACGAGATAGCGCGAGAGGCTAACCCAGACTTGTTCTTGGGAGAGCGAAGCGGTGCCCCAGTCAAAACACTAAGGAAGCAAGACCTCGATAAGCTAAGGCGTGATGGCGCAAGCATGAAGCCCAATATGCCAAGCCATGAGCAGCTTCTTATCGACGCCATGGACAAGGGTCTGGATACGGCAGAAGGCGCAGCCGCCACGGCAAGTAAGATTCTTAACAATAACGAAGTAGGGACCCTTCAGGAGGTGGCTGGTCTTTGGTCGAGGCTGGTAACTGTTGCTGACGAAGAGTCTTTGTATAAGACGCTAGCTGACTCATACACCGCTATCGGAGAGGCGGTCCCGGCTGAGGTTGTTAGGGTTGGGAATGATCTAGCGCAGGAGATTGTCGACCTATCCGCAGCAGCCAGCAAGGCAGCTACCGTCGCATCACATAGGCTGGCGTTGCAGAAGATGGGCAAGTCCGCCACCGCCATTGAGAACCTCATATCAAGAGGCACTGCTCAAAAGGGAGCCCAGCTAAGCCTTGAAGAGACCAGGGCCCTTAACGTCTTTGCATCCAACGCTAAGGAGATCCAAAGCAAGATCGACGACATACTGCTGGCCTCAGCCAAGAGGCAGGGCAAGGACGTTAGCGACCTTATCATCGACGGCACAGGCATTCCGACTAGCGCGAGCGGTAAGGAGATCGACGACCTTATGGCTCAGTACGGGGCGCGTGAGCGCAACGCAGAGCTAGCATCCCGTGCGATTAACAGGCTCAACCCCAACTATGGCTCAGGGGCCAGCGGCTTTATTAAGAACAACTTCATGGCCATATCCACAATCCCGAAGATGATTATGGCAGGGGCAGACCTAAGCTCTCGGCTGCGTCAGGGTATCTGGGGACATATCGTAGCGCCCAACGCCCAGATGGAAGGGTGGAAGGCCATGCTTAAGTCTGCAAAGCCTGGGTTTGCTGGCAAGGTTCGCCACCCCACAATGCCAGACAAGCTTATCACCTCAAGGGACTACGCCCTCCTTAGCCAGCGCAAGGCCCTTACCGGCATGTACGAGGGCATCTCTAAGGATGAGGCCGCACGTCAGCAGGTGATCAACAAGTTCATCAGGATGATGGACATTAGCTTCACTGGCATTGGAGATGCGAGGGATCCTCTTAACGTAATAGCTGGCAAGAAGGGCGGCCTTCTCCAGGGCTTTAACAATAGGGAGGAGCTATTTGTTGGCAACACAACAGGGATGCTTCTTGATCTGCTAGACGCCCAGCTACTGGACAAGCCATCCCGCGCTAAGGGCGCTGCCATTACAACGGCTAAGCAGGCGGCCAGCCTCCTTAAGAAGTACGGAGAGTTCTCAGAGCGAACCTTCGCCATCGGCCTTAACCATGACAGGCGCAACGCTGCCATCAGGTTGCTTGGCCTAGAGGACATGAACGCTGACGAGCTAACCGACGCTTACAATGCGTACATGAAGAGGTTTGGGAAGAAGGGCTTCAAGTCTGTCGGAGACCTAGTCAACATCACATACGGACGAGGCAACCTGTTAGATCTAGAGAAGGCAGGCTTTTGGAACGCGGCTCTTAACATGATTATGTTCAGTCCCCGCTTTGCTATGTCGAGGTTTCAGAACGTCCTGTTCCCGTTCATCGACTTCCAAACCCTTAAGGCTGAGAAGAAGCTAAGGTCTCCTGTCCTGGCCAAGATGCTGGACCCTAAGAACTTTGCCGCTGGCGTAGCGGAGGGTGCGGCTATTGGCCTGTCTCCTACAGGAAAGAACAGCAGGCTGTTCAAAGCGGCGCGCAAGCTTAGGAACCCAGACTATATCGATGACGTAGATGACATCGTAGTGCGAGAGGCTATGCTGGCTTCGACTAGGATTGCCGCTGCTATTGGTCTCGCCAACCTTGCGGGGGATACCTTCTTCAACAAGGAGCTATTCTCCACGGACATGAACTCTGGCAGTGACTGGCTTAAGCTTAAGACCCCGGGAACAAACACGAGGCTTGACCTGCTTGGTGGGCTTCAGGGCCCAGTGCGGCTTATGTCCACCCTGTATACGGGGAAGAGATACAACCTAGCTGGAGATGAGGCCGAGCTAGATAAAGACTTTGGCTACACCAGGTATAACGAGATGGGCCGGTTCATGAGGCAGAAGATGTCTCCTCAGGCCTCGTTTGTTTGGGACCGTGTTGTTGGTAAAGACTTCAAGGGTGAAGAGACTGACATTGTCCAGACCGCGGCCCAGTCAGTAACCCCTATCATCCTTCAGGATATGATTGAGTCGGGGCTGGTTCCTTTGCCCAACATGATCCAAGAGCTATATGGTGCTGAGGGATCTCAGCTAGGTCTCGACTCTCTTCTTGTCCTTCCTGCCATCTTTGGCGTTGGATACTCAGACATTGAACCAAGGTTGAAGTAACGATGAGAACGCCACCTAGACTAAAAGACCTGCACCCTTGGTTAAGGGCCAGGGTCAATAGCCTTGCCGTAGTTCATAGAAGGGCAAACCCCTGCACGTCTCTTTGCTTAATTTGGGCAGAGCGTTCGATCAGCAACCAGAAGGCGGCCTATGCCGCTGGAAGGTCTAAGCTTGATGGCGTTAACAAGTTCAGCCTGCACAACTACTTCCCATCTTTGGCTGCTGACTTGTGGGTTTACACAGGTGCAGACGACGAAGATCAGGAGATATACGAGGGCAGGCCACCTAAGGAGCATGGACTAGACCTACAGCTTATGCAGAAGGGCAGCCTTAAGAACTGGTATATCCCCCTTGGTAAGCTGGCCGAAGATTGCGACTTGGAGTCCGGGGCGCTATGGCGTTTCTTCCGTGATGGACCTCATGTGCAGGTGCCTAAGAAGCAGCGCATGAAGCTACTTCAGGAGGCTC
>Ga0208794_1000946_pt1 | contig 15080 bp, 12 predicted proteins | sample 32_taG_FD_184106 | JGI IMG/M metagenome (GOLD analysis project Ga0208794, IMG submission 184106) | Marine viral communities from the Gulf of Mexico - 32_GoM_OMZ_CsCl metaG (SPAdes) (version 2) | ecosystem: Environmental > Aquatic > Marine > Oceanic | place: Atlantic Ocean: Gulf of Mexico... | reverse complement strand
AGATTCCCCTGCTCCGGTTTCTCCAGAATTCCGTGGAGCATCAGGAGATACATTAACCTTCTTTCCTTGTCCTGTTTGTCTAATGGAATTAAAGACATTTCCGACCTTATCTTTAAAAGGTAATTTTGTAATCTGCTTGGCAACGGTTGCAAAACTTCCAAGTCCTGCTCCCATCCCAAAAGCAAAAAGAATGTCTCTCCCTGCTTCTGTCGCAGTCCATTCCTGATTAAAAAGATCCTTTTTCTGTTGGATCATTGCATTGGCAGCAGCAGCATAAATGGCTCCTTCACCACCCATTGCTCCAATTCTTAATGCGGTTGCCTTTGCTCCTGCCTGAAGTCCTTTGACTGTTGATCCTAATTTGACAAGCGCACCTCCAATGGGAAGCAAGGCTACAGGATCAGCAACTCCTCCTACAAAAAACCCTCCTAGTCGATAACCATCCCAAGAACCTACGGCTCTATGAAATTCAGAATAATAGGCATCTCGATTCAGACTATCCTGTAGGATTTGAACACGTCCTGCTGTTAATCCTTCTCTCCATTTGATTCTTTCATCGTACCAGTAACTTCCACCAATCCCGTCATTCCACTCATCTTGTGAAATTTCTTGACTGAATAATGATTTTGCATCAGGAGATAAACTGCTCTGGAAATCATCTACAAAAGGCATATCCTCAAATATTCCTGCAGGGTCATATCCTGGCAATCCCATCATGTGGAATTCAGAATCAATTGGCTCAAACTGGTATGCCATGTACTCTGCTAATTGCACTAACGGGGTCTGTGCAAATGCGTAATTCATGGAATCAAAGAATACCGACCAATTTCCAGGACGATGCCTTCTCCATTGTTCACCAATGATTGCAGGATCGTTTAAATGAGGACGGTGTTTAATTGGAACCATCAATTACCTCCAGCAGGAGTTCCCCAGAGTTTTAAGACGTAATCCCAATAATCCGGAGAATCGTCATAAATCATTCCGTATCGGGTTGATTTTACAGGCTCTCCGCTTCTAAAAGATTCCTTGTACCATTCCTTCCAGCGTTTTCCTGGGCCAAAATACCGGTTCTGCAATTTATCTATAGCGACAAGAATGTCACCATCGGTGGGTCTACCTGCTTTTCCTGTTCTCATGAAATGCTGAACCCTTCCTTCTGTTTCCAGCATTTTTAGAGTTCTTTGTTCCAGTAATCCTCTGCTTCCCCAGGTTTGCCACAAAAACCCCTGCCACTTTGATTTGCCTTTAACAGGAGGTTCTTTGGAGTAAACCATTTTATCAATGTCCTCCATGTAAGTGTATTTCCCGTAATCAGCTTCTGAAGGACTTTCAAATAAAGGTTCATAGTCATCTAAAAATTCATAAGCACGTCTGGCAATAGCCCAGTTTTCAGTAAATTTAGACGCAGGAACTATTACTGGCTTTCCTGCATTTATTCCTGATTTCCAAGTTGGTGTCATAAACGTCAATCCATCTGCACCCATGATGTACAATTGGAGTCCGTCAGACCCGTCTACAGGGAAATCCCATACTTCTCTTAACGTCCCATCTCCTGCTCTTGCTGATATTTTGAAGCGGTCAATTGCTTCTTCAGTCATGTTTTGTTCGCCATCAATTCCTAAGTTGATCTGGTCTAAAGGAATGTTGTAGCGCATGGCTTCCAGCCCCCATATCAGGTCTTCAGAAGCGTCATCATCAACGTCGATATACTTTTCAAACCATTTGTTTGGAATGGATACAGTCATTCCGTTTTCATTGAATGTCGTCCAATGAGCAAATAATTGTCTTTCTGCTTGAGTGATTGCTGAAAAGGTTTCATCAGGACCAGCATTGATGCCGATTCCTGCTCTGGCGTATTTAGCAATAAGCCTTACTAAAGGACCTTTATTTCTAGGAGTTTTAAATCCGTCTAAAACTGTGGTTCGGTTCTGATCCCATTGCCTGACAACGCCTTCTGCTTTAGCAATTCCTATAAGGTCTTTGTCATCAGTGGCTAATGCTTCAACAGCAGTATTGAGAATCGTGTCACTCATCCCATCTTGGATTTGAAGCAGTGCAGCAACATCAGCTTTCCCGTCTTTTTCCAGTTCACGGATAAAATAATCCATTGCACTTTTGGAGTATTCAGGGCCGTAACGTGCTGTAAACTGGGATTCCAAGCCCCGAAAATAGGCTTTATTAAGATTTTGTTTTTCGAATTGTGCTAGAAAACGATCACGATCATGTTCTGGCATTGGCCTAAAAGGAACTCCAAGGGCTGTTGCTCTCGCTTGAGCAGCATCCATATCCAAAGCGACACTGACATCCTCTAGTGCTTCAGGACTGTTAGATTCGGATACCGCAACGTCCATCCCCCGATCAAGGTCAGTAGAACGTCCTTTTAAATAGCCTTGAAAACTGCTGAATATGTCTTTATGGAATTGATTGTTGGAGGCATTTTGCTCCAGATTCATCAAAGCATCGTCAATTTCAGACTTAGACATATTGCCTAAATCCTGATGGATTTCTTCAATCTGGGCTAAAAACGCATCAGCTTCTGCAACATCGTCTTCTTGTTGCTCAGAAAGCGTGTATTCCAGGAGTGGATTTACTAAACCTTGAGTATCGGAAGAAACTGTAGATGTGTAGCTATATTGATAATATTTGCTTAGTTTGCTTTGCCATTTGTCAGGCTCAATGACACCGTTGCCACTGGCTTTTTTAATTGCTGATTTAGCTCCTTTGATCTGAGCATTAATAACTTGTTGTAGTTCCTGAACCTCAATATCAGTAGGTTCAAATCCGTAATCTTTCTGTATTTGCTGTTTTAATAAATCGGTATCATCAAGTGCGATTGAAAAGTCCTGTCCCTTTTTTCCTTTTTTTACTGTAAATCGTTTTAAAAACAGTCTCGGACGGTCCTCTGCTAATCTAGTAATCAAAGATTTCATCGAGTTCAATTTAAGAGTCTTGTTGATATAAGACTCTCGTTTCATCAATCCCCGAATCGTTCCTGCATATTTTGTTTGGTCAAAAGATGTTGTTTCTCCGTTATGCTTAAAACTGTACTTGCCTTCATTCAATCCCTTTAGAATCTTTTCAGGGTTGTCGTCTGCATAAAGATTGTAGTCATGTGTGAATTTTTTATTTACCCAGATTTTGGCTGTTTCTTTATTGGCATTCTTTATTTGGGTTGGGCTTAATGCTTCAATTCCGTCAAGACTGTTAACCTGACCTATAAATTCTTTTTCAAATACAGCATTGATTTCTGCATCAGATTTCCCTTCTTTGTAAAGTTTCAGCATTTTGTCAGTTACTACTGAACCTTTAGCGTCAATGCTGTCAGTGAGCCGTGTAAACAACTCACCTACTATTTTACCTAAGTTGTCAGAAAGGAATTTCTGGGATCGAAGTCTTCTCCAGGTTTTAAAACGCTCACGAACCGAATCGTCTTCAATAGATTGCTCTACATCATCAAGATTGTATTCGGGTCCGTTCTTTACGCTGATTTTCCGTGATAAAAAGTCATTTACAGTCTTTTGGGCATTATCAGGGCCAAGGTTCGCGTCTTGTTGCCTTTGAATATGTTGACTAACTGTCAGTTCACTATCGTCATAGTAATTTGCAGCCTCTTCCATAGCATTGTTCCACTGCTTGGTTCGGTCTGCTTCTTTCCAGGTTTTGTAAATCTTTGCGCCACCATCAATGGATGACATAAGGTTTTCAATCCCTCTTGCCATTTCATTATATGGCCCTGAAACATCCATAGCCTGTGGAGCTTGAACCATGCCTCCACCACTGTATTTAGGTGCTGCAGGTGTTATATCCGGTTGATCAAATGGCAGTCTCATAATTATCCAGTGTAAAAATTACCAAAAGAACCAACACCGCTGGCAAAAGCACCCAACATATCTGCTTGGTAACCCCAGTCAGCCTGTTTTCTAAGCAATGCGGATTTACGTGATAGTTGATTTGCAGTCATTGTGGTCTGGAAATCTGCAGAAGTTTTCCAGTCAATAAAGTCCTGTTTCAGTGTGTCTATTGAAGCTTTGGTGTTAGATTTCACCATCTGTGCTTCCATAAACTCTTTACCTGCCATGTTAACTCTGACATTCATTGGCGTGAATTCTCCAATTGCTGCTCCTGAAGACGCTGCTTTTGTAGTTCTTGTTGCTTGTTTGCGTTCATTGTTAGCAACAGTCTGGGCATATATGTAAGCGCCACGTTTTCTAACCTGACCAACATTTCTGATTAGTCTTTTTGTCTGTTGATTGACATTGAACTTGTGTGTCAGAAGTGTGTCAGTCCTTTGCTTATCAACTTCATCTGCATTGGCATAACCTGATTGCCGATTAATGCTTCCTTTTGCCATGCCCAGCCCAAAACTGAGCAATCCCATTCCTAGTGCTGGTAGCCAACCCATTAGATATTAACCTCGTATTCCATTGCTAAGAGAAGAAGCGTCAGCGGAAAAGGCTGGTCGCATTTAAAACTCACCCCTTGAGATTCAAAGGATCTGGAAATAGGAGCCATTTCCTTGTCTCCGGTAAATAACGGAACCTTGACTCCCATTTCATCATCAGGCGCACGGAAGATGACTTCTTCATAAGTCCCGTTTTCCATTGCGAACTTCATCCCGATTGACTCAAAAAGCCTTGCAGTCACTCGAATCATCCTTTTTTTACCAATGGCGAATGCACCTCCTCCTGGACCTGACATCATGGGAAGTGTCAAAACTTCAGAGGTATAAGGAAGTCCCAAGGTTGCCGTATTGACCGATGACGCTAATGTCACGTCACCTCCCGATACTGTTTTATTCTGCTGAATGGCTCCATCTCCATAGACCTGAAGTTCCTGCCCTTCAAGATGGTCTAATCCACTAACAGCGGTGTAGGCAGAGGAGTTGTATTTTTTGAGTCCAGAATCGACAAAATGAGCATTGACCTGAGTAGTTTCCTGTTGATCATAAAACTTTTCCAGGAATTCGATGTGACGTTTGGGTGAACCTCCAATCGTTCTTTTGACAATCATCCATAATTGAGTCCTGTTATTGTGTGGAATAACTGCCATTGACTCGACTTTGGCATGGTTGCCATGCGTTGCATCAGTATGTGATCCACCAATGGTATGAGTAGACCATGCATAGATTTGGAGAGGAGCATTGTAGGTTAGACAGATCAGTTTCCCGTTCGTTAACCTTCCCCAAATGAGAGAATTGGGCTGTTCCTGATAAACAATCTGTTCAATTCCAGGATAAGTAATGTTTTCTGCTCTGAGCGTTAAATCGAGTGCAGCAAACTGTTCTGCTTCTCCTTCAAATTTAAACTCCCGTATTTTTCTTTTGTTCTGTTGGACATAACAAAGGATCTCACCAATCTGAACGGGTTCTGCCGTGGTTGACGGATAGGCTGAATCTTTGAGGATGGTAAAATTAAAAGGTGTGACAGTCAGATCCTGTTCCGATCCATAGAGATTAAAAACACCTCCAGAAGTTCCTATGGCAAGTTTTTTACCCTCTGCCATCCATGTCACTTTATCAACTGTGTCGGAATCAATGGTGAAGGTCATGGCATTGTCATCCAGAATTTGCTCTCCTAGAATCAATGCTCCTGTAGGATCGTAGTTTCCTGTCGATGCGCCTACGAGTTCGCTTTCTGCGAAGTTATAGAAGTCTCCAGATTTGCTTAACCAGACCGTGGAGGGGTATTTCGTCGTACCACCGAAACAAAGGCGTTGCTGGTAGATTTGAACAGTTTCAGGATAGCCGTCAGTAGAATTGAAGACAGACATACGATGCTCAATAGTAGCAGCATCAAGCACAATATCGTTCTGCGCATAACCATAAACAGTCGTTGAATTAACAACATCGGTAATTTTGATGTAGCCCCATCGGATACCTCCTCTTGAGTCTTTTTCTGTTCCCGCTAACGGATTAACACGAATAAGCCTTCCAACATCCCCTCCAACAGTTTGCGATGCTCCTTGAGTAAATGGTGCATATCCAGTCCCTGATGCCGTAACAGTGACTTTATTGGACAGATCCTTTTGCATGATCTGCTTATATACATCTAGTCCAGTTCCTGTCCATTTAGTTCCTGAACTTAGTTTTAAACTTATTGGGGTTCCTCCAGATTCGTCAGATACCTGAAATGTTGTTGCAGTAGGATTAACGACATAATATGTAATCCATACAGAATCAGTCGCATTATAAATATCAAAAGCAGTACCCCCTGCTGTTTGAAGATTCCCTACCGCAGCTGATTCATCGGAACTGTTTCCAGATTTAGGCTTAATAATTACTTTCATCCCTGATTGCAGCCCATGGGATGAATTAATAAATGCATCTAGGACGGTATCTACTCCTACACCACCAACTTTAACTTCATCAAGTGACGATTTTGTAACTGTTAGCTTTTTTTCCTCGTCATCATTGATTTCGTCATAAGGGCCATCCTCAAACGCAATATCTGCAAGGGTCCAGAGTGTATCGTCGGAATAACGATTGGTATCGCTAGCATCAATCGTTCTAGATAGAGTTCTAGGAGGATGTTCTGAATGAACGATGTATAAAACGTCTGCAGATTGAGTGAATTTCAGATCAGGAATCTGTGCAGTCGTGTAGGTTGTTACAACGTCCGTAGGATTGGTACCATCATGCTTGAGTAGTCTTCCTTCATTGGAAAACACCCGAATCGCATTATTGTAGAATTCAAGGATGTAGCTTTGTCCCTGTCCGTAATAGAAAGGAACCAGACGGGAGCCGTCAGCCGTGTCACTGGCAGCATTCAACGCAAAATAGGTTCCTGGTCTTCTTCCGATAGAACCCTGTGGAAGGACCACAAAGTTTTCCAGGGTTTTGACAGAAGTTTTGTAAGAAGGAAGTTCAATCTGCCCCTCTAAACGGGGAGAGATTACACCTTCAGCAAAACTGCTCTGAATGTGCTGTACTGCAGACATCTATGATTGGACACCATTGGTAATATTCCAGGGATAACCATCGGATGGTGCATCAATCGGCTTCCAGGAGGTTTCGTATGCTCCCAGACGTGCATCAAGCCATGTATTGAATTCCACCCGTTCTGCAGAACCTTCGGATGCATCAATGCTTCGTGCCTCCATCAGGTTTCTTTCATATTTCTGCCACATTTCCTGCTTGAGGGTGGTTTTACCCGTCAATGGCTCTGCAAGTTCCCAGGCCAGCCTCAAACCCATGACGTTGACTAAACTTGCATCCAGCAAGGTCATGTCTTCTAAGCGTTTCTGGTACTTCAATTTGACAGAGGTCGCATCAGTCAAGAGCTTGCCCCCCTCAATCTTGTAAGTTCTTGTCAGATCATAAATGGATAAAACCCTCAAACAGTCTGCAGGCAACTGATACTGATATAAAAACCCCCATGCTGGAGCTTCTGCAAGTCTCGACAGGACTGCACGATCAATCGTACAGTTCCAGGGATGTAGGCGCAGAATCATGTCTCTGACATCAGGAAACCGGAGGTTGCAAAGTCTTGCTCTCTCCGAGTTTTCCGTCATGGATACAATCTTTGCCTCACCTAGATTGGTCAGGGCGATGTTTGCAATATCTACTTCTCCAGCCATGGGAATCCTTTAATCAGTCAACAGTGAACTGAACATTCAGCATAATGGTCTTAGATGCTGCTCCAGCAGTGTTGCCTTTGGCAGCAAGATAATACTCATTAAGCTTATTTGCAGTGGTGTGACCACCATCCTGATAAACATACTGTCCCATCTTTTCGATACCCCGTGTGGTGTATGCAATGTCGATAGGAGAGGCTGTTCTTCCAGACGCAAGGGTCAACCCATCAGCGTAGCAATCAATGTCTACTGCGGTTGCAGAAACATCGGATGCCAATCCAAAGTCATAATCAGTTCCACCAGTACATGCGTCATTGTGGAGCCAGATATGAACGATTCTCCATTCAGGATGGAGTTTGCAGAAAACAAACGTGTCAGCGTCTGTTCCTGTGGTTTCTGCAGTCGCAATGATGGACCGCAAACGTGCGCCATACAAACCGACATGGTTGTAGACGATAGGTTTTGCTGCTTCGTTAGAAACCAGCGTTGACTGTGTATTAGCCATATTAGTCTTTCTGGGGGGGCACTTCCCTCCTCCCCCTTAAAGGATTAAGTTGCTTGCTTACACTCAATTTCTACCATGCGCTTCTCGTCAAGACGGGTAGCACCGATAGTCATTTCAGCAAACGTGTACAAAGAGAACCGCTTATCAGCACGTTCTGTAATTCGACCTGCAATGTCTTTCCAGAGGCACAACCCAAGGGCGTTTCTTTGGAAACAGAGAACACGGTCTGCTGTTACAGTTGCACTGTTAGCAGTTACTGATTTATTGGGAACCAATTGCGTCTGAATGAAGTTAAAGCCCATGAAATGATGGACCTGACCTTCTACCAACGCACGGATCATGTTGTAGTCACTGCTTTGGACTTCAGTGGTTGCCAACAGGTTCTCAATCTGGTCTGCAGTACAGACAATAAAGAGATCCGAGACTCCACCTTCGTTGTAGCGAATGACTTCGTTTTTCATCAACCGACCACGGGCTTCAATCAGCTTTCCTAACGTCAATCCGGTGTTTGCGGTTGAATCATCACCATTGGTTCCATTATTGACCGGAACAATGTTGACATCGGAACCGACATTATCATCATTGGTAGCCCATTCGGCTGATGTTGATCCGTCTTTTCCGAGATAGGCAGTCCCGTAGGCTGCTTCCAGGATTTCCTCGTCAATGGCACGTCCGAGAGCCATTCCTCCAGTCGTCATATAAGCAGACGCTGGATCAGAAATGATCACACGCAACATATCGTAGGAATCGACTAAATCCCCCCAGTTGTAATCAACAGGAGTAATCCTGCGTCTTTCATGGGGAGTTTCGATAAGCGGAGAATCCGCATGACGTGAAGTGACCTTTTGTGCAGTCACCTTTCCGATACGATCCATGAAGTATTCTTCACCGACCTTACCGGCTTCTACCTGTACCGCATTTCGCAGTCTGGACCCTTCCTGCTGGGCGACCAGAGTAAGAGTGTCCGAAAACTGCTTGACCATACTGGTCGTGATTTGATTGGACATAACAACTCCAAAAGAAAGATATGAATCTCCCGTTCGGAGTTGTCCGTCACCGGATTCCGGTAACTGCCCTATTGCAGGGGGCTAGGCTTATCCCTGCAGACCAGTTTGGGTACTGATTCTAAGTTGATTATTCGACAGGAACTTGCGGTAGCCTATCGTACAATCGGTTCATTTCCGCTACAGCACTCTTATGATTAGGGTGTGCAGCATTCATCAGTGCAGTCTTGAATTCAGGATCTGCACGTTTTGAGGCTATTTGAGCCTCGATTTCACCAGGAGCCATACCAGATCCTCTTGGGTTTCCTGGTAACATTTGCTCCTCTGACAACTGTTCACCAACCTTGGCAAACAGTTTGAGGATTTCGGGATGGTTCCCCAGCCCTGTCTCCTCCATAACCTGTAATGCTTCAGGTGACGCAAAACGTCCAAAAGCCCTTCTTGCATAATCAAGGTTCTCGTTATATTTCTGACCCCATTCTCTAGTTAGTGCTGCTTGTGCATCTGCTTCTGCTTGTTCAATCCCTTCCTGACGTTGTTGCATAGCGGTTTGATTCCCCTCTGCAATCTTGTCAAGTAAGGACTCCGCTTGACGCTGGGTCAGCCCTATCTCATGGGCATAGTTTTTAAAGTCTGACAGATCATCACTGTCGTCAATTTCCCCAAAGTTGTACCCTTGAGGATTTTCCGGCCTTCCTAATGCGTTATAGACATCATCCCATCCATCATCATCTCCGGTTGGTAAGCGGAGCATCTGTTCTGGGGGTACGCCCATTTTTTTGACTGCATGGACATAGCTTTTAGCAAGCTTATCAACTGAGTCAAAATTACGCAGAGAAGGTTCACGATCCAATCCGTCTGGCAGATTGGTCACATCGAAAGCAAGTGGGTTAGGTGATCCTTCACCTCCACCGACATCAGAACTCGTCGTAGTCGTTGCTTCCGTAGCTTGACTCGCTTCTTCCATCTGTTTCTTGGCGTTTTAAGGTTGCTTGCAACTCGGATAATGAAATATTAGCCAATTGCAAAAGTTCCACTACAACGGATCGACGACCTTCGTTGAATGCCGTGTAATGGGGGTCTCCTGGCACATGGGTTGTCGTAAACATGTAATGTCTATGAGCCATGTCTGCCAGCATCTCTTTGCCTTCTGGTATATTCAGAAGGTCATGGTAGAGAGTTCTTCGTTTCCGTTCTTTAGGCAGCAGCACGGGACTCCTCAGCCTTTGCTCTGGATGCCTCTGCCGATGCCTGCTTTTGTTCCACGTCTGCCTGTGCGTTTGCTATATCTGCCTGCATCATCATCTGTTCTTCCTGCTGACGTTGCTGTGCTATGGCTGCAGCTTCTTCTTCGGTGTAGATAGAAGACGCAGGCGCACGTAGTATTTCTGCTCCCAGTTCTGTAATTCTGCTGGTATTCAAACGTCCCAGTACTGATGGATCGATCTGTGCGAGAGGCATGACAAACTGAATCAATTGACTAACGGCATTCAGTTCCACCGATCTCATGGATACTGAAACCGGATTGACATATTCGATTCTAAAATCAATGTTTCCAAACTCTTGTGGAGGAGGAGGAAGAAGTCCCATCCTGGTCATGACTTTCATAGTCCGATCCAGTAATGGTCCCAAGAATTCTGCTTCCTGACGGGCAACAATCGGTCCTAGTACAATCAGACGATCCCTTTGTCTCATGGCGATTTCGGTTGCAGTAAAGCGAAGGACATCTCCGTCACTGGCAACAGGTCCAGGCAATTCCAAGAGATCCAGAAAGAATGCTTTCTCAATGGCTTCTCTGACTTGACCCATTTTTGCTTCTGCATACTCGATTCGTCCTACAGTCGGCATCTGAAAAATCATTTCATTGCCTTGTAATCCAGGACGGTAATAATTGATTGCGTCAGGAGTAGTTCTGATGGGGGCCAAAAAGCCATCGTCGGGAACCATCAAAGGCGGGGCAACAGCCTTCTGAACCCCCTTCAGAAACGTCTTTTCCATTTCATTGAGCATTCTCGTATCTGCCAATGCTTCTACTCCTGGCCCTCTTCCATAAATCTCTAAGGCATTTCGGGACCAGCGACTGCAGACGTAAGGAAACTCGTCATAGCCATTGATGCCAATCATCATCTTCTCATCCTTGCAGATGTGAAGTGACACAAATGGCTTCTTAACCATCAACAATGGTCCAGGCTTAATCGAATGGAAGGGCTTTACGACATGAATGATTTCGTAACTGTCATAAGGTTTCCCGTTTTCCAGCGATTTCATCACTTTTTCTGGCAACCGATCTGCAGGAAACCTTTCAACAAGCTCTTTTGCTGTTTGTTTATAGCTCCTGTAACACGTATCGATCTGTCCTAAGTTGTTGGTCTGTAAAAGACAGTCTGATAACGGGAAATGTCGGAAATACGGACCTCTTCCTGGAAGATCCTCAATGAACATGACTGCCGTTCCAAAGGCTCCCAGATCCGTATAGTATTCGTAGGCTGCAGGATGGAAATTTGATCCTGGTTTACCAAATTCTTCTTGAACGAGTCTCTGTATTTCTTCCAACCACAACTGGACGGATCGTTCTTTTTCCAAGGGTCGGAACAAAGGTTTCAGAACAAACCAAGGTGCTGCTGCAGGAGTCATGATATTGTGCAGTCCTGCTGCAAAACGAGTGACCGATCTAGGAGGAGTCGAATCAAAAATCTTTGCTCTACGTTCGATTCCTGACGTATGTGACGCAGTAAAATCGTTGCGTCTGGGCAACATCAGATCAGCAATGTTCTGCCACTGAGATTCCCAGTTCGCCCTTTCGGTCTTCAGGTACTCAAATTCCTTCAGTAATTCACTGACAGGATCATCTGGAGATATACCTTGCATATCAACTTAGCATCATGCGGTTTTCAACATCTGAAATGTCTTGTCCTCTAGTAAGCATGGTGTCCACCCGTCCCTTTTTATTCCCAATCTTTCTCCGTTTCTGTGCGAGATATGTAGACATCTGAACATCTCCTGCAAGAGGGCTGTCCAGTCCAGGATCATCCAGTCCTGGATCATCAGGACCAGTATCCGTATCCGTATCCGTATTCGTCTTAGCTGTTAAAAGCGTTGAATCGTCATCATCGTCACTTCCACCATTCCGTCCCAGCTTGCGGTCCCACCAGCGGTCCCAATTTGTTAAAAGACCTTCTTCCGCATTTAGAAAAGTCCCAAATAAAGAACCGGATGTAGATATATCAAAAAGCTGATTTGCAGTATGCAACAAACCGCTTTTACCCTGATAATCACCAAAACCAAAGGCTTGTTTGAAGCCGTGTTCTAATTCTCTAAAATAATCTTTAGCCATATAACCTCCTATGCGTATCCGAGTAAGATGCTACTTTTCTTTTGTGTCCCACCTTTGGAAGTACCCCTTCTAGCAGAACGCTGCCTTGCTCCGTGATACATTGACTGCATTCTAACCATGTCGGATTTAGCAGTATTCCAAAGAGAGAACATTCTTTTTTCTGCATCAATTCCTTGCTGGAGTAATCCGGTTTCTCCTTCGTAGGAACCTACTGTTTTGTCAGCAGCAGCATCAGCTTTGGTTCTGGCAGTCATTCCCTTAAAGTAATCCTTGTAAGTCTTTGATGATTTGAATGCCCCCCAGTTGGTAATATCACCCTGAATTTGCCCATAAGTTATCCCAAGGCTTTTACCATCTTTGTCTGTCAGATCGATATCTCTAAAACTTTCCCAGGCATCCTTACGTTTCTGTCGTTCTTCTGCAGTCGTGTCATAGGATTCATACCAATCTCTAGGGTCCATAAACATTTTCTCGTACCAATCCAAATCTTTTTCTCTAACTCCTGAATAAGTTCTAGTTAAAGAGTGATCGTATTCTTTTTTTAAAGCAGCTAACGTGTTTAATCCCTCACCAAATCCTAGTCCTCTAACCGTTTTTTCAAAATTTTTAGACCCCATATTAGGTGTTAAACCAAATCCTCCCCATCGGGACATCACGTCTTGCATCCCTTTAGCAACATCGGTTTCATCAAACTCCGTCTGCCAGTTTTCCATGGCTTCCTGAGTTGATTTTGCATAATCCTTTGCTTTGCCGTATTTATCCTGAAGTCCTCCTTCTCCACGGAGATGCTTGTATGCTTGCTGATAAGCAGAATGCCTTTGTCCTGCACGATGGCGGGAACTACGGTACATGTGTCCTAAATGACTTTCTTTTCTGCGGTTCTGATATTTAGTCAGTAGTGAAGTAGCCATTACACAAAAAAGGGATATTCGTGATCGTGAAAACCTATTGCCTCATTTCTTCTAGGCATGACATAACTGCCTCTGGCATAACGTAATGACATCACGGCATACCTGCAGGCAGACATGATATCGTCACGTTCTTTAACCACCTTCCCGTCCTTCCTGTGATACATCCGCATTTCCTCAAAAAACTCTCCGAGATGATCAAATACCAGTAGCCTTTGAGTCTGAAATCGTTGAAGCATTTCCATCAGTCCAGGTTCGACTCCCTGACCTCCTTCAGGATTCTCAAAATGCTTTGGCATCATGTTCACCCCCTGCTTCCGATATATCTCTGCTAGAGGCTTTCCTGATCCCTTGTCATGTTGCGCTCCGTCATGGGGCCAGATAACAGGAATCCAGTCGCCTCTGGCTTTAATGGCTGCAGAGTGGACAATGGGAGTTTCGGCAGATTTGCGGTAAACGTCATAGACGTATGCAACGTCTTTATCCCGATCATGAGCAATCCAAACAGCAGCAGTAGGATGATCGTATCCAAAATCAAGCGCACACACTTTGGACCAGTGTTCAGGAATGGCAAAAGCAGATCGTTTGATCTGATTCTCATCCACCGGAAAGACCAGACCTGATCCAAGGACAGGGATACCTTTGGAACGCATATCCCGTTCATGAGGAGGCAGTGCAGCCAAGATTTCTTCCTTGATCTCATCGTCAAGGTGCGGAGCGTCATCCCATGTTGCGTTATAGAGTTGCTGGTGTGGCTTAAGATCGTTCATGAATTGGGCGACCACATTGGTCATCCCAGATTCGGGCGTAAACGTCATAAATGTCAGACCACCTCCTTTCAATGATGCACGGAGAGCCTGACTGTAAATATCCTGTGGAGGTTCCTCATCCATCCAAATGACATCAATCGCTTTCCCCATCCAGGCTTGTTTTCCCTGCTCATAAGACTTCATGAAGACTTTGGAATTACGCCCAGATTTGTGTTTAATCGTGACTGTGGAAATCGCATTAGGAATTCCAGGTTGACGATCCCATTTGACAATTTTGTCTTTTGGGATTGCTCCATGACCGAAATCTTCATCATCTCCTGGTTCCCCGAATAACTCTGCCTGAACAATGTCCCTTGTGTTTGCGGTCGTGTTTCCTGCAGCCCATGCCTTAATGGGTCCGTGGAAGCGGTATCCTTTCCACCAGGAGGGATATTCTCCTGTTAAGTGATATGCCATCTCTGCAGCACCACAGAAGGTCTTTCCTGTCTTGTTTGCTGCCATCAGTAGACGTTGACGGGCTAACGTGCCTTGCTCATCCCGTGCGTCATGAAAGTTTTTCTGGTACTCATAAGGCTCATAATAAGAAAGACGGTTGCTCTCCTTCTTCTCATGAATCTGTTCTGCAAGCTTTAAAGCCTGCTCTAGGACTTTAGGATCAGTCATGATCTAGGAATGCTTTCTCCGTATGCGATCTTTTTAGCCCATGCTGGAATAAACGCTCCCAGATTGAATTCTTTCCCAGACTTCTTGGAATCCTTCATCACTCTTAATCCCTGGATAATATCGACACCCAATCCAAGGTAAGGCATTCCTGCAGTCCAGATGACTTTAGGCTTCATTGAAGGATTTAAGCGTTTTTGACGTTCCTCAAAAGTTCCTGTTATTTCTTTTTCAACCTGAACTCCAGAAATATTAGGATCATCTCCTTTAGGTTGCCGTTTCTTGCTGACTACAGTCGGCTGACCTTCTTTCCTCTTAACGTGACTT
>Ga0208794_1000945_pt1 | contig 15129 bp, 19 predicted proteins | sample 32_taG_FD_184106 | JGI IMG/M metagenome (GOLD analysis project Ga0208794, IMG submission 184106) | Marine viral communities from the Gulf of Mexico - 32_GoM_OMZ_CsCl metaG (SPAdes) (version 2) | ecosystem: Environmental > Aquatic > Marine > Oceanic | place: Atlantic Ocean: Gulf of Mexico... | reverse complement strand
AGTGTCACCCGCGCCTGGTGACGTTGTTTCGCCGTGCTTTTGGTGACAAGTTCCCAATCTATGGCACGCGCAAAGTCCAGGCCGACATGCTGCCGTGGGTGAGCTGGGCAACCCCAGAAGCCAAGGTTCCGATCTTCAGCCTTGGCGAGCGCTACCGAAATAGCGCTGGGGAGTTCCCCCGGCAGCCCTTCCTTGTTCCGCTGGAAGAGTATCGCGAGAAGGCTCGCGACTACCTGGCTTCAATAGGCTCTGGCGTAAAGATAGGCATTTGCTGGCAAGGCGGTAGCCTGCCGACTCGCGCCGACAAACGCTCTATTCCGCTCCCGGCGTGGTTGCCGTTGCTGGAAGGTGTTGACGCTGAGTGGATATCGCTCCAATACGATCATGCCGAACACCCCGGCATGTGGGAGCCAATCATCCAGCAGTTTAACGCCGATAAGGGCGTCAACATCCACCACAGCACGCTATGGGCCAATGACTTGGACTTGTGTTATGGCGCGCTCATTCATGAACTGGATTACATCATTACGGTCAACACGTCACTGGTGCATGCTTGTGGCGCTATGGGCGTTAGATGCCTGTCTCTGACACCCAGAACTGCGGCTTGGCGCTATGGCCTGGAAGGCACGACCATGCCCTGGTATGGCGACCATGTTCAGCTTGAACGCCAGAAGGGCCGCGAGTGGGAGCAGGTCATCAAAGAGATTACGCCGCGCATCCGCAAGCAATTCAGTCAGAAGGTGGCGGCATGATTACCGAAGAGTATCGCCAGCAACTGGAGCAATTGCACGTTCAGCGTGATGACTTTGGGCGTAGCGGCAGTCAGTGGGCGCATGCCTGCGTCAATTTGTGTGCGGTTCTGGAAACAGATGACGTGCTGGATTATGGCTGCGGGAAGGCTGAACTGAACCTGAGCCTACCCTTTGACGTCAAATGCTATGACCCGGCCATCTACAAGTACAGAGATGCGCCGGAACCGGCTGATTTGGTCTTTTGCACAGATGTGCTTGAACACATCGAGCCAGAGCAGCTAGATGCGGTTATTGCGGATTTGGTGCGTGTTACCAGGCGGCTTGGCGTGTTTGCTATCCACATAGGCCCTGCCAAGAAAACGCTGCCAGACGGGCGCAATGCGCACCTGATTCAGCGGCCAGGCAAGTGGTGGAAGAACAAGCTTGAGCGCTCGTTTGATGTGCGCGATGAGCAAATGGTCAACCCAATGACCTACCTGATTACGGTGGAGCCAAAGGGTGATTAACGTTTATATCGGCTACGACTCTACGGAGAGTTTGGCTTACCACGTTCTCTGTCATTCGATTGCGGCGCGGTCGAGCATGCCGGTCACGTTTACGCCAATCCAGCGCAGCACACTGCTAGACCTGTATGCAAGGCCACGCGAAGACAACGAGTCAACAGACTTCAGTATGACACGCTTCCTGGCGCCATTCCTGGGTAGATACCAGGGCTGGGGCATTTATATGGACTGCGACATGTTGTGTCTGGCAGATATCGCTGAGTTGTGGAAGATGCGGGATTATCGCTATGCGGTGCAGTGCGTGCAGCACGACTACACGCCAAAGTCGATTATCAAGATGCGCGGCAACGAGCAGGCGGCATACCCGAAAAAGAACTGGTCGAGCCTGATGCTGATGAACTTTGCAAAATGCGTCAACCTGACGCCATCCAAGGTTTCTACGGCGTCAGGTGCCTATCTGCATCAGTTCAAGTGGGTTGACCATGAATGCGAGATTGGTGACTTGCCGGTTGAGTGGAATCACTTGGTTGGCGAGTATGAGTTACCAGAGAAGACACCCAAGATGTTGCACTGGACGCTGGGCGGGCCTTGGTGGCCAGAGTTTCAAGCAACGGAATATGCCAGGCAGTGGGTGGATGAGTATATGCGTATGAGTGATGAGAGTGGGGATTGATGAGACGACGCGATTATCAAAGGGCGCGCACTGAAGCTGAGAAGCAGGCACCTGTTGTGGTAAAGCCGCCTGCTGAAAAGCCCAAGGTTGTGCGCAAGAAACGCAGGGCTAAGAAATGAGCGACTTTGGCACCATGCGGTCACGTATCGCGCGAGAAATGAAGCGCGGTGAGTTGACTGCCGCGGGCGATGAGATTCGGGATGCGATCCTGTCTGCCATCAAGTACATGGAAAACAGACGTTTCACATGGAACGAATTTCTCGATACGACTGTGACCGCTGCTGCCAGTACGCCGTACATGAATTTCAGTGACTTTTCTGTGCGGCCCATCATTATTGACTCCATCAAGGTGCGGATCTCAAATCGCGATTACCCCCTTATACGCAAAGGGTGGAGTGAGCTTGAAGCGATTGATGCGGGACAGTGGAGCGGCTACCCGGACTGGTATGCGATTCACAGCCGCCGTATTCGCTTGTACCCGATTCCGCAGGGGAATTACCCCTTAGTGATGTCTGGCGTGCGCGACCTGACAGAAGTGAGTTTGAGCGCATCCAATTCGGCTACCAATGGCTGGATGACAGATGGTGAAGAACTGATCCGCATGACGGCAAAGGCAATGCTGTTCAGAGATGAATTGCGTGCGCCTGAGCTATCCGGGCAATTCATGATGGAGTCAGAGCGCGTCATGCGAGAGTTGCAGCGCGAGACTTCCGCACAAGTAGGCAGTGGCAGGGTTAGAGCAAGGTTTATGTGATGTTTGTACCCCTAGTCGGTTTCGCGCCTGACGCTGACCCTACTCAGCCGGGCGTCATTACAGACTGCGATTTGATTGTCCCCACGCTGCGCGGAATCAAGGCGCTGCCGGGCGATGTAAACGCAGGAGTAGCAACCGCGCCTAGCGCGGTTTCTGCTGTATATGCGTACAAGTTGGGTGATGGCACTAACCGCATTGTTGCTTCAACCGAAGGGTCGGCCAGCGCGGCCACGTCGCGCCTGTACGATGTTACGACATCGGGATGGGTAGACCGAAGTTCAGCCGCTGGTGATTACACGGCCACGGCTGCATCACGCTGGACATTTGCCAACTATGGGGATGATTTGTATGCGTCCCAGAAGGGTCACCAGTTACAGGTCAGTTCAGGCGCAGACTTTACCGCGGTAGCGGGGGCGCCAAAGGCGCTTTGCATCCTGTCTGTGCTGGATTTCATTGTTGCATTCAATACCGATGATGATGGTGCGACTTACGGCAACGACCCGAATCGTTGGTGGTGCAGTGCTGCTGGCGATCCAACCAGTTGGACCCCGGATGTAGCGACTCAGGCAACGACAGGCTTGTTGACTGACACCCCTGGCGCCATTACCGCGGCTGCAAAGGTTGGTAATCAGTTGGTGGCGTTCAAGGAGCGTAGCGCCTATCTAGGCACTTACATTGACGCGCCAGCCGTATGGGGCTGGACCTTGATACCCGGCGCAGGTCTGGGCGCATTTTCGCCGTATAGCGTGGTCAGCGTGCAGGGCGTGGGCGTCATGACCATTGGCATTGACAATATCTACATGTTTGACGGTTCCAGAGCCCAGCCATTGGGTTCCAACCGTGTGGCAGAATTTCTGTTTAGCGATCTGGATTACCAGAACGCTGACCGAATTGTGGGATATCACGACCAGGCCAAGAGCCTTGTCTACTGGTGGTATCCGAGCAAGCAATTGCCTGATGGCTCTTTGAGCCGCTACCTGGCTTACAACTATCGCTCTGACCGGTGGGGCTTTGGCCGGAAAATCACCAATTTTGTTTTTGACTACCTAGCCCCTGGCACCACATACGACAGTCTTGGTGATGTGACCAGCACTTATGACGACATTCCAAATGTGTCCTATGACGAGTGGTTGGCCACAGGTGGCACCTATCAGGCCGCCAAGGTGGATGTGAATGGCGTGATTTGCACGATAGATGGCACGTCTCAAGAGTCTTATTATGAGACAGGCTATCTGGGGCAGGACGGCGTTATCACAAACCTGAAGCGCGTCAGGCCGCGCTTTGCGGTTGCGCCTGATTCTGGCGACCAGCGTCACCTATATGTCGATCAGCTTGGTACTGCGGAAATAACCAGTGTGGCTGCCAGGCCTATGGTCGATGGCGCATTTGACCATGTTTTTTCAGCGCGCTGGCACAAGGCTCGGCATACCTATAACGGCAATATGGAAGTGCTTGGCCTGGATGTCGAGTCAAACCCGGAAAGTCTGGAATGAGCCAACGCGTACCATTGCAGCCGCCGTTGCCAGCCGATATGGATGCGGCCTTGCGTCAGGCGTTGTCTGATGCGTTCAGAACGCATGCCTTGCAGCTTAACTGGGCGACTGCTTACGACACAATCAATGTGAGTTCAGCGGAAACTGCCTTTGCTGACTTGGTGCTTGCGGACGCCAGTGGCGGCGGTTTTACCTTGACGCTGCCGGAGGCGGGCTTCTGGAATGACCGCGTGCTTAGGATCAAGAAGACAGACGCCACTGGGAATACAGTAACCGTGGCTACGGCAGGTTCCGAGACCATTGACGGGGCAGCGAGTGTAGCTATCAGCACGCAATATCATTGTCGTCAATTCATGTCAGACGGGCAGAATTGGCACATTGTTGGCGCCTACCCGTGAATATATTTCCAGTGCCGCCTAATGAGCTGCACAGTTGGTGGGATATGGTGCGTGATGACATTGTCGAATGCTCCCAACACGACAAGGAAAACGTCTGGCCCGAAGATGTCTATTCTGCGCTAAAATCGGGCTGGGCGGTGCTGTATGTGTGCACAGTTAATGGTGACTATCAGGGCATGATGGTGACCACCACGCACACAGACCAATGGGACCAATCGAACCGATGGCTACATGTTTGGTTCTTAAATGTACATGACCGCCCTGACGTAATTCTGGCGGGAAACAAGTATCTGGAAGGCGTGGCCCGACAATTGGGCTTCGACATGATTACCTTCCGCGCTGACAGAGAAGCCTTTGAGCGATGGGGTAAGCGCTTAGGCTTTGAAGTAGGAGAGATTGAATTGCGTAGGAGACTAGACTAATGGGTGGCAGTAGCACCAAGCAAGCCCCGCCACAGACCGCAACGCAAGTAACGCAATTACCTGCGTTCGTTCAGCCTACGGCGCAGCGTTATCTGGATCGCGCAGAAGCCTTGAGCCAAGCGCCTTTCCAGAGCTATCAAGGCACACGCATCTCCCCACTGAATTCAGTGCATAACTTTGCATTGGATCAGGCGCGGCAGCAATTCATGCCGCAGATGACCAGTGCTGCAACGCAGATGGGCAATTTCATGGGTGGCGCGTTCAATGAACCCGCTTACATCCATCCTTATCTTGGCCCAATGCTGCCAATGCAGTCGTACCAGGGTATCAGTCGGCCTTACCCTGTTGGGCCTGGTGGCAGCCCTGGTGGCGGCGGGAAAGGCGGACAGCAACCGTCTCCGCAATATCCTGTACAGCCGGGTTTCCCTAGCGGTCCGCCAGACCCAGTTACTGGCACGCCGATCGATCCGACTCAGCCGACTTTCCCTGAGATACCTGCACCGACAACGCCGGGTCCGACTGCTCCTGTTTCATCGACTGGTCCAGCTTCGCCCCTGCGACTAAACGGCATTGACGAATCACAGCTATTAGAGCCTGATGAGCGGGATGAATTCAATGATCTTGCAGGGCCTAGCGATGAATTCAATTTTTCTTTTGACGGGCCTGTAGACCAAGTTACCGGCCCCTTTGATGGGATGTTAGACAGCATAAGCCAAGCTGATGCAATGGCTTCTCCGCTTAGTCTCGCTTTGCCTGGCGCTGGCTACTTAGCTGGCAACCTTCTAGAAAATATGGGGATAGGCACCAAAGGAGCGTTTGGAGCTTCGCAAGACAGCTTTGAAGACACTCCAGCGCAGCTTGATTTTACCGACCCAGGCACGGCATTTACGGATCCGTTTGGAGCTTTTAGCGGTTTCCCTGGTGGTTATGGTCAAGATTACGGTTCGTCCGCTGACTATAGCTACGACACCGGCCTAAACGCCCCTTATTCGACATTTACTGGCGGCACGCAGGAAGACCAAAGCCTGTATACCCCAGCATTCCCAGACAATGTGCCGGTAGCTGCGTCATTCGATCAACTTGGAGCGCAAACTATGCCAGCGCCTGAACTGGCCGCAAAACCACCAGAGCCTGAGAAAGTTGAAGATATGGCTTATGGCCCAAGTCTCGGCTATGCGCCAAACAGCTTAACGTCATTTACAACCGCGCCAAAAGCGCCCACAACGACGCAAACCCAAACATATACACCGCCATCTACCGGAATGTTTAGTGAGTTTGGCCAGCAGGATCAAAAAACCCTGGCTGATTTGGTTGCGGGCGGTATTCCCGCGGAACACGCCGTGAGCTTGGCCAAAGCACGGGGGCTTTTGACCGGCGAACTCGATGCCACACTTGGCCCACCGTCAATGATGGGCATTATGGATGCGCTGCCGGGCGTGAGTTATTACGGGTCGAATACCAATCCAGGTGAAACCTTTGCGGACTTCAGTGGGTTTGGCGGATTGGGCGTAGACCAAAGCTTTTACGATCCCGTAGATCCAGACAGTTATGGCGATGATGGGTTTGGGTTTGACGCCACAGGAGGCTTTGAATTCTGATGGGTGGACAACAGCAACAGTACGGCGGGCAGGGCTTTAACCCAAGCGGGCCTGCGCCACAGGGGCCAACCGGTTACAACCAGGGGCAGCCATATTTTGGCGGCACGATGGGCGCTAACCCGTGGCTCGATAACACGTTCAACCGCGCCGCTGACAGTGTGGAAGGCCGCATGCGCGGCTCTACCCAGTTTCAGGGTCTAAGCAACAGCGGTGTGCAGCAGCAGTACAACCGCAACCTGAATGACCTGGCGACAGGCATCTATGGCGGCGCGTTCAACAACGAAGCAAACCGCAGGCTGCAAGCTGGCACGACTATTAGCCAGATGCAGCAAGCGCAACGCAATGCTGACCTTGACCGCATGTTTGCGGCTACGCAGCGCTTGCCGGATATGCTCAACAGCATCAGCCAGTACGGTCTGGGCATTGGTGACGTTTACCGCAACTTTGACCAGAGCCGCATCAATGACGCGATACAGCAGTTTGAAGCGGCGCGGAGTCATCCGTATCGCAATCTTGACTTGTTGGGTAATGCGGTGCGTGGCGCTGCCGGTGGCGGCAGCACGACAACGACCAACACATCTGGACAAACGTACTTTGAGCCTTCGCCATTCTCTTCGATTCTTGGCGGGGGCTTGTTGTTAAGCAGCTTGTTCTAAGGGGGCGACATGCGAATCAACAAAGACCTAATGCGCTCACTGGGGCTTGGCCTTCTGTCTGCACAGACGGGCCCATCGCGCACGCCTATCACTGGCTGGCAAACGTTTGGTAAGGGTTTGGCTTCTGGGTTTGATCTCTACAACAACAAAACAGCTCAAAGGCTTAAGGAATTGCAGGCGCTTGGTGAATTGCAAATGAAACACGCCGTGTCTAAGCAACTTGGCATCCCTGTTTCGCCTGCTTTAAGAGCGCTTGAAGCAAGTTTGTCAAAAAGGGTTGGGCTTTCAATTAGTGGTGATCAGCCTTTGCCGGTTAGTCCGGCGGGTCGTTCAGCGGAGCCTCCTGTACGCGGAGCGACTCTTGCCAGCAGCACGATGGCAACGCCAACTACACAGCCTACAAGTGCAATTAATGGATCGCCAATTAGCCCTACTCTTGATGCTTACAAGTCGGAAGTTAGAAGGAATGCCTTAGCTAAAATGGCCGGAATTCCGTATGTACCCCCAATAAAGCCTGAAACCACAACGCTTTACAATAAAGATTCAGGCAGGCCGATAACAGTTGCGCAGGCAGATGCGCAACAGCTAACAGATAGCGGCAAATGGCTAACTTTTAATGAAGCTGAGATTGCCAGGGAAGAGCAGGCCGACACGAAAAACGTCATCCTAACAAGCCGGCTCAAAGAAACCAGCGCTACGATGAAGGAGCATCGAGCGTCTGTTGGCGTGGCCCGGAACATGATTACGACTCTCAGCCAAATGGAAGCCCTTGCTGCTAAGGCGGATACTGGCCCCGGTCAACAGACAATCAATACCATCCGCGGCTTTGCGGACCTACTGGGCATTGATGTTGATGCCGAAAAGCTCGCCGCCGGTCAAGGCTTGCAAGCCTTTAGCAACCAACTTGCAATGTTCTTACGGAACCCGGATAGCGGTGGCGGGCTGCCGGGCAGCGCTTCTAATAAGGACTTGGATTTCCTTATCGCGGCGACCCCTGGGCTTCTAAAGGTGCCTGGAGCAAACCAGATTCTGTTCCGTTCCATGAAGGCTGTAGCACAGAGAAAGATCGACTTGGCCAAGCTTGCCGCAGAACTTCGCGCGGAAAATCCGAATGGAGTTTTGACAGCGAAGGCTAGAAAGAAAATTTTGGAGCTTGCGGACGCTGATTTATTCACACCCGAAGAGCGCGAACAGATAACTAGCGCAGAAGCGCTTGGTAACAAAAGCCGCAGAGAAGCGCCCCCTAAAGCCACTAACAACCAGGTTTACCAAGTCGATGGTGGCGGCACTATAGAAATAGTGAACGACTAATGTATACCTTCAAATACACAGCCCCTGACGGCACAAAAATCAAAGTTACTTTGCCAGAAAACGATCCAGAGCGTGCGGGCAAGCGAGGCTTGGCGTATTGGCGGGCAAACAAACAATACAATCCTGCCGGTCAGGAGAGTTTTGGTTCAGATGTCTTACTGGGCGCAGGCAAGGAGATGGAAGGTAGCTATCGCGGCCTTAAGCAGCTTTTTGATAGGCAGCCCTACACGTTCACACCCAAGGGTGATGGGACCTTCAGTCGAACATCCAGCGAAAATCAGCGCCTGATTGATGAGTCAAAGCGATTTGATGACAAGTACATCAATGACCGGCTTGGCGTTGCGGTAGGCGAAGCCTTGCCCTGGATGGCGGCGGGGGGCTTGACTGGAACCGTCAAAGGCGCTGCCGGAATGGGTGCACTTGAAGGGGCAGTCGATCCAATTGCTGGGCGGCATTCGCTGATGAACAAAGGCGGCTCTGCGCTAACTTCAGCCGCTCTAAGTGGCACTGGCGCCGGGATCGCCAAAGTTATGGGCTCGCTGTTTGCGCCTGCCGCAGAACGTGCGGGAGTAAGAGAGCATGCCGCCCTGATGGGCGAAATGCTTGATTGGAATCCAGTCCGCACAGGAGAGGCTTTCGCAAAAAACGTACCCTTTTTTGGTAGTTTTCTTGAAGGCAGCTACAAAGAAGGCATTGATAAATTCAACAAGCGCGTCTACTCAGATATAGCAAAAAGGGCGGGGGTTTCTAGCGACAATCTTCCTGGGGAAATCGGGAACGATGCTATTGGCGCTCTTGGTGAAAGAGTGGGCGCCAGATTCGATGAAGTCGTTGCAGACTATGTGGTAGGTAAAAAGGGCAAAATTGAATTCAGTACGGATTCAATGCAGCGCCTAGATGATCGTATTGTTTCTGGCTTAACAGCAAAAGAAGCCAAGCCTGTACGTGAGTCGATAAATGATGTCTTAGCGTCTATCACGAAAATGCCTAATTTTAACCTTCAGACGACCAACATGCGATTGAAGCTATCTGGCCCAGATTATCGCAAACTTGATATTGCACTGCGCAAAAAAGCGGACAAGCTGCAACCAGATAAGGCAGACATTAAAGCCGCTATAACCGAAATGAGAAAGGCCTTATTAGATGAACTACCTGGTGAGCTTAAGGCTGAATTAGGCCCGCTAAAAGGCGCATATGCCGACTATGTCAAGCTATCTGAAGCCGCAGGCCAAGCATTAGGCGAACGTGGTGTCATCACTCCAAAGCAGCTTTTGAGCAGATACAAAAGCCCGGCGGCAGGGCGCGGGAAGAGCCCGGCATTGGTAAAGATGCTTCAAGATGCGTATGAAGCACTGCCTGTATATACCACTTCCCCCAATATGTTATCGACAAACGCAGCCGCCCAAGAAGTAAGCAAGCTTCGTGGAATACTAAGCCTTTTCCCGGCCACTGTTGTTAACACGCCAGGCATCCGGCAGTTGGTTCGGAAGATGGCTACAAGAGATCCTGAAGGTTGGGGAAAACAGTTTCGTCAATATATGCGCAAGTATGGCGTTAGCGCTTCACCCGGCGCTGCCACACTCTACGATCCAGAAGGTGGACCGCCGCCGGTAGCCCCCGAAAAGGATACCAGCATACTTGACATGCTTAACCAAGAGTAAAAGACATGGCAGCCAATGAACCGCTCAACGAGCTATCAACGACTGACGCTTCCAACACGCCAGTCGGCACAGATGTTGTCGGCTCCACCCTGGACGATGAACTAAGGTCCATTAAGGCCAACATTGCCCGGTCAGCGCGCTGGGAGCAGACAGCCACTCAGAGCGTAGCCGTTACGCTTGCCGTGTCGGCGCTGCACAAGCTGTTTCCGGTCGAAGGTTCTGTGGGTGGCTCCACGACCATCACGCTGCCAGAAGTCGCGTCAGCGGGCGCTGGCTTCTCGGTGGCGTTCAAGAAGATCGACAACGTCAACGATGTCATCATTGACGGCAATGGTGCCGAGCAGATTGACGGCGCCGCCAGTCGCACAATGAAAGCGCAATACGAAGGCCTGGTGCTGGTCTGCAATGGCTCAAGCTGGGACGTTGCTGCGGACGGCGAGCGCCTGGTAGTGCCGAGCTTTACCGTTGATGGCGCGCTCAATACAGGCACGTTGTTTGTCAACGGCAACGAAGTCACCGGCCTGGAAGGCGTACCCACGCCAGCCAATCCAGGTGAAGACACCTACCTATTGGAAGCCAGTGGCGGCACATGGGCTTGGCAGAGCCCGGCCAATGTCAAAACCAATATGAGCTTTGGCGCGCTCGCAGACCTGAACACTGTCAATACCGCTCAAATTGATAACGACGCCGTCACCCTAGGCAAGCTCGAGCATGGCACTTCTGGTGACATCTTGTATTACGGCGCCGCTGGTGAGCCTTTCCGGCTGGCTAAAGGTACGGACGCGCAAATCCTGACGCTGGCCTCCGGTCTGCCAAGTTGGGCAGATGCAGCCGCTGGTGGGGGAGTGCCAACCGGCTCTGTCACGTCATATCTCGGCACGACCGCACCCACCGGCTGGTTGCTGCTGAATGGCGACACGCTAGGCAGCGCTTCATCTGGCGCCACGCAGGCAAGCGCTGACAACGAAGACCTGTTCACCCTGCTGTGGAACAACTTCGCGGACAGCGAAGCGGCGGTTAGCACTGGTCGCGGTGCGTCCGCTGCTGCTGACTGGTCGGCAAACAAGACTATCGTCATTCCTGACGCTACGGGCCGCACCATCTTCGGTAAGGAGTCCAGTTCGACCCGCATCACTACCGCTGAAACGGGCGTGGATGGAAGTCTCATGGGTGACAGTGGTGGCGTTGAGGCGCATGCCTTGGCGACTGCTGAAATGCCTGCGCATAGTCACGGTTACAACCAGCCAGCGGCATCGCCGGGCCATCAAGGTGGCGGGGTGAATAATCCCATGCCGTCTGGGGCATCAACCGGCAGCGCTGGTAGCACTCTCACCCACACCAACTTACCGCCAGCACTCATTCTTAGCTGGATCGTAAAGGTTTAAGAACGATGAACTACACCATCATTGACGTGCAAGAGCTTGACCAAGACGGCGTGCTGAGTGGGCTGCTGTTTACCCTGAAAGTGAGGCATCCAAAATTCGGCGGGCAATTGCTCAAACACGAGTGGAATGGGCATCCAGGCTTGAGCGTATCGGATTGGATGGCGCTGCCGAGTGAAGCGCGGCGCAATGCGTTGCCAAGCATCTTGACGCAGGCGCGCACAGACCATTGGGCCAAAATGGAAGCGCGTGCGTCAGGGCCGCCGCAGCCGAATGGCGACTACAGCGACGTTATTGGGCAAGAAGTCTAGCTGCTAACCCACCAGTGCGGCAGGCGCGGCTTGGGACCGCGCTTATAGGGTTGGTTGTCCGGTGCTGGCAGTTTCTGTGGCTGCGGGCATTTCCCAACGGGCGGCAAGGTGGAGATATCCTGAAGCGCGTCCTGCGGACAGAAAAACGACCAGCCGTCTCTAGTCTCTGGCGTCCACCAGTAATCCGGCTTCATTGCGTCGTGACCGAAGATCCAACCGCGAATGACCTGGCAAGTGCCAGTGCCGGTGACAAAAATGTACGGCACGTTGTAGTTGTCGAGATGCGGCTCTTTGACAATAAGCCGGTTGGCGTGCGAGCGAGAGTGTCTGACTTCGTAAGGTCCAATATCACCTGACGTGATGCTTTCCGAGTCTTTGGGCCACTTGAGATTGATGCCCTGGCTTAACAGGTAGGTTTGCACAACCTTTTCAGCAATTGCGCCGTCAATCCAGTGCTGCCATTGCTTCTCCGGGTCTTTGCGGTTGTTATCGTCACCGTCTCGCCCCCGCAGAATGTTAACGAGGCGCCGTCTGGCACCCCATGATCCAGCATCAAGAAAGTCCGCGTCGCTGATTTCGACGCGGACTCCTGGCCTCAATCCGAAGCCCATATGACGCTTCGTATGCGTTGCCTTGGCAGGTCGCCCTGCGGGTCATAGGTCCATACGCGCATGGTCTTTGTGCAGACCTTGACGTGCGCACTGCGCCTCAGACGGCGAGCCATTTCTTGCAGCATTGGCTGTGGCATGCCTTTGCTCTGCTCTATCTGGTTGGCCAGTTGCATGTCAGTCATGTCTGCCAGGTTCTTGATCTTCTTCATTAGTGCAAGCTCTGATTTTCGGATAAAGACGGGTCCACCAGCACTCCTTTCAGACCATGCTTTTCAAAAAGCAGCGGCATGAGATTGGTGACCAACTGGTTGATGTCACTCAGGAAAAGCTGACGCTCTTCGGGAGTGGCATCGTCAGGGAATTCGAAGTCCACCTGGTAAGAAATTCTCATATCTTCTTCACATGCCGCATGTCCCAGCGGTCCTTGCGGTTGACGGTAAACTCGCCGCCTTCGACAAACTTGCGCCGATAGTAGCCGCCGTCTGGTAGTTCGCCAGCATAAGCTTCGCCCAGAATATCACGCAATTCGGCCTTGGCTGCGTCCCGGTCAGATTCAAGTGATTTGATCGAGCGGCCAGCATCGACAATGCGCTGATGCAGCATCTGGCCGCGGTTGCCGAGCGCAATCACTTCGCCGCTCACATCCTGATTGGCGTTGTCCAGATACTCGCGCGTGCTGCTGTGCTTGTAGTCCAGCGACGGGCGCTCGTCGTGCTTAACGTGCGCCATGAACTTGCGCTCTTCAGAAATTAAATCCGCAATAGCTTGCTCGTCCCGTGGCACCGCGAACCATCTCAGGTCGGCACCACCAAGATAGACAACTAGAATCCCGCCCGGCCAGCCACCGCATAAGCAGTGGTGCTGAATCTGCCAGTACTCTACGGGCTTGATGTCGCTCGGCCCGCCGCCGCTGTCGCCGTAGCTTGCGGCTTGCCTCACGTTTCTGTTTTTGACTTCTACGATCCATCCTGCGTACTCCCCGGTCAAAACCAGCCCGTCAATGTGGCTGATAGCTTCGTAATGCTCATCCGTAAAGATATGGCTCTTCTGGCCAATCTCGTCGCTCATGTCGATGGTGTGGCCGGTCATCTCTGCCCAGGCTTCGCCCAATGGCGCTTCAAGCTGGTCGCCCATGAACGTGGCCATGTTGCCTTCGAATGTGTTTGGCAAGCGCTTGGTCATCTGCATCCACAGATCTACCGGCTGCCGGTAATCGTCTTCGCCCATGATGCAGCCTGCATCGCTTGAGCCTATGCGCCCTTCGCGGGCTTTCAGGTTTTCTTCACTGATTGTCATTTGTCCATCTTCCGCTTTGTGCCAGTCGCCAGGTTTCTGGCGTAATGAAAACTGGCCGGTAAGGTGTCTTCTTGGCTGAACGTCTCGCTCTGTGGTCACGCGCGCAAAGGGCGCGCCCGCAGTGAGATTTGCGGGCGTCCCGTATGTGGCTACCACAGTATTGGCAGCGCGCGGCCATTAGAAGGGGATTTCGTCGTCAAAGTCCGGCGTTTGCGGCGCGGCAGGCACGGCGTTTTCATCAAATGCCGCAGCCTGCTTCATGCCCGCAGCGATTTGCTGGCCTTCGACTGACGGCGCGGCCTGCTGCTGGCCGCCCAGCTTCGGCACGTTGACGCTGGAGTCCAGCATCTGCCACTCAGGCGAGTTGGTAATGGCTTCCTGCGTCTTCTCATGCAGCCGCTCAAACATGCCCATGTCTGGCTCATCAAAAGACCAGTAGATTGGTGCTTCGATACAAGGCGGCGGCTCTGGCATGCCACGCGGCATTGGCGATACGCTGCTGATGTCGGCGTACCCGTTGTCGTTGATGGTGATGTTCAAGAGCGCTACGCGCCCCAAGATGCTCTTCGGCTGAAAGGGCGGGTCCTGCGGGGTGTACGGACGACCACGCCATGCCTCAAGCATCAGGCGTAGGCGGCTCTTCTGGCCAAAGGTGGCCGTGAGAAACATGGACACATAATGTGGCCGCTCGCCGCCGTCGTTCACTTCAAAGCGCACCTGAATGCGCCGTTGCGGTTTGAACTCTGGGTTTCTGGGTTGGATGGTACCGCGGTCTATCCAATCGCGGCAGCGTGCAGGGTAAGTACCGGGCTCAATTTGGTCGCCAGCGCTGGAGATGTCAAAGGATGTCTTGACTGATTGCATTGTTTCAAATCTCGTTCTGTTGCTTGTGAGACTGTTCACAAGTGGGGCAAATGTTATAGACTGCGCCGCGCAAGTACAAGCACTTTCGGGATATCAAATATGACTACCAGCGAAGCCATAAAACACTTTGGCTCAAGCAAGGAGTTGGCGCGCGCCCTGGGCATTGATTGGAGCGCCGTCAGACATTGGGGCGCCTACCCGCCAGTTGGCAGGCAGGCGCAATTGCAAGTGATGACTGCGGGCAAATTGCGCGCAGAGCCGTTTGGGGGTCAACGGGATTAATTACGCAATTAATCCCGTTGAACGGTAGAGACACACCGGCTGGCATCACGCTGGCCGAATTCCGCGAGCTTCAGGCGGTGGGGTTAATTCACTCGGCGCCATGCGGCGACTGTGGCCGCATAGATGAGATTTGTGATCAATGTCTGGCTGACATTAGGGCCA
>Ga0208794_1000944_pt1 | contig 15142 bp, 30 predicted proteins | sample 32_taG_FD_184106 | JGI IMG/M metagenome (GOLD analysis project Ga0208794, IMG submission 184106) | Marine viral communities from the Gulf of Mexico - 32_GoM_OMZ_CsCl metaG (SPAdes) (version 2) | ecosystem: Environmental > Aquatic > Marine > Oceanic | place: Atlantic Ocean: Gulf of Mexico... | reverse complement strand
ACTAAGAATCTGCCGCCTGACATGGAGACTCCGTAACCAGGACCGCAGAACTCTTCCAAGAGAGCATTAAGTCTTGACCGCGTGGTAGCAGTGATGTAACCACAGTGATTGATTTTGATGCAGTCTTGATGGATCTCAGCGATGTTATTGTCGTGCAAATAGTAATAAGCACGGCTGGGGAGATCTATAAAATTGATGTGTTCAACGCGGGAAGATCCCGACGCGAAGTCTTTGCCCGAGTGGATAGCTGAGCAAACTTGTTCTTCAATTTTGCGCATGGTTCAAGGGAGAAAAGTTTTGTTGTAAAGCTGGACAAATTTGGAGTGAAGTTGGCTGCGTTGCCTCTCTAGATGTTCTGCACCTGCTTTCTTCTCAAAGTCAGGAGAATCGGCGCGATCTTTCCAGTAGACCCAAGAGTCAAACGTAGCGTTGCGCAGTTCGTGAAACTCGTTCTCTGTGAGAGTCAGAGTTATAGTTTTCTCGTGACGCATGATCAGATACGAAGGAGACGAGCGACGAAACGAGCGAGAGAATGACGCAAGCGTGGTGACTTGTAGATGTCAGTCGTCACGAATTGGTTCTCACCAACGCGCCAGGAGTGCAAAGTCATGTCAGAGATAAACTGTGAGTTACAGTGAACATAGTATAAACACAAAGCATCGGGTCCTTCCTCTGCTATGAGTTCATTGATTTGTTTCTTGAGGTGAATCAGTGTTGGTGGTCTCTGGGTCATAGAGTTGCGGCGAAGACGGCGATAATGCAAGCCGCGAAGATCTGGTGTGGTCCGATCAGCAGGAAGATAGCTAGAGCGAACAAAAAGAGTTTGGAGAAGTTCATTTTCCGAAGCTTTTGCATGGTGCTTTGCTCGTGTAAAACAGAGCGTTAGGGTGTTCTTCAGTCAGTTTCCTTATCAGGGTGATTGCATCGGCGTTTGATTTAACTACCGCGACAGTCTCCACCTTCTTATGCCCCTCGCTCGTATGGTTTCGACGTTGAACGTAGATCTTGCCGCCCGTTTTGCCGCGTGGTTTCACCATGATTATTAGGTGCAAAGCCTTTAGGTGTCAGTTGTTCTAACAGTTGCGGGCTGGTCTCGTGAACCAGCTGTAGAAACTCTTGGTCAGATTGTTCTTTGAGTCCATCACGAATAACACCAGCCGCAAGACTTGCTAGCTCGTTAATCGTCATGTCGTAGATAGTTTGGAATACAAACTCGTCTAGGAGTTTGTCTCTTTGGTCTGGAGTGAGCATGGTTCAGCGAAGATTGGGGTTACGTTCAGCAGCAGACAGAGAAGGATCAGGATCGAGCAGGTTGTCTTCCCAGCGCTTGATTTCTATCGACTCGTGGGTGAAACCACAAGGATCAAGCACTTCTAAGTCAGTCACTGTTTTGAGGCGATTGTCTACAACAACAGACTGCCCGTCAGGGAGTTTAACCACGACGATTTCGCCGGGCTTGAGTGTGATTTCAGTCATGATTCGTCAAGAAGATCAGGATAATACTCTTTAACTTGTTCGATCACATATTCATCTGGCTCAGTATCAAAGCTGGCTGCAATTTGTTCAGCCACTATTCGACACAGATCCTTGATGTCCATGTTGTCTACACACCTCCATGCGTAGTCGTCTATAAGTTTGTCGCGTTCTTTGTCAGTCATGATCAGAAACCTCGGTTGCGAATGTGTACAGCCTTGGTGCAAGTAGACATGCCAGGGTTATCGCCCGTCCAATCTTGGTCATAGCGATAACTTTGGCCTGCAAGATCACACCAGGTGTAGAAAATCTCTGCCGGTACTGCGCTATAAGCCCAGTCGAGAATAGAGTCCTTATCTGTTGGTGAGCCTGACTCAATTAGCACTGGAATGTGACTCCAGTTGGTGCGATCGAGGATGGTTGGTGCAATAGACATAATCAAATACCAAGTGATTTACGGACAGCAGACATAAACAATCTCACGGAAGTTTCTATGGCTTCCTGTTGTGTCCACGCTGTAGGATCATCAACAAGATCAACCCATCCGTAGTTGTTCTTATCTAAGAACAGTTCAATTTCAGGCTTAAGCAGTTCATAAACCTGAGCAGATTGCGTGGAAGTTAATTCAGTCATGATCAAGAAAGGCGGAGGAAGTAGTTATATTGGTGGCCGTATTGTTCACGCGGACAGTTATCCTGCCAATCGTTAAGTACAGCAGTTGCGTGGTCACGGCTACAAGCGCCAAGCTCATCTACAACAAAGATGTGATAATCCTCGTGTGATTCACACGGGACGGGAACCATCTTGCACAAGACAGAGTATTTGTTGGGGATAGTCATGATCAGTAGGAATAGTAAGAGTTAGAGTTACGTCTAGGGCTGCGATCGTATCCGCTTACATAAGAACAATTGCTGCTGTAAGAACCACAGCGATTGTGACCACGGACGCGAATCTGCTGACCGAAAGAATCAGTGCCAGGCAGGAATTGACTGCGAGCGTCAAACGCTTTCGCGGGAAACTCGTTGCCGAGACAACAGACAGTGACTGCGATTGCAGCGAGGACAGGTTTAATGTTCATGATCAGTATTGCTCCGGAAGATAATCAGGATGGGGAAGTTTCAAGAGCATTTGATACTGTGCGAACGTACATTCGTCGCACGGAGCATAATCAAACGCAGAACGAACGCGACCGGGAACACAATCGCGGCCATAATATCCCTCGTCGTATGCAAATATGGCTTGCCCGTCTTCAGCAGAGATAACCCAAACGCGGCGTGGGTTACCGTTTGGATCGTTACCGCAGTTCAGTTTGGTGAAACGATGTGAAAGATTGAGGCGATCATAAAGATCGCGCTGATTGTCAGTCATTCGAGCGTAACTGGACATAAGGTCGACAGTTACGTCAGTGCATTTGCTCACAGTCATAATGAAATCGGAAACAAATTGAAGTTGGTGAAGGTATGAAACCTTCAGACAGCCGTTAATAAATAAGGGCTGTATGGAAGTTTCAAAAGACAGAAACAGACCATGATCACAATTGATCAGGTTTACTTGAGGATCAAAGTAAGGCCCGCGAGCTTACATAAAAGCTGCACCCTCACCAGTAAAAGGAAGGGGCAACGGGCCAAACTAAAAGACGAGCACTGTGATTATACAGCGCACAGAAAGAATGATAGGGGGATCTCCCCGTATTCGTAACTAATAAGAAGGCGAACCGGTTCGTTCGATGATTACCCTACTAGGGCTCACCTTAGTGTTAGTTAACTAAGCCTGTAAGTATCAAGGGCCTTTCGAGAGATAAGAAAGTTAGTCAGGGTGGTTCAGCGTATTAACGCGCACCGGACACCTTCTCGGGTATGGGGCTTAATTGGGTTCGTCACCCATACCTCTGGCTAATCGACCTGCCCTTTCACTGAATTAACAGGGACCACGTGGGTCTGGCTAGGACTCGATTGGGGATTGATACCTCAGACTTCAGTGTTAGTTAAAGCTGGCGCAGGAAGGATGTTGATCCACCTAACGGTTCGATAACTAACGGGAAGCCTGTTGGCTGATGGTTGGACTTGATTGGATCGGAAGCGGCGTGGCTTTCGATGTGACTTACGTTACAGCATTGCGACCGATTGGTAGGAATCCTGTGACGGTTGTTGGATTGTCTCAGGTGCTGATGACTAATGCATCGCTCTCCCTTCGACACCATTAAGTAGACCACGGATCCGATGCCAACGGTGAGAATGGTGTGCGCTTTGATCATTGGCACAACACTGTGCGCTGCATGTAACTAAGAGATGAACCGTGCGCGTGCGCGATTAAATCACATGACCCCACCCCCTGTCAATCCCCCAGATAGATAAGAGAAACTGATGATAGGGAAGGCCCAAACTTATCAAGTCAGACTACTGGTTCACATGTATGCCCCATATCCCCACCCCCTGGCACCCCGCAACCTATAAATTTTTACGCCTTTTTTTATATATACGCTTATATACACGGCGCGGGCGAGAAGGGTTTGGGTATCTTCCAGGTAAATCGGGGTCAAAACTTTTGGGTATCAGCATAATAACAGCTGTTTTTAAAAAAATTCGGCGCGTAGAATAAGTTATGGAAAACTCCGAGGACCGAATTGAGTTTTCGACCGACGTGGTCTGTGCAAGGCTCTTAAGGGCAGCCGTTATCGAATATTTGAAAAATTGGCCCGGAGGTCATCCAGAAGAGCAGTTAACGCTCAAACACATCAAAACAGAGCTAGATCGAGGGATTTTGGAGTTATTACTAGGAGATCAGTAGACTGCGACTATTGAGAATGTCGTGATGCTTTCAACTGAGCTTCGTAAGCGTTGCGAATATATCTGCAACCGGATCGCTAATAACGCCGAAGTTCAACTAGAAGATATAATTTTTGTCCAAAAGCTCGCTAAAGCTAACCACAGCGCTGATGCGATGCTGCGTAGAGCGCGTAGAGAAGCCAATAGGGGTGAGCAACCACAGGGCGGTTTGGATGCTTTTCTCGATGACATGGATATTGGCGAGCCAGATACAAGCGATCACCTGGTGGGACCGCAGGATCCGGACTCTTTAGCCAACTGGTTCACCACGAAACGCAAATGGTTCGTGGATGAAGAGGGGTTTAGAGATTAAAAAACCCCGGCTGACTAGACCGGGGTGCTGAAACTTCCTGTTAAACCGTGCCATCGGAGTGAACTGGTTTGGACTGTTAAATACTCAGGAGGCGATCCCTACTACTTGAGCCTAGTCGGGGAAGATAAACCAGTCGTCCTTGATCTTCCGGTACTTAATAAGCTCGTGATCTTGGAATTTCTGGAGCGCGTTAGACACAGCGCTCTTCCAAGTCGGTGTATTAGCACTGCATTTCACCAGATCGGACTCTGCAAGCCTGATTTCGCCTCCTTTGGTGTACTTGTGGTTGATCCAAGTACACAAATTTTCGTACTTGAAGCTTTGTTTTCCGCTCGTTTGGACGTTTTCGACATATTTGCAGATGAAGTCCTTTATAACTGACTCCTTGAGGGGCTCAGCACGTTTAATAACGGGCTTTTCTAGCTGTTTTTGGCGGTTTGAAATAGCACTGGTTTCGATTCGCGCCGAACGAGTGTCTTCTTTGAGCCTTGCGATTGCGGCGAAGGCAGATTTATAGGTCTTTCGTGGAAGTAAGTCTTTGATATTTCCCACTTGAGAGACAATATCAGATTCGACGTTGTTGTTAACTCCGTAGTACTTCCAGTATTTGGGAATATTTGCAAGCAGGGAGATGACTTCGCACCTAGCGACGTCGGATTTCAACAAGTCAGCCAGTGTAATGTTGTTGGCTAGTTCGAAAGCCTGTTCCGAGAGTGTGTCGTACACCTCTTGGGTCTTGAGCTGGATGAATTGTTCGAGTGGATACTCGTGAACAATAGGTTGACTGACCCGTCGTACGGGGGGAGTAGTAAAAGTCATGGACGTTCATTAGGTAAGCCTCTTGTGAGGCGTGCATAAAGCATACCATACGCACCAGGGTAGTTGGTGAGTCGGGCTGCTCTGATTAGAATGGTATATCTGGCTTGGACACCGCGTGGGAACTGAAGAGCTTTTACTCAAAGAATTTATTCGGGACCCTCAGGAGTTCATGATTGAGTACATCGGTGAGATTCCTCGCAGCCAAGTCCCCGCTGCAACCGAGCGAGTGATTCCTGGTTACACCGAGCGTCGAGATAACTTACGCCGTAAAATCGTCGAGGCTTTATCTGGTAGAGCCTGAACTATATAAACTGGTAGAAGGGTTTATGTAGTTGTAGATGACCTCGTCGGATTTTGGTTATCGGGTATTAGATAAAGAAAATTCACGGCGGCGTCGGCAAGCTGAGAATAATCCTCGTGTGGAAGAAGTTAATAACGCACCACGCCAGAGAGCAAGATTCGCGACACAGGGTCCTTTGCAGCAGCAGAGGCGCTTTCCTTTAATGGAGGAAGCTAGTTCTTCTAGTCAGTATTTCGATGATATTGATTTTATAAGGAGTTCTATGTTACCCCAGGTGTTTGAGGCACTTGGTGAAGAGGGTCGTGAATCCGTTGTTAATGAGATCCGTGGGCGGCAGAGGGCTGAAGAACGTCGTGCAAGGAGAGAACGTGGAGAACCATTAGTTGATTATGAGTTAGCTACTAGACCTCAGGAGACTAGGTTTTACGGAATCGGTGAGACGTTGCCTGGCGGTGGTAATCAACTTGCGATCCCTGGGCTTAATTATCAGATTGATGAGTCAAATAAGGTTATCCAAGACATTCGAGCGCAGGGTGATCGAAAGCGTATCGAGGGTTTGCTGCAGAAATACCCCGAGCTTGAAAGTATGCTCAAGACTCCTGCAGAAAACAGGGGTACTGTTGCCACGCGCATTGACCCTAAGTCGTTCGATAAGTACAAGCAGTACACCGATTTAGCTCAGATGTACTCCGATCCAAGTGATCGGGCGAAGGTTTATACAAGTGTCCTTGAAGACTTGTATGACTATGACGATGAGTACAGCGCAGATGCAGCTAGAGCTTATGCTGACGTCAAGCGTGCTGAAGAACTTTATACGTCAGGTGATGCTCGGCAACAGGAAACTGCCCGTGAAATCCTGCGTGGTTACGGCGAAGACCTCAGTGGTGTAGAGAAACCAGCGTTTCAACCCAACAAACCAATCATTGGCGGCGGTGGTTATGTGAATCCTGGGACGGATGATGATATTAAGTACATCAATCAGAGGGCTAAAGATTACTTAGATGCGACTGCTATTTCGGATTTCAGGTCAAGAGAAGCATTAGAAAGGGATTACCCAGGTATTCAAAGACCTCTTCCTTACAATGACACAGAACGCACCTATTATTCCGCGACCGACTACATTGATGACGCAGAGTTCGATCCCGATAATCCGGGTACGAGAATCGATGTCTCCCGTGGAGCTTCTTATGGGCGTCTACAAGACTTCACTGACCTTCCTGATGATGCTGAAGTTTCACGCAATGTTGTCCGGTTTCTAAAAGATAACCCCGGTCTTGAGCCAGCGAGCGTGGCTTTTAAGGTCGCGACCCCTGGTGAAGACGATATGAGCTATGACGCCAAAGAACTACCAGACGATGTGCAACGTCCTGTTATGCGCTTTGTTCAAGAAGCGTCGATGGCAGACAGGCGTGGAGGCTCGATTTTAAATAATTCGCCTATGGCTAATAGCGATTTGCTCCAAAAGGCGTATGAAGAAGGGTTAGACGAGAAGACCAGTAGTTATCTCAGGCAAGTTCAACCTTTCGTTGATGCCAGTGTTCAGGCTCCGAACCTTCGCGGTAAGGCTTATACGCTGAGTGGTTATGGTCCGACTGACCGGTTTAATGATCAGTACACCTACATCGACAACGAAGGTAAGGCGATTCCTTTGCAAATCACAAGACCTGAGACGCCTTTGGTTGGTTCAGTGAATGTTTTCAAGGATTTAGCCGAATCTAAGCCCGCTGCTCCGTATAAATCTCAACCACGCTTTTATTCAACCCTGGTACCTGGTCTGACGCCAGAGGGAGTCCAAGGTCTCGAATTGAAAGGCTTGGCAAAAAATGTCCGAAAGGTTCCGGCTTCTCTTGCGCCTGGTGTTGCTGATTTGATTCCTAGTGCTCAGTCAGTGCGTTTGGGTTACGAGCAAGGCCCCGTGGCTATGTACCAAAACATGGCTAAGGAGTTTATTGAGGGTCTTCCTGTTGCTGCCGCCGCAGTTCCGATCTTGGCTGGTCCGGCTGCACCGTTTGCTCCAGGTATTGGTGCCGGTCTGATTGGTTCTTCAGTTGTCGAGGCTGCTGATGAAGTTGTCAGGCAAGAGACTGGTGAGGGTATCGTTCCGAAGGTTCGTCAGTTCCTTGGTACTCGGGAAAGGACTGGCATGGCGGATGAGCTTCCTTCTGGTACTGGTGAGCTGGTTACACCAGAATTAACTGTGACGAAGAAGCGGAACCCAATCGAGCGCATTACAGATGGTATTCGCGCTAGGACTGATTTAGCTGGTGAACGGTTTAATCCACGCCGGGGTGAGTTTGGTTTGAGTGAGCTTATCTTTGGTCGTTGATTAAACTAGAGTAGATATTACTGATGGGTATTAGATATGGGCCGCATGGCTTTTGACGATGAGTCGTTTCAAAAATACTTAGCTAATTACGACCGCAAGGCTAAAGGCGCTGGTTCCCAGAAGGATCCGAAGAAAGATCGCTTTAGTGCGATGGACGTGCGCAGGACCTTTGATGCAGGTATCGATCGCGGTGGGTCTAAGTCTGACGTTGCTCGGATGGTTCTAGACTATGCCGACGATCTGTATGGCAAGTCCTCAATGGGCGGCGGTACAGAGAAAGCTTTGAACAAACTCCGTGGATACCTGAAGGATGACGACAAGGAATCTAGACCGGAAGATCCGACGGGCGGCCCGCCGAGAGATGAAACAATTCCGGGTCCAGTTACGTTTGAAGAAAGAGTCGAGGAGGCAACATATCCTCCTTTTGCAGGATCTTTCTTTGATTTTGTTGGCGGTGATCCTAGCAATCCCGCTGACTATTACGAAGGTGATCCGACGAGGGGCGGTATCGGGCGTTTCGTCGATGCGATGGCGCCGCAGAACGTAGATGCACCAGTGCCAGGTGATGTCAGTAGCTTTATGCGTTCTGTGCAGACCGGCGAGTATCTAGGTGATGTGGTCAGTGAACTGAGTGGTGATGAGGGGATGGCGCGTAAGACTTATGTGACTGAGTCTGATGCAGTTGCTGAACGTGCGCGAGATGGTCTGAATTTGCTGAAGGGTACTTTCAGTAATCTGTAATGACGCCGGGAGAGTTTCGTCCGAAACTCTTTTTATTAAGGGCTTTAATTGGGGTATTCGTTTATCAGGGTCTTGCTGTGATCCTGGCGATAATCTTGTGTGGGCAGCAAGCGAAACTTAATGGGAGTGCGCGGGTCGCTGATACATGTCCAGACTTAGCGAATCGTATGGAAAACTTGTTTGGTGTTGCAACTGCCACTATATTGTCTTTACTGTCGAGCGATAAGCTGAAGTAGAAAAAAGGACCAAGGGCCTAAAGGGCAAAGGAGATAGATGGTGGGTCTGAGTTTTTAAAGAAAAACGATCGGGACGCAATGCTGTTGTAGATTTCTCTGTGGACGCAGTGCTCGCGAGACGGTATAAAAGGGATGAAACCAGGTCCCCTCAGTTGTGACATGAGCCGCCACAGCTGTTGGTTTCCGTGAATGGGCCGACTTTGACAAGGGATCGGCCCTGAAGCGTCAGCCGCCTTCGGCAAATGTTAAGAGAATCAGCAGCGAAGGAAGCATTAGAGGTAAAAGAAACAAGACGAGTAGTCCTAAATCGTTCGTCGACATCAGGACAACACTGGGCAGTCTCCTTTTACCTTTGTGCGGAGGTAGTAAACGATCTTTATCCGCTCTGAGTACGGTAAGTTTTCGTCAACCATGATCTCTTGAGATCGTTTTTGCCACCTTTCACAGGACATGTGCCAGTGATGCGGCGTGTGATTGACGTTGAGTGTCGCAATCAGAGCGAATAAGAAGGGCATTACTCCTCTCCGTGGGATCTTTTGTAGTCGCTGACTACTCCCACCAGCTGCCAACCTGTAAAGATCGCTAGATCGAAGGCTGCAAAAGCATTGAGAGACATGTCAACGGCTCGTCGGACGTCGGGGTGGGCATAATCGTCAAAGAACACCACGCCCCCAGGCTTAACCATAGGCACATACAGGCAAACATCACGAGCAACCGAAGTCGAATCATGTGCCCCATCGATATAGAGGATATCGATCCAAGGTTCTTCGCCATAACGGTGGAAGAGGTGGGGATAAATCAGGTGTGAGTACCCTTTGAGGACCTCAACTTTCCCTGCATTCTTAGATTTTGCGATGTTTGAACGAGCTGTGGTCTCCAGAGTGCTCAAACCTGCATATTTTCCAGGATCTCGGAGATGTTCTTCACTACCGGTGAAGGGATCGATGGTGATTAGGCGAGAATCTTCGTGATCGAGGTAATAATCAGACCAGAAACAAGAAGAAGCACCTTCGTAGCAGCCAATCTCCACGATCGTCTTTGCCTCTTCAGGCATAAGATCGATTGTTTGGCCTTCGTTGTTGTGTTGGATGAGGTATTCGCTGTTTAGCAGTGCGTCATACCAGCCTTCGGTGAAGTTATATTTGTCGTCCAGTTTTTTCTTGCCTTCCATCACTGGCACAGCTTGTACTTGCTTCTCGACTTTCACTCTTGTGTCTTCTTTGAGCTGACCCATCAGGTCTTTAAAGGAAGCTGCCACTTTTAAGATTTTCTGAGCATCAGCATAGTAACAGTATTTGAACTGTTTGCCATTTGGCTCTTAGTGCCTGCCGAGCGCACTAGATTCCTTCTGTGGTCATCCCTCTAACAAGCCCGCTTAGTCCAATTGGCAGAGACGCCGAGTTTAAGCCTCGTCCAGTGTCGGTTCGAATCCGACAGCGGGTACCAACTTTCTTTTTATGAAAAACTTCGACAAACCCAGCAAAGCCAAAGAAGCAGCAGATAAGCGTTGGGAGATGCACAACGCTGGAATTGTTTTTGGAAAGCGAAAGTTAGAGCTGACCTGCAGTGGATGCGGAGTCAGACTGCTTCGTTACTCCCAGAACACTCGTAAAGGGGATAACCACGTCTGTAAGGAGTGCAAGAAGAATCTCCCTCAGATGTTCACGTCTGAGAAGACTAGAGGTAGCGGAAACTGTAACGCTAGGCTCACTGAGGATGATGTCATCAGAATTAAAACCCTGCTTAAGGAAGGCAGGAAGAGAATGTATATCGCTAGTGAGTATGGTGTGACTTACCACACAATCTATGAGATCGATACAGGACGACGCTGGAAGCATATTAGTATCTGATAAAACCATGACAGACAGAGACGTGCCTGAGAGCAAGTGGGAAAGGGAATGGCTCCGTGGGGAGAAAGGAGGCTTGTATTATTTAGATGACTGGGGACGCAAGGTGTACAAGAGAGGGCCACGAGAGCCTCAACCAAAGAAGCCTGATCGCACCTTTAAACCCAAGAGAGGTGCGTTCTACAGACACCTTCAGTCTCAGATTGATTCGGATGGTAAAAACTTAGATTTGTGTTAGCATACTGCTATTGCTAACTGGCGATGAATAAAATCCCTGTTATCGGGACTGCGATCGTAAATACTCCTTTTTGGCTGCATCGGCTCTTCATGAGCATCGATTACCCTGTCGAGCACTTTGTTGTGTTCAATAACAACGGAAGAGGGCAGATCGACGATCAGGTCGACTTGCTTAAGGAGATCCCTAATAAGTACGTCGAGAACGTCCACGTCTGTCACCTGCCTGCGAATGTCGGGTGTAGTGGCGCATGGAACTTGATTATCAAGAGCTTTATGAAAGCTCCTTACTGGGTCATCGCTAACCACGACGTTCAGTTCGAATCAGGGTTCCTGAAGGAGATGAATGAGAAAGCTCAGGATAAAGAGGTAGGTATCGTCCACGGCAACGGCGGTGGTTGGGATATCTTTCTCCTTAAAGACTGGATGGTTGAACGTTACGGTCTATTTGATGAAAACCTATACCCTGGCTATTGCGAGGATATGGATTACGGTATGCGCTTCATACATGACGATGTGAAACGTGTTCTTAGTCTGGACCACGGTTACTACCACGGAACCAAGAAAAACGACTATTCGGATGGTTCACAGACCTGGAGGTCTGAACCGGCTATTGCTCAAGGTGTACACAGAGCACACGAGATGAACAAGCGTTATCTTCATCTCAAGTGGAACGAAGCCTGGCAAGCGCATGTTGATGGCGTGACCAATAAGACTCCTTTTAACTTGCCGGATATGCCCGTAAGTTTCACGACTTACGACTTAGGCTTCGTCCGCTCTAAACACCTCGGTTTCTAATCATGAAAGCTGTTCGCCACAGGATCCCAAGCGAGTGCTGGTCGACTGACGACGACGCGGCGGCTCAGAACTTCGATAGCTGGGACTATGTTCTTGACAGTGTTTCGACTGCTTCAAAATGCCGTATTAATTGCGATAACCCTTTTGCTAACGCTTTCCCTGGTGACCACTATCGGATTCTTGCTGGTCTGGTTTTTAATCTCGACCGCAGGAACGGACCTCTCAGCTTGGTCGATATTGGAACGCACTACGGAACATCTGCGCGGGTGATGCTGGACTACTCGCCCAACGTCGACAAGGTCACCACGTTTGATGTAACTCCGTGGGAGAAATACGAGACTACTTACTTAAAAGAAGACGATTTTGAGAGCGGGAGACTTACGCAGCACTTAGAAGATCTTAAGAAAAGTGAGGTATTCAATAGGTTTGCCAAACTTCTTGTTAATGCCGATTTCATCATGTGCGATGGACCTAAAGACGGTGTATTCGAGAAGACGTTCTATAGTCTGTTAACAACAATCAAGTTCCCGAAAAAAGATCGTTGGCTTCTTCTTGACGACATCCGTTTCCAAAGCGAGATGCCCTCTTGGCGTTTGATCTCTTCTCCTAAGATCGATCTCACGTCGTTTGGTCACTTTAGTGGCACAGGATTAGTCGATATCTCCGAGGGGCTAAAACTTGGCTAATGCCTTTCTACTCAGCACATACAGCCAGTGGCTATCTGGTAAATAACCTGCACGGCTTGCTTTCGCAAAAGGACTTGTCTTCTTTTGCGTTAAGCAAGCTGGCTTCTTTATCTCCGACTACCACGCGGAAGATCTGCAGCGATACTACGTATATTCCTTCTCCTGATGTTCTTGAGAAGATCTGTCTGACGCTAGAAGTTACTCCAGGCGACGTTCTAAAAATACAGAGTACAATGGAATTATCAGTCGCTGTAGGTTCCGGTGTTTTCTAGGGCAGATTATGCATTAGCGTCTCGGATGCTGGGGCTTCCTATGCCCGAGACCCCTGATGAACAGGCCGCTGCGGCCCCGATGGTTGCACAAGTACTGCGTAGATTCAGTCAGGGTCGTGCTCCTCGCATTGAGCCTGAGCAAGGCGGTATGTACACCGGAGCTACCCGCTCACTTAACACTTATCCCGACGTAGACGATCCGATGGGTCGTAATCAGTTGGCAGCGCGTTTGCGCGTGGAGCAAGCTGATCCCCCGGCTCTGGATCCTGTCTTGGTCGAGCTACTCGATCGAGTTTGCGAGAATCCTGAACTCATTGACGAGATGCTGCAGCTTCTAGAGATTCTTGAAGGGCAGAGTGATATGCATATGGACGAGCTTTCTGCACAGCGTCCTGCTGAGTATGACACCCCGAACCTGGGTGCTAACTACTCAATGCTCAACGCACCTTCTAGCAACAATATTCCTCCCTCTGTTCAGTTCCAACAGTTGAGCTGATGAATACTAGACAAGCACAACTTCGTGAGCGTGATGTAAAGAGGGAAGCACCTCAGATGAGTCCTAACGACTTTTTACGTCGTTACTTAGCGTCTAATTTCCCTCAAACCGCTGCAATACCATCAGCACAACAAAAAGACGTGGTGATGCCAATGACTCCAGACGGAAATGAACTAAAATTCAACAAGAAACCGTTAAGCGGAACCGCTTACGATAAACCAGGAGCTGTGTAATGGCTGGACCTTTGGCTGCAGGGCTTGGCCCCACCGCAACAGCACTGACTTTAGATAAGTTAATTGATCTTATTCCACAGCTGTTTAAGGACCAAGCTCCTAAGTCTGGTGGAGTTTCAAACCAAGGATACGCTTCTCCTCAGTTAGATATTAATCAGTTGTTTACAGCGATTAATCAGGAGAACTACAACCGAGCAAGGTTGCGAAGCGTCGGCATTGATGCTGGTGATCCGATTGATTTCCAGGATCTCAGTCGCTTCTTCTCTGAGCAGTCTGCACAACGCATGGCTGAAGCTGGTGCGCGTGAGCGGGCTATGGCGAACATCCAAGGTCAGTATTCAGCTGTACCTTCGATGTACAACACCGTGGGCACCGGCCTCCAAGCTATGGGAGGCAACATTGATACTGCCATTGATAAGATCCTGGGCCGCCGCACTATCGGTGGTGAAGGTTCTGCTACTGAAGTCGCACGAGGTTTCTGATCATGCCTGTTACCACTGGATTTGATACACCTGGAGATCCCAGAGCTAACAGCTCTCCTCCACGCGTGACTGTTAACGAATCAGAGGCTCCTAGTCGTTCTCGGACTCGACCGAGTGTTACTGAAGGTATGCGCACTAGCCGTAATAAAGGGGCTCGTTTTCTCGGAGAGTTCTTACGTCTTGCTGGTTTGGGTGCTGCTGTCGCAGGCGGTGCGAACCTCGTCGCTCCTGAACTTTATGGAGAGATTGACGAAAGGATTGGCGGCATTCTTCCTGGTGGAGCAGACAACCCTTATCTGAGTAACCCACTGCGTAATCTTTACCCCAACGCTCAAGGGGAAACTCAAACCAGTCAACCCAACGGTGCGGGGTCTGATAACCCTCCTGGTTTGGGTCCTGCATACGAAGAACCTGGAGACAACCCTCTAATTCCTGCGGTTGATCCTGGTATTAGTGACGAAGAGTCAACTCAGATTCTGCCCACAGTCTCTCAAGCTCAAGGAGAAGTCGGTAATCTCCGTGGCGACTTAGCTTCGATTCTTCGCGATGCGATGGATCCCGAGCGTCGCCAGACGATGATCGATCAAGATCTCGCGGCAACGAAAGAGATCAATGCGATCAACCAACGCTATGCGATGGAGAAAGGACGGGAAGTTACCCGTCGACAGGTGATTGATGCTTGGCGCAGCGTCACCAACGAACAGATTAAACGTGACGCTGTTCTTGGCTCATCTATGCTACAAGCAGCATATTTATCTGCTACTCCTAATGCCAACGTGTTGGGTGCTTTAGCAGGACCTACTCAGCAGGCCATGACTGCATTTAAACCTGGTTCACCGGTTAACTAATCATGAGCTTTTGGGACGGCGTTAAGAACATTGCGAAGGTCGCAGCTCCGATTGTCGGTGGTGCTATTGCTGGACCTGGAGGTGCCGCTGCTGGATCAGCTCTTGCTGGGGGTATCAGCGCTCTGGATTCCGGAGGTAAACAACAAGCGCAGGCACCTCAGGGTACTGGAGGCGGTCAGTACGGTTACCAACAATATCCTTACGACTTCTTT
>Ga0208794_1000942_pt1 | contig 15156 bp, 9 predicted proteins | sample 32_taG_FD_184106 | JGI IMG/M metagenome (GOLD analysis project Ga0208794, IMG submission 184106) | Marine viral communities from the Gulf of Mexico - 32_GoM_OMZ_CsCl metaG (SPAdes) (version 2) | ecosystem: Environmental > Aquatic > Marine > Oceanic | place: Atlantic Ocean: Gulf of Mexico... | reverse complement strand
AAGGCATCGGTATAGCGCCTCAGAACAGGCGAGAGATAGGCATCGACCACCGTGGTGTCGCCGCGCGGAACCAAGCGGATCAGCGGGACGACCTCGTGGCTGACGCTGACTTGGGAGAAGCCTTCCTCGCGCGCGATCTCGGCGAGGCGTTTCTCATGTGCTCGGTAGTGCCAGCCGTGCATCAGAACGATGGCCAGTGCATCGAACCCGTCGGCTTGCAGCGCAGCGAAATGAGCGCGTGCCGCTGCTTCATCGAGCGGGGTCAAAACCGTGCCGTCGGCACCGACCCGCTCGTCGATCTCGATGACACGTGAGGGCAATTGTTCGGGCAGCAGGATATGCCGTGCGAATATCTCGGGGCGCGCCTGGTTGCCGATCCGCAACGCATCGCCGAAGCCTCTCGTAATCGCGAGGGCCAACCGCTCGCCCTTGCGTTCGAGCAGCGCATTGGTGGCTACGGTCGTACCGATCCGCAGTTCGGCGATCGGGCCCTCCCCGTGACGGTCCATCAGTCGCCGCACGGCTTCGCTCGCGGCATCGTCGTAATGGCCGGGGTTCTCCGACAGCAGCTTGTCGGTCACCAGCTGTCCTGCGGGAGTCACCGCGACGACATCGGTAAAGGTCCCGCCGCGATCGACTGCGAAGCGCCATGCGCCCGGATTTGCCTTGGCATTCATGGCTCAGGGCTTTGCACGCACCGGCTAGCCATTTCAAACGCCGCGACCCGCGACGCTGCCGGGACCACCCGATCCCGCATCTGCGTAATCCCCCGGAACCGGGAATTAACTATTTAACATTAGCTATATCCGCGAGGCGAGCGGGGGTTCGCCGGAAAAGACGGGGAGCCAGAATGTCGCAGCAGGCACTTTCGCCGAGATCGGTCGAACCGAGCCGGTTCAATGACGACGATTGGGCGCGCGGTCATGTGGCCGCGGGCTTCGAGCCGGTAGCAAATGCTTTTGCAGCGACCATCCGGTCGGGCGCGGCACTGGGCGCTGCCTGCACCATCATCCACCGCGGCGAAACGGTGGTCGATTTGCAGGGCGGGTGGCAGGATCGATCGCGCCAAATGGCCTGGCAGGGTGACGATATCGCGCTGGTCTATTCGCTCACCAAGGGGGTGACCGGAATGGCTGCGGCAGTCGCCGTCTCGCGCGGCCTGTTCGCCTATGAAGAGCCGGTCGCCGATATCTGGCCCGAATTCGCCGCGCAGGGCAAGGGCGCGGTGACAGTCGGCGAAGCGCTGTCCGAACAGGCGGGGCTCGCGGCTATCGATTTCAAGCTCACGCTCGATACCATGGGTGACGAGGACGCCATCTGCGCTGCCATCGCGCGGCAGAAGCCCAATTGGACACCCGGAGACTATGCGGGCAACCATGCCTATACGCTGGGCTGGATCGCCAGCGAGCTGATCCGCCGCCGCGATCCGCAGCGCCGCAGCCTGGGCCGGTTCTTCGCCGAGGAAATCGCCGTCCCGCTGGGGATCGACGTCTTCATCGGGCTGGACGAAAGCTTCGATCGTAGCCGCATCGCCCGGATCGCTGGCTTCGGCGTGCCCGACCTGTTCCTGCACCACACCACCATGCCCTGGCCGCTGACGATCAGAATGTGCCTGCCTGGCACGCTGGCGTTCCGAACGCTCAACAACCCCTTGCTGCTGCAGGGGCCGGGGGCGCTCGACTGCGAGGCTTTCTGGCGGGCCGGGCAGGGGGCCGCCGGGGGGATGGCCTCTGCACGCGGGCTGGCCGCACTCTACCAGGTCTTTGCCGAGGGCGGGGAGCGCCTCGGGATCACCCGCGCGGTGATGAACAAGATTTCCTCGGGCCATCGCTATCCGCGCAAGGGCCTCAAGGACCGGATCCTCGCGCTCGACATGTATTATTCGCACGGCTTCGAGAAGCCGTTTGCGGATTGGGAATACGCCCGCAGCCGGAACGCCTTCGGCAGCTTCGCAGTGGGCGGTTCGCTGGCCTACGCCGACCCCGAAGACGAAGTCGCCTATGCCTGGATAACCAACCAGCTCGGCACCGGAAAATGGGACGACCCGCGCGAGAAGATCGTCCGCGACGCCTTTTATGCCTGCCTGGAGAATCGCTCATGACTATTGCCCAGATCGTCCTGTCGGACCTCCATCTGGGGGCCCGCGACAGCCTGCTTACCCATGTGCTCGGCGGCGGGGAAATCGCCCGCGAACCGTCCCCCGTGCTGGCGGCCTTCGCTGCGGGCCTGCGCGCGACGCTGGGGGATCGGGAAAAGCCCCAGCTCGTGCTGCTGGGCGATGCGCTTGACCTGGGTCTGTCGCCCTTCGGCGATGTGTCGAAGGCGTTCCTCCAGCTGATCGATGCGTTTTACCCGGAACACGGGCAGGAAATCTTCCGCCGGGACATCGTCTATATCGCGGGCAATCACGATCATCACTTGTGGCGCATGGCGCAGGACCACCGCTTCGTGACGCAGCTGCAGGACGGGGAGATCCCGGGCGATCTCGAATACATCACCCCGATCATCGGACAGCCGACGCACAGCTGCCGGCTGATGGAATCGCTGATCGCACAGCGTCCGCACCTGGCCGGCGCTTCGGTGCGGATCGCCTATCCCAACTGGGGCCTGGCCGATGCCGATCGCAAGCGGGTGGTGGTCATGCATCACGGACATTATCTCGACGGCATGTATCGCGCGCTGTCGAACATGCGCGGCTTTCTCGAACAGACGCCCGCACGCCCGGCAACGATGCATCAGCTCGAGGCGGAGAACGGCCCGTGGATCGATTTCCTGTGGTCGGATCTGGGCAGCGCAGGCGAAGTCGGCGGGCAGACCGGTTCGCTCTACCAGACCATGTTAAGCGCCGGCGCCAGCCACGATTTGGCCGAAAGCATCGCGCGGCGGCTGACCGGCGGGTTGAACGCGAAGCTGGGCATCAATCCGCAAATGCAGCTGAAATACGGGATCACGCTCGATAACCTAATCCGCGCCGGGGTCGATCTGACCGCGGGACGCGCCGCCGAACGCCAGCGCGAAGGCTATGGCCACGTACTTGGCGAAGCCGAGATCGACGACATCGGCTGGTATCTCGGGCAACCCATGGCTGCCCAGTTGCGCGAGGAACTGGGCGAGCTGCCCCGCGAAATGCAGTTCGTGTTCGGACACACACACAAGCCGTTCCAGGACGAATTGATGGTCGATGGCTACGCCACCCCGGTCGGGGTCTTCAACACCGGCGGCTGGGTACTCGACGAACCGACGCTGATGCCGGTGCAGGGCTGCGCCGCGATGCTGATTTCCGACGAGCTCGAGGTCGCCTCGCTGCGGCTCTTCAACGACCCAACCGACGGCACGATGGCGCCGGTTCGCGTCGAAGGCAGCGGGTGCGTGTCGCGGCTTGTCGATGACGCGAGTGAGGCAGTGGCGGGCGCAGCCGACGAATGGGCCGCATTCTCCAGCGAAGTACACGGGCGCATCGTCGCGGAAGCCGACCGGCGGGTCCGCGACATGCTCGACCAATCGAACCACGCCGTGCGGGAGGCAGCAGAATGACTACCCAGAAACGCATCGCAAAGCGTCTCGACCAGGCGCAATCGCATTATACAGTTCTCGTCGTCGGCTCCGGCTACGGTGCGGGTGTTGCGGCTTCGCGGCTGGCCCGTGCCGGCCAGCAGGTCGCAGTGCTCGAGCGCGGCCGCGAACGCCTGCCGGGCGAATATCCGAACAAGCTCGCCGATGCACAGGGTGCGATGCAGATCAATGCGAAGGGCGGGCGGATCGGTGAACCCGACGCCCTGTTCGAACTGCATGTAAACGATGATCAATATGCTCTGGTCGGATGCGGGCTGGGCGGCACATCGCTCATCAACGCCAACGTCGCACTCGAGCTCGACAAGCGGCTGCTCGACCAGGCGCATTGGCCCGCAGCCTTTCGTGACAACCGCAGCGAGATCGACGGTTATTTCGAACGGGCGCGCGAAATGCTGGCGCCCAACCCCTATCCCGACAGCCATCCCGTACTGGGCAAGCTCGAAGCGCTCGAACATTCGGCCAAGGCGATGGGGCAGCGTTTCTACAAGACCCCGATCAACGTCACTTTCGAGGACAAGATCAACAAGTTCGGCGTTCCGCAGCCGGCCTGCACGAATTGCGGCGACTGCGTTTCTGGTTGCAATGTCGGGGCGAAGAACACCACGCTGATGAACTACCTGCCCGATGCCGCGAGCCACGGGGCGGACATTTTCACGCAGGTCAAGGTCCTGTGGATCGAACGCGACGGACCGCGCTGGCGCGTCCATATCGAGCCCAATGGCGAAGGGGCGGCGCAGGGCCCGGGCAGCATCACGGCCGACCATGTCATCCTCGGCGCAGGCGCGCTGGGGTCGACGGAGATCCTGCTCCGCTCGCGCGAGAAGGGGCTGCCATTGTCCGACAGGCTGGGGAAGAATTTCTCGGGCAATGGCGACGCGCTGGGCTTCGCCTATGACAGCTACCTAAAGGCTGAAAAGCAGGGCGATACGCTGACTGCGCAGCCCCTCTATGCGATTGGCGTTGGCGCTTCGGATATCGCGAAGGATGCCTATCCGGGGCCCTGCATTACCGGCGTGATCGACATGCGGGCGACCGAGGATGTCACCGACGGGCTGGTTATCCAGGAAGGTGTCGCGCCGGGGATCATCGCCACCGCGCTCGCGCCTGCCTTCTTCTTCGGAGAGGCACTGGCCGATGGGTTCACGCGGTTCGGCATGGACCAGGTCAAGCCGCGCCTGCTCGATGCCAAGGCGATGGGCGAGGCGGTCCAGACCGATCCGGGAAGCATCGCACAATGGGCATACAAGGGGCCCATGGCGCGCACGCAGACCTATCTCGTGATGAGCGTCGACGATTCGGGTGGGCAGCTCGCACTCGAAGACGACCGGATTGCGATCCATTGGGCCCAGGCCGGCGAACAGCGCAGTTTCCGGCGCGACGACGACCGCATGGCCGAAGCCGCGCGCGCAATCGATGCGCAGTATTTCTCCGATCCCCTGTGGAGCGACCCGTTCGGCAAGAAGCTGATCACCGTCCATCCGATCGGTGGGTGTGGGATGGGTGACGATGCCGCGCATGGCGTGGTCGACGATACCTGCCGCGTGTTCGCCGGTACGAGCGGAACCGAGGTGCACGAAGGGCTCTACGTTTGCGACGGGGCGGCGCTGCCCGGGGCGGTGGGCGTCAATCCGTTGCTGACGATCACCGCAGTGGCCGAACGCGCGATCGAAAAACTGGCCCGGCGACAGGGCTGGCAGATCGATTACACGCTGGGCCAGGAAGCGCCCTTGCCGGCGCCAATGGAGCAAGCCGCAGAAAAGCCGCAAGCCGACCCAGCACCCGAACCCGCGGCGGCTACGACCGGCCATGGCATGCGGCTCGACATCGCCAAGTGGGTGCCCGGCCATGCAATCGAGGCTGTGGCGCAAGCCGTCGAGAAAGCCGCACGGCATTTCAGGACCGGGGCGATCGATGAAGGCAAGGCAGCGATCCGCCAGCTGGTGATCGACCATCCGAATGCGATGAGCCCGGGGCTGTCGTTCACCGAAACCATGACAGGCCACATCAGCGCCACCGGATGCCATCACCGTCCGTGCGGCCATGTCGAGCGGATCCGCGACGATTATGCCAATGGCGAAGCCTGGGGGCGCAGCGAAGGCAGCGCGTGCGATTTCCGCCTGACGGTGACCACAGACAACCTCCATTGCATGCTCGAGGAGAAGGACCATCGCTCGCGGATCACCGGCGCGGTGACGGTCAACGCGCTATCGCCCGATCCGCTGCCCGTTCGCGAAGGGACCTTCCGGCTGCTGGTCGCCGATCCCGAACGGGCGGAAAGCTGGACGATGCTTTACGACATGGTCCTCGAAGGACCTGGAGGCCCGGTTCATTTCCACGGCTTCAAGACGCTTGCGCAGCGCGGCAAGTCCGATCCGTGGACCGATCTGACCACTTTGTTCGTGACGCTGCGCACAGGCGAGGATGCGACCGGCGAACTGATCGGGCGCGGCGTGCTGAAGCTGGGCATCGATGAATTCATGCGCCAGCTGACGACGATCGAAGTGCACGACAGCAATAGCCTGATCGGTCACGTGGTGAACCTGATCCCGCAGGCGCGCAAGGCGATCGAAACCTATTTCGTCGCCAAATATGCGGGCTTTTTCGCGATGACCACGTTCCGCGCCTATGGCGGGATGCTGGCAACGCTGAACGATTTTCCCGCCAAGGACGCGGCTGGTTTGGTCGCGCGCGCCTTGCGGCTACCCCCTCCCGAACGCCATGTCGTCCCGACTGCCGATGGCATCAACATCGGCCTGACCCGCTATCGCGGCGGCCCGCGCGGGCCGCTGGTGCTGGCGCCGGGACTGTCGGTGCGCGCCTCCAGCTTCGCGACACCGACGGTCGAGGAAAACCTCACCGAAAGCCTCGTCGCCCAAGGCTATGATGTGTGGCTGTTCGACTACCGCGCGAGCGCGGATTCGGGCAATGATACCGAGCATCCGCCCGAGTTCACGATCGACGACATTGCGCGGCATGACTGGCCTGCGGCGATCCGCAAGATCCGCGCTGTCACGGGCGCCGACAGCGTCCAGGCGATCGCGCATTGCGTTGGCTCGATGAGCCTCCTGATGGGTATCGGCGCGGGCTGGGTGTCGGGCGTGCGGTCGATGATCGCCTCGCAGCTGACGCTGCATCCGGTAACCGACTGGCTCAACTACATGAAGGCCGATCTCGGCCTCGTCGGCGCGCTGGAACAGATGTCGATGCTCGATGGCCATCTCGATTTCGTCGGGCAGGGCACCGAAGAAGATAATGAAATCGATGCCATCGCCTACCAGATCCCGGTGCCCGAAGGGCAGGCCTGCAAGAACCCGGTATGTCGCAGGGTATTCGGGGTGTTCGGTCCGAGCTGGGATCATGCGCAACTGGGCCACGATACGCATCTGGCGCTGGGCAGCATGTTCAGCCGTGTTGCGCTCAAGCGGTTCGAACACCTGCAGGACATCATGCGGCAGGGGCTGGCAGTCGATGCGGCGGGAGATGCGATTTACACGACGGAGGATGCGGCGCGGCGGCTGGCGTTGCCAATCAGCTTCCTGTCGGGCGCGACCAACAAGCTGTTCTATCCCGAAAGCGGGCAGCGCACTCGGGTCTGGCTGCAGGACCGCAACGACCGCGAGCTATACCAGCAGCGGATCGTGCCCGATTACGGCCATATGGACTTGTTCATAGGGCATAGCGCGCATCGCGATGTCACGCCGGTGATCCTCGAACAGCTCGAATGGCTGGACGGCCGGGCGCAGCATGCGGCGGACCGCCATCAGGCGTAATCGCTCGCTTTTGCAGTGCAGCGGATAACGCCCGCTGGCGCGCGCCGAGGGCTGGTGTTGGAGCACTTGGCTGCGCTACGCAATTTTTCGCGTCGTGGAGGTTCGGCAGTTGGACAAGATGTTTCGCCGAGAAATTCTCGAGGCGATCGGGCACGGGGTTGTGTTCACTGATCCCGCAGAGAAGATCACTTACGCCAATCGCTATTTCTGCGAGATTACGGGCTATAACGAGAGCGAGGTGCTCGGGCGGACGTGCCGGTTCCTGCAGGGGCCCGAGACTGCGGCCGAGACCAAGTGGCGGATCCGGCAGGCGCTCGATGCGCGTACGCAATTCGATGGCGACGTCCTCAACTATCGCAAGAATGGCGATGCGTTCTGGAACAGCATGTCGATCACGCCGCAGTTCGGCGACGATGGTGAACTGATCGGTTATGTCGGGATCACGCGTGACGTTACCGAGAGCAAGGCCCGCCAGCTTCGCAATGAAGAGCTCGAGCAGCAGTTTCGCCTGATCTTCCAGAAGATCCAGGCGGGTATCGTGGTCCACTCGCCCGAAGGGGATGTGGAGATGATCAACCTGCAGGCTTGCCGCCTGTTGGGTCTTTCGCACGATGAAGATGCCGCACTGGGCGAATTCGAGGAGCTTACGCTCATGCTCGAGGACGGGACGACGCTGGCGAAGGAGGATTACCCGGCGCGGCAGGTGGCGGCGACGGGCGAATTCAAGCGCGGCCTGATCGTCGCTCTTGCACAGGACGGGCTGAAAGATGTGCGGTGGCTGTCCTGCAGCGCCTTTCCGATCTGCAACGACGCTGGCGAAGTCACGGTCATCGTATCCAGCGTGACCGATATCACCCATGCGCGCGAACAGCAGTTCGCGGCCCAGCGCGACCGCGAGCGGTTCGAACTGGCATCGCGCGCCGCGAAGAGCATGATCTTCGACTGGAACCTCGTCACCGGCGCGCTCTGGACCAACCAGAATTTCGAACGGATTTTCGGAACGCAGCCGCCGGCCGAAATGAATCTGGACAATGTCGCGCAGTTCGTCCTCGAGGCCGAGCGCGAGACTACGCATGGCCAGCTGCTCGAGGCGTTCGAGCAGGGCAGCGAACGGCTCGAAGGGGAATTCCGCTTTGCTCGGCCGCGGGGCGGCGTCGGGATCGCGCATGCGGAATTCATGATCCATTACAATGACGAAAAACCTGTGCGTATTGTCGGGGCGATCCGGGACCTGACCGAGCTGCGGCGTAAGGAACAGCGGCTGGAAACCTCGGAAGAGCGGCTGCGGATCGTGGCCGAACTGTCGAGTGACATGCTGTGGGAACTCGACCCGCGCACCGACCTGTTGTGGCGCGCCAGCGAAGGGGTGGAGCGGCTCGGGCTCGATCCGTCGCTGGCCCCCTATTCGGGCGGCGTGTGGCACAACACCATCCTGCCCGAAGACCGACGGGAGGTGATCGCTTCCTTCTGCGAGGCGATCGAAGGCAAGGCGGATCGCTGGCGCGCCGAATACCGGATCGAGCGCGCGGACGGGTCACACCTCCTGGTCGAGGACCGGGCGGCGATCATCCGGTCGAAAGACGGCACGGCAATCCGCGTTGTCGGGGCGGTGCGCGATATCACCGAAAGCCGGCGGCTGGAAGACATCCTGCGCGAGAACCAGTCGCTCGAGGCTCTGGGGCAGCTTACCGGTGGGGTGGCCCACGACTTCAACAACATGCTGATGATCATCATGGGCAATGCGGAGACGCTGGCCGAAGATCTCGCCAGTCCGTCGGACCGCGAACGGCTCGAACTGATCCACTCGGCGGCGCGCAACGGAGCCGAACTTACCAGCCGCCTGCTGTCCTTCGCGCGGCAGCAGCCGCTGGCCCCGCAACGGATCGATATTGCCGAACAGATGGCGCAGGCAGCCCGCCTGATCCGCCACGCACTGCCCGACCAGGTGGAACTGACGGTCGATGTCGAAGGCCAAACGCTCTATGCCGAGGTCGATCCCAGCCAGCTCGACAATGCGCTGGTCAATCTGGCGCTCAATGCCCGCGACGCAATGCCGCAGGGCGGTTCGCTCTCGCTGGAAGCGCGCCCGTACCGGGTCGAGGCCGGTCTGCTCGATTCCGTGCTGGAGCCTGGCGACTACATCCGGATAGCGATGGTCGATACCGGTGCCGGGATCGAGCCGGAGATCGCGCCGCGCGTTTTCGAACCCTTCTTCACCACCAAGCCGATCGGCGATGGAACGGGGCTGGGGCTCAGCATGGTCTATGGCTTTGCCAAGCAATCCGGCGGCCACGCGCTGGTGGAAAGCAGCCCGGGCAAGGGGACGACGGTCAGCATCTTTCTTCCGCAGGCAGCCGGTGGTCGGCCCGTCCCACGCTCAAACGACGCAAGTCCGAGGATAGACGGGGAAAATGCGACCATCCTGCTGGTCGAGGACGATACGCAGGTGCGCGACTACGTGGAATGGATCCTGAACGCCGAAGGATATTCGGTGCTGAGCGCGTCCGATGGCCGCGAGGCGCTTGAGATACTGGAGCAGCATGCGGAAATCGGGCTGATGTGCACCGATGTCGTCATGCCCGGCGGGATGGACGGTATCGAACTCACGCGCGAGGCACAGCGCCGCTTACCCGGCCTCAAGGTGCTGGTCATTTCAGGCTATGCGAGCGAGGCATCGCTGCGCGAGGCGCTCGATTGGAGCGATACCGCCTGGCTGCCCAAACCGTTCACCCGCCGTGACCTGGCGGGTGCGCTGGCGCAGATGGAGCGAAGCTGACCGCGCTCAGCAGTTGACGGATGCGGGCCGGGCGGCGAACTTCGCCCTTTCGAAGGTCAGAGCGAATTCCACCGCGTTGCGGACCTCCAGCTTCTTGAAGATATTCGCACGGTGAACCTCGACGGTTCGCGGGCTGATATCGAGCGCGCGGGCGATCTCCTTGTTGCTGCTGCCATGCACGATCTGGTTGGCGATTTCGCTTTCTCGCGATGTCAGCCGCGCAATCAGCGATTTGCACGCTTCCACTTCCGCAACCTGCCGCCGCAGTTCCACCGACCGTTCGATATGCCCCGCGATCTTGTCTGCGAAGCTCTTGATCGACACCGGCTTCTCTACGAAATCGACCGCGCCGCATTTCATGGCTTCGACGGCTAGGCTCACTTCGCCATGCGAGGTGAGCATGATGACGGGTATTGCTTGCGCTTCGGCCGGGATCTTGCCCAGTACTCCCAGCCCGTCGAGTTCGGGCATCCGCATGTCGAGGACTACGCAATCTGGAATCTCGAATTCGAGGCTGTCGAGGAAATCCACGCCGCTGCGAAAGGGACGGCAAACATAGCCGAACCGTTCGAGCCCGCGCACCAGCGTCTGGCGCACACCGGATTCGTCATCGACGATCGCGATGCGGTGTTTAGTGTCGTTATTGGCGTTTGTGTCCTGCGGATCAGCAGTCAATAGTTCCTCCACCCCTGCTCGGCCGTATCGGCGCATCGAGGCGCACAATACAACCCCTTTCCGGCCGGAACCTGCTCTTACCCCGCCCTCGAGCAATCGGCGCGCCCCGACAATGGATGTGGGGGTTAGTCGAATTATCATTAACATCGTCGGAACGCAAATTTGCGGCGCATAAACAAGATGCTATCGGACGGGGCCTAGGATGGGGCGCGGCTGCATTCTACCCAGCGAGATCGGGGGGCGACTGTTCGTGCAGCTTAACTTGCGTGGACGCTTCAGTCGTCGTTGGTGAAGGCTGCGACGGCGGAGATCGACATGGTCGGAGCGCCCAGAAAAATTCTCAGCACCGTTACTTGGGTTCTTAGCGAAGTGCGCTCGCGTAGCGTTAGGGGGCCATATCAGGACTTGAGCCAGGTCCTGATAAGGAAGGCCACCGTTCCCAGCACTGCGACGCTCGCGAGCCAGATTGCTGCCATCCATCCCAGCCGCTGCCACAGCGGGCGATCTTCGGGCTGCCCCATCAATGGTAGCCTTCGTCGCCCACCTTGCCGCGAAAGACCCAGTAGGCCCAAGCGGTATAGGCGATGATCAGCGGCATGGTGATGGCAACGCCCACCAGCATGAAGATTTGGCTGCGTTCGGGTGCCGCGGCATCCCAAATGGTGACGCCGGGCGGGACGACATAGGGCCACATGGTGAAGCCGAGCCCCGCCATGCCGAAGAAGAACAGCGCCAGGCTGAGCCAAAAGGGCTTGCTGTGGCGCTCGACCGACAGCGAACGCAGCAGGGCGATGGCGATAACTCCGGTCAGGATGGGCACGGGCGCAGCGAGGTATATCTCCGGCGCCGTCAGCCAGCGATCGGCATATTCGGGGTTGAGGAAGACGTTGTAGAGGCTGACCCCGCCCATCAGCGCGAGGGTGGCCCATGCCGCGCGCTTGCCCATCTGCCGCGCGTGGTGCTGGCCAGGCCCGTCGAGCTTCCATACCAGCCAGGTTGCGCCGAGCAGGGCATAGCCCGCCACCGTGCCGAGCCCGGTCAGCAGCGTATAGGGCGTCAGCCAGTCGAACCAGCTGCCCGCATAGGCGCGGTCGACCACCTCGATGCCTTGCAGCAACGCGCCCAGCGTCATCCCTTGCGCCATCGCCGCGACCAGGCTTCCGCCGGTGAAGGCGGCATCCCACAGCCGCCGATGGCCAGGGTCGCGCCAGCGGTATTCGAAGGCGACTCCGCGAAAGACCAGCCCCAGCAACATGGCGATGATCAGCGGATAGGTGGCGGGCAGGATCACCGCGTAGGCCAGCGGGAAGGCAGCGAAAAGCCCGCCGCCGCCCAGCACGAGCCAGGTTTCGTTGCCATCCCAGACCGGGGCGATCGAATTCATCGCGCGGTCGCGTTCTGGCCCGACTTCGAAGGTCGGGAAGAGGATGCCGATGCCCAGATCGAACCCGTCCATCACGACATAGGCGAAGACCGCAAAGGCGATGATGAACGCCCAGATCACGGTGAGGTCGAAATTAACGGCCATCGGTCGCCTCCTCCTGATTGCGCGGCAGGGTGCTGGGGTCGCCCGGGTTCTGCGACGGCCCCGGGGTAATGCCGGCGGTACGGATGGGGCCCGTATCGCCGCGCTTGACGCCCTTCTCGCCGACATGTGGCGATTTGCGCATCAGGTGGAGGATGTACCACACACCCGCGCCGAAGACCGCGAAATAGACCAGGACGAAGGCCACCAGCGATGCGCCGACCGCGGGCGCATCGAGCGGGCTGGCTGCATCGGCCGTGCGCAGGAGGTTGTAGATCACATAGGGCTGGCGGCCGACCTCGGTCGTGATCCAGCCGGCCAGCACTGCGACAAAGCCGCTGGGCGCCATGACCAGCGCCGCACGGTGCAGCCACTGCCAGTCGTAGAGCTTGCGCCGGAACCGTGCGACGAGGCTCCACAGACCCAGCCCGAGCATGGCGAAGCCGATGCCGACCATGATGCGGAACGACCAGAACACGATGCCGACCGGCGGTTCCTCGTCGTCGGGAATGGTGTCGAGCCCGGCGAGCGGGGCATCGAGGTCGTGTTTGAGTATCAGGGAGGACAACTTCGGGATTTCGAGTGCATATTTGACGCGTTTTTCCTCGCTGTCGGGAATGCCGAACAGGATCAGCGGCGCCCCGTCGGGGTGGCTCTGATAATGGCCTTCCATCGCCATGACTTTCTGCGGCTGGTGCTCGAGCGTGTTGATGCCGTGCATGTCGCCGGCGACGATCTGGATCGGCGCGACGATTGCCGCCATCCACATTGCCATGGAGAACATCTTTCGCGCGTGCAGGTTGGTGCGGTCGCGCAGCAGATGCCAGGCGCCGACCCCGCCGACGACGAAGGCAGTCGTGAGGTAGGCGGCAGTCACCGTGTGGACCAGGCGATAGGGGAAGCTGGGATTGAAGATGATCTCGAGCCAGCTGTCACCCGGCAGATATTGTCCGTTGGCGCCGATCTCGTACCCCACCGGCGTCTGCATCCAGCTGTTGACCGACAGGATCCAGAAAGCGGACACGAAGGTCCCCACCGCGACCATCAGCGTGGCGGCGAAATGGAGCTTCTTGCCGACGCGGTTCATGCCGAACAGCATGACGCCGAGGAACCCGGCCTCGAGGAAGAAGGCGGTCAGGACCTCATAGGCCATCAGCGGGCCGATGACGGGGCCGGCAATGTCGGAGAAGACCGACCAGTTGGTGCCGAACTGGTAGCTCATCACGATGCCCGAGACGACGCCCATGGCGAAGGCGATGGCGAAGATCTTCAGCCAGTATTTGAACAGGTCGAGATATAGCTGCTTGCCGGTCTTGAGCCACAGGCCTTCGAGCACTGCGAGAAAGCTGGCGAGCCCGATCGAGAATGCCGGAAAGATGAAGTGGAAGCTCACCGTAAAGGCGAACTGGATCCGGGCGAGTAGAAGTGCGTCGACGCCTTCGAACATGACTTTTTCCCTATCTCTCTGCCTGTCTAGCGGAGCGGGGGGCTCGGGGCCCGTCCGATTTACGCAAGGGGTGTTGCATTGGATCGGCGCTCGGCGCGCCAGCGATAGAAGGTCTTCTCCGAAATGCCGATTTCGCGGCAACTTTCGCATACGCCCCGGCCGGCGGCAATGAGCGCCGCGATCCGGCGGCAGCGGGCGTCCTTGTCGGGGATGCGCGGCATCAGATCATCCCCCGCGCCATGTCGGAGGGCGGCACCTCGGGCGGGCCGCCATTGGCCGCAAGCTCGCGAAAGGCGCGGTTCTGCGACAGGAACACCCGGCCGCTGAGCTCGGCGACGAAATCTGTGCGGTTCAACCGGTCCATGACCGGCCCCTTGACTTCGGACAGGTGCAATCCGATCCCGGCGTCGGCGAGGCGATGATTGATCGCCTCGAGGCTTTCGAGGCCAGAAGCGTCGATCTCGTTCACTGCGCTGCACATCAGGATCACGTGGCGGACTGCGGGCCGGTCCGCGACTTCCTCGAGGACATATTCCTCGAGCCAGCGCGCGTTGAGATAGGTCAGGCTCTCGTCGATGCGGATCGACAGGACGTGCGGCACGGTGAACACGTCATGGCGGTCGATATTGCGGAAATGCTCGGTCTCGGGAACGCGGCCGACGATCGCGGCATGCGGGCGGCTGGCACGCCACAGATAGAGCAGCAGTCCCACCGCTACCCCCGCGATCACGCCCAGTTCGACGCCCGCCAGCAGAGTGATGACGATGGTCACCATATGCGCGGCGAAATCGGCCTTGGAATAGCGCCACAGCTGGCCCGGTGTCTTCAGGTCGACAAGGCTGAGGACGGCAACGATGATCGTCGCGGCCAGTGTCGCGATCGGCAGGCTGAACAGCAGCGGTGTCAGGAACAGCCCCGCCAGCGCGATACCCACCGCGGTATAGGCGCCCGCCGCGGGCGTTTCCGCACCGGCATCGAAATTGACCACCGACCGGGCGAAACCACCGGTGACGGGATAGCCGCCCGAAAAGGCGCTGGCGATGTTGGACGCGCCGAGGCCGATCAGTTCCTGGTTCGGCGCGATCCGCTGGCGGCGCTTGGCGGCCAGCGTCTGCGCGACCGACACGCTCTCGACAAAGCCGATGATCGAGATCAGCAGCGCGGGCACCCACAGGTGGGCAATCAGGTCGGGATTGGTGGAGGGCAGGGCAAATGGCGGTAATCCCTGCGGGATCGCCCCGACGAGGTTGACCCCGCGCGCGCCGAGGTCGAGCGCGAGCGCCGCCACGATGGTTGCAGCGACAGCGGCAACCGGCCCCGCCTTGGCGACGATATCGGCGGCATGCTGCGTCAGGCCCAGCCGGACCAGCAGCGGCTTCAACCCTTTGCG
>Ga0208794_1000941_pt1 | contig 15163 bp, 8 predicted proteins | sample 32_taG_FD_184106 | JGI IMG/M metagenome (GOLD analysis project Ga0208794, IMG submission 184106) | Marine viral communities from the Gulf of Mexico - 32_GoM_OMZ_CsCl metaG (SPAdes) (version 2) | ecosystem: Environmental > Aquatic > Marine > Oceanic | place: Atlantic Ocean: Gulf of Mexico... | reverse complement strand
TGTTTGTAATAGTAAATAAAATTAATTTAACATAGTCATACGATGGTGTTATTCGTCAACACTGTTTGTAATGGGCAAGCCGTCTCCATGAAATGCTGATAAAATGAACACGGCTTGCCATAAAACGTCTTTAATGTAAAGGCAGTTGGAATCATTTGGACAGTCAATATTCCATTCTGCTACTGGGTAAAGAATTACAAAAACTAGTAATCCAATTAGTACAAAAATTAGTCGATTCAGGCTTGTGTACACTCCCCGTCTTTCGACTAATTTTGGTTTATCATTCATTTTTACTCCATTGAATCATACATCTTCTACAAACCCAAGCATCATCTATATGATCTTCATCTACATCGTATGATGAGTGGCACGATATACATGGTGGAAATTCCCAAGGTTCAGTTTCTGTCATTTTACCATTCCTCAAAGTCTATCGTAAAGACCAGCTTACAGTTGTAACATTTGTGCTGATGTGTTGCTTTGATGTCCGCCATAAGATGTGTGCAACGGGGACAGAATGTGTCTTCGTAATCACGTTCCTGTTTTGCAAACAATTTATTTTGGATCATCATGATAGTATTTTAAATTAAATTTACTGGTGTAGGGGGAGTGTTTATCCAGTTTCACTTTCACTGATTTCTATTCGCATATGTTTTAAGATAATCAGTTTCTGTCTACAAATTATTGTAATTACTGGTGTAGGGAGATTTTATCCAGCGTTCTGTTGCAGGCTTTACCACTGCAATCACTACGATTAATTCAGATTATTTGTTAAAGTAAAAAAATCATATTTTATGGGAGCATAAAAAAAAGGTCGTTAGGCGACCTTAGTGCTTTGTAAAATTTGTTGGTATTTTGTATAGTGTGTTTCATCAGCAACTGGATTGATGATGTCACCGTCAAAGACTCCGTCTACACCATGGTCAATCAAAGTGTTGTCATGATATGTTGATTGTTCTATCATGTAATCCATGTTGTATATCTGGAATGATTGGGTTCTCATCTTGTCGTGAATCACTGCTGGAACAACTTTGCCGTCTTTACCACTTCTCTTACCTTTGTCTTGCCATGACATTCTTTGGTTAGAGTCGCCATACATGATGATTTCATTCTCAACTAGTTCGATAGTTGGATAGTTTAGTTCTGTGTTGCTAAAGGCTTTGAGGATGTTCATGATTGCATCAATGTCAACATTTTCTCTTGCAACCCACTTTCCGTCTTGCTTGACTTTGGTAGCCAATTGGAAGTTCCATGTGTGGATACCAAGAGATTTCACTGACAAGTGACTAGGTGTTTCTGGATATGTTGCTTCGATGTAGTGACCGTACTCACGAATGATTTTCTTGTACATGTTTACTGCCACTTGTTTGTGACCGCTTGTTTTTGGTACAAGAGACACTTCACTGTCATCAGATTTACTAAATAGACGGATTACTTTTCTAGCCCAGTTTTTCAATACTGGAGAATTGTCATTTAGACAGTTTGCAAGATTGCATATTTGTGAATTGACTTCTTCATAGTTGCGTTGTACGTCTGTTTTTGACACTTTGCTGGAGTATGTCATATTGATTGGAGCATACACCAATTCATCACCTACATAATGCCATGTCTTGACATAAGGATTGATTTTCTCAATATCAGGATCTTCAGTGCCTAAAGGCATTTCTGCTTCTATGTTGATGAAGGTAACTACTTCTTCACCCATATCGATGTCATACCCACTGGATTCATTCTCATCTTCAATGAGAACAAGTCTATGCTTTTTGGCTGATTTTGATACATACTTGCACTTGTCTTGACTGTAATGGACTTGTTGCATTGCTCCACATGTAGTGCATATTTTAGTGACTTTTTCATTCTCTGGGACTTCTTCAGAAATGAAATCTTGTGTGATTTTGTTAAACCATTTTAGGTATTTACCAGTCTCACGTTCAAGTTTTTCTTGTTTTTCTTGGCAAGACTGATGATACTCTATTTCGTCTAACTCATGTTGTGTATATTGAGTTTTCAACATTTCATCATCATTGATGTCTAAAAGAACGGGGGTCTGGGGGTGTCCCCCAGTTAAGGTAGATTGTATCTTACCGTCTTTGTATACTTGACCAGCATGGCATTTTCTCTGATGAGATGTGCGTTGCTGTGATTCGTATGTAGACATTTCATCTTTATTGATGCCCAAAAAAACAAGGGGATTTTCTTCTTTCTTCTTAGTATTATTATTACTAGTAATACTAGAAGTTATTTCTGATACGCTGTTGCGATTCATCGCCAGATGAAATCAGCAACAGCGTAATACCCCCCAATACTGTGATTTCTTCTTAGCGATTTTTTACTGCCAACACTAACCGCTCAGTAGTGTTTTAATTTCATATATCATCAGTCCAAGCCCTTTCGGCGTTCTTTCTTTTTGATTGCTCTTGGCTCTGATCTGAAGGTATAGTACTCTTTTGGGTTGAATGGCTGGAATGGCTGTGAAGGCACTTCCCAGTAGATTTTTTTCTTTTTGCTCTTCTTCTTCCTTTCCTTTTTCTTTTTCTTTCGTGTTGAGTATGGAATGTCCAACCATGGTGCTATGGGCAAAGTAGGAACCGTGGGCTTTGTAGGGTCTGGTGTAGGCACATACTGGGGGTTTAGACGGGTTATTTGTGAAGGTGTAGGATATATTCCAGATAGTCCAATCCTACTGTCCTGTATGGTATCTAATATCGGCAACTGTATCTGCTTTGCTGGCACATCTGTAATGCTAGGTGACTGCTTGATAAAGTCCTGAATAGGTGACAGTGACAAATCAGTACTTGTGATTGCATCTGTCATCTCATTTTGAAAGTAATTTGTAGGTGAGAATGTGTTGTCTGGCAGTGCCTTTATCCTCTCAGGTATCACATTGTCAATGCTCAAAGTATCTCCAGTTGTTGGTTCTGGTGGTTGTGGTTGCTCTATAAGATTGGTCTTTTCAATTATCTCTTGAGGTGTGCTTGGTGGAAACCTGATTGTTGTTGGGACTCCTAAAGGATATGCAAAATTTTCAGCGTTGGTAGACACTTGGTAATTGTTAATTATCTTATTCCATGCAGATTCTGCCCTAGGATCTTTCTTTGGTTTAATCATCTCTTCTAACACTGTGCTGACAGTTGGTTCGTTACTCTGTGATGGAGTGCTTGGTGGTGGTGTTCCTGATTGTTGGAAACTGCTGGTTGGTGTCGGGATTCTTCCAATCTTGTCCTTTGGAACTACCTTGTCAAGCACTGTTTCTCGTATTAATCCCGTGTCTACTGTAAGTTCTTGTATCTTATTTTCAATTTCATTTAGTTTCTTTTTGTCTTTAGCATTTACTGGATTTCTCAGTATTCTTGACTTTTCATCATAAAGTGATTGAGCCTTGATAATATTACCTCTAATAGTTTCAAACTCTTTCTTGCTTTCCTTGAGTGCTTTGATCTTGTATTTGTTACCCTTGCTATTCTTTATTTCAATATTCAAGTCATTGATGATTTTATCAACTTTGAAAGTGTTAAGGTCTTCTCCACTTGATATTCGTATAGGTACGTCTGAAAGTGCTTCCTGTTTTGGTACTAGTATGTTTTCGACTTGGCTGTATGCTATTTCCTCATCTGGTGATGACGCACTTGGTCTTCCAGATGTACCTATTGAATAGTCTGATGCATCTGGGAATTTGTCAGTAAAAGACCTGTCTGCCTGTAATCTTATGATTGTGATTCCATCAAACTTACCTGTGTTACCTGACGTAATCTGTTCAAAGTTTTCCATTTTGAGAAACTCTGCCTGTTTTTCTTTGTCACTCATTCCAGTTGTTTTCTTGAGTGTCAATGATGCTCTGGCACCAAAGTCTGATACTTGTTGTTCCTGTACTGTTTCCAGTCTTTCTAAAAGGTCTGATCTTCTATTGCTAAGAGTTTCTGACTCTGCAACCAAACTGCCCCTTCGTGTGTGCAAATCGTTTAACTCGTATCTTATCTTCATAAGTGCTGGAAATGCTGATGATTTTTTTGCCTTTTCAGGTGATACAAAGTCAGGTATGAGATCAATTGAAAACTTGTCTTCGTCTGGTGAATCGATTATTTTCTTTTCAGTCTCTGTTAACTTGTTGTCTATTATCTCATAGTCTTTTTTCTCTTCTTTGAGTTTCTGCTCCAGTGTACTCTTGAGTTTCTTGTTCTTCTCAATCTTGCCGATGTTTTGAGATACCGTGTCTATACTTTTCTTATACTTTGTAAAATCACTTGTAGATAGTTCGCTTAATCTTGATCTGTTCTTACTCTCAATCAGTTTCTCCAGTGACCTGTAGACCTCAATCTTCTCTGTACTGTAGAACTGTTCACCGTCTATCCTTCTGGTTTTTAAATCCTCAAAGTTTTTGGGTGTGTAAATATTCTCAACTGCGATTAGATACTTGCTTCTTGGTGTGTCCTCTCTTGTGCTTTGACCGCCGTAACGTTTCTTCAACTCGTCAATTGATTCGTCAAATATTTTTTTAAACTCACTTTTTACAATTGCATTTTTTGTATTTAGTTCTAAATCTTTGATTCTCTGCTCTTTGGTTTTGATGGCGTACCTTAAAGCACCTATGTTACTGCTTGCCAGTGTCTGTGAAGTTGTAAGACTTGCCTTTTTTCGTAATAGGGATGTGTACTCGTTGTCAGGTGGCGGTATTAGTTTGGAATCAGCACCCATGCTTTGGTAGAATATGTTGTCTCCTTTGAACAGTGAACTGTCCCTTTCTACTCTCTCAAGTTTGTCTATTGGGTCTCTTAGATTTTCTCTTAACCATTTTTCTGCAAAGTCCTTGGTTCTTTCTGCCCTTTCATACAATATTGAATCCTCTATGTCTTGGATGAGCTTTGCATAAGATGACTCCTTGTCCACTGTGGACACTTTGCTTGATTCTGGTTCTACGGTACCAAGTTTGCCAGCTTTGCCTTTGTTAGGGTTGTAAAGCACATTGTCAAGACTCTCTTTGTACTCGAACCATTTTATGTCATTTGTTGCCTTGAAGTTTATCTCTGCCTCTGCAATTGCACTCTTTACTTCATCCTCTGATTCAAATGATGTCTTGAACCTGTCATCTCCCTTGAATTTTTTACGAAGTTTCTTTATGTCACTTGCTCTTAGATCGTACTCCCCAGTCCTTTCAAGATACCTTGAGATAGTGGTATAGTCTGGTTCATTCCCTTCCCATCTTGCAAGGTCTGCATCATCTGCCAAATCTTTGAGGGAGACGTTCTGGTCAAGATACTGGGCATCAAAAGACATTCCCTCATCTTCAAATCTATCTGGAATTTTTTCAATACCCTTGAATCCTCTTGGTAGTGTCTTGTCGAATCTGGATGGGATGTTTTTGATTACTGGCTTGGTTCCTATCTTCTCTAATGTCGCATTTGCCATGTCACGTAACCTCGCATAAAATTCTACTTCTTGAGGATCTAACTTTACAGTATCAATCTTTGAAGGTATTTTTGCAGTGTCATAATCCAAATCACTGTATATCTTCAATGCTATGCCCTCTCTGCCCTGCATTTTTATCAGTTCGTCTATTCTGGTGTCTATGTCTACGATGGATTTTTGTATCTCTGGTTGTCTTTTTTCTATCTCTTCAAGTTCTGTTTTTGCCCTCTTGGGTGTGAGCAATCGCCTTCCATCGACGTTTCCCTCTACACCCATTCGCTCCTGTGCCGATTTGATGTCTTTTACATACACATCCATCAGTGCACTGTCCAATTTTCCACGAAGGTCTTCGTCTACTGCACCTCTTTTCATTTCACTCTCAACAAGTTCGTTTTTGATATTGAAATAATCAACCACAGAGTCAGCAAATTCATTGTTTGTCTTTTTCTTTATTTCGCCTCTAGCCCTTGCAATTATGATTTTATCAAGTGTGGTGCTTGCAAGTATTCTTCTACCTTCTTTGGTGTTGACAAATCTTTCTACATTGTAATAGTCTTCGGCACTTACTGGTTTGTTTCTCTTCTGTGCTATTACCTGTGCCATCTCATCTCTTTGCTCAGGTGTCAGCTTGATCTGTTTTCTGAAGAGTTCGTCATTTAGTATGTCCTCAATACCATCTGCTCTGAAATTGGTTTTGATGTAACTGTCTGTCAAACTGTTTTCGTATATACGCAACAATGCATCTTTTCTTTTCTCGTTTAGATTTTTTGTCTTCAGTTTCAGTTCATTGATTTTTTCATCTATTGCATCTCTTGCCTCTTTGTTCTTTTTTGACTTGCCCAGTTTCTTTTTTTCAATCTCCAACAGTTCAATCTCAATTAGATTGTTCTTGTAATCCTCAATTTGTTTTAGACTTGATTCGTTGCCAAGTGTGATTCTGTCTACATCATCTTGTTTGTCTGCAATCTTTTCTTTTAGTTCAAACCATCTCATAATTGATTTTGTGTCTTTCTTTCCCTCAAGTCTTTCAAGTTCAAGTTGGTCTTTTTCTATTATTACTTTGTATTCGTTGAGTGTCTGTATTCTCTCATTTACCTTGAGTCTTGTCTCCATTGAATCATACATGCGTTCCTTTGACTTGCCTGCTATGACATCCCCGACAAAGGCATCATACATGTTGTAATTGGTTGAAGGAACCAGCCCTAAATTACTGAATGTCAGACGTTCATTGCTTAGAATTACAGGGTTGCCAGCATATGTGTCGTCTAAGTAATCTGAATATAGTTTGGTGGTATACTCGTTTTCCTTGTCCTTTTGTTTGAATTTTTTAATGTTGGTTGCACCGATAAACTCGTTGTTGTCTTTTCTTAGTGTGAATCTAATTGATGAGTTTGGATTGTAATCAGTTACCTGTATCACCGCATCTCTGTTAAGTGGACTTGCCTGTCCCAAGTTAACAGATGTCTTCATGAACTGAGAGTCTGTGGACTGCCCAATAGATTCCCGTCCAGCTTCAAGTGCGTTAATTGTGTTTATGTCCAGTTTTCTAAACTGCTCTGCTCCAACATTTAGTGCATCAGGGACATTTTTGTTTGCAATCATTCCCTCTGTCTGATATTTTCTTAATGTGTCAACCTGTTCAAGCGGTGTGTCTTTTATCGCATTGTACAAGTCATTTAGTATTGGGTAAGCCTTTCTCTCAACTTCTGATGATGCCATCACCTCTTTGACTGTAATTTGAAATGATTCATTTTTTGCAGTACCGCCAACTACAATGTTGCTTATTATCTTACCACCCACCCTTGCAGTTTTTGCTGATGCACTTGCAACCTTGCTGGCAGTTGTTACAGATTTTGGTGACAATGCCAACGTTGCCCTTGCCACTGAAACACCAATTCTTCCAGAGACTGCGTCCAGTCTGCCCTGTGGTATGAGTACTGCCATCTGTGCTGAATCAGAAAGTATTGTTGCAGTATAATATCCGCCGTACTTTAACCAGTTCTCCAACTCTATCTTTCTCTGAGATTCAATCCTGTCTGATATGATTCCAAACCCTGCAATCGGATTAAACAATACTGAGTCTGGATTGAAAAATCCTTTCTGCAAGTCGTCTGAGATGTATCCTTGACCTTCACTTCTTGCACCGATTCCAGCCATGTACATTCTTACAACAGAGTCAAGTCCAGTGTCCTTCATCTCGGTGTTTTCCATTCTTTCTTGTATCTCTTCTAGAGTTCCGCCTTTTGCAAGAATGTCTGCTGACTTGACCAAGTTCTCTTGTGGTGCATACACTCCAGTTGTCCAGTTTTCCCTATAGTCTTCTAACTCCTTTTGCTCAAATCCCAAGGTACTGCCAATGTTGCCTATTACATTTCCAATATCGTCTACAAACTTTTTTGTCATTTCGGGGGCAAAAACTGCACCGAGTACCGAGTAAGAGGCAGTGGATGGAATTTTTACAGAGTCTGTTGGATCAGACAATCCCTCGTCTATCTTTTCAGGTACTGGCAATGTTGGTGGAATGTCACCAGTATGTGTGCTGATTGTCAATATGTCATCGGGTTTTCCAAACTGTAAAATTCTCTGATACTCTTCACTAAACTTTTCATCTGATCCTTCCTTTTCAATATTGATGGTGTTGACACTTGTTATGACATCGCCGTTTGGCTGTTTTCTTTCTTGGTAAATTGTAATGTGGTCATACCCTTCTTGTCTTGCAGTTTCAATCATTTGTTGAATATCTGCTTTCTCAGACTGTGTCAATGGGTTTTCCTTGAAGTTCCTGTTAAGGTTCCATTCTGACTCTGGGTCTACATTGATGTTATAGTATCCACCAGCACTTGGTTGGGGTGATTCTTTAGGTGTCAAAAGTTCCTGTTGTCTCTGTTCAAAATTTGGTAACGGGTCTGCTTTTGTCACCTCATCTTTAGGCACTGTATAGAAAATATCACTTGTAACATACTGGTTCAAATCGCCTGCTCCAAGAATCCTGTCTTCTTGTAAACGCTTTACATACTCTGGACTGAATGCATCTTTGTTTTTTTCATAACTTTTCCTTATCTCCTTTGCAACAGGGTCATCTCTTAGATTGGTACTCCCGTATTTCTGAGATGCCTCTCTTGCATCCTTGTACTTTGTAGCCAAAGATAGCTGATTCATGGGGGTGTCAAGTGAAATATCTCGTTCTGCAAAGAACTGTTCTGTGAGTCTTTGCTGTTCTGCCGTCTGATTTGGCATCAAGACCTGACGGAATGATGCGTTGCCAGATGTTATTTGTTCAAACCTTTCTCGCTGAACTGCGTTTGCAAGTCTGGTCTCTGCCTGCTGTGCATAGATTTCCTGAATCTTTCTGCCCTCAGAAGACTTTGGTGAGACTTCTGTCCCTGCTGGTGGGACATACTTCCTGTCCCCCTGTGTAACTACAACACGCTCATCATTCTTTGGATTCTTGTAAATCTTGACATATGTTCCAGACGGTGTAAGGTATCCTTTGTCAGCATCTGCATTCTTTATTATTGTCTCCTTTAGAGTTGGAAAATACTGTGGGTTGTCTTTTTTGCTCTGTACAATAGCGTCACTTAGTGCTTTTTCTTGAGCCTCTTTTGATCCGTACCCACCATAATTGTTGCTGGACAATACATCAATATTGTGACTCGACTATTTGAAATTAAAAATATTAAAGAGTAGGCTTTGTCTTTCCTACTATTCTGAAAACAGTGTTACCACTTGCAGGGCTTGTACCCTTTATTGCATACATACCGTTCTTCAGTTTGACCACTTTAGGATCTTTGATGGTCACTTTTTTCTTAGCCTTAACATCGTAAGCTGTATACTTGGTCATACGTGGTCTTGACAACACTACTATTTGAAATTATTATTTCGCTATTTTGGTTGCATCTTGGATTAGATGCATTATCTCATTTGGATGTGGGTGCTCTGCATAAAGTGCAATGTATTTGACTGGGATCATGTAGGTCTTTCGGTTGTAGGGTATCTCGACATAGACCAATTCCCTGTAAGGAAAAAGTCTGAACTCTTCTATTGTCTCTGAGTGCATCTGGGTTGCAACTGAAAGTATTCTCTTGAGCCAGATGTGGTGTTTTTTGTGGGTCACTCTTTTTCTACAGCATATGCAAAACGATTTTTCAGTGTAAACCCAAGCACTGCACTGTTTGCAGTAGCCCTTGATGTAAGGAGTCCCCTGTGTCTTGGTTCTTTCTGTAACATGTACGTGGTTACATTGTGGTTGTGGCTTTACCTTTACATTCACTTCTTACCGCCACCAAACATAGCATCAAGACCGCCACCCTTTTTCTTTTCATTGGATTCAACCATTGTCTGTCGTATCTTTGTTTCAGTAAGAAGATTCATCATCTTTCCGTCAATTGATGTTGTGGACAACAGTACCATTGTCAACATCTCATAAACATTTTCCAAAGTCTTTCTCCTTGCTGGACTGACCAATGCCATCAATGGGGTGAGCCTTTCAATTTGGTAGGTTACAAAAGGCAACGAATTGTTACCAAAAAGTGTCCTATATCTAAAGTCTTTTCGTCTGGAAGACTCTGCAATGAGCTGAATTATCTTATCAGCGTGTACTGGAGTAGGGGCTGGATTGGCACCTATGTCATAGGACATGTTCTCTGTGAAAGAAATCTAGTATAAAAAATTATTATTACTGAGGTGATGACAGTAATTTGTTTGTGATTATGTGGTACAGTGATATTCCTATTGAGATTGCAAAGAGTATTCCGCCTACCAGTCTTGCCATATCCATCTCTGCTGGAATACTGTCTCCCATGCTCTGAAGCCTTCCAAGGTATGCCCCTGCCATGGCAGTTCCGACTATGCCGACAAGCATCGGGTTCTCTGTTCTAAGCCACAGTATTCCAACTATCACAGACCAGAATATCACAAGTGCCAGACCGCCAAAGATTTCATCAAACGGCATGAGCATCACACCAAATGGGTCATTTGGGAACCCACAGTTTCCAACTTCCCAACAGAAGCAGTCCCTTCCCATCATGTCATTGCATCTTTCTTGCTGGGTTTCAGGTGTGTAGTGGTTTAAGAGATGGTCAGCGTATGCTGGCATCATGAATAACGGTATATTGATCATCAAAAGTGCAATCAGTACGGTCTTGTTCAACAATTTTTACACCCCTCTAAACTATTTGAAATTATATTTATGGTAAAGGTGGTAATTCCAGTGGTGGTGCTGGGATTGTTGATGTGTCGACCCTGTCCATGTTCTGTGTGATGATTACCTCAAAGGATGCATCAGCAGTATTGCCTGAGTTGTCTGATGCAATACAGTAGACCACAGTGGTTCCGACTTCAAAGAACGTGTTGAACTTTGGTTCGCATGATACTGGCACCTTGCCGTCAACGTCATCGATTGCACTGACTGCGTACTTTACAAACAGACCGTTTCTTGTATCAGAGTCCAGTTCTATTGTCTCTGGAACTGTAATTACTGGTGGGACGGTATCAATCTCCGTCACTGGTTCGCCCTCAACAATCAACGCTGGTTCTGAAGGCGGTGTCTCTCCGTCTGTTCCCGTGTCTTCAGGTGCGATAGGTATGATTGATGGGTCTAAGCCCTCTTGTCTTGCCTCTTCTGGAGTCAAGTAGACGATACGCTTGTCTGCACCAGTGTACTTTGCAACGGTGTCGATGATTGTAGGAATGTTTGACATTACAATCATCAACGCCATCACTCCACCAAAGATTAGTGCAATTGGAATTACCTTCTTCATGTTTCCAGATAGGTTTTCCATCACTACCTTTCTTGATGAATATAATGTCTTGAGAATTGTATGGTAAACCTGTGGAGAATCCGCAGTATATTGTATTAGTGGTTTCTCAGACGAAAGTGAAATGTTTTTTGATGGTTCTGGTGGTTTTTCATCCTTTTGTTTTGTTCTGTCCCTTGGAAATGGCTTGTTAAATGACTCCAATAAATTCCACTGTTTCTTTCTTACCATTCCAGTCATCTTTGAGTATGCTTTCTTTGGTATTGGGACTGCATACTCATCCTCTTTATCTGATGCAATGAAGACTGCTATTGGTTGTTTTTTGTAACCATAGATGCTTTCCTTTGAAAGTGAAAATACACCGTACTTTGTGTATGCCCTGTTGTTATGCATGAACATTGGGACGATGTCTACTGTACCTTTTCCTATCTGGACAATTGCATGTGCTCCCCTGTTTGTTCCCATTCCCATCAGGTCAGCAGAGATGAAAGGTGTAGGTGATTTTTTTGCATCGTGGACTTGTAACATCAGATTGGTTTTGGATTTCTCATCCTCAAATGAAAAGTCGTCCAAGAACTGTTTTGTTGGCTCTGACATCTCGTCCCTTGGGTCTTCAGGCAGTTCCACTTTTGACAGGTCAGTCTCTGGTGGAATTGCATCAACCAGCATATCCTTGTTTAGAAGATGGGCAGTGCCGTTCTTGTCAAGAAAGTCGTTTATCTCATCCATCGCTGAAAGCAGTAACGGTTTTGAGTTTGAGAAATTGTAAAAGTAAACTGGGCATTTTCCGAACCTGTACTCATACTTGTCGTCAAGCTCAAAGACACCGACATCCTTTACATAGAAATACTTTGAATGAAACTTTTTGATCTTGACAAACTTCAACTGTCTGTCCCCAGACTTTATTATGGCAACAGGCTTGCCACTGAACTTCATCTCAAACATGGGAACAGCCATGACAAAAATGGATAATTTTAACTATATAAAATTAATATTACATCTATGACCATCGTTTGCCTACAAGCACACCAGCAATCATTGCCACAACAATAAGACCCCAAGTTACTGCCTCTGACATTCCACTGTTTCCAAAGTCAAAACTAAGGTAGCCCATGTAGATCATGATTCCAACTGTTGCAACTATGAAGATTACACCCATCTGTGCACTTCTTCCTGTGAAAACTGCACTTAGTGCTATGAGGAATATGAATACCATAGGCATTCCAAAGATGTCACCCATTGGTTCGAGTCCTAACTGGACTGGAGCAGTAGGAGACTTGAATGAACGCAGTGTGTAATCAGATTCGATTCCGTTTGGAACATCCTCAACTGCACCGTACTGGGTATTGAGGTGATAAGTCAGTTCACCGTTTGGTGTTCTGATTGGTGTCCATGCTGGACATGTTTTTGGTGACTCTTCATTACATATGATTTCTGCCTCACCAGTTTGAGGGTCAGTGATGTTATAGTCAAACTCAGTTGGGTTTACATACACTGAAACATAGTAGTCTGACTCTGCTAACACTGGTGCAACAGATGTGTTGTTAGCCTCTATTCCATTGAATGCAAAGAACTGTGGATTGATGTTTGGATTTTGGTGCTGGTATTTTACGACATAGTCAAAGTCTGCTGGCTGTGCCCTTACGGTAAGTGTAGAGTTTGTGTAGGTTGTCTCGTCTCTTGACTCGTCTGCAAATATGTCACCAGAGAATGCGTTGGTTGGGTCTGCGTACAGTTTGCCAGACTCAAAGACATGTGTCATTCCGTCCTGTGTTGTTGTGAGGTATGCAGTGTAGTTGTATCCACCAATATCATAGACGTAAAAGTCTGGAAGTGTGACAAGTCCGTTTAACTCATACCCTTGAGGCAGTGTTGAGTTTACATAGTTTACATTTCTCACTGACTCTGTCAAAACATTGTTCTCAACGTTATGCTTTACAATCAACAGGCTTTGGGCAAATCCATTTGGAAGTCCGTTTGTCTCGTTGAACTCTATCTCACCTCTTATTGTATTTCCCTCAACTGGAATCAATTGCCATTGTATTGCACCGTCCAAGAACTCAGACTGGAATGCGTTTGATGGAACGCCAGTGGCAATCTGAGTTATGGTTGAAACCCTGTACTGATAAACTGAGGATCTGTCAAGACCTGTGTCAGTTGCAGTGACTGCCGTGGTTCCAGTGTTTGCAGTGATTGTCACCCATCCAGCATTGTCTGTGTTTCTTTCAATCTTGTATCCTTGGACTGTACCGCTGTAAAGGTTGACTCCAGTCATGTCCCATGTCAATTTAATTCTCAAGTCATCAGTTGAGCCGACTGGTACCTTTTGCAAGTCAAATGAAATTCCAATTGGTGGGTCAGGTGGCGAGTATGTCGTAATGCTTACAGGAGAGGACACAATTCCCTGACCTCCAAGGTTCCATGATGCAATTCTGTACTGGTATGTGGTCGAAAGCTGTAGGTTTTGATCAATGTATATTGTTGCAGTCGACTGTGTGTCTGCGACAACTGTAACCCAACCGCTTCCGTCATTTCTCTCAATCATATAGCCAGTTACGGTACCGCTTGGAGCATCCCAATCAACTGTGACTTGGGTTGCAGTGTTTGGATTTGATGACAGTGTGATGTTTGGTGGCGGGGATGGCAATGTCCAGTTGTCTGACTGGTTTGAGGCAGTCGACTCGCCACCAAGGTTTACTGCTGTAATGTAGAAATTGTAATTGGTACCAGACACCAAGTTGGTGACATCCATCTGACAGACCCCGACAGGACATGCAATTGCATATGATACTGTCTGGTCAAGTGCAAAGCCACCTCCAATTGGAGACTCTTTGTAGACATTGTAATCAGTTACGGTGTGTGATGGGTTTTGCCATGACAGTGTAAGGGTGTCACCGCTCATCGTACCGACTCCAAACTGTGCTGGTGCTGATGGAAGTGTCCATCCAGAAGCACCAGATGATGGTGTAGAAGAGCCGATGTTGTTGTATGCACTCACTCTGAAATTGTATTCAGTACCAGCATTGCCAGTGTAGATGTATGTCAGGTCTGGTATTGATGCCACCTGAGTCCAAGTGCTTGGTGGGTTTTCAATCTCAATGATGTATCCCTGCAATGCACTTCGTCCATCAAATACAGGTGCGATGTAGTCAAGTTGCAACTGGGTGTCAGACAGTGTGGTTACTGTAAGTCCAGTTGGCGAGTCTGGGATTGTCGGTGTCAGGACGGTGTTTGATTCAGGACTTGCACTGCCAGTTCCAAGCGGATTGATTGCAGACACCCTGTACTTGTATGTTGTATCTGGTGACACGGTTGTGTCATGGTAATCCAGAATGGTGTTTGCAGTGTTTGCGACAAGGGTTGACCAAGTATTGGACACGCTGTCATGCCTCTCTATGAGGTAGCCCTTGATTGCAGACCCGCCGTTATTTGGTTGTACAAAAATAAGATGAACATCAAGTGGGGCGTTGTCAGGATCATCAATTGATGCCACCACAGATGGGACTTGGTCTGGAACATTTGGTGTTGTTACAAAGATAACATTGGAATCCTGACTTGTGCCATGTGATGATACTGCTCTTACCATGTAATAGTAATCAGTAAGAGGTGACAGTGTTGAGATGTTTACATTTGTTGTAAACTGTCCAGCAATGTAGTTTGGATTTGTAACTTGTGTCCAAGTGTTTGGCTGTCCGCTTGGTGATTCGTAAACCTCATAAGATAAAGGTGTGCCAGTTCCCCAAGCAGATGGCTCATCAAACACCAACTGTACTTCTTGTGGATTGTTGTTTGGGTCTGGAATTGAACCAGTCAAGGTTGTAACTGCATCAGGTGGGACTCCAGCAGTTATGGTTACCACATTGGAGTATGCCCCAACTCCCGCTTCATTGACTGAAGCCACACGGTAGTCGTATGTGTTTGAAGCGACAACCGTTGTATCAGTGTAGGGCGGGGAAGTGTTTGAAGTGGTTGCGATGGTTGTAAATCCGCTTCCGTCATCACGT
>Ga0208794_1000938_pt1 | contig 15231 bp, 25 predicted proteins | sample 32_taG_FD_184106 | JGI IMG/M metagenome (GOLD analysis project Ga0208794, IMG submission 184106) | Marine viral communities from the Gulf of Mexico - 32_GoM_OMZ_CsCl metaG (SPAdes) (version 2) | ecosystem: Environmental > Aquatic > Marine > Oceanic | place: Atlantic Ocean: Gulf of Mexico... | reverse complement strand
CCCCCAGGAGGAGCACCTCGTCGTCGGTCTCGGCGATCGTGGGTGCGCCGTCGATGGCGAAGCAGCCGTCGAGCTCGGGGAAGGCGAAGGCCCGGTCCACCGAGATCTCGAGCCCGTCCAGGTCGTCGCCGAGGGTCGAGCCGGCCCCGGAGCAGTCGGCCGCCACGTCGTCCAGGCCGCTCTCCCGGGTGCCCTGGACGTCGAGCCCGAGGAGGTCGGTCACGGCGAACTCCGGGTCGGCGACGACGAGGCGGGCGCCGCGACGGTCGTCCATGAGCGACTCTGCGGTGCGCTCCCCGAGGAGCAGCGGGTCGCTGACGAGCACGGTCGTGCCGTCGTCGACGTCGGCGTCCTCCAGGGCGGCCGCGCTGCGCACCACCGTGACGTCGACCCCCTGGTCGGCCAGCACCCGGGCGACGGCCTGGCCACCGGTCGGCGTCGGGTTGTCGGGGTCGAGCCGACCGCCGCGCTCGGGGCCGCCGCTGCCCAGGAGCACCGCCCCGACCACGACGACCACGAGCGCCAGCGCGAGGAGGAGGAGCGCCCGGCGGCGGCGCCAGAAGCCGGGTCCGAGGGAGCCGGAGCCGGAGCCGCCCACGCTGCCCGCGTCGTCGGCCCGGTGGCTCGGGGGAGCGGTCGTCAGGGCGCTCACCGGGCTCCCGCCAGGGCGCCGTCGAGGGCGAGCACGGCCTCGGCCTGGTCACGGGTGGCGCGCCGCTCGCCGTACAGCACCTCGTCGAACAGGCGGGCGGCGCCGAGCACGCGCTCGGCGGAGGCGGGGTCGACGGCCGCGAGGGCGCGCCCGACCTCGCCGGCCGTGGCCCCGGGGACGTCGTCGATGCGGCCGCGCTCGACCTGGCGGAGCGCGAGGGCGCGGTAGCCGTCGGTGACGGCGTCCTCCCAGCGGCCCTCGGCGAGGGCGAGCTCGGCACGGCGACGCAGCTCGGCCGCCGAGACCGTCTCGCCGGTGAACAGGTCCCGACCGGTGCCCGGGGCGCGCCCGGTCCGGCGCACCCGGCTGAGCAGCAGCGCGAGCCCGGCGACGAGCAGGACCACGACGAGCATCGTCACGAACGTGGTCACCGGGGGTGCGTCCGCGGTGCGGTCGACCCCGCCGTCGAGGAGGCGGCGCACCCAGTCGACGAACCGGCCGAGCAGGTCGCTGTCGTTGTACTCCGGTCGGAGGAGCTCGCGGCGCAGGAGGTCGCGGGCCTCGTCGCCGTCCGGCGCGAGGGGAGGGTCGACGAGCAGGGCCGTGACGGCGGCCGGGGCGTTCACCGGGCGCCGCCCGCGGGTCGGCGCGTGGACCGGGTGAGCAGCTCGACGTCGTAGGCCTCGCGACGGATGCGCAGGTCGAGGTACTGGCACGCGCAGACCCCGGCCAGGAACGGCGTGACGAGGGCCGTCACGAGCACCGAGCTGACGGCCAGCGACGCCAGGGCCACCCAGTCGCCGGCCTCGCCCAGCAGGGAGGGCGCGACCTCCTCGACGATGGCGAACGGGAACGACAGCATCGTGATGGCCAGGAACGACACGACCTGCGTCAGCAGCACGATGCCGAGGGTGCGCCAGAAGCTGCGCCGCGTGAGCGAGGAGGCCCGGCGCAGGGCCCGGAGCACGGAGACGCGCTCGAGCACCAGCACGGCCGGGGCGAGGTAGGCGAAGCGCACCGCGAGCCAGGCCAGGGCCAGGAGCCCGAGCGGCACCGTGACGACCATGTAGAGGACGAGCAGCAGGGTGACGTCCGCGAGGACGACCAGCACGACGGAGAGCACGTAGAGGCCGATCGCGAGCGTCCCGGCGACGGCGAGCAGCAGGGTCAGGCCCAGCAGGGCCCAGCGTCGTCCGCGGAGCCGCGCCCAGGCCTCCTCGACGTCGACGAGCTCCCCGACGGCGGCGGCGAGCACGACGTGGGCCACCACCCCGGTGAGGAAGACGGTGCCCAGGAGCAGCACGGCCGTCTCGGCCACGGCGACCGTCCCGGAGCCGACGAGCGCGGAGATCTCGCGGGCGGACCCCGTCCGGAGCCCTTCGGCGTCCCCGAGGGCGGCGCCCAGCACGGTCGTGGTGAGGGTGACGACCAGCAGGGGGACGAACAGCGCGAACGCCGAGACCACGAGCGACGCCCCGAGCGTGGCGCCGGGGTTGTGCCGGATGACGGCCAGGGCGGCGTCGAAGAGGTCACCCACCCCCAGTGGGCGGAGCGGCACGGCGCCCGGCTTGTGGTGGGCGCCGGCGGGGACGGAGCCCTCCGTGCGCTGCTGGCCCAGCCGGGCGGCGGCCTCGGCGTACGGCGAGCGCCGTCGTGGCGCGGCCGTCGCCGCGCCCGGGGCGGGGAAGGCGGGCGGGGGAACGGAGAGGGGACCGGACGGAGGCGTGGACGGACCGGGCGTCGTCCCACTCATGCGTTCTCCCCCGTGCGTCGGACGTGGCGGCGCCGAGATGGCCGTCCGCCTGCGTTCCGTGGCATGCTACCGGGAGGCGAGGTGCTGGAGCGGACCCCCTGGTGACGCGGTCGAGACGACCGGATCCAGGGGATTTGGCTTCCTGCGCCCACGTCTGCCAAGATAGTCCGGTTGCTCCGGCGGATCGCTGGAGCGTGGTTGCACCTTGATCATTGAATCGCATCTCCCGTCGGGCCCAGTGCTTGGCAAGGATTCAGTGCCTGGCGTGCCGCCGCGCGAGTCTGGAGATCCGATCAGCCCGACGAACCGGTCGGGTGTCATCACCACATCGCAGGACCCCGGTCCTGTCGCGCCGTCGCAGAGTTCTGTGAAGTGGCCGCGACACGCCCGACCGCGGGGGTCGGCGAAGTGGGAGGGTGGTGGAGCCACCGGCGGTGCTGCCTCACCCGGGGCGGTGTCGTGAACAGAGCACGCGGTACCCCTGCGGTACGAACGAGAAGGACGAGAGAGACCTATGGCGGGACAGAAGATCCGCATCAGGCTCAAGGCCTACGACCACGAGGTCATCGACACCTCGGCGCGCAAGATCGTTGACACGGTCACCCGTACGGGCGCGAAGGTCGCCGGCCCTGTGCCGCTGCCGACGGAGAAGAACGTCTACTGCGTCATCCGCTCGCCCCACAAGTACAAGGACAGCCGCGAGCACTTCGAGATGCGCACGCACAAGCGCCTCATCGACATCATCGACCCCACGCCGAAGACCGTCGACTCGCTCATGCGACTCGACCTCCCGGCCGGTGTCGACATCGAGATCAAGCTCTGAGGTCCGACTGATGACTTTCGAACGTAATGTGAAGGGCCTGCTGGGCACGAAGCTCGGCATGACCCAGACCTGGGACGAGAACAACCGCATCGTCCCCGTCACCGTGATCGCCGCGACGACCAACGTCGTCGCCGGTGTGCGCACCCCCGACTCCGACGGCTACAACGCCGTGCAGGTCGCGTACGGCGAGATCGAGGCCCGCAAGGTCACGAAGCCGCAGGCCGGCCAGTTCGCGAAGGCGGGCATCACGCCGCGTCGCCACGTGGTCGAGATCCGCACCGCCGACGCCTCGACCTACACGGTCGGCCAGGAGCTCGTCGCCGCCGACATCTTCGCCGCGGGCGAGGAGATCGACGTCACCGGCACGAGCAAGGGCAAGGGCTTCGCGGGCGTCATGAAGCGTCACGGCTTCCACGGCGTCGGTGCCTCGCACGGCGCCCACCGCAACCACCGCAAGCCCGGCTCGATCGGCGCCTGCGCCACGCCGGGTCGCGTGTTCAAGGGCACCCGCATGGCGGGTCGCATGGGTGGCGACACCGTCACCACGCAGAACGTCACGGTCCACGCCGTGGACGCCGAGAAGGGCCTCGTGCTCCTCAAGGGCGCCGTCCCCGGCCCCAAGGGCAGCCTCGTGGTCCTCCGCTCGGCCGCCAAGAAGCAGGAGGCGAGCAAGTGAGCGACGTCAAGAAGGTCGACGTCGACCTCCCCGCCGAGGTCTTCGGCGTCGAGGTCAACATCCCCCTCATCCACCAGGTGGTCGTGGCCCAGCAGGCTGCGGCCCGCCAGGGCACGCACTCCACCAAGCGTCGCGGCGAGGTCCGCGGTGGTGGACGCAAGCCCTACAAGCAGAAGGGCACCGGCCGCGCCCGTCAGGGCTCGACCCGCGCTCCTCAGTTCGCCGGCGGTGGCGTCGTGCACGGTCCCAAGCCGCGCGACTACGAGCAGCGCACGCCCAAGAAGATGAAGGCCGCCGCGCTGAAGGGTGCGCTGTCCGACCGCGCCGCCAACGGCCGCGTCCACGTCATCGAGGCGTTCATCGGCTCGGACGTCCCGTCGACGAAGGCCGCGAAGGTCGCGCTCGCCGCGATCTCGGACCGCAGCCGGTTCCTCGTGGTCGTCGAGCGCGACGACACGCTGACGTGGCTGTCGCTGCGCAACCTGCCCGCGGTGCACATCGTGGCGCAGGACCAGCTCAACACGTACGACGTGCTCGTCTCCGACGAGATCGTCTTCACGACCACGGCGTACGACGCGTTCGTCGCCCGCCACAACGGCACCAAGGAGGACGTCGCGTGAGCACCCTCAACAAGGACCCCCGCGACATCCTGCTCGCGCCGGTCGTGTCCGAGAAGAGCTACGGGCTGCTCGACGCGAACAAGTACACGTTCGTCGTGCACCCGGACGCGAACAAGACCGAGATCAAGATCGCTGTCCAGAAGATCTTCGGTGTGAAGGTGACCTCGGTCAACACGCTCAACCGCCCGGGCAAGACGCGTCGTACGCGTTTCGGTCTCGGCAAGCGGGCGAACACCAAGCGCGCGATCGTCAGCCTCGCCGAGGGTGACTCGATCGACATCTTCTCCGGGCCGGTCGGCTGACCGGGACTGACGAGAGACATCAAGGACTCCTGACATGGCTATTCGCAAGTACAAGCCGACCACCCCGGGCCGTCGTGGCTCGTCGGTCGCCGACTTCGTCGAGGTCACCCGCACCACGCCCGAGAAGTCGCTGACGCGTCCGCTGCCCAAGAAGGGCGGCCGCAACAACCAGGGCCGGATCACCACCCGGCACCAGGGTGGCGGTCACAAGCGGGCCTACCGCGTCATCGACTTCCGTCGCTACGACAAGGACGGCGTGCCGGCCAAGGTCGCTCACATCGAGTACGACCCCAACCGCACCGCCCGGATCGCGCTCCTGCACTACGCCGACGGCGAGAAGCGCTACATCGTCGCGCCGAAGGGCCTCGTGCAGGGCACCCCGGTCGAGTCGGGTCCGAACTCCGACATCAAGACCGGCAACAACCTGCCGCTCCGCAACATCCCCGTCGGTTCGACGATCCACTGCATCGAGCTCCGCCCCGGCGGCGGTGCGAAGATCGCCCGCTCCGCCGGCAACAGCGCCCAGCTGGTCGCCAAGGAGGGCTCGCGCGCCACGCTGCGTCTGCCCTCCGGCGAGATGCGGTTCGTCGACGTGCGCTGCCGCGCCACCATCGGCGAGGTCGGCAACGCCGAGCAGTCGAACATCAACTGGGGCAAGGCCGGCCGCATGCGGTGGAAGGGCAAGCGCCCGACCGTCCGCGGTGTCGTCATGAACCCGGTCGACCACCCGCACGGTGGTGGTGAGGGCAAGACCTCCGGTGGTCGCCACCCGGTCTCGCCCTGGGGCAAGCCCGAGGGCCGCACGCGCAAGCGCAAGGCCAGCGACGCCCAGATCATCCGTCGTCGCAAGTCCGGCAAGAAGCGCTGAGTAGGGAAGTAACGAGATGCCTCGCAGCCTGAAGAAGGGCCCCTTCGTCGACGGCCACCTCACCAAGAAGGTGGACGCGGAGAACGAGAAGGGCACCCACAACGTCATCAAGACGTGGTCGCGCCGCTCGATGATCGTGCCGGACATGATCGGTCACACGATCGCCGTGCACGACGGGCGCAAGCACGTCCCCGTGTTCGTGACCGACTCGATGGTCGGCCACAAGCTGGGCGAGTTCGCCCCCACCCGCACCTACCGCGGGCACGTGAAGGAAGACCGGAAGGGGCGTCGCCGATGAGCACCACCGAGCGTCAGCGCACGAGCGCTCGCCGCACGTCGCTCCTCGGCGACCAGCCGGGAGCCTTCGCGAGCGCCCGTTACGTCCGCATCACGCCGATGAAGGCACGCCGGGTCGTCGACCTGGTCCGTGGCCTCCCGGTGGCCGACGCGGCGGCCCTGCTGGCCTTCGCGCCGCAGGCTGCCTCGGAGACCGTCGGCAAGGTGCTCGCGTCCGCCGTGGCGAACGCCGAGACCACCGAGAACCTCTCGACCAGCGACCTCGTCGTCTCGGTCGCCTGGGTCGACGAGGGTCCGACGATGAAGCGGTGGCGCCCCCGCGCCCAGGGCCGCGCCACGCGGATCAACAAGCGCACGAGCCACATCACCATCGCCGTACAGCCCGCCGACGTGGTGGCCGGCGCGAAGAAGAAGGGACGGTCTGCCTGATGGGTCAGAAGATCAACCCGAACGGCTTCCGTCTCGGAATCTCGACCGACCACAAGAGCCGTTGGTACGCCGACAAGCTCTACAAGTCCTACGTGGGCGAGGACGTCGCGATCCGCAAGCTGCTCAGCAAGGGCATGGAGCGGGCCGGCATCTCGAAGGTGGAGATCGAGCGGACGCGTGACCGCGTCCGGGTCGACATCCACACCGCGCGCCCGGGCATCGTCATCGGTCGCCGCGGCGCCGAGGCCGACCGCATCCGTGGCGAGCTCGAGAAGCTCACGGGCAAGCAGGTGCAGCTGAACATCCTCGAGGTCAAGAACCCCGAGATCGACGCGCAGCTGGTCGCCCAGGGTGTCGCCGAGCAGCTCAGCGGCCGTGTGCAGTTCCGTCGCGCCATGAAGAAGGCCATCCAGACCTCGATGCGTTCCGGTGCCAAGGGCATCCGCATCCAGTGCTCCGGCCGGCTCAACGGCGCCGAGATGTCGCGGACCGAGTTCTACCGCGAGGGTCGCGTCCCGCTGCACACGCTGCGTGCCGACATCGACTACGGCTTCTACGAGGCCCGCACGACCTTCGGCCGCATCGGCGTGAAGGTCTGGATCTACAAGGGCGAGGTGGCGGGTACCCGCGCCGAGCGCGAGGCCCAGGCTGCTGCCCGTGCCGGTGCGCCCGGTCGTGGCGGCCGTCCCACGCGTGGCGGAGAGCGTCCGAGCCGTGGCTCGCGCACCGACCGTCCGACCCGTTCGGGTCGTGAGGGTGCTCCCGCCGAGACGGGTGCGGCGACCGAGGGCAACGCCCCGGCCGCTGCCGAGACCGCTGCCGCTCCGGCAGCCACGGAGGGCTGATCCACATGCTGATGCCCCGTCGCGTCAAGCACCGCAAGCAGCACCACCCCAAGCGGACCGGTGCTGCCAAGGGCGGCACGTCGCTGAACTTCGGTGACTTCGGTATCCAGGCGGTCGAGAGTCACTACGTGACCAACCGTCAGATCGAGTCGGCCCGTATCGCGATGACCCGCCACATCAAGCGAGGTGGAAAGGTGTGGATCAACATCTACCCCGACCGCCCGCTGACCAAGAAGCCCGCCGAGACCCGCATGGGTTCCGGTAAGGGTTCTCCCGAGTGGTGGGTCGCGAACGTCAAGGCCGGCCGCATCATGTTCGAACTCTCCGGTGTGACGGAGGAAGTCGCCCGCGAGGCCATGCGCCGCGCGATGCACAAGCTTCCGATGAAGTGCCGGTTCGTCTCCCGCGAGGCTGGTGAATTCTGATGGCATCCCCCAAGGTCAGCCCGGCGTTCGAGCTCGACGAGCTCACCAACGCCGACCTCACCGAGAAGCTCCGCGAGTCGAAGGAGGAGCTGTTCAACCTCCGCTTCCAGGCGGCGACCGGACAGCTCGAGAACAACAGCCGTCTCCGCACGGTGAAGAAGGACATCGCCCGGATCTACACCGTGGTGCGTGAGCGCGAGCTCGGCATCCGCGAGACCCCGGGCACCGACGAGATCACGAAGGACGGCGCCGCATGAGCACCGAGACCGAGAAGACCGCTCCCGAGCGTGGCGCTCGCAAGGTCCGCGAGGGCATCGTCGTGAGCGACAAGATGGACAAGACCATCGTCGTCTCCGTCGAGGACCGCGTGAAGCACGCCCTCTACGGCAAGGTCCTGCGCCGCACGAGCAAGCTCAAGGCGCACGACGAGCCGAACGAGTGCGGCATCGGCGACCGCGTCCTGATCATGGAGACGCGACCGCTGTCGGCCACCAAGCGCTGGCGCGTCGTCGAGATCCTCGAGAAGGCGAAGTGACCTCTCGCCCCTAGGCGAGCACTTCCCCCTCACCATCCAGGCCCCACTAGTTCGGCCAGGCTTCCCCTCCGCGTGAGGCGAAGAACCGGTACGACATCCAGGAGAGAAGATGATCCAGCAGGAGTCGCGACTCAAGGTCGCCGACAACACGGGTGCGAAGGAGATCCTCTGCATCCGCGTTCTCGGCGGCTCGGGTCGGCGCTACGCCGGAATCGGCGACGTCATCGTTGCCACCGTGAAGGACGCGATCCCGGGCGGCAACGTCAAGAAGGGCGACGTCGTCAAGGCCGTCATCGTGCGCACCGTCAAGGAGCGCCGTCGGCCGGACGGCTCGTACATCCGCTTCGACGAGAACGCCGCGGTGATCCTGAAGAACGACGGGGAGCCGCGAGGCACCCGTATCTTCGGCCCCGTCGGCCGTGAGCTGCGCGAGAAGAAGTTCATGAAGATCATCTCGCTCGCACCGGAGGTGCTCTGACCATGGCGAACATCAAGCTGAAGAAGGGCGACACCGTCAAGGTGATCGCCGGCAAGGACAAGGGCGCCGAGGGCAAGATCATCGTCGTGCTCCGCGAGGAGCAGCGCGTGATCGTCGAGGGTGTCAACCGCGTCAAGAAGCACACGAAGGCGGCCCCCCAGGGCGGCGACGCCACGGGCGGCATCATCACCACCGAGGCCCCCATCCACGTGTCCAACGTGATGCTCGTCGAGGGTGACGGCGTCACCCGCGTCGGTTCCAAGCGCGTCGAGGTGACCAAGCGTCGCGCCGACGGTTCGACCTACTCCGCCGAGCGCAGCGTCCGCGTGTCGCGCTCGACCGGCGAGGAGATCTGAGATGACCGAGACCACCACCGAGGCCGTCAAGCCGCGTCTGAAGGACCGCTACCGTGCGGAGATCCTGCCGGCGCTGCAGTCGGAGTTCGAGATCCAGAACGTCATGCAGGTGCCCGGCCTGACCAAGATCGTGGTCAACATGGGTGTCGGCGAGGCCGCTCGGGACTCGAAGCTGATCGAGGGCGCCATCCGCGACCTCACCGCGATCACCGGCCAGAAGCCGCAGGTCACGAAGGCCCGCAAGTCGATCGCGCAGTACAAGCTGCGCGAGGGCATGCCGATCGGCGCGCACGTCACGCTGCGCGGCGACCGCATGTGGGAGTTCCTCGACCGCCTGCTGTCGCTCGCCCTGCCCCGCATCCGTGACTTCCGCGGCCTCTCGTCGACGCAGTTCGACGGTCGCGGCAACTACACGTTCGGTCTGACCGAGCAGGTCATGTTCCACGAGATCGACCAGGACAAGGTCGACCGCACGCGCGGCATGGACATCACCGTCGTCACCACGGCGACGACCGACGACCAGGGTCGCGCGCTGCTGAAGCAGCTCGGCTTCCCCTTCAAGGAGAACTGACATGGCGAAGACGTCGCTGAAGGTCAAGGCCGCCCGCAAGCCGAAGTTCGCTGTGCGCGGCTACACCCGCTGCCAGCGTTGCGGTCGCCCGAAGGCGGTCTACCGCAAGTTCGGCCTCTGCCGGATCTGCCTGCGGGAGATGGCGCACCGGGGCGAGCTGCCCGGCGTGACCAAGTCCAGCTGGTGACCTGCTTCTTCTCCTCACTACCAACGATCGCTGCAGGTCGTGCCTGAGATGCAGGTACGAAACCACGGTGGAGAAAGGGCCTAGCGGCCATGACGATGACTGACCCGATCGCAGACATGCTCACTCGTCTGCGCAACGCCAACCAGGCGTACCACGATGCTGTCGAGATGCCTTACAGCAAGCTCAAGGTGGGCGTCGCGGAGATCCTGAAGCAGGAGGGCTACGTGACCTCCTTCGACATCAAGGACAACCTCGACCCGAAGACCGGTGAGCCGGCCGTCGGCAAGACGCTGACCATCACGCTGAAGTACGGTCGCAACCGCGAGCGCTCGATCGCCGGAGTCCGGCGCATCAGCAAGCCCGGTCTGCGGGTGTACGCCAAGTCCACGGGCCTGCCGCGCGTGCTGGGGGGCCTGGGCGTCGCGATCATCTCGACGAGCCAGGGCCTCCTGACCGACCGCCAGGCCAACCAGAAGGGCGTGGGTGGGGAAGTCCTCGCCTACGTCTGGTGACGAGAGACCGAGAGAGGAGATACGAAGCATGTCGCGCATTGGCAAGCTCCCCATCACGGTCCCGTCGGGTGTCGACGTGGCGATCGACGAGCGGCTCGTGACCGTCAAGGGCCCCAAGGGCACCTTGAGCCACGCCGTCGCCACGCCGATCACCGTGGACCGCAACGAGGGTGTCCTGGAGGTGAAGCGTCCGAACGACGAGCGTGAGAGCCGCTCGCTGCACGGGCTCACCCGGACCCTGATCGCCAACATGGTGCAGGGCGTGACCGAGGGCTACGAGAAGAAGCTCGAGATCGTGGGCGTGGGTTACCGCGTCCTGTCGAAGGGCCCGACCCAGCTGGAGTTCCAGCTCGGCTACAGCCACTCGATCACGTTCAACGCCCCCGAGGGCATCACCTTCACCGTCGAGAGCCCCACCAAGCTCGGTGTCCAGGGCATCGACAAGCAGCTGGTCGGCGAGACGGCGGCGAAGATCCGCAAGCTCCGCAAGCCCGAGCCCTACAAGGGCAAGGGCGTCCGGTACGCCGGAGAGCATGTCCGCCGCAAGGTCGGAAAGGCTGGTAAGTAGTCATGGCGATCTCCCTTTCCAACAACAAGCACACGTCGGCTCGTGTCAAGGCGCGCCTGCGCCGCCAGGTCCGTGGACGCAAGCGCGTCTCCGGCACGGCGGAGCGTCCGCGCCTCGTGGTCACGCGCAGCGCCAAGCACATCTCTGTGCAGGTCGTCGACGACCTGGTCGGCAAGACGCTCGTCTCGGCCTCCACCCTGGAGACCGACCTGCGCTCGCACGACGGTGACAAGACGGCGAAGGCCAAGCGGGTCGGCGAGCTCATCGCCGAGCGCGCGAAGGCCAACGGCGTCGACGCGGTCGTCTTCGACCGCGCCGGCAACAAGTACCACGGTCGCGTCGCGGCCCTCGCGGACGGTGCCCGCGAGGGTGGGCTGACCTTCTGATCGCGAAGACAAGCACAGAGAGAAGAGGAAGATTCTCATGAGCGGACCCCAGCGCGGACGCGCCGGCGGCGAGCGCCAGGGCGGGGATCGTCGCGGACGCGACGATCGCCGTGGTGGCGGCGCTGACAAGACCGCCTACATCGAGCGGGTCGTCGCGATCAACCGTGTCGCCAAGGTCGTGAAGGGTGGTCGTCGCTTCAGCTTCACCGCCCTCGTGATCGTCGGCGACGGCGACGGCATGGTCGGTGTCGGCTACGGCAAGGCCAAGGAAGTTCCCGCGGCGATCGCCAAGGGCGTCGAGGAGGCGAAGAAGTCCTTCTTCCGCGTCCCCCGTGTCCAGGGCACGATCCCGCACCCCGTGCAGGGCGAGAAGGCGGCTGGCGTCGTCCTCCTGCGTCCGGCTGCTCCCGGTACCGGCGTCATCGCCGGTGGTCCGGTGCGCGCCGTGCTCGAGTGCGCGGGCATCCACGACGTGCTGAGCAAGTCGCTCGGCTCGTCCAACCAGATCAACATCGTGCACGCGACCGTCGAGGCGCTGCGCATGCTCGAGGAGCCCGAGTCCGTGGCTCGTCGTCGTGGTCTCCCGGTCGAGGACGTCGCTCCGGCGGCGCTCCTCAAGGCCCGCGCCGAGGTGCCGGCCACCTCGGGGGTGTCCGAGTGATGCGCCTCAAGGTCGAGCAGAAGCGAAGCACGATCGGCTGCAAGGCGAACCAGCGCGAGACCCTGCGTACGCTCGGTCTCAAGCGGATCGGCGACGTGGTCGTCAAGGAGGACCGTCCGGAGATCCGGGGCATGGTGCAGACCGTGCGCCACCTCGTGACGGTCGAGGAGGTCGACTGACATGACGCTGAAGATCCATCACCTGCGTCCGGCTCCCGGCGCCAAGACCGCCAAGACCCGTGTGGGTCGCGGTGAGGCCTCCAAGGGCAAGACCTCGGGTCGCGGTACCAAGGGCACCAAGGCCCGCTACCAGGTTCCGGTCGCCTTCGAGGGTGGCCAGATGCCGATCCACATGCGGCTGCCGAAGCTCAAGGGCTTCCGCAACCCGTTCAAGGTCGAGTTCCAGGTCGTGAACCTCGACCGCCTCTCGGAGCTGTTCCCCGACGGCGGTGTCGTCTCCAAGGACGAGCTCGTCGCCCGTGGCGCGGTCCGGAAGAACCTGCCCGTGAAGGTGCTCGCCTCTGGCGACATCACCGTCGCGGTCCAGGTCTCGGTCGACGCCGCGTCCGACGCTGCGAAGGCCAAGATCGAGGCGGCGGGCGGTAGCGTCACCCTCGTCTGAGGGTGACGGCCGCACGACGACACAGGCGCCGTCGAGCCTCTCCAGGCTCGGCGGCGCCTTTCGTCGTACTGCTGCACCGATGAGCTCCACCCGGTGGTGCGGACCGACCCGGCCCGCCCACCAACCTGACTGCAACAAACCGGCTGTTAGGCTCGCCGCGGCCCTCTCGGGAGGGACCGCGGCCGTGTGCCACCAGGAAGAAAGAGGATCTCGTGCTGGGCGCCTTCGCCAACGCTTTCCGGACTCCGGATCTGCGGCGCAAGCTGCTGTTCGTCCTGGGTGTCGTCGTGATCTTCCGACTCGGGTCGCAGATCCCGTCCCCGGGTGTCCACGTGGACAACGTGCAGACCTGCCTCAACCGCATCGAGGACCAGGGTCTCTACACCCTCATCAACCTGTTCTCGGGCGGTGCGCTGCTGCAGCTGAGCATCTTCGCGCTCGGGATCATGCCGTACATCACGGCCAGCATCATCCTGCAGCTGCTCGTCGTCGTGATCCCGCGGCTGGAGCTCCTCAAGAAGGAGGGCCAGTCCGGCCAGGCGAAGATCACGCAGTACACCCGCTACCTGACGCTGGCCCTCGCGGTGCTCCAGGCGACGGGCATCGTGGCGCTGGCGCGGAGCCGGCAGCTGTTGCAGGACTGCGACCAGCCCCTGCTGCACGACGAGAACAGCACAGCGACGTTCCTCGTCATGGTGATCACCATGACGGCCGGCACCGCCGTGATCATGTGGCTCGGTGAGCTGATCACCGACCGCGGCATCGGCAACGGCATGTCGATCCTCATCTTCTGCCAGGTCGTCGCCACCTTCCCGGCGTCGCTGTGGGCCGTGCGCACGTCGCAGGGCTGGGGCACGTTCGCGATCGTGATGGCGATCGGGCTCGCGCTCGTCGCGGCCGTCATCTTCATCGAGCAGGCGCAGCGCCGTATCCCCGTGCAGTACGCGCGGCGGATGGTGGGCCGCAAGATGTTCGGCGGCAGCTCGACCTACATCCCGCTCAAGGTGAACCAGGCGGGCATCATCCCCGTCATCTTCGCCTCGTCCCTGCTCTACCTGCCGGCGATGGCGGCGCAGTTCAACGCGACGTCCGACTCGGCCTGGGTGCGGTGGATCAACGAGCACTTCGTCCAGGGCGACCACCCGCTCTACATGGCGGTCTACTTCTCCCTCATCATCTTCTTCACGTACTTCTACGTCTCGATCACCTTCAACCCCAAGGAGATCGCGGACAACATGAAGAAGTACGGCGGCTTCATCCCCGGGATCCGGGCGGGCAAGCCGACCGAGGACTACCTGTCCTACGTCCTGTCCCGCATCACGCTGCCGGGTGCGCTCTACCTGGGTCTGATCTCCCTGGTGCCGCTGATCGCGTTCGCCCTGATCGGCGCCAACCAGAACTTCCCGTTCGGCGGCACGTCGATCCTCATCATGGTCGGCGTCGCCCTCGACACGGTGAAGCAGATCGAGAGCCAGCTCCAGCAGCGCAACTACGAAGGATTCCTCCGCTGATGCGTCTCATCATCATGGGCCCCCCCGGGGCCGGCAAGGGCACCCAGGCCAAGGTCGTCGCCGACCGCTTCGGCATCCCGGCGATCTCCACGGGCGACATCTTCCGCGCCAACGTGTCGCAGGGCACGCCGCTCGGCGTCGAGGCCAAGCGCTACATGGACGCGGGCGACTACGTGCCCGACTCGGTCACCAACGCGATGGTCCGCGACCGGATCGCCGAGGACGACTGCGTCCCCGGCTTCCTGCTCGACGGCTACCCGCGCACGGTCGCCCAGGTCGAGGAGCTCGACGGCATGCTCGCGGCGGCCGGCGACAGCCTGGACGCCGTCCTCGTGCTGACGGTCGACGACGAGGAGCTCGTCAAGCGGCTCGTCCACCGGGCGGAGACCGACGGGCGCAGCGACGACACCGAGGACGTCATCCGTCACCGCCAGGACGTCTACAACGAGCAGACGGCGCCGCTCATCAAGGTGTACGCCGAGCGCGGTCTGCTCGTGGAGGTCGACGGCATGGGCGAGGTCACCGACGTGACCCAGCGCATCGCCGCGGCGCTCGACGGCGTCCGTTCCTGAGGTCCTGAGTCGAGGCAGCGCCGCGGCGCGTCGTACCCCATGTCCTTCCTGCACCCCGGTGTCGAGATCAAGTCGCCGGCCCAGCTCGACGCGATGCGTCGGGCCGGGCTGGTGGTCGGCCGCACCCTCGAGCTCCTGACGGAGCGGGTGGTGCCGGGGATGACGACCGCGCAGATCGACGCCGTGGCCGAGGAGCACATCCGCGACTCGGGGGCCACGCCGTCGTTCCTCGGCTACCAGGGGTTCCCGGCCACCCTGTGCGTGTCGGTCAACGACGAGGTCGTGCACGGCATCCCCGGTGACCGGGTGGTGCGAGAGGGCGACGTCGTCTCCATCGACTGCGGCGCGATCGTCGACGGCTGGCACGGCGACGCGGCCGTGACCGTCGCGCTGGGCGAGGTGCCCGACGAGGTGACCGAGCTGCTCCGGGTCACCGAGGAGGCGCTCTGGCGCGGTATCGGCGCCGCCCGCCTGGGCGGGCGGATCGGCGACATCTCGGCCGCGGTCGAGACCTACGTCCGCGGCGAGGGCCCGTACGGCGTCGTGGAGGACTTCACGGGCCACGGCATCGGCAGCGCCATGC
>Ga0208794_1000936_pt1 | contig 15244 bp, 13 predicted proteins | sample 32_taG_FD_184106 | JGI IMG/M metagenome (GOLD analysis project Ga0208794, IMG submission 184106) | Marine viral communities from the Gulf of Mexico - 32_GoM_OMZ_CsCl metaG (SPAdes) (version 2) | ecosystem: Environmental > Aquatic > Marine > Oceanic | place: Atlantic Ocean: Gulf of Mexico... | reverse complement strand
AGAACACAACTACCTCAATACCCTCGTATTTAGCCCTAATTCAGCCTCCCCTTTTACAAATCCTCAACAAGAAATATATATATATTGATCAGTCTTCTATTAGAGGTATATTATCTCTTTACTTGGGGAATTGTCAAACTAACTAAAGATCAAACAAATCTTGACTATTGTTTGCCTTAGAAATAGGTGGTTCATAGAAGAACAAATGGAATATAGACATACCCTTTTGAATGGTCAAATTCAGTTCCCGCACTCTCTCAGGATTTGAGCCTCCTCCCACCTCTTCCATAATAATTTTCAGTTGCTCAACTGTAATAGGTTTGTTTGCAAAAACTGAAGAATAAGCACTTTGAATCATTCTGCGAAGTTCAGGTTCATGGTTTGACTTAAGTAAATCAGTAAGGGAATTACCATCCAATAACTTAGACACGTTGGCCTTTGTAAATGCAACAAAGAATTCTTCATCAGTCAAAACCGTTGCAGCCACCTCAGTATTGAATGTCTCAGCATTGTACTTGGTAATCATAATCTTATGGAAAGTATAAATCTGATCAAAATCACCATCTGATTCAGCCCGGTCTTCTGATTGAGTTTCCAGTTTCCGTTTCTTTGACGTATGAGTATCCTCATCTGCTGATCGGCTTGAGGGTAACCAAGATCTCCAACCTGACGAATTTGAATCCTCACGCTTAGGAGGTAGGAGACTAATGTACTCCTTAAACAGTCGCTCAGGTAAATATATATGCTCTCCATTTCTGTTGCCCGTCTGATGAATTTCCCGTAAAAGAGACTGTCCGTCGTCCGTTCCCCAAAACGCATGCATCATAGGGGCCGTAACAGCCTTATGAATGTAATTGCTTTCCCCATCCTTCGCAAACAAAACAGGTGTGTACTTTCTGTCCGCAAACAGTAGGAATATCTGGGCGTACGTACACGAACTGGTAAACGGTTTAGACACTAGCGAACCAGTCTTCACGATGATATGTGAATCTGAATTCACCTTAACCATAGCTCCAGTCGCGACTGATTTGATTTCATTCACCATCAAAAATCAATGTAAAATACAAAAAGACGACAAAAATTGGTTGAAATTGCAGAAAATTTATTTAAACTGACGTAAATTGAGATTTTTAGTTGAAAATAGTAAAAAATAGAGATTTTTAGACAAAAATTGAGATTTTTTGAGATAAATCTGTCGGGTTCTGATTGGTCTATTTTTTACTATATTTTCACCTAACAATTTCTGTATTTACCTGTTTTTACCTAAAATTTTCTGAAAAATAAAATTTTACTTTACTTCGTTTTTTATTTTTTTAGAGCGCCGGCCGCAGGACTGGACTGGACTGGGGGTGTTAAAAAAATAAACCCGGTTCAGGTCATGCCGGAAAATTTCGGGGTCAGCGGAAATATTTTACTCCAAAAAATAAAAAACTAGTACTAGTATAAACAATATCATGCCCACAAGCTTTGGGGATAATCTCTTTGTAAATGAAATTAATGTATCAAGGGCTAAAATAGCTAGCATTGATGCAGGGACATTTGACCCTCCTCTGCCAGTAATAACCCCCTCATTAGAAGAGGTTCTAGTTGAAAATCCAGATGCTAATGGAGAAATTATTACAAATTTGGATACGTTAAATACTGAAAATGTTATTATTGCTCAGAGTGGTACCATTGCTGGAAATGCAACAGGGAAAGCAGTATGTACAAACCTAGACCTAAGGGATGCTAGTAATCAATTCCCCGATAAATATGATCAGCTCATTACAGATCTTGCTGCCTTAGAGGCGAGAGTTGATGCTCTAGAGGGAGGTGCTGTATGAGTGGACCAAAGGTTTAATAATTTTTTTAAACTACATTAAGTTTAAAAATGTAAATTAATTTACAACTCTCATATTCGCTGGTTTTGGGTAAACCCAACAATGTAAAGGAGCACCGCGTTCATTTTCATTATCTGGATTTCCCCCGGGAGCCCTCATACCTACAACCATGCGTCCATCGTTGTCATGTGCTGTATGTCCTGCTATCCAAAACCTCCAAGTCTGTCCATCAGTGGGTAAACCTGATAACAGCCACCTGCAAAAAACTTGTCCTACTTTTCTTGTGTTTCTGAACACGGTTGCTGACTCCTCTGGAATAAAGAACATTTGAGACCCTGGAAATTGTGTTCTAGAACCTGCTCCATCGCTGCGCTGATAAAACCACACAAGGCTGATGTCCCCGTATCCATAATTTTTTATGTAGAATGCAGCTTCAAATATGCATTCAGCATGATCTGGGTTAGTACTACTCCAGTCAAAAAACGCATTCTCACTAAACACTCTCCAAGTTTGGTCCTCAAAATCCACCTCCTCTAGACTGATAGGAGCATAGTACAATCCCCACCGAGGGTCTGCTGGTTGAGGTGGAAATAAGTTTGTGGTGGAACTAAGGTCCATATTAGTCACTACGGTTCTATTAGTTTGAGAAGCTCCGGTCAGCTCTGAAGTAGTAAGAGCAGAATTGAAAACTATACTAGAATTGAGAGGAGATGAGGGGTCTGTAGCAGTAATTTGTACTACGGGAGCGGCTACCTGTGTACTAGCCACGATTTGACCTTGATTGATTCCGGTACCATTAGCAACCACGTTTGTGCAGGAGACAGTCCCTGCATTATTTATATTATTGCCCATCCCTCCATGGGTCGACAAATCTAAATCGCCCACCATCTTAGTAGCAGCAAGCTGGATTGACCCAGCCGATGGCGCTAAAAGCGTCCCCCCAGCATTCACTTGTAAACTGGATGAGGTGACATAACTCATGTCTGATAGGCTACCCCCCCTGCAGTTGAGTAGGCTTTGTGAATTCATATTGATGTTGTTCTGACCCACTGAATTACCTTGGTTTAGCACCGCTTCAAGGTCCTCCTGCACAGTAGGTGGGAATTCATTGGAAGGATCATTTAAATTGAGATTGGTACATTTAGTTTTAGGTGTAGTCTCACCTACTATTTCACTCTGGGCTTCTCCTGATTTCTTTTGAAATGTTAATTTAGATACATCTTCTACTGGTTCTGTACCAGCATCAGACGACGCTCCTAAGACCAAGGCCAACCCAGGCGTTGGTTGACCAGGAGTCCCTCCCTCAATTTTTGGTACGAACTCGGTCCAATGTATAACGCCAGTTGATCTAATATCCTTACATACGATGTCGTTAGAACTAAGACTCTGTCCATAGCTTGTCATGTTGTTACTGTTTATTGTAGGTTAATAATTATTTTTTAATTCCTGAAATTGAAATCAGAAAATGAGATCTAAAAAGAAAATCAGAATAATACAGAAGAAAACAAAAATGCCGATAGATTATAAAAATGGAAAAATATATAAAATATACTGTAATGCAAGTGGTAACATTTACTATGGGTCAACAACACAACCCTTAAGTAAAAGAATGGGGGAGCATAGAAAGGATTACGCCAAATATTTGACAGGTTCAAGGAAACAAACCGTCACATCTTTTACTATACTTGAGGGTGGTGATTACGATTATTCTTTGGTTGAAGAATATCCTTGTGACAACAAACAACAATTACATGCGCGTGAGAGATATTATATTGAAAATAATGTTTGTGTAAATAAGGTAGTACCGGGAAGAACTAATCAAGAGTACCGTGCATACTATAAAGAGGAACTGAAGGAAAGGAGTGCTAAATACCATGCTGAACATAAGGAGGAAATAAAAGAAAAGAATGCAAAATATCGTGCTAGCCATAAAGAGGACATAAAGACAAAACGGGCTGAAAAAGTTACTTGCGTTTGCGGGTGTGTAGTTACAAGAGACTGTTTTTCAAGACATAAGCAAAGTCAAACACACCAAAAATTGATACAAGAGAAAGAGGAAATAAAGCCAAAACGGTCTGAAAAAGTTACTTGTGATTGTGGTTGTGTAGTTACAAGAAGCTGTTTGTCAAGACATAAGAAGTCTAAGAAACACCTTAAATTGATGCAAGAAAAGGAATCAGAATAAACATTTTACTTATTATTTTTATTATTACTAAATAATAAAAATGACAAAACCAGAGGAAAAACCTAGGGCTAAATACAACCTCAAATATTATGAGAAGAACAAAGAGCGATTAGTGAAGGAGAATTATCTCAGGAGTTTAGCTGCTGGAAGAGTCAAATCCCCAAGGGATAGTACGCTTTCAAAGTACAATATATCTCGGCAAGAAGCAGAGGAAATTTTGGGGAAATCAAAAAAGAATTAGATTTTATTTTTAGATTTGAATTATGATCTAAAGAAATAAGATATATAACAGAAAGGAAATATATTGATTACAATAAACAAACATGCCCATGACACCAGAACAACGCGCCGAGTACAATGAAATGATGAAACTCAAAATGAGACAACGCCGTGCTAGCGCTGCCCAAAATAAGCCCCAAAAACCTAATAGGGGCCCTCAGCCTAGAAATAGTGCTGAACAGGTTGTAGACAACATTCGTCTCATTATGGATGGACTAAAACTTAACATGTCAGAGACCCACGAGCTATATGATGTTGATATGGTTAGTGGTTTCCTCAATAGTAAGTATAAAAACTTATCAACACTAAAAACTAAATATTCAAGTTTGGTGAGCTTTATTAGAGATACACCCGAGGAGGATCCCCATAGTGAAAGAGCTAAAGACAGACAGCACGCCTTAAAGGTATACAGGGACCGTATGTATGAGCTTGCTAAGCAAATCGCGGATAAGACAGCTAAGAACGAAAAATCAGACCGAGATCAAGCTCAATGGGCTGATTGGTCAGTCATCAAAGGTATCAAAGCTTCTGATATTGAGAATCCCATAGATAGACTTACTTATCTCTTATATACTGAAGTGCCCCCAAGACGAAGAGAGTTTTATTCATTAGAAGTTTTACTCAATCCAGGCGCCAAGGCCTTCTCAGATACTAAGAGATACCCCGGGAATTATGTCGTATTGAGCTCTTCTGGGAATACTATAAAAAACATTGTTCTCAGAAATTATAAGACTTCTAATGAAAAAGGTCAGTACAATATTAAACTGACTTATGACCTTAGGAAAGCCCTAGAAGCTGTCTTATGGAAAGACGAGGGTGAAAATAAAATACTAGTTGACGGACAGAATATTTGGCCTGAGCACCTAAGGAGTCCTAGCCAGTGGACTCTTCATGTGCAACGGGTGTTTGGAAAATTTACTGGGAAGAAAACCGGGGTTAATGCCCTAAGGAAATCGTATGTATCTAGTAACCTCCCAGAGAGCGAGGCTGAGCAAAAGGAGTTAGGTAAAGATATGGGAACTAGTGTGAAACAACTAAACACTGCCTACCTTAAGAAAGACTAGAAAGGTGGACGAAAAATGCGCCCACCTTGAAAAAAAGATTACTATATTATGTTTTTGATACCCCTAAAGGTATCAAAAAAAAGAATCACAAAAATATGGTATTCATTATAAAATGACATTTAGTATAAAAAAAGGTAATGCTGGTCAATTATCAATTTAGTACAACGGAAAAAAAATGCAAATGGTAGCTAACTCCATGTTCCTTGATGAAGCATGAACCCCCTTGAGTTTGACCCCCAAGAGGGTTGATCTTATATAGTAGAATTCGTTACTTTAGACCAAATTAAATTTTGATACCCTAAGATATCAAAATAGTAAATAGTACACGCAGTAGGGGACTCAAACCATCACAATCGGCTCCTCCTCCTTGAGAGCCTTCATATCGGTCTGAAACTGCTTTCTAGCTTCTCGTTTCTCACGATTACGAGCTAACCGGGCCTTCCTCCTAGCAGGGTCTTCAGGCTCAGGCTCAGGGGGTTTCTCGTCCTCAGTAGTTAATGCTTCCATTTTTGCAGCAATCTTTTCTAGTTTCTTCTTTTCGCGATAGAGTCTCATTTGCTCAATTTTACGTTCTCGGACCCCTGGGTTATTCCAGTAGTTATCCTTACTCAATTGAGCAATTTCAGTCCTATGTTTGGCCCTATATCTTGCTTGTGTCTGTATAAAGGTATCCCTATATTTTTGGTAGTGAGTTTCCCCATCTTCAGTCTTATGTTTAATTGGTGGTGCCATCTAATCCTTTGTTTCTAGATCTTTGCCTTTAGACCATTGTTTAGATCGTAAAATCAAATTTATTTTGGGGAAATACCAAATCAATTTCAAATTTGATATTTACAATTATTTTTTAATTATGGCTTAAAGAATTGAGATCTGATATAAAAGTGAGATCTAATAACATTTAAAGGGAAATGATTAGTAACAAAAAAACTTGTAATAAGATAAGTGCTATGAATAAGAACACCATGCAAGATTGTTCCAAATGCCATAAGACTTTGAGTAAATCAATGTTTTCTCCAAAAGGAGATGGATTATATAAGCAGTGCATAACTTGCAGGGACCGATATGGTCCCAAAAGAACTAACATGGGATCTTGTGACAGAAGACCCATTACATTGACAGAGCGTGTGGACTCTGTCAAACTTAATTACTTGATCAATAATCATGATAAGTATAATCTTGGTAAATCCTATGTGGATGGTAAGTTGATTGACGGACAGGCGCAACTCACGCTCTTAATTGGATACTACAAAAGTTTAAACCAGAATTCTGAAGTAAAAATTTCATACCGACAACGAGGTGGTTGTGGTAGGTATTTTAATAAACCACATGATCAAAGGAGGATTGCTATACAAAACATTTCTAGGCCTATACGCCATACCATATGTAAGGATACCATGTACGACTTGGACATGAAAAACGCCCATCCAACCCTTCTATCATGGTATTGTCATCAAAATGACATTGATTGCGCTGGGTTGGACCATTACATCTCCAATAGGGATGAATGTTTAGAAGAAATGATGATATTGACTGATCTACCTAAGGACGTCATCAAAGCTGATTTATTAGCCATAATCAATGGGCGTCTCAAATACGTGGATGATAACCATCACGATAGGCCCGATTGGTACATTGAGTATTACTTGAACTTAAGAGATATCATGGATGCTGTGTGTAAGCTGAATCCCAACCTCTATAAGAGGGCCCTCGCCAAGAAGAAAGGTTTTGGGAACGACAAGGTCTACAATGTTGCAGGGACTTGCATCAATTATCTGATGTGTAGTCTAGAAAACAAGGCTTTGATGGCCGCATATGATGCCCTCACTGCCAAAGGTATTGAGGTCTCTGCTTTAGTCTATGATGGGCTAATGGTATATAAGAAATGTGTTAGTGGGGACAACCTAAATAACCTTTTGAGGTCATTAGAAGAGGCTGTGGATGGGGTGATGCCTGGGTGTAATATTAAGTGGGCTCTCAAGGAAATGGATGAAGGCTTTGTCATTCCAAACAAAGAGTTAGCTGACTACACTCCTGTGGAGTTTGAAAATGTATATACCTCTCCTGTGGACACTCTATTTGATAAATCAGAAACCCCATTCGTTTCTGTGGAACACGTCCCTCCAGACATAAAATATGTCCAAGACCTTGACTGGAAGGGTAGAAGGTGCCTTGCTATTCAATCTAGCTTGGGTAGTGGAAAAACTACGTCTATTACCCGGTGGATTGACGATAATAAACCTAAAAGGGTCTTAGTGCTTTCTCCCCGACAGTCGTTTGCTAGGTCAATTTGTAACGAGTACAATGAGAAAATTAAAAGTAAAGGGTTCAAATGTTATTTGGATTTCCAAGACAAAGACACCCTTAGAAGTGTAGACCGGTTAGTGATTAGCATGGAGTCCCTTCATAACCTATCCTATTTTGATGGGGTTAAAGCATTTGATTTGCTTGTGGTAGACGAGTGCCAAGCTAACTTAGTAAGTCATGTGTGCCAAACTACTAACGGCGCTTACTTTGAGACTAATTCAGACATGTTTACCGAGCTGTTACATGATAGTCAAAGGGTAATCTTTGCTGATGCATTCATGGGCTCCAAGACCCTTAACTTTTTGACTGATATGGAGCTGCCAACGACCCTATACATCTATCATGCTCCCATGGTCAAAAGGGAGGCCATTATCGTTGAGGGTCAAAACTGCAAGGACTTAGACTGTATAATACCATGCCTAGAAGAGAGTTTGGCCAAGGGTGAAAGGAACTACGTTGTGGTTTCTAGTCAAAAAAGACTGGGTGCATGGGTACTTTACCTAAAGGATCGCTTCCCAAACAAGAACTTTATCTCATACGTTAGTGGGGAGGGTAAGTGTATTCATGATGTGAAAAAGGAATGGTCTGAAATGGATTGTGTCCTAACTACATGCACAATCACAGTTGGGATCAATTTTGATACGCCTGGTATGTTCCACAATGTTTTTATTGATGTAAGTGCCCGAGCTAAAAACCTTGTTAGTGATATTTTTCAGTCCCATTACCGTGTTAGACACTTGATCAACAATCAGGTTTACATCCACATAGCGGATTACCCAATTGACAAGCTTTCTTGTGACTGGGATGAGATTTCCAATGATTTAGAATGGCTAGAATCCTCGTACATTTCAAAGAGTAGTCTGTACAAGAAGGCCCCTTATGCTATCAAAAGATTAGTAAACAATAATATTTTTGAATTTAACCTTAGCTATTGTAGGCTAACAGAAATGGTCGTTTATTATCTCAACATGTGCAATTACACTATTACAAAAAAAAAGAATTCAGAAGATGTGGAATTGGAATCTACGGTAGACCAAGTCCACCAACCTTTCAATACTGTGACCCTCCTAGGAGAAGACTCCTACAATATGTTAAAGTTGAAACAGATCAAAGGTATTAAACTATCGGATTCAGAAAAGAATCAACTTGAGAAGTACTCTTTAGTCTGCAGCATGACAGACAACAGACCCCATGTGTGGGTTGACAATAGAGATAAGGATGAGGACTTTTGGAAAACATGGTTGGAATACAAAAGGACTAAAATCCAAAATATCAAAACTGAAAAGGGGCTGAGGACTGGTCGCCTCAAAATGGATGAGCTCCATAGGAGGGCTTCACAAAAGAATTCGTATGCAATAATGCAACAACCTACAAACCTACGAGTTCAGAATATGCTAGACATATGCAAGGATCTTGGGATTGATGTGTCTCAAAGGGTCGGGACGGTAATTCCCATGGAGATGATCTCTAAATGGTGTGATGGTATCAGGGTCAAGCACCTTGACATTCGGAAGGTTTTTGAACTAAGGGATCGGCGGAAAAATAAAAGTACTATGACCAATGATGACTGTATTGACTTACTAAATTCTGTCTTCAAAAAATTTGGATTTACTAAAATTACTAGGTTGGAACAACGGCGGATTGTAGTCAATGGAAAACGCGTGAGGGACCCCAATACCCCTTATGTATTAGAAGCTTACTGTGACGTAAAGAGCTTAAATGACGACAATGACAAGTCAAAGAACGACTTGGGGATGTCAATTTACGATAGGGTTTCTTTTGGAGACCCATCTCTAAGACAACAAGCTAACCCCTTTGTCATAGATGCAACTTGTGACGACGAACACACAGGCTCTCCCCTATTAGGGTGGATTTGACACCTCGCCTTTTTGGCGCTCCCGTACTATATTAATTTTCTAAACTATTCAAGGCTTAGAAAATGGACTCTCGCACCTCGCATTTTCGCTTTTTTGGAGATGGAGCTGGTACCACAAAATTAAGCCTGGAACACCCTTAAAATATAGGTGTACCGGCTATGGCTGGGGAATTATAAGGAAGATATTCCATAGCCGGTACACCCATATTTGAGCTAAAGTTAAACTGCTACAGGCTAAATTTAATTATTTTATTTTAGATTTGAATTTAGACCTAAAGATATGTATCTAATAACAAAGATGACTAAAAAATCATTTGAATTAGTAGGAGAGTTAATTAAGGAACTTGATGACATGGAAGATAAATTTGAGGACCTAGAATATCTGACAATTGTAGGGCTGGTCAAAATGAGGCTAGAGTCAAGCACACCACATCGCGTCAAGGTCTACTATTTTGAACTCCCTGCAATGCTTGTTCAGCCTAGGCCTACTGAGCATATTAACATCACCCGATATGAAGGTAAATATAAAGTAGCACGATACTCAAGGTCCTCAAACGAGGATAATACCTATTTTACATTTGGACACGATAATATCTGTGAAGAAATACCCCACTGGCTTGAGGACCGGGTTAAAAATTCCCCCTACATAGCAAGAGGAATAAATATAGCGAAGCAGTATGTCATTTACAAAATAGAAAGATTGTCAATTCTATATCCAGATGATTGGGAGTAAGTACTAATATACTATTCTATACTATTCTATACCCACACGGTATAGAATACAAAGTTACTTAATCAGTACTAACTTCACACTCCTCTAGTAGACAAGACATTTTGTCTTGATTTTGCTTTTCTAACATGACCCGCTCATGCTGTATCAGATCTTCTGTTGTAGACTGATATTTAATATTCCCTAGATCAGTGTCTTTAGTTTCTTTGAACAACTCAGGGTTTTCGCGCATCTCATCACAAAGTTTGCTAAAAGCAGATGGGCTGGCCTTGTACAACTTAACAATGTGGAGGAGTAGCCCTTGATCCATTCCAGGATGGAGTTTTTTCAGTTCTTCCAGCCAGAGCTCAGTATAATCTGTCAATTCCTTATCGTCGTCTGTCATTCTATTTTATAATCAATCAAGATTATAAAAATATCTCATTATTTTATTTTTTAATTTGAAAGTTTGCTAATCAAGTAGGACGCTCCTCCAATTATTGTCCCGAGTCCGGCTCCCAGGCCTACACCAATAGGGCCCCCTATTTCGCCGACCTCACCACCAATTAGCGCACTGCTGCCAATTCCAGCGAGCGCTGTACTAGCACCGCCAACCGCTCCCGTTGTAATAGCCGACGATGCCTTAACAAGCTCAGGATCAGCACCTACTTTAGTTAACCCAGCACCAACAGCCTCTCCAGCTTTTGTCCCTGCTAAATAACCTGTGGCGCCCGCTGCTGAAGCCACTAAAACCGGCGGGGCAGAGAGGGCCGACAGACCCACCTCCCCTAAACCAGCCACTCCAAGCTCAGTAGCGGCACCTGATAACCCACCTTCTATTCCAGTCCTCAAATCAGGTTGAATTTTGTGATCCTTATCCAATCCCTCCATTACTTCGTGAACGGCTATTCCAGACGCGATCCCGGTACCCAGATTAACAGGGTTTACAGCCCTTGCTAAACTATTAACGGTTGATTCATGAACCTTAAAGTGTTCATCGCCTTCCATCATGACCTTATCATGTATATCTTTTTCATCTAATATTTTGCCCATACGCTGAATTTCATTCATGCTTCCAAACTCAGCACGCTCCCCGGGTTTTATAACATGTTGTTGAGAAGTCCCTGAACCAAGACTTTCAATATAATTCAATTCATTTTCATTAAAAGCTGGAGATGAACTTCCACCCTGGTTCTTAGCATCCTCCCAATATTTTACCCAAATTGAATCCTTGTGAACTCGTGTCCCAGCCAAACTCTGACCATCAGCAGTAGTATCAGCACTTCCTTGTCCCAGACTATTAAACTCGTGTAGCCATTCAGTGAATGTTTTACCTTGTCCTTGAGCTATTTTCATATCGTGGATCATCTCCAACTGATTAACCCTTTGACCTTGTATCGCAGAACCACGAACCATATCTTCACTTAACCCGGGGCGCCTTTCACTAACCTCAGTAAAATTCTCCAAATTGTGAGCTTCAACAGGGTTGACTTTGTCAGAATGTGGTAATATCGTTTTTACATCCCAATTGTCCTTATTTACTAATTGAGTACCTAAGGACACACCATCCTCGGTAGTTCTAAATATGGTGTGGGTATGATCACCCTTTCCAGAAGCAAGCAGATTTTTACCTATTAATGGGTTAAAAGTAGTTGTGTCTATTTTGAATTTATTACCTAATGTTAGGGCTTTGTTCCCACCAAGGGAATACCCAAGCAATTCCGACGGCTTACCATATTTCTCAATCACAGCATTCATTTGTTGGTTAGCATTGAGAAAATTAGGGTGATAGTCCTCAGCACCCAAACCTATCGCCGCATCAGCACTCACATCGTTGAAGTCCCGAAGCTTGGTTCCTCGGTAAGCTATCTTCAAATCATCATTACCCAACAGAACTAAACTATCTTTTGTTGATAAATTTTGATCTATATCATATGGGATACGGTTCTCGTCCAAATAAGCTTGTGCCGCATCAAAACCACTTTCATATGCCTTCTTGCTTGCCATCACCATTTTACTTTTCATCCTCTCTTCAGGCGTAAGATCCTTTATGGTTGCCTTAGGAGGTCTCGCTACTCTAAGAGCTACTGAACTTGAAGCATTACTTAATTTCTTCTCAAGTTCAGTCTTCTTTTTCTCTTCTTCAGATTCCTCAAATCCTTCTCCCCTTTTTAAGCCTGTGTGTTGTAGTAATTCATCAATCCCTTTTTTGATTTCTTTATCATATTTGTTTGATTTAACATTAGTTCTATTTGTAGCTGATCTACCGACGATACAGTTGCCGTTCAAATCAACTTGTTTACAATGTCCTGAATCGTTATCTTCACTCATTTATAATAAACACAAGAGAAAATTTACAACCGTCTACGATTATTAGCATCTCCAAATGCACTGCTAGGTCCTATCTGTCTTCCATGCATCACAGGATCAACGTGTGGTGGAGTGGGGTCGGGTAGGGTAGGTTGAACAACTGGATTAGACGTGATATCACGTCTTGGAGCGTGATGTATGATAGAATTTTGTACAGGGCTTGGGAAATGGGAATAATGCCTATTGGGATCCCCAACAACAGGGCGACTAGGTAGAGGACTTGGAGGTGGACTAGGAGGTGGACTAGGAGGCGGTGAAACACTAGGTGGACTACGAGGGGTACTAGGGGGGGCCCCAGCGATGTTTCTAACCCCTTCTGAAGTCCCTATCTTTCTGAGAGCACTGTCCACCTCCTTTTCCCTTAATGCATCCTTAAGTTCTTCTAGGTGTTCTTTAGCATCCTCAATCATTTCACTTTCTATATCAGGATCTTCTTCCCATTCTCTGATTAATCTTTCCTGTCCAGCAATCTCCTGTCTTAATTTTTGCTGGGTTTTGTTTTGTTTAAGAAACTCGCGTCTTGATTTTTTCTCAGATTTTGTTAGATCCCCCGGGCTAAGACTTTGTATTTCAGTAGTAATCTCTTGTAGTCTATCACTCCAAGCTTCAATTGTGTCATCAGCATACATATTACTAGGACCAACCGCATCATCGGTTAAAAGACCAGAGAGCATGTTACCCTCTTTAATTAAATCAACCAAATTATCAGAATATTCTAGCCCTGTTAATGGGTTAATGTCTAAATGACTAGGCCCTGCTTCAGGGTAAGTTTGAAAGCCCTCAGGAACATCCCCAGAGCTAGGGGGATAATTGACCGTCATACTAGGGTCTGGTCCCCTAGTATAACTAATAGAACCAAACGCATTTCGTATAGGTAGTTGAACCCCAGGAGAAGGGAAACTAAACACTGAGTGCTTGGTAGGATACCATTTATTAAACTCAAATTCAATACAATCACAATGCTTTTTCTTTTTGCATTTACAAGCTGTCATATTTTATAATACATTCTTATATTATAAAATTTTATTAATTGATATCTCAGAATTTAAGCTATTACGGAGATAGATCTTGAGCTACCAATGCGGAGAAGGGAGGTCTGTTCAGTTACAATGCACAACTGGCGCCCAAATGTAGCTGTACCATCACTAGTACCCTCGTAGCTGATCTGAGCGTTGATAGAGCTTAGGTTCATACCTGAAATCAGTCTGACATCATCACTATGATTCAAGGTAACGACAGACGTATACATGTTGTTTAGCCAACAAGAATCACTGCCCACAAGGGACCCATGTACATAAGACTGAGAACGACCAGATCCCGAGACGACCAACCAGTAAGCATCCAAAGGAGATGGGTTATACATTGGATACGGGCTATTGTTCACTTGAAATTTCCAGTTAGCCAGTCCTTTAGACATAAAATTGTTATGAGCGATGACATGGGAGGTACCCATAGCATCTACACAAGGGACTGGTGGCTGCTGGAGGGTGTAAGGGTCGTATGTCACTCCTGGTGTGCCTCCAGAAACAGGTGCATTGTTACGCTGAACGGCGTACAATCTATCAAGTGACATGGTACTGACGCTGGATCGTAGGCTACCTCCCACGTTACCGAGATCTGTTGAAAAGAACTGGTACTGCTTATAGGGGACGTCAATCTGTCCACGTTCTGAGATAATTCTCTGGTTGAGCTCCTCAAGCATACCGCCATTGACAGAAATCATTTCAAGGGTAAAGTAAATATTTTCTAGATCAAAATGACACTGGGTCCCGGTAAACCCAGCATTTGGTGCTACAGGGGTTCTATCCCCAAGGGGTCGGCCCTGGTACTGGACTGGAAGAACAGTGTTTGATGCAATTTGAAGTGTGACCCTGATCTCAGGTACTTTTGAAAGGTCCATGTAACAAGGCTCGCATTCACTAAGGAACCCGGGCCAGTGGGTTTTGATTAGCTGTCGTTTCTGACCGTGGTTAGAAATAGCCCACGAGTCGGTCTGGTTAATCGCGGTCAGAGTAGAGTTACCGAGCACACGATCATCAGATAGATATTTGGTAGTAGATTTGTAAAGATTATCTTTCATAGCCTGGATCATATTGATGTTACTTGGTTGGTTGTCAAGTGCAATACCCCCACAAGAAATACCGACGCGATCAATAAAGGCGTCCACTCCTGGAAGTAGAGCATAGACAGCATTATTATCAGTACCCGTCATGGGTACACCACGAGTGGAGGCTGTAAAGTGCATACTAAAAGATTTTAGGTTGCAGACACCGCTCACAGGTAACGCCACTGTGCAGCTTTGTGCTCCCTGATCTCCAAGGGTATTAGTGGACAATGTTTGGATACGAATCGTATTGGAAGTGTATCCAGTCAATTGATTGGAAAAGAATAAAAGGTCCTGAGGTAAACTGGAGTTACTAGACATGATTTATGTTTGTTGTATTTTTATATACTACACATATAAAAATTTTATTTTAAAAATTTTTTATTCATTCTTGGGCTCTTCAATATTTGTTCCTTCAACTTTATTTTCTAGAACTACAACTACAACCTCCTTCATCCTCTAACACATCCACAATTAGAGACCCAGTCCAATATAGAGCGTTACAACTTATTTGTTCTGCACTTTCCTCGGGG
>Ga0208794_1000933_pt1 | contig 15321 bp, 26 predicted proteins | sample 32_taG_FD_184106 | JGI IMG/M metagenome (GOLD analysis project Ga0208794, IMG submission 184106) | Marine viral communities from the Gulf of Mexico - 32_GoM_OMZ_CsCl metaG (SPAdes) (version 2) | ecosystem: Environmental > Aquatic > Marine > Oceanic | place: Atlantic Ocean: Gulf of Mexico... | reverse complement strand
CGTTATCAGTGTTACTACCTGTTACCGTCAACGTATCAGACGTAACAGTAAACGAATCAATTGTTTCATCACCCAACCAATCAGGGTCAACAATAACCGAATATAAATCAGTAGTGCCAGCATACAAAGGCCGAATAAAGTTTCCGTTGCCGTCTTTACTGTATAGCACAGTATCAATATTTATGTTTAGGTCAGGCATTATCTAATCCTATACCGTCTCAATACGCCGTTACGCAAACAGTTAATGTGTGTAACGTTTCGCGTCTTTAAATGTTTAAACAGCTCTCTCATGCTAGCTCTGTCAACTGTACCAACAAACCCATGCAAATCAACCTCGTTATCTAGTCTATACACAATCAGAGTAATAGCGCCATAACTGACGCTATTCTCAAACCGGTATAACTCAATCTGTGTTCGGGTACTCCATGGCTCACCGTTGCGGATTGTCAATTATTTAAATATTATACCGTTAACCGTGACTGTATTAGCAGCCACGTTAAACCCGCCTGTAGAGCCTACGGCCACAATCATAGCGCCGTCAAATACTCGTATCGGCTGCGCGCCTGTTGAGCTAGCTGTTCCGTTTTTAAAGTTGAGCCTTGATGCCGTACAGGATACAGCAACGGTATTGCCTGTAGTCGTCGCTGTTACGTTTTGAGCGTTAACATTTGAGCCTTTGTTGATAACAATTGGCGTACTGCCTGCGTTTGAGCAGTTAGCGTTTTCCATTTCGACCAATGATGACGTTATATCAACCGCCCTAGCCCCGCTGTTGCTAAAGTCACCGGCGTATACGTTAACAGTTGACCCAAACTTAACATCCATACCATTTGTAGCGCATCCTGAGGCCACAACGCTATCTGCATTTAGCTGGCTACCATTATCAACTAAAATACCAGTGTTAAGGCATCCAGAGACATCCAACCCACTAGCTGTAACAAGCGAAGCGCCGCCCATCGCAAGGCCGTACTCGCCACACCCTGTAGCGCTGGCCCCTCTCACATTTAATAGTGAGCCGTTGCCTGCTCGAATACCCCTTGTCCCTGCTCCGTCCCATACGCTATTTCTTGCATATCCAGACGCATTGACAAGATACAAGCCGCGACCAGTTGCATTTTTCACGCCGCACCCATAAGAAACGTTTACGTGTCCGCCCCAAGCAGCCATAACGCCATGCTGTTTTGCAGAATCTGCCGAGCCTGACGTGTCCATGCTGAACAACGCGCCGACAGTGGGCAATGTGCCACCGTTTACAGCCAAAAATGCAGGCGTTGAATTATAGTCAAGATTTGGAATATTTGTTGCAACTAGTCCGCTCCTGTCTATTGTTACCTCTGCGTCGTCTGACGTAATAGTGATAAACCCGCCATTTATACCGTCAAAAATGATACTTTTATCTAACTGGAAGCCGGTTAGAAGCCTAAGCTCAACTAGCGGGTTTTCACCGTAGTAGCCTTTGCCTTTTTTCATTATCAGCTTCAAAGCATCGTCTGCGTTAGTGAAGTCGCCGCCAGTTCCTGCTGTATATACAACATCTGACGATGGTTGTGCGGAAACAACACTAACCACCCCGCTAACTACGTCGTAACTAACCTGATAACTGCCATCTGCGCAGCTAACATGAATTAAAACTTCGCTTGTATCTGGTGGATCTTTAAGAATGCCGCGCGGGTCTTGTTTTGCGTCAAAGTCGCCAGCACTGAAATAGCCTGACGTTGTAATAGTGGCGATAGAATCATCGCGGCCCCAATACGTGTATTCATCTGGAATACCTCGCGGATTCTGATTTTTAAGTTTTAGATATGCCTTGTCAAATGCCATTGCGCTGCCCTCATTGGTGATAATTCATTCTACAGTGAAAGCAGTGCAAAAAAAAGCCCTGCGGATAACAGGGCAACTGGAGGGGAAGAAACAAAATGATTTACTCACTCACACCATAGCGGGTTAGTTGTGTGGTGTCAATCATTAACCACTAAAAGCTGATAACTAACACCTACCGGCAATTGCATAAAGTCTAGCTCGTATTCGCTATACATCCATTGTTGGAATGCGTGCTCTGCTTCCTGGAGATTGCGTGCGTCGTGTATGTCACACGAATACTCCTTACCGCTGATTGTTGTGGTTGCGCGGTAGTTCAAGACCACAACCCCCATCCAAGCATAAACAGCCACACGGCCCATCCAAAACACGCCGCAGCAACATTGCCTTTCGTCTGCTCGATATATTCACCCCATGCAAGTTCAAGCGATGCCCATGATATACCGGCGAATGTGACTACCATGTATGTGTAATAGAATTCGTTCATTTCCTCGCCCTCCAACTCTTCTTAGCCTTATGTATCGCTGTAAACGCCTCGATATTGTCATTTACCACACGATACGCGTATTGCGGGTGACAGCCTACCGCATTGGATAGTGACAGCACCGTGCGATGTTTGCCCGTTTTCGCCTCTGCGATGATTGTAGGGGCTATTGTGCCGTAGCGTTTCATACCCTACCCCCGTTTGAAGTAAACATGCGCAACAGCTCTGGATGACTGAACATCTGATATGTGACATCAGGACCGCGAAGCCCTGAAAGCTTCGCCACACCCTGGATTGTTTTCGGCTTAAATTGCAGAGCCTTTGTTATTTTGCGGTAATGCCTATTCACAAAAAATCCTCCCAATCATAACCAACCGGCATCGCCATTTCCTCGCCGATAGCCTCGTAAATCATCTCCTTTGCCTTTTCATCCCACTTAGCCAACAGGTACTTCTGCGCCTCGTTAGCGTCCGATTCGATGGTAAGGCGTGTTAGCTCAAACATCGTATCGTAATCTTCAGCCAGCGCGGTCTGAACGTGATTAGACGTGATAAACGACCGGCGATAACCCCATGATAGGTTTTTACCGTCTGCGACAATCTCTGCCAGCTTCTCAGCGATATACCACAGGTTATCATTGCTGATATCGTCATAAGTCAGTGGCGTTGATTCTGGCTCGTATGGTAGCTGTCTGTCGTATGCGGTTTGCAGGTTTGTGAATGTCATTTGATGACCTCCCAAGCGTTTGCGTCAGTTATAACCACCTCCTGAATCAAATCCTCATCAATTGGATTTATGTAAGAGGCAGATTTCGCGATATATACACATTCGTCTTTTGACTTTGCGCATATCACTGTAACCATTCCATCGAGCCTGATAGTCAGCGCAAACATTGAATGACCCTTGACTTTATCAACTTTAAGCCTGTAATTCTCGCCGCTTATTTTCTTCATCTTCATTCCCTCCATTAGTTTCACCCATTATAACGGGTTAATTTTGTTTTGTGGTTTGACCAGTTAGATGATGTCGTGATACGACAAGTAATCAGACAAGTCAGACTTCATGCAGTAGTCACCATATTTATCAACTCGATATTGGACATAAAGCTCAAGCTGCCTTTTAGCATCTTCGCTTATCGTTGGCTTGATGGGCTTTAGTGAATCTGAGTTGTGTCGCAAATACTCGCCACGTTCGTTCATGACAATGATGACTCCGTTTACGTCAGGCTCTTTTACGTGGATTTTGCATCGCTCACCAGCGTTCGTTCTATGCGTCCACTCTTCCCCCCTCCTCCGCTCTACCTCTGCCTCGAATTCTTCGCGGGTGCATACTGTGTCACTGCTAACCTTGTCGCCAAGATGAAACTCGTCAGACCATGGATAGATAAAAATCGTCATTCTATTTTCATCAGGCCAAACCCCATCAAAATAATCAACCGCATCGCTCACCTTTTTGCGCTGGTGTGATTTATCCAACATTGCTTGAACAGCCTCCGTATCGTCTGTCACGCCGTTGCATTCTGGCCGTTGTTGTAGTTTGGATTCTAGGTTGTCGATAAAACCTTCAAGTTCAGTTATCAGGTTTTTAGATATAGTCATATTAGAAGAACTGCTTACAACTTTCGCTTCTCTTAATGCTGAGTCAAATCCGAATGGTCGTTTCATTTCTCAAGCTCCTTTAAAAGTGCGTCTGCTTGCATGACAGCCCAAATAGCCATATGGCTCGCCTCAACATCTGCTAAATCATTGTTCGCCAATAACCCCTGCATAGCCAAGCCAGCAAAATACTCGCGCTTGGTAAGTCCTGGTAACTTTGCATCCCAATTATCAGGGTATGCTGGCTTGTCTGCGTTTTTCATTTCCCTTCCTCCAATTTCTCTAACCGAACAGATAGAACCTGCTCGCCGTTTTTGTTTACGTATGGTCCGTCTAGCTCAAACGACTTGATGCGTCGCTTGGCTAGGTTTGGGTGTTTTTTGATTAGTTGAGCTAGGGTCATCACTCCTCCCCGCGCAATTCAAAGCAAGTTCCGTTGTCAGTCTTGACTATATCCAGGCACTTAAATTCGCATTCAACGTTGTATCGTTCATCGACGCACGCGGTCATCTTAAGCTCGCAATCCCCATTCTTTTCAATCGCCTTGGCTAGGCGGTAGATTAGTTCGCTTGCTTTCATTTCTTCCTCCTCAGTTAATAATTAAATTATACGTCACCGTTTTGTGGTGTCGATGTCGTCTACCGCACCAGCATGCAGTTCATCGACAGGTAACCGCCCTTTTGACTTAATCCATACTTGACCGTCTTTGTCGATACAGTCTCCGCGTTTAATCCAGTTGTGCAACTGCGTTTCTGTTCGACCTGTCGCCTTAGCTGCTGCGTATACGCTTCCGTAGGTTTGTTTGATGTGAGTTTTTAGTGGTGTCATAAAGAAATCCTGTCAATCCTGTTAAACAACTGCTCCTTTGTTAAGGAAAGCCCAATACTTTTTGACTCCCTAAAGAAATCATCAGGAGAAAGATTTGCCTCAACAACCCAATAATCATGCCTGCTTTGCGGGTAAACTTTTGCCCCTTTCCTTTCAATCTCATCAAGCAAAAGCTCAATCTCGTGACCTATTGGTAAATCAGAGTTCCAGTCAAAAGAAGCATTAACTATATGTGCAATTGTCATTTCTTTATCTCCTTGAGTTGATGATTCAAGTATACCCCAATGAATTTCGTTTGCAACTACTTTTCGTTATTATTTTGTCTGGTCGTACCACTTCACACTCACACCCTGGAAACCGTTCGCGCAAACTCTGCTCGATGTCGTCGGCGTCGGATAGCAAAGGTGCGCAAGTGCGCAAAGAACCCTTGTATAGCTCAGCTACCCTTTAAAATTTTTATTTTACCTATTTTTAAACACTCCCCACCATTTTCAGTTTTTCTTATTTATTGCACACTTTGCACACTTTTAATAATAATAATAAGTAAAAACAATAATTTAAGTAGGGTGCGCAAAAGGGTGCGCAAAAAGAAAAAGTGCGCTTACTTTGCGCACTTTTATTAAACGATTATCATTATCATATAAGATAAATCTAATAAGGTGCGCAATAGGTGCGCAATAAAGTGCGCTTAAAAAGGTACCCCATTATTGTGGAATTCGCGCACTTTCGTTTTAGCTGTATCGCTGTCTAATCCGTTAAACCACACATAATGTAATTTGTCAGTCTTCGAGATTTTAACCCGACGTCCGTCCACCTGCTCATAACCCATTTCTAAAAGTATGGCAGTTAAAGCGCGTTTAGTTGGTATCTCATCACCTTCAATTTCACACAATGAATTAAGCCAGGTGACATCTAAAACGCTATCATTTATCACGTCGCATTCATGCTTACAAATTGCATCTTCAAGCGCTAATCGTTCAGGACTAACCGCAATCTCCATCATCTGTTTACGTGCATTGGTCTCTGGCGCACGTCCGACAGGGTTAAACGATTCACTCACCTGGTGATTCAAAAGATAGTGTGCGATAGCGTCGGCACGTCTACGGGTTTCATCGAACAGGTTTGAAAAGTAAGCGGCCGCCAATTCTTCGCTACCGAACCAATCAAACAATTGTTTTTCCGACTGGATGCGCGAAAACAAAACACAATAGCGCCTGTCCCCGCTAGTTAACGGTATGGCGTCTTTATGGTTGGTTAACATCAAGTAATTTGTGAAGTTCGGAACAGTGCGATGATCGCGCCCTTTTTCTTCAATCTGGACAGTGTCATTAGTAATAAACGGTTTCATGCGGTCAAGCACTTCATATTTATTCGTACCACTAATGCGTATTTCTTCAACGGCCACAACCAACGCACCATGCGCCCAACTTGTAAACCGACCGGCGATAGCTGTCGGGTCAAGATTGCGAACGTTCCCGCCCATCAAAAGCTGTAATACGTTAACGAAATAGCTTTTCCCTGTACCTTGCGTACCTTGAAGCAGTAAGGCCCAGTTAATGCGTCTACCCGGGTTCTGATAAACGTAAGCCAACCAGTCAATCAATAAACGCTGTTCACGCTTATCCCGTAGAGTAAATTCAATGTGTTTTAAAAATAAGTCGATAACGTTTTGGCCGTCTTCGTCAATATCGTCGCATACGTCAACACCATCACTGTGATAAGCGTTAAGCATATCAAGCCCTTGATGCTGAAAAATACTATCGGCACCAGGCCAATACATCGCATCAACAACGGTGTCTATCTGGAAGTTTGTCAAGGCCATTTGTGCAGCTGACATTTCGGCCATTAGACATTCTGGCATACGGTCAAACTTTGCGTTGAATGCTTCGCGCTTTATGGCATAATTTAATTTGGTGTTTGCAAATTCGCATGTTTTCTCGACATATACCCAATCGGCGCACCATTCAGGCGTATCGCTATTAGTGGTGCGCTTTTTTTTCTTCTCAGGCAATAGCGCCTTTTTTATTTCCGTCTTGCTTAAACCGATTTCCTTACCAACCTTACAGGCCAACTTTGCTGCAATCATGCCGCGCATATCATCGGCTAAAGCGTCAAGCTTTTTAATCTTATCCCGGTAATCGAAATACTGGTCACGCGTTTCAACCGCGTCGGCTTCATCGTAAAGGTTTTCAGCTTTCTTTTGAGCAAGCACTTGTCGGCCACCAGCCATCCGTATTACAGTACTGAAAGTGATTGGCTCGGCGATCTTCTTTTTACCAAAGCTTTTCCACTTTGCGCGTATTTCGTCAATATCGAAGTGTTCTGACTTTTTAGACCATTCGGCCCACAGGCGCAAACCGTCATTACCACCTTGTGTCTGGTGATAACAGGCCATTCCTACATTTTTCCAAGGGTCATAACGATTGACAACATCGTCAGGTAAAGCGTCCAAGTAAACGCGCATATCATCAAGCGTAAGATCTTCTAAAGGTTCATACGCAATCATCAATTCTAGGTCGTCCGCTTCAGTTGGCACATAGCCAAGGTCTAAACGATTTAACGCTTCATCTGGCAATGGCGGGAAGTCTTCAACTTCAAGTGCCCCGGGCAAACCCGAAAGTGTTAAATCTTCATAGCCTTCACCACTGGCAATCCATCCGTTACCGCTTGTACGCGTGTCAAAACCCACCACGTCTAACAGGTCTGAACCCTGACGTAAAACTCGCCCTTCCGGTACACTGAAAAAGTAATGCATGCCTCCCGATACGGTCCGTTGGACTTCTGCGCTATCCCAATCAAGTTTACAGCCCAAAGCGTTTTCGATTGCGTCAAGCTCAACACCTTTTTGTGTATCGACGTCGATGCAGATTAGGCCCGGTGGTATCACAATACCGATATTTTTACACCGCTGTATTTCGTCAGGTGTTGCCCGGTAATCGTGCCAGTCTGTGTTTTTAGGTATAGCTGGTTTTTTATGCCACTTGTCTTTTTTGCTGTCTCGTACCATGCGGACAGGGAAAACTTGAACATCCACCATCACAACTCCTTATTGTTTACTCAGGTCAATGGCTTTAAACTCACCTTTCGTTATACGCTCAACTTTAAGCGCGTTAGCCGGTGGTATATAACCAAGCTTAATCCATTGACTGACAGCTGCCGCGTCAACGTCCAAGGCTTCAGCCGTTCGTTTCTTACCGCCAAACCAATTAAAAACTTTTTCTAAATCCATCTTGTTTAACCTATGCTTAATGTGTATATTTAAGATTAGCTTAAACGCTAAAATGAATCAACCATAAACATAAAAGGTAAATAGAATGTCTTTAGAATCTAAAATTGACGCATTAATCGAAGCTGTAAACGCACAAACAAAATCAATTAACGCTTTTAACGGTAACATTGAAAAGTGGTTAACTTCCCCTGTTGAACAATTCACACAGGAAGCACCTGCCGAAGCAGTTGAAACGCAAGAAAGCGAACCTGAGCAAAGCGAAAAGCCAGAAGCCGACACTGAGCAAAGCTTAACGCATAAAGACGTTCAGGACGCGGTACTGGCGTTCGTGCGTAAAGACGTAAAGGTCAATAAGCCTAAAGTAAAAGCGCTACTTGATGAATTTAGCGCCAATAAAGTTGGCGACTTAGCTGAACAAAGCCTGGCTGAATTTAAAACTAAACTGGATGCGCTGTAATGACTGCTCATGCAAAACTGTCCGCCAGCGGTTCACACCGTTGGCTTAATTGCCCGGGCAGTATAAAAGCCGAGCAAGGTTTACCCGATTATGATTCACCGGCAGCGGCCGAAGGCACGGCGGCGCACGAGTTGGCGGAGCATTGTTTACTGAATAGTGTTTACGCTGAATCAATGATTGGTCAAACGTTCAACGGATTGGAAGTGTCACGCGAAATGGCTGATTACGTTCAACAGTATGTTGATTACGTGCGGTCGTTTAGTGGCGAACACTTTTACGAGGTGCGTGTAGACTTTAGCGATTACGTACCGGAGGGCTTCGGTACTTGTGACGCGTTAATTATTCAGAAAGACGGCGTTTTACGCGTCATCGACTTAAAATATGGTAAAGGTGTTCAGGTTTACGCTGATAACAATAGTCAGGCCATGCTTTACGCGTTGGGTGCGCTTGAAGATTACGGGATGATTTACGACATCGACTTAATCGAAATTGCGATTGTCCAACCGCGTTTAGATCACATCGATGAATGGTCAATTAAAGTTAGCGACCTTTTGAAATGGGCAGAAACCGTTAAAGAACAGGCGCGTTTGTGCTTAACCGATGACGCGCCACGTGTGCCAGGCGAAAAACAATGCCAGTTCTGTAAATTCAAACCTCGCTGCCCTGAGCAAAAAGAAATGACCGAGAAGGCGTTAATGGTCATGTTTGATGATATGTCACCGGCATCAGTGCAAAACGTTGACGCGTTAACCGATAAACATTTGGCTCTGGTAATGTCACACAAAAAATTGATTGAAGGTTGGCTCTCGTCCGTTGAAAAGCTAATCACTGAGAAGTTGCAAGCCGGTGAACCTTTCGATGGTTACAAACTTGTCGAGGGTCGTAGTTTACGTCAGTGGCAAGATGAAGAAGAAGCGCAAAAGGTGCTTAGCGAAAACGGTTATGATGACGACAAACTCTACACTAAAAAGTTTGTTTCTGTGGCGCAAGCCGAAAAGCTGGTTGGCAAAAAGAATAAAGCCTTGATTGAGGATTTTGTGATTAAGCCGCCTGGCAAACCTACGTTAGCGCCAGAGTCAGACAAGCGTCCTGCAATAAATATCACAACAGACGATTTTGACGCTTGCTAACTTAAAAAAGTTAAGCTATGCTTAAACCGTCAACAATGACAATTCAACTTATAAGGTAAAAAGTAAAATGGCTAAAATTAAATTAAACAATGTACGTCTTTCATTCCCTTCGCTTTTTCAGAAAGCATCATTTGACGGTAACGTAGGTAAGTATGAAGCAACTTTCCTTTTGGATAAGAAAGCTCATGCCGATGTTATCGCTGCTATCGAAAAGCAAATTGCGGCCGGCATCAAAGAAAACTTTAAAACGTCAAAGCTACCTTCTGACAAAATCTGTCTGAAAGACGGCGACGATTTTGAGTATGACGGTTATCAGGGTTGTATGTCGTTCAAGGCGTCCAACGGTAAACGTCCGATGATTATCGACAAAGACAAGTCACCATTAACCGAAGATGACGAACGTCTCTACGCTGGTTGTTACGTTAACGCTGTTGTTGAGTTGTGGTTTCAAAACAACCAGTACGGCAAACGTGTTAACGCTAATTTGTTAGGTGTTCAATTCTTCAAAGACGGTGAACCGTTTGGTGACGGTACAACAGCCAGCGAAGATGATTTTGATATGTTTGACGATGATGACGACGGTTTAGACGATTTAGTATAAACTTTTGTCTTTTAACTGGCCGCCTATGAGCGGCCTTTTTTAACAGGATACCCCTGTCATGCAAAAAATAGTAATAGATACAGAAACGTATCGCGATTATTTTCTTCTTTCCTGCCTGAATATCGAAACTGGTAACGTTAGGCACTTTGAAGCGTTTGACGGTAAAAATTTAGACCTTGCTACAATAAAACAAATACTCACACGTTGCACGACCATCAGTTTTAACGGTAACAGTTTTGATTTGCCGATTTTAGTTGCCGCACTTAAAGGTTACAGCGTTTTACAGATTAAGAAACTGGCCGATAAAATTATTAAAAGTAACCGGCCGTCATGGGCGATATGTAAAGACTTGGGTTTACATATTCCGCGTAATTGGGATCACATTGATCTTATAGAAGTCGCCCCGGGTCAGTCCAGCCTTAAAATCTATGGTGGCAGACTTCACGCCCCAAAACTCCAAGATTTGCCGATACAACCTGACGCAAGTATCTCCCCGGGCGAGCGCGAATTGATGCGAAACTATTGCGTTAATGACCTAGAAACAACAGCGCTTTTATACAATAAGCTTGAAAAGCAAATTGCGTTACGTGTTTCAATGTCCGAACAATACGATGTTGATTTGCGCAGTAAATCAGATGCACAGATAGCCGAAACAGTCATTAAGTCTGAGTTGCAAAAGATGACCGGTGATTATTACGGTAAAACCGAATTGCCGAACGGTATAACGTTTCGATACCGTAACCCAGAAATAATCAGTTTCAAAACCGAACAACTAAAAGCCATATTCAAGAAAGTGTTGACGCTTGATTTTACACTTGGCGCTAACGGTAGCGTTAAGATGCCACAAGAATTGGCAGACGCTAAGATTAAAATTGGTAACAGCGAATACAATATGGGCATTGGTGGGCTACATAGCTGCGAGAAAAGCCAATATATTTACGCTGACAAAGAACATTTATTGATGGACTGCGACGTTGCCAGCTATTACCCATCAATTATATTGCAACAACAGTTGGCCCCTAAAAGTTTAGGTCAACCGTTCCTTGAAGTGTACCAGTCTATCGTTACTAGGCGATTACAGGCTAAACGTGAAGGCGATAAGGTGACGGCCGATACGCTAAAGATTTGCGTCAATGGTTCGTTTGGTAAACTTGGTTCAAAGTGGTCTGCGCTTTACGCCCCTGACCTATTAATTCAAACCACCATTACCGGTCAGTTAGCTTTACTCATGTTAATAGAAAAACTTGAGCTGGAAGGAATAAGCGTGGTTAGCGCGAACACTGACGGCGTAGTCATCTATGCTAAAAAAGACCGACTTGACGATTTACGTAACATTGCTTTTGATTGGATGCTTGAAACCAGTTACGAGTTAGAAGAAACACATTACCGCTGTATTGCAAGCCGTGACGTTAATACTTATATTGCGGTGACAACAGACGGCGAAGCTAAACGAAAAGGCGCTTTTGCCGGGGGTGGGTTATCAAAAAACCCAGATTGCCTAATCGCGTTTGACGCAGTGGCTAATTTTTTGGCTAACGGTGTACCAATCGAGCAAACCATAAACGAATGTGACGATGTTACGAAATTCGTTGTGGTTCGACGTGTAACAGGCGGAGCCGAATGGAAAGGGCGCTATTTAGGTAAAGCTGTTCGCTTTTACTATAGTGACGACTTTGAAAACACCGCGCAGATTGATTATGCAAAAAACGGCAATAAAGTTTCAAAGTCTGACGGCTGTAAACCATTAATGGATTTACCAGACATATTACCTACTGATATTGACCGCTCCCGATACATCGATATGGCCAAAAAGCTTTTGCAGGAGGTTGGATATGTTAGAGCGTGATGTAGAAAGAGCATTAGTTAAACGCGTAAAAGAATTGGGCGGACTGTGCGAAAAATTTGTAAGTGTGAATAATCGCGCTGTGCCTGACAGACTTGTGACTTTGCCGGGTAAACCTATGATGCTGGTTGAGTTGAAAGCCCCTGGCAAAAAGCCAACGAAGTTGCAGGAAAAGGATCACGCAAAGCGTAGGGCGTTGGGTGTGAAAGTGGTAGTTATCGACAACGTGGAGGACGCTAATGCTTTCACGGGATAACCTTCACGACTATCAAAACAAAGGTGTAAACTTTATTCTCGACAATAAACGCGTCTTTCTTATGCTCGAAATGGGTCTAGGTAAGACCGTAACAACGTTAACCGCAATAAGTGACATACTAGACGGTTTCGGCGCTAACCGAGTGCTGGTCATCGCTCCGTTGCGAGTAGCGAACAGCGTTTGGCATAAAGAGGTTTCTAATTGGGAACACTTACAACACTTGAAAGTTAGCAGAGCAACAGGCACAGAGAAACAACGCATAAGCGCGTTAACAGTATCGTCTGACGTTGTTTGTATTAACCGGGAAAACGTTAAATGGCTGGTTGAATATTACGGTAAACATTGGCCGTTTGACTTCGTTGTTATTGATGAATCAAGTAGTTTTAAAAACCAATCATCGCAACGCTTTAAAGCGCTAAAAAAGATATTACCCGCAACTGAGTATATGGTTTTGCTCACTGGTACACCTTCACCCAACGGCCTACTCGATTTGTGGCCCCAATGTTACTTAATCGACTTCGGTCAATCGTTGGGTAAAACAATGAGTAATTATAAACAGCGTTTCTTTGAATCTGATTATATGGGATACAACTTTACGCCGCGCCAGGGGTCAGACGAAAGGATCCACGGATTAATAAAACCGTTCACTTTGTCAATGAAAGCTGAGGACTATTTAGAACTACCCGAAAGAATCGACAGTGTAGTCAATGTTACATTGCCCGGGAAAGTGATAAGACAATATCGTGATTTTGAACGTGAGCTTTTAGCGGAGATTGACGGTGAAGAAATCGAAGCGGTTAGCGCTGCGGCGCTCGCGGGTAAACTTTTACAGTGGTGTAACGGCGCAGTTTATACCGATGAAAAACGCAATTGGTCATTGGTCCACGACGAAAAAATAAAAGCACTTGAGGAAATTGTAGAGTGTAACGACGAACCAATGCTAGTCGCTTATAATTTTAAGTCTGATCTGGTGCGGATTAAAAAAGCTTTTCCCGAAGCGGTTGAACTTGACAAGTCAACCGAAACAATCGACAAATGGAATCGCGGTGAAATTAAAATTCTTTTAGCGCATCCGGCATCAGCGGGTCACGGATTGAACCTTCAAAAAGGCGGGTCACTTGCTGTATGGTTTGGGCTTAATTGGTCACTTGAATTATACCAACAGTTTAACGCCAGGCTTTACCGTCAAGGGCAAACAAAACCAACGCGAATAATCCACCTAGTAGCCAAGTCTGACGACGAAAACAAAGCCAAGTTTTTAGACGAACGGGTTATTGATGTATTGCAAATGAAAGACGCGACACAGGACAAACTTTTACAAGCAATGAAAGATACACGCGCCACTGGTCAAACCACCTTGGCGCGTAGAGATGGTATATTGTAGGAAATGGAGGGGAAATTATGAATGTTTTAAAAAGCTACCTCAAAGCTAAAGCCGCATTGTTTGAACACGTAGGGCTAACGCCTGATTGGGTTGAGTACGCGGTAAGTGACTGCTCTAATTATTACTGGTCATGTGATGGCGACGAGGTTTTCTATGCTGATTCTATGGAAGAATACGAATCAGGCCATGGGAATTTCTACTCTGACGAGGTGTACGAGCAGAGGTTCTATAAAAAGCACATCTACAAGGGTGAAAGTTTCACGCTTATATTTTGTGATCCTAATGTTGATGGGTGCAAGTGGTTTAAGGTTTTTGATAATGCGTTGGAGGTAAAGAAATGACAAAACAACAACTACTAGCGCTGTTGCGTGAGGCATATATGATCGGGTGGAGCAATAGCCTGATTGATGAAGATATGTCTTCGTTATTTTTGGGTCGCGTCGAACGCACAAACCGCGTAGGTGATTTGGAATTTCCAGTGCTTTGTGAGTGGATTAAAATTATTGACAGAAGGCCAGAGCAAAATAAAGACGTACTTGTTACTGATGGCAAGTATATGGCTGTGGCCTATCTTGAAGGATATAGCTACTTCAGACCGGCCAATGTTGATGTTAATTATGACATGTCTGACATTGATCTAGATTTTGAAGGCTCTGTAACTCACTGGATGCCCCTACCACAACCACCGGAGGAAGTATGATTTACCACATCAAACCAGAAGAAGTAGAAGAAATGATTGACTGCATATTCGATAACTTTTTGACTCGCACTGAGGCTATGGAGTATGCAAAGAAATTTGCGATGGAATGTACATGGCCCGACGAGTCACGCATTGACGCAATCGGGCAGAATGGCGGTGACGGTGCGCATTATTCGCTGGTTCCACATGAGTTTTATGATTGAGGGGATTATGAAAACAGTTTACCAACTAGCCGTTGAGCTAGGCAGCCAATCAAAAGCGGCGCTTGAGCTTAACGTTGACAGAAATACAGTAAGACGCTACATCGCCGACAAGAAAGGCGAGCGGCATCATGTTTACAACGGTCGGCTATTTACGGCTAAAGGGGTTCAGAATGATTAAACTAAGAAGAAGAGATACCGTATGCTCTCGATCTTTCAGAAATATGTCGAAGGGCAGCAGCTTTATATCTCAAAGAAAGTCAGCAACAAAAAGAAAGCCAAGAAAGTTCAAGATGCAGTGTATTGGCGGCCCTTTTGACGGCGAAAAAATACCGCTTACAACAGGTGGAACGCTGCCGTTTAAGGTTTACTCTTTTTGTGGAATGTACAACTCTAAAATGGAATGGGTGAACTTATGACACGCGACTGGATTAAAAACCAACTTATCGCCATCGCCAAGGCTAACGGAGCCACTCAGAACCAAGCTGATAGCATAGCTAACCCATTAGCGACCAAGTGGGAGCACAGCCAGATAAAAGGCACTGACAAGCTTTTTAAGGAGGCTATCAAGCAAGCAAAGAAACTAAGTAAGGCAAAGAAATGACCAAAAACACAGGCAAAGCATCGTCGCCAGGATTAATCGCCTTGCTTGAGCGTAACGGCGTAAAACCAACTGGCGATAGCGAGAAAGATTTAAAATTGGCTAAAAGGTTTATGCCTAAGTCGTATAGGTAACTGGTCAAACCACATAATCGAAAAATGGTGGTATATTAGCCATATTAACAACACCGCAGCA